>WNFC01032473.1_pt1 | contig 11552 bp, 8 predicted proteins | sample 5400541 | NCBI WGS metagenome assembly WNFC01 (sample SAMN13153342, study PRJNA577476) | soil metagenome | isolation source: 120 cm saprolite under Douglas fir tree site 2 hole 2 replicate 1 | place: USA:California | collected 2015-04-18
GGCCAATACGGCGGTTAAGAACCTCATTCTTTCCGGCAGCCGTATCGAAGAACCACTTCCCATCACCATTCTTTTTCAGCGGAATCGGAAACGGGAAGTTATCCGCTCCAACCAGCAGGATCTGAGCGCCATCCGGCATATTGCGCCAGCGATGCATCACCCCATACCCTGCTACGAATGCATCGGCCGCATTTTTGTCCTGCACGGAATCGCCGGAGTAGATAACCTCCTTCGAATCCGAACCGAAGATTGCGAGTAGCGCGTTTTGATCGCCTGACTTTGCCGCTGCCAGCAGCGCGCTGCTCGCGTCGTCGGGAGTGGCAAACACACTAATCGAAGGCTTCTCCGGGTTCTCGTTTTTCTTGCAAGCGGCAAGGGGGACAACTAACGCCAAAACGAGTAGCCGGATCGTAAATGCAATTCTGTGGTGTTTGAGCGACATCTCATCCTCCAAAACTTGGCCGTAAACTCTTGCCAACGCCGCGAACTAAGTTGGCTTCGTTTGCGGCGCACTCTTGGCTTCACCTGCGACCGCCCCAGCCGCCACCGCCACCGCGGCTTGCCGAACCACGAGCACTGTCCTGCCGGGATTGCCAACCACCTCCACTGCTGCCTCCGCCAAAAGCCGATGACGCGCTGCTCTTCTCCTGCCCTCCATAGCCGCGGGAAGCAGCAGAGTTGGACCCCGAATAGCTGGAGGCCGATTTGTTGTAGCTCGATGAACCAGAGTAGCTTGAGGTGGATTTGGGAGTTCCCTGGGTTTGGTTCCAACCGCTCCCGGTGTTCTTGTACACATTGCCGTTTGCGGTTGCATACTTGTTGCCATTTGCGGTTTGGGCCGCGGATGCGGTGTTGCCATACTTGCCGGACGCGGCGACGGCTGAACCTCCTGCCGAAGTCTGTGCCGATGCAACCGTCCCATTCGCTGTGGTCTGATGCTGGGTATACGCGGTGTTGCCATTCTTGGAGTAGACCGAGCTTCCGTAGCTTCCATACGCGTTGGAAGTTTGATGGGTCGCAGCATAGGCTCCGGTGTTCGGGTTGTACGCCTGACCAACTTTCTGGGTGCCGTAAGCAGTCGTGGTCGACGCGCCGCGCGCATAAGTCCCCGTAGAGGGGTTGTAGCCAGAGGAGGCATGCGCGCTGCCGTATGGTCCATACGCGGATGCGCTGGAGCCGTAGTAGCCACCGTGCCATGCACTGTTTCCGTAGTAGCCAGTGCTGTGGTAGACCACCGTGCCGCCGTGCCAGTTACAGTTCCAGTAGCTGTACCCCCAGCTGTTGCTCATGGCCGCGCCCACTGCGATTCCAATCCCGAATGCAACCACAGCAGTCGTCACCACGGCCGCGGTACTGTACCCTGGCGTCACATAGGGTGTGCCGTAGACAACCGTTGGGTTGTACGTCGGGACGTACACCACCTGCGGATTGGTAGGCTGAATCACGATCACCTGCGGCGACTGTTGCACGACCGTGATCTGTGAGCCCGACTTTAGATTCCCAGCAGCCTGCGCTTTGGCGCGCAACACCTGCACCGCAGTCATCACATCGGTGGGCTGCGTGTGATATGCCTCCCCTAAAGAAGAGGTCCAACTGAGATTCTTCGCCAGGTTGTCGAGGACCGATGGAAACTGTGTGAGCGCCTTCACACTGGGATCCCACTGCTGCTGATCAACGGCCCCCATCAGAGCCGTGCCCGTGAGGCTTTTATTCTGCTGCAGCCAACCGCTGGCGGCAGCAATCTGGTCCGGAAAAGTCGCGGCCCCCAGAATCTGCGCCACCAGAGCGTCGGGGTATAGCGCGATGGGTGCCACGATTTGTTGCAACTGATCCGCAGACAGGGGCGCACCTTGTCCCGAATATCCGGTCGATTCCGCGGGAGCCGGTTGCTGACCTGCAGCTTCAAATGGCACGGCCGTAAATACCAGCAGGAAAGATAACACCGCCGACAAAACCTGTTTCATGAAAGTTTTGATCATTTTCTTCTCTCCATCCGGGAAAAGCATCTAGCTTAGCCTTTATTTAGCCAATAATGATGTTGAGCGTATTTTCCGCAGGTACAGCTTATCGCTCGTTGCCAAAGGCGACCACTAGCAACAATGCTAGTTCTCCGAATCGGGCGCGAGAGGGGCCGGTGAACTTCCCCGAAGACGATGTTTTCGGTATCTTCGATCCTCCGAAATCCCGAACTTGCCGAAGCCCCGGCTTTTCTGGCACTATCGTCGCAGTTGACTTGAAACGTGGTCATGCGCGCCCGGAATTCTGCGCCGCAGAGCTCGCAAAATGCATCTCACTAAGAAGCTGACACCGATCAGCAAGTGTAAATTGGCTAACTGTTTTATATGAGGGAGATCGCACCGCTTGGGAAAGAACGCTTGCCCCTGCCGCTCTGTACTCAACTTTACTCATTATCGGATGGATGGTGCATGATCGAAATCAGATCGAGAGGCCGATTGGAGCATACCTCCACAACGATTAGACCGCCTATCGATTGCATCTCTCGGGCCTACGCGCGAGGAGGCCGCCTACTTATCCTGTTCACGGCTATTCTGATCGTCGTTATGCCGTGGACCGAGTATTTCTGGCAATCCGACGGGTTTCTCCATGGCGGCCAGGATTTCGAGCTTGGTCTTCTCTCGCTTCTAACAATTCTTTCGCTGGTTCTCGTGCTCCTGCAGCAGCGTCGGCAGAGTGTCGCGCTCCTTCTCACTGTTCGGAGGTGGCTATCACTCGTCTTTGAGGACCCATGTCCACGGATAGTGGCAAACGCGTGCAGGTTGAACGCGCACTCCGACGCCGTGCCCCTCTCCAGCCGCGCACTCTGCCGATATAACCTGCCCCTTCAAGTCTGATCTATCTCCGCCTGCCACCGAGGATTGCTCGTTCCGAGTCATTCGCGTCCGCTAATGCCAAACCAGTCGCATTTGCGATTTTGCTTTTGGAGAGATCATGAAAAAGTCCGAAGTCTTCCACGCATGGGCCAACATCCTCGCCGGTTCCGTGCCCTCTCTTTCCATCGAAATCACCAAAGAATGCCCTCTGCGCTGTCCTGGCTGCTATGCGTTCGACGCGGCCCATCTTGGAGGCGCGACCCAGCTTCGCCAACTCTCCGACTTCAAGGGAGACGAGTTGGTAAAGAGAGTGCTCGCTGTCATCGACGAGCACCGACCGCTTCATGTCTCTCTCGTGGGAGGCGATCCACTCGTGCGCCACCGTGAGCTTGAATTGCTTTTGCCGCAGATTGAGCGCCGTGGAGTGCATACCCAGGTCGTTACGAGCGCATTCCGCGTGGTGTCGATCGATGGGCTTCAACCGGAACATGACGAGAGACGCAAACCCGCCACTTACGAGCGGATCCTTAAGAACATCGCGGGCGCAAAGGTAACGGTCCATTGCACCGTTACGTCGCAAATCGCAGATCGCCCCGGCTACCTCGACGAGTTCCTTAACTTCTGGAGCCGCCGCCCGGAGATCGCAAAGATCTGGTTTAGCCTCTTCACACCACAGATCGGTGCTACCGATCCGGAGAGACTTACGCCCTCGCAGAGGACCTCGACCATCGCAGAACTGAAACGATTGCGTCTGAAGTATCCCCTACTGGACATGCCTGACGCCCTGATTACGGAGATCGCTTCGCCTCCAAAAAATCCCGGCGAATGCATCTTCGCCAGGACCACGAAAACAATCTCGGCGGATCTCACCACGCAGATAACGCCCTGTCAGTTTGGGGGAGTTCCTGATTGTGATCAATGCGGCTGCATCGCTTCGATGGGTCTGGCGGCCGTGGGCCATTACAAGGTTTTGGGATTCCTCACCGCTGGCCAAATCTTCATGGCCTCTGATCGTATCGGAAAGAGCTGGCGTAAATTCCAGAAAGCAGTATCGCCAAAGCCAGTCCTTGCTACAGAACCGGCGCCTTTCAAGATACTTTAACCTGGAAGGCGTAAATGGATAGTGCTACGCAACAGAAAGGATCCAACATTGGCAGACAGCGAATGCCGGACTGAAATCGAGTTGAGGCGGGAACTGGTCCGATTCAGCAGATTGCTTTATCGCCTGGGGTTTATGCCGGGAACGTCGGGCAATCTTTCCGTTCGGCTGGATGACTGGCGTCTGCTGGTCACTCCCACCGGTGTGAGCAAGTTCTTGCTGAGGTCGGCCGACATCGTCATCGTCGACCTTGAGGGAAGACAGCTCGATGGATACAGGAAAATGACCAGCGAGGTCAGTATGCATCTCGCAGTCTACCAACATCGAAGCGATGTCACAGCGGTCATTCATTCTCATCCGCCTATCGCGACGGCATTCGCCTGTGTCGGACGGGGACTGGACGAGATGCTGTGTCAGGAAGCTGTGATGACTCTCGGGGTAGTCCCATTAGCAACCTACGCCGCAACCGGAACCGAAGAGGTGGCAGCTAGTCTCGCCCCTTTCATCCCAGACCATGACGCTATCCTTTTGGCCAATCATGGCGCAGTGAGTTGCGGTAGAACCTTACTGGAAGCCTTTCAGAAGATGGAGATAGTCGAGCACCTGGCAAATATAACTCTCGTCGCACATCAGCTTGGCGCTCCTCGTACCCTGGAGCATGAGCAAATCAAGCAGCTTCGTGATGCAAAGACCAGGTACCTGCAGAACGCAATTTAGGCATTGAGCGTCAGCTTCCTTCTCGTTCTCGCTTGGGTCGAGGTTAAGTCTTCGGAGCTTCACTAAAGATTTCCACCAGGCGGTCCGCGATTATTTTGTCCTCACCATCCTTAAGTTGCCACACGGCAAAACCGAAGCCGTTCGGATCGCTGGACCGGCCTCGTCCGCGGTGTTCGCCGACAGGCGCACCTGGATCGCGCCCACGCATGCCACTCGACCCTGCACCCATGCTCCCAATTCCGACTGGCCGGGTATCAGCCAGCTGCTGCATAACCTCTGGTCCGGTTATCTTCAGCTTGGCCGGATCGATCTGCCAACTGTAGCGAGGGGTGACATTGCCAAGGGCCTGAGGGTTGAACTGCCGCGGGAGCGCCGTCACTCCGAACCGCTTCACTGCATCGGTGATGACCTGTGCACGTGCATCGTACATTCTCAGTGTCGCGTCGTAGTCCTGATTGACGAAGATCTCGAGCGCTTTCAACAGAGCAAAGATCGTCTCCTTGCCAACCTTGCAGGGGCGGCCAATGCGATCCTCCTGCGGGCTCATATTCAACATCGACCAGCGAATCAGCTCTTCCTTGCCGATAAGGATGCCGGACGCTTGTGGCCCGCAGATATCCTTCCCGCCGCTGAAGGTGACCATGTCGAAGCCGACCGCAGGGTACTCCCAAAGCCTTTCCTTCGGCGGCACATCGGCTGAAGCGTCGTTGAAGGTGTAGATGTTGTGGGCCTTGGCAATCTCGACGGTCTCAGGGCCGCTGACCTTTCCTTTGTCAGAGAGGATATTGGTGAAGTGAATCGCCAGCGTCTTGGGGTTGATGGCGGCGATCATCTCTTCGCGCGTCTCCACCTCGACCAGCTTTGCGCCGGTCTGGCGGATCTGATGGTCAAACGGATAACGATGGCTCTTCTGGATAATGACTTCGGTCCTGGGAAAGCCGGTCACGTCGGGACAGGCAATAATGCGAGGCTCAAGATCTTCCGTCATCATGCCGGCGTATCCGACAACGATTGCCGCTGCCGCTCCGCCCGTCACCAGGCCGGTGTAGCCCACGGGAGACTTGCATAACTTCGCGACGAACTTGCCCGCTGCCACCTCCAGTTCATTGATCAGGACGAAGTGCTGATTGCCCTGACGCATCAGTTCCATAACCTCCGGCTTCATCACCGACCCGCCGATGACAGTTACCGTGCCATTGATGTTGATCAGTGGTGTTACTCCAAGCTCGGCGTATATGTCGCTGGTCGAACCGAGACCGGTTGTGATGGGTACGATAGGGCTGCCGTCGACTGAGGACATTGACGGCTTGGGTTTCTTGGCAAACATCCCCGCAGCGTTCAACTCAGTCGGGGCGAAGAGGCTTCCGCTGACGGCGCCAAGCGCAGATAGAAATGAACGACGATTCCAACCAGACTTGGCTGAAGCAGGTCCCGTAGATCTTGTTCAATGCATCGTACTGTGCTTTATGCGCGTCGAACCGTGCTTTGCCCGTCGGCATAGGGATGCCATCAGCGAGAGGGAGACAGAGAAAGACCTGGAGATTGATGATGCTGTCCATGGTGCAGCCTGCTCGCTCGACCGATTTCTTGAGCGCATCCATCGTGCGGGTGACGTGTTTCTCGAAGGGATCGGTTACAAGAACGTGGTCCTCCTTGGGATAGCCGTCATTGGAACCGGTTCCGGAGAAGTAATAGATGCCGTTGTGCGTATGGTTGCCGGCGCCCGAGCGGCGCGGCCCGTCACCGCCAGGCCCGGCCGCCGGTGCGCTACCAGGAGCAGGAGAGCCAATAGAAGGAGGAGCCTGCTGAGCGAAGAGTTTCGGTGCGCCGGCTACGACGGCCGCCATCGCCGCGATCTTGCCAAAGAAACTGCGTCGAGTTTTGATATCCATGGAATTCTCCTTCGCTAACTTCGGGGTTTACTTCTTCGATCTGCAAAGTACCAACTGTTTCAAAACTGAAAGCTCGTACACGCATGGTATCTGCGCGGAGAAAACTGACGCCAATTAAACAAATACCAGGCATTGCGGCCTGGACAGCGGAAATGTCTTTCCTTCATTTGCCAGCTTGCCGGTCTTGCTGTCACGGGCAAATACCGCAATCGAGTCCGTATCCTGATTTGCGATAAGCAGCCAGCGGTCCGTCGGATCGAGCGCAAGATGGCGCGGCCTCTTTCCTCCGCAGGGTGTCTTGACGATCATCGTGAGCTTTCCGTCCGTCGGGGACACCGCGAAGGTGGCCATAAAATCGTCAAGCCGGCTGGCGACGTAGGAAAAACTCATCTTTCGATCAAAGGCGATCTCCGATGGCGCCGCGTTGCCGTTATAGCCTTCCGGCACGAGCGATATATCCTGCAGCGTCGTCAATACCCCACGTTCAGCGTCCCACCCCAGCACATTGACTGTCGGCTTCAGCTCATTAACGCAATAAGCCACTCGTCCGTTTGTGTGAAATTGCAGCGCCCTCGGACCGTAGCCCGTCTTTGCGTGCCACAGCGGAGGATCATGCGGCGTCAGTTTGGCCGTAGACGCGTCAAGGCGATAGATGTGAATCACATCCAGCCCAAGATCGTTGACCAACAGGAAACGATTGTCTGGCGAGACTGTCACTCGATGCGCGTGCGGCTTTCGCTCATGTTTCTCTTCATCAGCTGAGTATTGAAAGAAGGAGACCGCCTCACTCAACTGCCCGTTGCTATTCACCTGAAACGAGGCAACGCTCCCTCCACCGTAGTTTGCCGCGAAGACGCATCGCCCGGTGTGGTCGATCGCGATATGCGTTGGCCCTCCGCCCTTCGAGGAGACCTTACTGATCTCCTGCATCTTCATGCTCTTCTTATCAAACGAAAAACTTGAGACCGTTCCCTGCCTTATCTCGCTTACCGCATAGACAAACCTCTCACGTGGACCGAGTACCAGAAATGTCGGGTTCTCCGCCTCAACTGCCAGGCCTATCTGTGTGAGTTCGCCCGTCTCCGCATTAAAGCGATAGCCATAGATGCCCTTGCTTGTGCTCGGCTCGGCAGTCTGCGTTCCCACCAGCAGTAGCTGCTCGTGAACAAGATTCGATGCGAATCCTGACCACGGATGCGTCCCAAGAGCCAGCGCCGACGCGCCTCCAAGAAAACTGCGACGCGTGATTCTCTGCATCCCACCTCCCTTTTACAAAATTTAGGCGAGACCCATCTCGTTGCTGAGACGGGCCTCGCTTCCCTCGTTAGAAGAAGTACTTCAGCGAGAGTTGTAACTGCCTCGGACCAGACCGTATCGGCGTAGCCTGGCCCTGGATATCGCCGAAGCTGGCAGAAGTGACGTTGCTGACAGGGTTGCCGAGGTATGCGCTGTTGAAGATGTTATCGGCATCTGTCCGGAAGTTGATCTTCTGTTCATGCCAGATGGTGAAGTCTTTCATGACGGACGCACCATACGTCTGGAAACTCGGTGCCCGTTCCGATGAGGGACGAGCGGTGCCGAATGTTCCATTCGCCGGCTGACCATATGCGCAGACGCCATTGTCGACACCAGGCAAGGTGCAGGGAACAGCTGAAGGATCGGTTCCGAACCAGTGGCTGTTGGAGCGATTGACAACCTTCAACGCCCGGTAGTGATTGGACCGCTGCGAGTTGCCGTTGGTAAAGGAGTTGTTGTTTCCGGTGTTGATGTTGACGGGGAATCCGCTGTAGGCGACACCGGTCATACCGATCTTCCATCCGCCAACGATCTCGTCGAGGATAAGAGGCATGCCGGAACCGAACTGGCGCCCGCGGCCAATCGGAAGGTCATAAACCATGTTCCAATTGACTGCATTGCGCACGTCCTGTCCTACGGGGCCGTACTCCGAGTGGAGGTCGTAGGCGTTTTCGGCGTACGCACTGGCCGCCGTGATGCTGGGTACGCCGTAGAAGCCAGTGCTGTTCGTCATGCCATGGCTCCAGGTGTAGTTGACGGTGTACTGCAAACCGTGCCAGAGGCGTTGCCGGAAGGTGGTCTGCAATGCGTTGTAGTTCATCATGGCGTTGGAGTCCGTGAAGCGGATGACGCCGTTGTAGCCAACCCCTGGAGTTGCATAAAACGGGGCGGGCGCTTGCGCGAGGCAGGTCGGCAGCGGAGTTGAAGTTGCGGCGGTCACTGGGGCGCCATTGACGATGCACGGATTGTGGAGCTGGTTTCTTTGATTTGCAGTAACGAGATGCTGTCCAGACTCGCCGACATACCCGATCTGGACGGATGCGGTGTTATTGACCTCATACTCCATAGTCATGGTGTACATGCCGATGAATGCCGGCTTGATATGTTTGTTCCATACGTTGAAGACGGCTCCGGAGGCCGCTGCGCCGGAAGCGGGATTGCTGAAGCCGTTTTGCACGATAAAGAAGTTGCCCGGCACACCTGTGGTGGGCGGAGCTCCACTGGCCTGGTAGGTGGACTGGAAGGGAAGGTTGGTGGTCATGCGAAGATTCGCGCCGGTTCCTTCCATGTAGTTCTGGAGGCCATATCCGCCGCGCAGAACGAAGCGAGGAGTTGCAGACCAGGCGAAGCCGAGACGAGGCATCACACTGCCGTAGTAAGGATCAACGAGCCCACGGCCGTATCCTGCCGCCCTGGCCTGGGCCGAGCCGTCGAGCAGAATGACCGAGGGATTATTCGGATCGATCGTCGACATCTTGTGATTGACCTCGTAGATCGGCTGGATGTACTCATACCGAATACCTAGGTTGAGAGTGAGAGTCGGCGTGACCTTCCAATCGTCCTGGGCAAAGTAGGCATCGCGCCACGACCGCATGCCGACTGGCCCAGCGACACCGCCCTTGCTGACGAAGCCGGCACGGTTCAAGAGAAAATCGGCTGCTGTATATCCATTATGAGTGTATCCATTGGGATCTGCATTTGGAGTGGCTGACCCGGCACCCAAAAAATAGAAGCCGCCGACGGAACCGTCGTTGCCGGGGTAGAAGTTGTTCTGCTGCTGCCGAAGGAACTGAACACCGAATTTGAAGGTGTGCCGGTTCTTCAACCAGGTGAAGTTATCTCCGTACAGGAAGGTGTTCAGAGTGTAATTCGTACCGGTGTTGGCATTGCCGAGCGTGGTGTATTCGGTGCCGTTAGAAACGTTGAAACCCTGCGGACTGGCTGAATTGTTGAAGGCTAAAGCTGAAAAACCGGCAAACGCCTGCGGCGGTGCGTTAGCGACATTCGAGCCGATACCAAGAATCTTGTTGCCGTTGAGACCGAAGACGCCGGTGGGATCGAGAAGAACGGCGCCGTTGTTCTGGATGCGGGTGTAACCTGCACGGAACTCGTTCACCATTAACGCGTTGATGGTGTGGACTTCATTGATGGCCAGACCCCATACAGGGAAGGTAGGGGCGCTGGCGAAGCTGGTTGGCAGCGGGTTGATCGTGGTCTGGCCGAAATGTCCCCAGGTGTAGCGAACCGACAAATTGTCTTTTTCAGTAGCTTTCCAATCGACTTTGACGTCGAACTGATCGCCGTAGTTCCGCAGTTTCTGCACACCACGGTAGTTATTTGTGGCGGGTGTATTCGTCGCCTGAGGGTTCTGGTTGGGTAAGGGATAAATTGCGGGATTTGCCAGCAGGTAGTTCGCGGCGGAGTTGCTGCCGATCGGAATCTTGTTATTCGGATAAGCAGGGAAGCCCGGCTTGGTTGCATCATAGAGCTGAATCAGGCGAGTGTATGAGGCGCATTTGACGCCATTGATGAGCACGAAGCCTGTTGTGAGGCCCGCGTCGCCGGAGCACATCAAGGTAGGGTTGAGCAGCTCGGAAAAGTCTCCTTGACGCTCTTTCACCGTAAGCACGGTTGCATTGGCTGGGCCGGCGAGGTGATAGCGGCCGCCCTGATAGTCGCCGAAGAAGAATAGCTTGTCGTGCAAGATTGGCCCACCAATGGTGCCGCCAAAGATGTCGCGCGTGAACGAGTTCTTTGCCGTGACGGTGGAAGTATGCTTGTTGGCCCAGGTATTTGCGTTGAGGTTGTAGTTGCCAAGAAAGTAGAACGCGCTTCCATGGAACTGGTTGGTACCGCTCTTGGTCGAATAGAGAATATCGCCGCCAAGCACATTGCCATACTCCGCAGGCGCATTTGCAGAGATCACCCGCACCTGACCGATCGCATCCACGCTGGGGCTATAGCCGGCTATATTGTCGAGATTCTGGTTGATATCCATGCCGTCGAGCAGGTAATTGTTGGCCTGCTGCCGGTTGCCGTTGACGGAGACCGTTTGATTAGCGCTGATCGGCCCGGAAACTCCAGCCTGGTTCACAAAACCGTTGGGGTTGGTGCTGATCGCTCCCGGCAAAAACATAGTCAAGGCGATGAGATTGCGGCTGACCAGCGGCATATTTTCGATTGCGCGCGTGTCGAGGGTCGTGGCGAGCATAGGGGTCTCAGCATTCAGCAGAGGAACAACCTCCGCCTCAACGGACACCTTCTGCTGCGCACTCGACAGTCCCATCTTCACGTCGACTTTCGCGATCTGGGCGGTTTCCAGGACAAACGGTCCATACGTCGCTGTCGCAAAGCCCGGCACTTCGACGGTTAGCTTATAGTTGCCGATCTGCAGGAAGGCGATGTTAAAGATACCGTCGCTGTTCGTAGTGGTGGGCGTCTCGATATTTGTATCGACGTTCGTCGCCGTTACTTTTGCGTTTGGAACGACTGCTCCGGTTGGATCAGTCACCGTTCCATTCACGCTGCCTGTGATCGTCTGTGCCTCCAACGCGATGCCGCAGCAGAGCAGCAACGCGACGAAAATCACTCGAATACTTTGGATATGTCGTTTCATTGTTGTAGCCTCCGAGAATTATTTTGTGGGCCTGGTGAAATCTCCGAACGTTCTAATGAGTTCTATGCGCCAAACGCAGAAGCTAATGCAGGAACCAAGTG
>WNFC01008156.1_pt1 | contig 11548 bp, 12 predicted proteins | sample 5400541 | NCBI WGS metagenome assembly WNFC01 (sample SAMN13153342, study PRJNA577476) | soil metagenome | isolation source: 120 cm saprolite under Douglas fir tree site 2 hole 2 replicate 1 | place: USA:California | collected 2015-04-18
CGCGAGCCCGTCCCAGAAGAACGCGGTGTCCTGCGAAACGACCGGCCGGATCGCCGGATCCGCTGAGTCGGCACCGCCCGCGGTGGTTTGTGCTGGTGCCGGGCGAAATTTCAGGATCCGGAAGTCCATCGTGGCGACTACCTCGTCACCGACTGACCAGGTGTGCCGCGTTGTGAAGAACCAGCCCTCGCCGAGCGCCGTCTGCTTCGGGCCACTCAGATCGGTCAGCCTGACCCGGACCGCGACCTGCTCGCCGTGCCGCAGGTACCGGTAGTAGGCCTGGTCGCAGTTGGTCGCGACCACTGACGTGTACCCGGCCTCGTCGAGCGCCGCGACCATCTGCCCGGTGGGGTCGGCGACGTCCCGCGTCCCGCGCAGCCCCAGCATGGTCCAGACCTGGATCATCGCGGGCGGCGCGGTGCCGGCCTTGGCGGCGGCCGGGACCGCGGCGCCGATCGCCTCGCACCAGTTCTCGATCATCGGCAGGTTCACCGGGTCGCGGGCCTGCCGTGGCGGGGCATCGCCCGCCGCGATCAGCCTGTCCGCGACGGCACGGATCTCCAACTCTGTCACCGGCACGGCGGTCACCGCGGCACCCGAGGCAGCCCTAGCCCGGCCGTTGCGATCAGCTCGCGCTGAACCTCGTTCACCCCACCACCGAACGTCAGGACCAGGTTGCGTTTGACCTGCACGTCGAGCCAGCGCATGAGCTCGGCGGTCGGCTCATGCGCCGGGTCGCCGTAGCGCCCGACAACCTCGGCGAGCAGGGGGCCGAGCCGCTGCAGCCGCTCCGAAGAGAACACCTTGGTCACCGAGGCGTCGGCGACCTCGATCGCCTCGGCCGAACAGACCTGCCAGTTCAGCAGTTCGTTGATCCGCAGGCAGGCCCGGGCCTGCGCAAGCGCCCGGCGCGCGTCCGGCTGGCCAGCGATGCCCTGGTCGCACGCCCACTCCAGGACCCGGTCGTGCAGCGCACCGATCCGGCCGGCCGGGCCGAGCATGACCCGTTCATGGTTGAGCTGGGTCGTGATCAGGCGCCAGCCTTCGTTCTCCCGCCCGACACGCATGCTCACAGGAACCCGCACGCCGTCGTAGTAGGTCGCGTTGACGTGGTGAGCGCCGTCCGCGGTGATGATCGGCGTCCAGGAGAAACCCGGGTCGGACGTGTCGACGATCAGAATCGAGATGCCCTTGTGCCGCGGCACGTCCTGGTCGGTCCGGCACGCCAGCCAGATGTAATCGGCGCCGTGCGCCCCCGACGTGAAGATCTTCTGGCCGGTCACCACGTACTCGTCACCGTCGCGAACAGCACGGGTCGCCAGTGCCGCCAGGTCCGTCCCCGCGCCAGGCTCGGTGTAGCCGATCGCGAAGTGCACCTCTCCCGCAAGGATCTTGGGCAGGAAGAACTCGCGCTGCTCGGCCGAACCGAGCTCCATTAGCGTCGGCCCCACCGTCTGCAAAGTCACCGCGGGCAACGGCACGTCGGCCCGGGCGGCCTCGCTCGCAAAGATCTGCTGTTCTACCTGGCCGAACCCGCGGCCCCCGAACTCGGTGGGCCAGCCAACCCCGAGCCAGCCGTCGGCGCCCATCCGTCGCACCACCCTCCGGTACGCCGGACCGTGCCGGTCGACCTGCATCTCGGTCCGCTCGCCCGGGGAGACCAGCCCGGCGAAGTAGGCCCGGAGTTCGTCCCGCAGCGCCTGCTGCTCCCTGGTCAGGTCGAGGAACATGGCGCCAGCCGCTCCAGCCGGTACTCGGCTCCGCCCACGAACCGTGCGAGGTCGGTGATCATGGTGAAGTAACGATGGAGCGGGTAGCTGATGTCCATGCCAAGTCCGCCGTGCAGGTGGTGGCAGGTTCGGAGCGCTGTCGGCGCCTCGGCGGCGAGCCAGTACGCGGCGACGTCGCAGTCTTCGGCAGCGTCCCGGCCGCTGGCTAGCCGCCAACAGGCCGAGAGCGCGGCCAGGTGCAGCGTTCTGCTGATGACGTACACGTCGGCGATCTGCTGAGCCACGGCCTGGAAGGTCGCGAGCGGACGGCCGAACTGCTCGCGGGTCGCGATGTGCTTCGCGGTCAGGTCAAGCGCTCCGGCGACTGCGCCGTCAGCCATCGCCGCGGCCCCGGCAGCGGCGAGCTGGTACAGGTCGGTGGCCGCACCGGCCAGAACACCGGTGACCGGTGCACGGTCAAGCCGGACCGTGTATTCCGGCCATGACGCCAGCGTCCGCGTCATGCTAACCGTGCCCGCTGCCACGACTGCGACGTCCGCGCCAACCGGGACCAGTATCCAGTCCGCGTCGCCGGCCGACGGCACGCCTACCAAGGTGCCGGTGACCGAGCCCGCATCGGCGGTTGCATGTCCTCGCACGCCTGCGGTCAGCGTGCCGGCCAGCAATCGCTCCTGCAGGTCACGACTGCCCGACCGGACGACGGGCAGCACCCCGAGCATGATCGTCGCGAGCGCGGGAACGGCGGCCGCCTGCCGCCCGACCTCGGTGAGCACGATGCTCGCCTCGACGACGCCAAGGCCGTCACCGCCGAGCCACTCGGGCCGGGTCAGCCCGAGCAGCCCGGCCTCGGCAAGTCCGCGCCAAGCCGCGGCATCCTCAATCGTGCCGCCCGGCCCATCCTTTCCGCCCGCCCCATCCTTTCCGCCCGCCTTGCCGCCCGCCCCGCCACCTTTTGCCCTCCCGAGCACCTCAGCAACCGACGCGGCGATCACCTGCTGTGCCTCGTCGAGCTCGAAGTCCAACGCCGCTCCAAGCTGCCTGCGCGTTCCGGGACTAGAACACGTTACACTTCTGGGCGAGGGGGCACCAGATGACACAGCTAGTCTCCGCCCCGGCCGCACAGCGCGAACGCCGCCAGCGGATTCTCGACTCGACACTGACTCTGGCAGCCAAGGGCGGATACGACGCCGTGCAGATGCGCGCGGTTGCCGAACTTGCCGACGTCGCGCTCGGCACGCTCTACCGGTACTTCCCGTCGAAGATTCACCTGCTGGTGGCCGCGCTTGCCAGGGAGTTCGAGCGGACCAGGGCACGGCTCGATCGCCGGCCGGTCTCCGGTGACACACCCCCCGACCGCGTGGTCAACGTGCTGCACCGGGTCACGAAGAACATGCAGCGCGACCCGCTCATCAGCGAGGCGATGACGCGCGCGTTCATGTTCGCCGATCCGAGCGCGGCCGCTGAGGTCAATGCCGTCGCGGCGCTGATGGAGCAGATCCTCACCGACGCCATGCACGCCGGCCCGCCAACCGACGATGAGCGCGCGATCGCCCGGATCATCGGCGACGTCTGGTTGTCCAACCTGGTCGCCTGGGTCTCCCGCCGCGCTTCGGCCGAGGACGTTATCAGCCACCTCGACCTTGCGGCCCGTCTGCTGCTCAAGTAGCCCAGTGCACCGCGACTGATCGCAAAATAACGGGGTAGAAACCGGGCAATTTTCTCGCAATGCGACCGCCATCACCCCGGCGCGCTGGCTCTTCATCTGTTAGCGTGGCACAAACCGGTGATATTCGGTCGTGATCATGACGCCAAAGGGGCTTCACCGCCGAATCCGGCGGATGATGGACCGCCCGGGTATCAGCCGATAACAAGCACAAACCGGATCTATTGCGGCGACTTGCTGGCCAGGTCTGCGCAGCGTCCCCTCGCTCCGGAAGCGCCTGCCATGGCAGCACTGACGCGCTGGTGGCCACCGTGACATGAGCACACCCTGTCGGACAGATCGGCATATGGCGGACCGACGGCGGCGGGCCGGCGGCGGCGGGGGCGGCGGCCTCAGTCTTCCGCCAGTGCCCGCAAGCGCGCGGGCGCGACCGCCAGGTAGGCGTCCCGGCACAACTCCGCAATATCGGGCCAGTCCACCGCGCCATCGAGCCGGACGCCGAGCCATCCCCTGCCGCCCACGTAGGGTGGGCGGAAGAACCGGCCGGGCTCGGCCGCGGTCAGCTCCCGCTGCGCTCCTGGCGGGGCCGCGCACCACAGGTGCGGAAAGTCGTGGTCATGGTGGCCCTCCGCCCACAAGGTCACGAACGAGCTCTTCCCCCGCACGAACCATGTCGGCGCGCCGTGGCTCGGGCGCTCGGTCACTTCAGGCAACGCCAGGCAGGTAGCCCGGATCTGCTCGGCCATGTCGTCGGCCGTGGTCACAGCGGGCCGCCGTACCAGGTCTCGATCAGCCAGCGCGAGATCGACAGCGACGGCGGAATGAGCACGTCACCGGCGGCGATCGCAGCCCGCAACTCGTCCCGGCTGTACCACCGGGCCTCGGCGATCTCCTGCGCGTCGACCGTGATCGCCGTGTCCGCGGTCTCCGCCCGGAACCCGAGCATCAGGCTGTGCGGCATGGGCCATGGCTGGCTTCCCGCGTAGCTCACCCGCGTCACCACGACACCGGTCTCCTCATGCACCTCACGGGCCACTGCCTGCTCCGCCGACTCGCCTGGCTCGACGAACCCGGCGAGTACCGACACGCGACGCGGCGGCCAGAGCACGTTCCTGGCCAGCAGGCAGCGGTCGTCGGGATTGGTGACCAGCATGATCACCGCCGGGTCGGTGCGAGGGAAGTGCTCGCTCCCGTCTGCCGTGCACCGGCGGGAATGCCCGGCCATTTCCGGTTCGGTGCGCGAGCCGCACCGGGGGCAGTGCACCGCCGAGGCATGCCAGTTGGCCAGCGCGACTGCCTGCGTCAGCAGCCCGGCTTCCCGGTCGGCCAGCAGCGGGCCGACCTCGCGCAACCCGGCGCGGCGGACCGCCCCGTCGGCATCGCCGTCGGCATCGCCGCCGATCTCAGGCAGCGTCGCACCGACCCCGAAGAAGGCCCGGTCGTCCGAGTCGACGCCGAGAAGGAACCGCGTGCCGCCCGGCGCGAGCCGCGGCGGCACGAACACGAGCTCGGCGGCTCCATCGCCGATTCTCGCCCGCGCCTGCCCGTCTGCGATGACGAGAACCTGGGTACGCTCGTCCGCCCACGCCCCCGCCAGCCAGCCGGCATCGGACCGCCTGGCCACGGCCCGCTCGATCACCGCCTTGGTAAGCGGCGGCCCTGCCTGCCTCGCCACCGTCTCAGCGTACGACCGGATCTGACGTCAGTGGCAGACCGTACGCGAGCAGCAGCACACCCGGAGACGGCGCCCAGTCGCGCTCAGGCAGGCGCAGGAAGCCGAACCCCTCGTACAGGCGGCGGGCGGCGCGCATCTCCGGCTGGGTGAACAGCACCAGATGCCGCACGCCTGCCTCCAAGGCACGCGCGATCACCGCGGCAACCAGGTCCCGGGCGATTCCTGCCCGCTGCTGATCGGGCGCCACGGCTAGCGCCCGGATCTCGGCCTCATCCGGCGTCCTGACCACCCGGCCCGCGTGCGGCCACGGCTGGAGCATGGCCGTCCCGACGATCCTGTCCCCCGCTACCGTGACGAGCACCTGGCCGTCACCGGCTGTGCCGAGCGCCCGCAGCGTCGCGGCGTACTCGGAGTCCTCGGACAAGAACCCGCCGGCCTGGTAGGCGGCGACGCGCAGCTCCGCGACGTGGGCCAACTCGGACGGCAGGACGTCGCGGATGATCAACACGAGCCTCCCGGGAGGCGGCGACCTGAAATCGTAAGATAGCGGTTAGGCCACTCGGGCGCGTCCCGAAAGGCCCGGGGGTCCCCCGGACACCGAACCTCGCGTGCGATGGGTGGTGACGTGTGTTCGGCCTGACGAGCCCGGTGCTGCTCGGCCTGGTGGCTGGACTGGTCGCGGTCCTGCTCGGTGGCGTGCTGTGGGGCTGGCCCAGGCTGGCCGGGCCGGGCTGGCGGCCGGTCGCCGTCAGGGTAAGCGCGCTGATCGTGCTCAACGCCAGCGTGGTGGCCCTGATCTTTACCGCCGTCAACCGGGCTAACGACTTCTTCACCTCGTGGCCCGATCTGTTCGGGCGGTACCAGGGCGGCGGCACGCTGCGCGCCCTGCACCCCGTCACGGCCAACAACCAGCCGGCGCCGCCCGCGCCCGCCCTCATTCTGCGAACCGATCCAGTCCGGATCGGCGGGTCACGAACCGCAGGCAGGCTGCAGACGGTCACGTTCCACGGCCAGCTATCCGGGCTGCGGTTCGAGGGGCACGTGTACCTGCCGCCTGGCTATCCGGTCCCTGGCCAGCGCTATCCGGTCCTGGTGACGGTCAGCAGCTCCGCCAGCAGCGCCAGCTCGCCGTACGGCGCTGGCCGTCTGGCCGCGGCGATCGCGACCGAGATCGTGAGCCGCCGGCTGCAGCCGCTCATTGCCGTCATGCTGCCGCCCGGGCCTGGCTCCGACCTCGGCTGCCTGGACGTTCCCGGCGGACCGCAGGCCACGTTGTTCTTCGCACAGGACCTGCCCGCTGCCATCGGCTCGCGGTACCAGGTGGTCGCTCCACCGAGCGGCCTGGCCCTGCTGGCCGACACGACGGGCGGTTACTGCGCGCTGCACCTGGCCCTGACCAACGCGGCCGTGTTCGGCGCCGTTGCCGTGCCGCCAGCTGGTTACCAGACACCCCCTGGGTCGCCGGGGTGGGCGGGCAGCCCGCAGCTGCGCCAGCAGGGCAAACTGATCTGGCTGCTGCGGCACCAGCCGCCGCCGCCGATTACCGTGCTGTTCACCGGGCCGGGAACGGCGGGGCCGTTCCGTTCGCTCGCCGCCAGCCCGATGCGCGTGACGGCCGTCGCCGTGGGGGCGGGGGCGTCCCCGCTTGCGCATGTGCTCGACCGAGTCGGCGCGATGCTCGGCGGGCGGCCCGCGGCGGGAGGCTGATCTGCGTGGGCCTGACCGGCAACTGGCTGCTCGGCGTCGTGGCCGCCGTCGCGGTCGGAGCGATCGCGCTGACCGCCCGGATCTGGCCGTCGCTGGCACGCCAGCGCACCGCGCACGTTCTTGGCCGGATCGGCCTGGTGCTGCTCTGCCAGGTAACGACGATCGCGCTTGGGCTGACCGCGATCAATGACGAGCTCACGCTTATGGCGTCGTGGTCCGATTTGGTCGGCAGTACAGCCAGGCATCAGGTATGGTCCCCGGTCGCCGACCGGACGGCCGAGGCCGTGGCCGATGAACCGATCACGATCACCGGTGCCAGCGCGGGTACGTCGTTCGGCACCGCCCTGCTGCCGCTGCCGGTCGCCCGTGCGCTAGCCGAAGCAGATGTCGACCCGCCGCCGCCGGACGGTGCCGTGCTGCGGATCCAGATCCGCGGCGAATACACCGGCATCACGTCCACGCCCGCCTACGTGTACTTGCCGCCGCAGTATTTCCAGCCCGCCTACGCGCACGCGGCCTTCCCTGTGACCCTGGTATTCGCCGGTTATCCGAACGACCCGCTTGACCTCATGCGGTTGCTGCACGTGCCCGGGATCGCGGCCAGGCTGACCGCCAGCCGACTGGTCCACCCCATGGTCTATGTGATGGTGAACCCCTCGGTAGCCCTGCCAAGGGACACCGAGTGCACCGACGTGCCAGCAGGCCCGCAGGTCGCGACGTTCTTCGGCCGCGACGTCCCGTTGGCGCTGCAGCGAACGTTCCGGGTCCAGGTCGGCCGGTCCGGATGGGCAACGCTTGGCTACTCCACCGGCGCGTACTGCGCTACCAAGATCGCGATGCTCTACCCGCATCAGTTCGCCGCCGCCGTCGCTCTTTCCGGGTACTTCACCGCGCTACGCGACCTGACCACCGGCAACCTGTATGGCGGCAGCCTGGGCTACCGAAACGACAACGACCTCGACTGGCGGCTGACGCACCTGCCCGCCCCGCCGGTTTCCGTGCTCGCCGCCTCGACCGCACACGGCGAGCAGACCCTGCCTGCCACCCTGCGGTTCCTGCGCCTGATCCGCCCGCCCATGCGCGGCTACTCGCTGATCCTGCGCCAGGGCGGGCACAACTATTTCACCTGGCGGCGGATGCTGCCGCAGTCGCTGCAGTGGCTGAGCCAGCGGCTCAGCCCGCCGGTTCCGGGGCGGTAGGCAGCCAGATCCGGAACGCGGTCTGGCCGGGCTGGCTTACAAGCTCGATGCGGCCGTGGTGCGCGTTGACGACAGCCCGGGCGATGGCCAGCCCGAGGCCGGTGCCGCCAGCCTTCCTCGACCGGCTGCCGTCGCCCCGGGCGAACCGTTCGAAGACGCCGTCCTGAAGGTCGGCGGGAATGCCTGGCCCGTCGTCGGTCACGGTCAGATCCGCCCCGCCATCGGCCGAACCGGCGAGCCGGACGGTGACCGTGGTGCCTGGCGGCGTATGGGTGCGGGCGTTGGACAGCAGGTTGGCGAGAACCTGGTGCAGCCGGTGCTGGTCGCCCTCGACCGTGACCGGTTCGGCCGGCAGGTCAAGCACCCAGCGGTGGCCGGGGCCGGCCGCCCGCGCGTCGCTGGTCGCGTCGATGGCCAGCCGGGACACGTCGACAGGCTCGCGGGCGAGCGGCCGGCCGGCGTCGAGCCTGGCGAGCAGCAGCAGGTCGTCGACGAGCAGGCTCATCCGCTGCGACTCCGCGTCCACCCGGCCAAGCGCGGCACGGGCCTGCGGCCCGAGGTCACCGGTGCGCAGCGCAAGCTCGGCGTGCCCGCGAATGCCCGCAAGCGGCGTGCGTAGCTCGTGGCTGGCATCGGCGACGAACCGGCGCAGCCGCGCCTCGCTCGCCTGCCGCGCGGCAAGCGAGGCCTCCACATGGCCGAGCATCTGGTTGAGCGCCTTGCCGAGCCTGCCGGTCTCGGTTCGCGGGTCCGACTCAGGAACCCGGTGCGGCAGGTCCACCTCGCCGCTAGCCAGCGGCAGGTCGCTGACCCGGCCCGCGGTTGCCGTGATCCGGTCGAGGGGCAGCAGCGAGAACCTGACCCAGCCGGTTGCCGCCAGGCCCATCACGATCAGCGAGGTACCGAAGACGACCACCTCGATCAGCTCAAGCTGCCGCAGCGTCGCCTGGATCCCGGACAGCGGCAACCCCGCGACGTGCACGTCACCGTCCCGCCCGGCGAACGCGCTCAGCCGGTAGTCGCCAAGGCCCGACACGTGCACGGTCTGCGGCTGACTGACGTGGCCGGGCTGGGCGACGGGCAGTCGCAGAAGCGCGCGCACATCAGCGGCCGCGAGATGCACCGCGCGGAGGCCTGGCCGACCGCCGGCGCTGGTCACGACGCACGCCGCGGTGACCCTGCCGCTCTTCAGCCGGGCAGCGAAGGTCCCGATGGACTGGCCGAAGGCCAGTCCCTGGTCGGCGCAGGACCCGCTGTTCGCACCGGCGCTTGAAGGTCCGTGCGGATGCTCGAGACTGAAGCTGAGCCCGGCAGCGGCGGTGTCGAGCTGCTGATCAAGGCGGTCAACCAGGAACCTGCTCAGGGCCGCTGTCGTAGCGATCCCGACGCCGAGGCTGGCCAGCAGGAACAGCGCGAGCAAGCCGGAGATCAGCCGGGCGCGCAGCGTCCGGCCGGCCAGCCAGCTCGACAGGCTCATGGTGCCGCGGGCTTGAGCACGTAGCCGACGCCGCGAACCGTGTGGATCAGCGGCTCCCGGCCGGCGTCGATCTTCTTGCGCAGGTAGGAGATGTACAGCTCGACAACGTGCGCCTGGCCGCCGAAGTCGTAGTGCCACACCCGGTCGAGGATCTGCGCCTTGCTCAGCACTCGCCTCGGGTTCAGCATCAGGTACCTGAGCAGCTCGAACTCGGTCGCGGTCAGGTCGATCAGGTCGCCGCCGCGGCGTACTTCGCGCGCGTCCTCGTCCATGGTCAGCGGCCCGACCGCGATCTGACCGCCGCTGGCTGACTGGGCGACGCCGGCCCGCCGCAGCAGCCCGCGCAGCCGGGCGAGCACCTCCTCTAGGCTGAACGGCTTGGTGACATAGTCGTCGCCGCCAGCCGTGATGCCCGCGATCCGGTCCTCCACCGCGTCCCGCGCAGTCAGGAACAGCACGCTCACGTGCGGGCTGATCGCCCGCAGCCGACGGAGTACTTCAAGGCCGTCGAAGTCAGGCAGCATGATGTCGAGGATGACAGCGTGCGGGCGGAACTCCCTGGCGGTCCGCACCGCCGATGTGCCATCGGCCGCGGTCTTAACGTCCCATCCTTCATAACGCAACACGCTCGCTAGCACCTCAGCCAGCGTCGGCTCGTCGTCTACCACGAGTACCCGGATGGGCGTGCCTTCGGCGGCCACGTTCATGACCGCATCTTCTCCCGCCCGGCTAATGACCGGCTCTGCGGCTCCTCTGTGTTTCCTCTGAACCCTTTTCCTCTGAACCCTTTTCCTCTGAACCCTTTTCCTCGGAATCCGCTAGCAGCGCCAGCTTCGGGCAGTCGGCGACAGCGCGGCGGGCCAGCCCTTCCAGGCCAGCGGGCACCGGCTCCGCCGAGATCAGCGGGTAGCCCCACTCGTCCATGGTGACGCGTTCGGGCAGCAATTCGGCGCATTGGCCGTGGCCGGTGCAGGCGATCGGGTTTACGCGCAGGCGCATGGCTCAGCTCCCAGGCCAAGCGCGAGCGCCAGGGACCGGCAGGAACGGTACTTGCGCCCGTGCCGTACACGAGCCGTGACGGTGCCGGGCGATCTCGTCGGCGAAGACGGTCAGCGCGCTGCGGACAAGGCGCACCGTGCCGTCGGGGTGGCGGCAGGCGCCGCGTCCTTGGACCAGCCCTGCCCACCGCTGCACCCGGTCGATGAGTGCGGTGTCAGGCCGCCCGAACGCGATCTCCCTGATCGCGGCGGCGATGCGCGGCAGCCCGGCAAGGCACGGGCCGCACTGACGGGCCGATTCGGCCGCCAGGTAGTCCACCACCCTTGCGGTCTCTGATATGCCGCAGCGCCCGGCAGGCAGTGCCGCGAGCACGCCGGCCCCGAGCCCGCCTCCGGTGGCACGCAGGCTCGCGTTCGACAGGCGCAGGCGGCCGGCCTCTGCCGCGCTGATCCAGGTGCCGTGATACCCGCCGACGAGGACCGCCTGGCACCCGCTGACATCAAGAACCGAGCGGAGCGGCGCGCCGATCTCCACCTCGTCGACGACCACGCGGCCGTCGACCTGGTGGCTCGTGACCAGCATGGTGCCAGGCTCGGCTGGCGTGCCGGCCGCGCGGAACCAGGCCGCTCCATAACGCGCGATCAGGGTCAGGTGCGCCAGGGTCTCCACGTTCTGCACAAGCGTGGGCGCCCCGGCGACCCCGCGGATCCGCGGCGGTGTGAAACCGGGTAGCGCCGGGCCACCGCTGATCGCGTTGGCGAGCGCGCTCTCCTGGCCAGCCAGGAACCGCGGCGGCGCACGCCGCGAGTTGCAGGCCGTCGAGCACCAGGTGCGGCGAGCGCCTCAGCAGGTGCTTGTCCTTGTGGCTGGCCGGCTCGCCCTCAGCGCCGTTGGCGGCGACGACCACCCGGCCCGGCCGGGCCGCCACTGCCGCCAGCTTGGCTGCCATCGGAAACGACGCACCGCCACGGCCGGTGAGGCCGGCCGCCTCTACCTCGCTGACCAGGTCGGGGCGGTACGGAATCGGGCCACGCAGGGGCTCAAGGTCGGTCAGCAATCTCATCGCAGTGCCACCCGGACCCGGCCGCCGGCCGCCGC
>WNFC01010273.1_pt1 | contig 11548 bp, 9 predicted proteins | sample 5400541 | NCBI WGS metagenome assembly WNFC01 (sample SAMN13153342, study PRJNA577476) | soil metagenome | isolation source: 120 cm saprolite under Douglas fir tree site 2 hole 2 replicate 1 | place: USA:California | collected 2015-04-18
AGTATCAGAAGAATCAGAAAGACTTTCGCCGCCAGCACCCATGCAACATGCCGCAGCCATCTCCATTTTCGCCGGCGCGTCTCGCTGGTCATTTTCCGCTGTCCTTCAGGAACTTCTCCACGTGCAAACGCGCCCTGCTTTCTTTTAGCCAGACTTCCGCCTGCTCGTTGATTCCTCGCTGCACCAGCGCCTCTTGAATGTATTCGCGCGACGCATCCAGCGGCGGCGGAGCCTGGTTACGCGCCTTTGCCCGCGGCACCACGGCCTGCTGGTAAAAATCCTCCACTTGTTTCGCGTCCACCTGCACCGCCGGACGAAACCGGGAATCCAGATAATTGCTCAGATACAATTGCTCCGCGACCGCGTGTTGGATCTCTTTATCGCTCAACCCCGATTGCTTTTTTCGTGCCTGATATTCGTCCGGTGATGCGAACGATGCTTGCAGATGTTCTACGCCGCGGGCGATCTCCACATCCGTAGGGTGCGGGAAGCGCGCCGTGTCCGCCTCGTTCCTCACGATCCACTGGTCGATGAGGCGGTCCAGAATCGCGGTGTCGGTTTCCGCTTTCCCATCCACCAGCATCTGGTACCTGCTGAGTGTGCGCACTTCGCTCAGCAGGATGATGTCGCTCTCCACGCGTGCTGCGATTTGATCCAGCAGCTCCTGGCTTTGCGCGCACGTCGCCGCCAGCGCGAGCAGCGCTCCGGCCAGCGCGTAACTCCAGTAGCGGGGCATCAGAACGTTGATCCCAGATTAAAGAAAATCTGAAAGCCCGGCAGCCGCGTTGCCTGGAAACCAAACAGTCCTTTTTGACAGTCAACCAACGCGGCTCCACTGGGGCAGATCGGCGTAACAAACTGCGGCCGATTTATCTGGTAGCCGAGGTCGATGCGAATTGGCCCCACAGGCGTGGCGTACCGGAATCCCAGCCCCACCGTATGCGCGAAGTAATTCAGCTCATTCGTGCAATTGAATTCGCACTGTGTGGAGTTGGGAAAGAACACCGGCTTCGGCGGGTACGGCCGCAAAGTCACCCGGCTAAGCCGGCTATACACATTTCCGCCGTCATAAAACAGCGCGCCGCTCAGGGCTGAGCCGATGAAAGGCAGGCGCATCGGAAATCGAAACTCCTGGTTGAGAACAAGCAGCGCCTGCCCGCCGACTGGGAATCCGGTAACTGAATCGCGCGGGCCGGCCTGGTTCAATGCAAATCCGCGCAGCGATGTGCCGCCGCCAGCAAAGAATCTCTCCGGCAGCGGAATCACCGTTGGCAATGGCGCCGTCGTCTGCGCAGGAAAAGTCAGTGAAACCGTGTCGCCATACGGTCGCAATATCCCGATGCGAATCGAGCGCGCGACACTGAATCTGCGCTTGATTGGGTAGTAGGTCGAATTCTGAAAGAAAAAACGCATGAAGCTCGCGCTTGAGCCAATCCTCGTATCCGCAATGCTGAAGTCCGCGCTGTTGAAATTCCCCTTCGTTGCATCCGCCGGATTGTCCCGCGCATCCCGCACCCAACCTGCTCCGAACTGCGACACCAGCGTCGGCGCGTTGAACAGCGGAATCTCCACTGCCGGAATAGTCGCGTTTAAGTTGGAAACCAGCACCTTGCGGAAAGCGTAGTGGTACAGCAGCGAGGTTCGCGGCGTCACGCGATCGTTCATCTCCACCGCGCCCTCGTACCGCGTCTGTGTGAACGTATTGATGTCCTGCGTTCTCTCCGTGTACGCCGTGACCTGCAGATTCAGGTGCGGGTCGCTGAACGTGTTCGGGTGGTTGTACCCCAGCAGCGCCCGGTCCTCGATCGTGCTTCCCCGCAGCTTCAACGAAAGCGAATCGCCTCGCCCCGTCACATTCAGCTTGCTGATCTCCAGAATCCCCCGCACCGCCGCCTGCACCTCGCTGCCTGCCGGATTCGTCGTGCTCGCCAGCCGCTGCACCTCAAAGCCCCCTCCATACGCCAGCGTGTAGCGCTTCGCTTCTTCCACCAGCACTACGATGTCTTTGTTCGTGTCCGTCCCGTTCGGATTTTGCGGTTGGATCGTCACCCGGTTGAACACTCCCAGGTTGTACAGCCGCCGCTGCGACTCCACCACCTCTCCTTGCCGCAACGGCGCGTCGGACTTCACCCGGATCTCCCGTCGAATCACGTTCGCCCGCGTGTGCTCGTAGCCCGTCAGCAAAATCCTTCGCACTCGCGTCTGCGGCCCTTCCTCGATGCGATATACCACTCGCATGAAATCACCCTGAAGCGCCTCGCTGTCCTTTGTTTTGTCCGCCTGATTAGTTTTGCCGGCCTTCCGCGCATTGTTCGCTGCCACTCCTTCATTGCCGGCCTCTGCGCCGCTCTTGTTCGCTTCCCCGTTTACCCTCTCCGCCGTCGCGGTGAACCTCGCCTCCGGAAACCCATCGTTGAAGTACATCGCCAGAATGTTGTCTCGGTCCGTGGCTACGTTGAATTCCGAGTAAGGCTGGCCCGGAGTCGATGCCACCACGCCCAGCAAGTCGTCTTCCTTGAACGCGTGAATTCCCTCGATGTTCAGTGACGCCACACGCGTCTGGTTGCCCTCCTGAATCACAAAGCGAACCACCAGGTCGCCTTCCTTACCCTTGTAGTTGTCCAGCGCCTGCCCATCCACCGTCGCTTCCAGGAACCCGTTTGCCAAATACAAATTCCGCATCGAGTCCCGGTCAGATTCCAGCAACCTTCGGCTGAATCTTCCTCGCGTCGCGTAGGCCTTCGGGTAAATCGTGAGCCGGCTGCGCAGCAACTCGCTATCGAAATAGTGATTCCCGGTGATCTCGATCCCCATCAGTTTGTGCCGGTCCCCGCGCTCCACGCGATACGTGATGACCTCTTCCGTTCCCTTGCGACCATTCTTGAGCGTCACCTCGTTCGTGCTCGTCGCGTACTCCACCTCCGCGTCGAAATATCCGTCGCGCTCCAGCCGTTCGCGAATGTTGCGCTTGCCTTCTTCCAGCAAGTCCGCGTCGACCGCCCCCTCTTGATACACCGGCACCAGCTTCTTCAGCTCCCCGCCGGAAAATTTCGCCCCCGTCACCGCAATCCGCACCCGCGGCCCTTCCGTGATCTCCAGCTCCAGCGGAATCGCGTTGCTCTTGGCGTCGTAAGTGCCTCGCCGTACCATCGCCCGCGCGTTCAGGTGCCCTGTTTTCACCAGAAACTTGCGCACGCGCGAAGTCCCGCGCTGCACGTGTGCCGCGGTGAGACCCCGCCCCGCTCTTAGCTTCGACCGCGACAGAATCTCCGCGTCTCGGTACTCCGTCCCGTTCTTGAGCTGAATCTCCTTGATGCGCGCGCGCACTCCCGGCTCTATGTTGATGACCACGTCCATCTGGTGATTCTCCGGATGCGGCACGGTCTGCGCCGAAACCTGTGCCTCATAGAACCCCTCCTCCCGCAGCAGCTCCCGCAACCGCTCCAATCCCTCGTTCACCGCATCCGCTTGGAACGGCTCCCCCAGCGCAAGCTGCACCGCCGCAATCGCCGAAGCCTCCGTGGGCGGAGACACCAAGCCGTGAATGATCACCTGATTGAAAAACAGTTGCTCCCGTACCACGAAGTCGACGCGCACCCCGCCGTCCACCGGCGTCGACATCGCTCGCAAATCCGCGTAATCCCCCGTACGGTAGAGTGTCCGAATGCTTTCCGCCACCTGCTCCCGGTCCAGCGGCTTTCCAATCGAAACGGGAAGTCCTCTAGGCGCTTCCGAAAGCACGCGTCCGTCTTCCGTCACAATCCGCACCGCAACGACGTCTTCGGCGGTGTCGGCGGGGTTCTGCGATGTCGCGGTGCTCACCGGTCCCGCAGGCGTTTCTGGCTGCGCCCGCGCGTGCACCGGCGCAACTCCCATAAGGAGCGCGGCCGCGGCAATCTTGCGCAACCCTTGCTCACAATGCGCTTTCATGCTTCCACTGGCTCAGACGAAGCGTAGCATAGCGGCGTTGCCTGTCCCGCGAACTTTGGCGCTATCATAAGTAGCGGAACGCTAACCGTAGCGCAGTCTTTAGCTTGCGCCTTTTCGTCGGCTTGAACCGCTCCACAAAGGCCACCACAAAGTGAACCCTTCTCTTAACGAAAAATACTCGCGCCAAATGCTCTTCGCCGCGATTGGCGAGGAGGGCCAGCAGCGCCTGCTCGCCTCCAGCGCCGTCATCGTCGGATGCGGCGCGATCGGTGGCGCCGCCGCTAATCTCCTGGTCCGCGCTGGCGTCGGAAAACTGCGCATTGTCGACCGCGATTTTGTCGAGCCCTCGAATCTTCAGCGTCAAAACCTCTTTGACGAAGCCGATGCCCTCGCCGCGCTCCCCAAAGCCATTGCCGCCGAGCGCAAGCTCCGCTCCTTCAATTCCGGTGTATTCGTGGAAGGCATCGTCGCCGACCTCAGCCCGCGCAACGCCTCTGATCTGCTCGCTCCCTTCGACCTCATTCTCGATGGCACCGACAACTTCGAGACGCGTTTTCTGATCAACGATTTTGCCGTCCAAAATGATCAGCCCTGGATTTACGCCGCCGCCGTGGCCAGCTACGGCCTCACTATGACCATCCGCCCCGGAGTGTCGCCTTGCCTCGCCTGTCTAATGGAAACGCAGCAGCTCGGCCTCGAGGAAACCTGCGACACCATCGGCGTCCTCGGCCCCATCGTCCATCTAATCGCTTCGCTGGAAGCCGCCGAAGCCATGAAACTTTTGGCCGGCCGCACCGATGCTCTGCATGGCCGCCTCATCTCCTGCGACGTCTGGACCGGCCACTTCCAATCCCTCCGCGTCGCGCGCAACCCGGACTGCCGCGCCTGCGCCCGCCGTGAATTCACCTACCTCCACGGCGAAGCCCAGCCCCACATCACTATGTGCGGCCGCGATTCCGTCCAGATTCACGAGCGCAGCCGCACTCTCGATTTGGCCACGCTCAAAAGCCGCCTCGCTCCCACCGTCTCCGACGTCCGCTACAACGAATTCTTGCTCCGCTTCCGCATCCCGCCCTACGAAATGACCGTCTTCTCAGACGGTCGCGCCATCCTCAAAGGCACAAAAGATCCCGCCGTCGCTCGTTCCCTCTACGCCCGCTACATCGGCGCCTAAATTTTTTGGACTGCCCCGGTCTTGCCGCCGCTTTTACGGCTGATGACATACTGGCCCGCCCGCACGATTCGCAAACCACGTCGCCCACGAAACCCACGCGCTGTCATCCCGAGGGCCGGCGCCTTTTGCCGGTCCGAAGGATCTCAACGTAATGTCCTTGCAAGTATTCGCGCTTACCGCAGACCGCGGCGAGGCTATCGCGGAACCGTATGCCGCCCGTAAGACGACCGCATCGAAGCCCGGTCCAGATTCTCTCGAAGATTCATCAACGTAAGAAACGTGCTCAAAATCCGCGCCTTCAAATCATCGGTTAGGTGCAGCCCGCTGGTCGCCACGCGCGCCAGCTTCTCCCCGTTTTCCGTGATAAAGCGCATGATCTCGCGCTGCCGCTCGTGCCCCGTAGTGCCCAGCGCCGTCTCCCGGCGCATCTCCGCGCACCCGCTCTCCAGCGACAACGTGAAGTGCAGCACGCACAGTTGCGCCTCGGCAAGCGCCGGTGGCGAGTCGTTCTTGCATCCCGGGGTTTGGCAGCGTGTTCCCATGAGTCGTGAAGGCTCTTTGATAAGTAACATTACTGGCCGCGAGAATCCACTACGCACCTCGCGAATGGTGCGAATCCTGCATTAGCTGTACTTTCGTTCCGTTCGTGCCCGTTCGGACAGTCCGTCTCCGGAAAATCCCAAATTGGCATTGACATCCGTGGGCTCCGCACGTATAAATATACAGGTGAGTGCATATTTTCACCGAACCATGAATACCAGCAAAACATTTCGCCACGGGCAGATCCTGCGCCTCATCTCCGACGCTTCCATCTCCAATCAGGAAGATCTGCGCCGCCGCCTCGCCGCGCAAAAACTGCGCGTTACGCAAGCTACGCTTTCCCGCGATCTCCAGGAGCTTCGCTTGGTCAAAACCCAGGAAGGCTACCGCACCGCCGCCACGCTGCCGGAAGAATCCAACGGCCTGCCTTCCCTGGCTCGCGCGCTCGGCGAGTTCCTTCAGGACATTCGCCCCGCGGTGAATCTGCTCGTCTTGAAGACCCCTCCCGGGGGCGCGCAGCCCCTCGCCGCTGCCGTGGATGCCGCCAAATTCCCGGAAACCGCCGGCACCATCGCCGGTGATGACACCGTTTTAATCATCACTCCTGACAAAAAATCCCGCGAATCCTTGCAGAAAAAAATCGAATCGCTGGTGAGCCGGCGCGCTTGAAATGAGAAAGCCCGAACAAATTGCCGTCGTCGGTGTCACCGGCTACACCGGTTTCGAGCTCGCGCGCATTCTTGTGCGCCATCCCGCCGTCAAGTCGCCCGTCTTTTACGTTCGCGAAACGCAAGGCAAAAAGTGCCTCGCCGAGCTTTTCCCCCAACTCCGCGGCGTGGGTGAAGCGCCTCTGCGCTCCCTTTCCGTCTCCGAGATTACCTCCAGCAATGCGGGCACCGCTTTCCTCGCCACGCCCCACGAAGTTTCCGCGGAAATCGCCCCCGCGCTGCTGCAAGCTGGCCTCCGCGTCGTCGATCTCAGCGGCGCCTTCCGTTTTCGCTCCGCGGATACCTTTGCGTCCTGGTACAAGCTCCCCACTCCCCACGCAAGCTGGCTCAGCGAAGCGGTCTACGGTCTTCCCGAGCTGTACGCTGCTGAAATCGCCTCCGCGCGCCTTATTGCCAATCCCGGCTGCTACGCCACCAGCGTGATTCTCGCCCTGCGCCCTCTCGCCGAAGCCGGCCTCATCGCCGAGGGCAGCAGCGTCGTCTGCGACTGCAAGTCCGGTGCCAGCGGCGCAGGCAAAGATCCCCGTCGCGACCTCCACTTCGTCGAGGTCGACGAAAATTTCAAGGCCTACAACTTGTTCTCTCATCGCCACACTCCCGAAATTCTTGAGCACACTGGTCTGCCCGAAGATCGTCTCGTGTTTTCCACTCATCTGCTCCCGCTGGCTCGCGGAATTCTTTCCACCATTTACGTGACGCTCGGCGCGGCGTATTCCGCCGAAGCCATCGAAACCATCTTCCGAAAGTTCTACGCTGGCCGTTCCCTGGTGCGCATCTGGCCCGCTGGCTCGCTGCCCGAGCTCCAGCACGTCGCACACACCAATTTCTGCGATATCGGATTCTCCCTGGACAACTCCGGCAAACGCCTCATCGTCGTCTCCTGCCTCGACAATCTGGGCAAGGGCGCGGCAGGCCAGGCAGTTCAAAATTTCAATCTCATGTCAGGCATCGAGGAGCAGACCGCACTCCAATGAAGACCGTGATCAAACTGGCTGGAGCTTTACTCGAAGACGACGCCGTCGTGCGCGCCCTCGCCCGGCAAATCGCCGCGCTCGCCCAGCAGGGCCACGAAATTCTCGTCGTCCACGGCGGCGGCCGCCTTTTCACCGCCACGCTCAAACGCATGGGCATCGAGAGCAACTTCGTGGCCGGCCTGCGCGTCACCAACCGCGAAACCCGCGATGTTGCCGTGATGGTTTTTGCCGGCCTTTTGAACAAACGCCTCGCCTCCGCCATCTCCGCCGAGGGCTCGCCGGCCATCGGCATTTCCGCCGCCGATGCCTCCTGCTTCCGCGCCGAGCCTATGGTTCACAACGAAGTCGAAGGCAGCCTCGGCTTCGTCGGCTATCTCACCGGCCTGAATAACTCCTTCCTCGAGTCGCTCTGGCGCGAAGGCCTCATTCCCGTCGCTCCTTGCCTTGGTCTCGGGCCGGACAACGAGCTGTACAACATCAATGCCGATCACATGGCCGCCGCCTGCGCCGAATACCTTCGTGCGGACCGCCTGATCTATCTCACCGACGTCGCTGGTGTTCTCGACGGCGACAAAGTTCTCTCCGCCGTGACTTGGGAAGAGATTGAGCGCCTTGTGCAATCCCACGTCATTTCCGGCGGCATGGTGCTCAAGCTCGAAGCTGCCAAGCGCGCCCTGGAAGGCGGCGTCCGCGAAGTGCACATCGTCGGCGGCGGTTCGCCGGATTCCCTGCTGCGCGTCTCGCAAGCGGTCGACGCCGCATCGAATGGTCCCGCGAGCGCAATTCCCGGAACACGCGTTTTGCGGGAACCCCTGCTCGCCGCACAAGCAGCGCTCTCGGCGGCATGATGCGCGCGCTAAACCAAAAGAAAGCAATCGCCCGGGCGGTGCAAACGTCAAAGCACTCGCGCCTTCCCAAGCCCAAACTCGACACGCGCCTCAGCGACGCGGACCAGTTTCTCCTGCCCACCTATAAACGCCAGCCCTTCGTCCTAACGCATGGCCACGGCGCTTATGTGTATGACTCCGCTGGCAGGAAATACCTCGATTTTCTTGGCGGCATCGCCGTCAACGCCCTCGGCCACGCCCACCCGCGCATTGTCAAAGTCATTCGCCGCCAAGCCGCGCGCGCCATCCACCTCTCCAACCTCTACCACAATGCTTATCAGGGCCCGCTCGCGCGTAAGCTCGCCGAAATCTCCGGCATGGATCGCGTCTTCTTCTCCAACAGCGGCACCGAAGCAGCCGACGGCGCGTTGAAACTCGCCCGCCTCTGCGCCCGCACCATCTCTGATGCCCCCGACAAGCCCGCGGCCAAGTATCGCATCCTGGCCATGCAGAACTCCTTTCACGGCCGCACTTTTGGCGCCATCAGCGTAACCTCCGCCGAAAAATACCGCCTGCCCTTTGCGCCTCTCGTGCCCGGCGTTGAATTTGTTGGTTTCAACGACGTCGCGGATCTCGAATCCAAATTCGACGACACCGTTTGCGCCATAATCCTCGAAACCATTCAGGGCGAGGGCGGCATCCACGCCGTTACCGAAGCCTTCTGGAATCGCGCTCGCTCCCTCGCCTCGCAGCACGGCGCTCTGCTTATCGCCGACGAAATTCAATGCGGTCTCGGCCGCACCGGGCGCTATTTCGCTTACCAGAAATTCTCCTCCAAGCCCGACATCGTGCTCGTTGCCAAGCCGCTCGCTGCGGGTCTGCCTCTCGGTGCAATCCTGGCCTCCGAAGCCGTAGCCTCGCGCGTCTCGCCAGGCCTGCACGGCACGACATTCGGCGGCGGCCCGCTGATTTGCGCCACCGCCCTCGAATTTCTCAGCATCATCGAAAGCGAAAAGCTGCTCGCCAACATCCGCGCCCGCGGCGCCGAGCTCCGCGAAGGCCTCGCCAAGCTCGCCGCCAAATTCGATTTCATCCGCGAAGTCCGCGGCGAAGGCTTGATCCTCGGCGTCGAACTCTCCATCGATGGCAATCCATTCGTTGCTGAAGCTCTGCGTCAGGGTTTGCTCATCAATTGCACTCACGACTTTACTTTGCGCCTGCTGCCGCCTTTCATTATCACCCGCGCGCAAGTTCGCGAATTTCTCCGTTTGTTTGAGCTCGTTCTCGCAAAAACTCCAAAATCCATTTCTGCTCCAGCGCAAGCCGCCGCAAATCCGCGGCGTCTCGCGCAATCCGCAGCGAGGTAAAACATGACCACTACCACTCTCGTGGCGCCTATTTCCTTATCGAACGATCTCCTCACCGGAGGCGAATGGAGTCCCACGCATACGCGCGAACTTCTCCATCTCTCTGCCGATATAAAAGCTCGCCCCGTCCGCTACGCCTCCACCCTGCATGGCAAGTTCATCGCCCTGATTTTCGAGAAGCCCTCGCTCCGCACGCGTGTCACCTTTGAAGTCGGTATCCAAAGCATGGGCGGCTCCGTGATTTTCCTTGACCACACGCAGGCTTCCGCTTCTCTCGGCGCCCGCGAGTCCATCGCCGATGTTGCGCGCAATCTCGATCGCTGGGTGCAAGGCATTGTCGCGCGCGTCTATCACCAGCGCGTTCTCGAGGAAATGGCCGCCAACGCCGACATCCCTGTGATCAACGCGCTCTCCGACAAATTTCACCCCTGCCAGGCGCTCGCCGATTTCTTCACGCTGGAGGAAAAATTCGGCGCACTGCGCGGCTTCAAGCTCGCTTACGTCGGCGACGGCAACAATGTCTGCAATTCGCTGATCTATCTCGCCGCGCGTCTTGGCGTTCATCTGCGCATTGCCACTCCGCCCGACTATGCCCCTGCTGCTGAAGTCGTGGCCGACGGCAAGCGCGTCGCTCGCGAAACCAAAGCAAAAATCGACTTGCTAACCGACCCGCGCGAAGCCGTCGCTGGCGCTCAGGGCGTCTACACCGATTCCTGGACCAGCATGGGCTTCGAGGAGGAGGGCGAAGTCCGCAACGCAGTGTTTCAGCCCTACCAGGTCAATGCGCAATTGATGTCCCTTGCCGCGCCCGACGCTGTCTTTATGCACTGTCTTCCGGCGCAGCCCTACCAGGTCAATGCGCAATTGATGTCCCTTGCCGCGCCCGACGCTGTCTTTATGCACTGTCTTCCGGCGCACCGCGGCCTGGAAGTCACCCCGGAAATTCTCGACGGCCCGCGCTCGCTCGTTCTCGACCAATCCGAAAATCGCATGTACGTGCAGAAGGCCATCCTGCACACGTTGTTCTAACTTAGCGATGCATGCACCAACTGCACATAGCGCCAGCATCTTGCTGGCGGCCTTTGGAGTGCGGCGGTCTTGCCGCCGCTTTTACGGTTGAAAAATTTCACGACCAACCAAACGAGAGAGGAATTGTGAAAACAGCACTGAACAAGCCAAAGCCAAAAAAAGTCGTCCTCGCCTATTCCGGCGGGCTCGACACCTCCATCATCATTCCCTGGCTGAAAGAAAATTATCAGTGCGAAGTCATCGCCATGATCGGCGACGTCGGCCAGCAGGAAGACCTCGAAGCCGCACGAAAAAAAGCGCTCGCCACCGGCGCCTCCACCGCCTACGTCGAAGACCTGCGCGAAGAATTCGTCCGCGACTACATCTGGCCCACGCTGCGCGCCGGCGCCGTCTACGAGCACACGTATCTGCTCGGCACATCCATGGCGCGACCCATCCTGGGCAAGCGGCAAGCGGAGATCGCGTTGAAACTTGGCGCCGATGGCTTATCGCACGGCTGTACCGGCAAAGGGAACGACCAGGTGCGTTTCGAACTCGCCTACAAAGCCATTGCGCCAAACTTGCAAATCATCGCACCCTGGCGCGAGTGGGACATTGATTCCCGCGAAGACGCCATCGCCTACGCGCAAAAACACAACATCCCCGTGGAGCAAAGCAAAAAAAATATCTACAGCCGCGACCGCAACATCTGGCACCTCAGCCACGAAGGAGGCGAGCTCGAGGATCCCGCCAACTCTCCCAACGAAGCCATGTGGCAATGGGTCGCCTCCCCGGAAAAAGCCCCGGACAAAGCTGCGGAAGTCGAGATCGGCTTTGATGCCGGCTTGCCAGTTTCTGTGAACGGCACGAAAGCCAGCGCGGTCGAATTGCTGAATACGCTGAACCAAGTCGCCGCGAAGCACGGCATCGGCCGCACCGACATCGTCGAAAATCGCCTCGTCGGAATGAAGTCACGCGGCGCGTACGAAACTCCCGGCGG
>WNFC01008158.1_pt1 | contig 11546 bp, 8 predicted proteins | sample 5400541 | NCBI WGS metagenome assembly WNFC01 (sample SAMN13153342, study PRJNA577476) | soil metagenome | isolation source: 120 cm saprolite under Douglas fir tree site 2 hole 2 replicate 1 | place: USA:California | collected 2015-04-18
CTCCTACCGCCGCCGCCAGCGCCCCGCCCCACCCCGAGTTGACGACCCCGCCCCAGCCACACCATGATGCTCACGTAACCCGGCCAGGTGGTCCCTAGGTCGTGGCGAACCGCTGGTCCCATCTCGCTGGCGGGTGACATCATGCCCGCACAAATTCGGCAGGGAGGAGCGGTTCATGCGCTTATGGCTCAACGTCCACGGAACCGGGCTGGTCGGCTCGGCGACTAGTAATCATGCTGGGCTACGCATAAGCATGCAGTTCGGTAGTGCTCGCTCATCGGCATGTGTGGATGTGATAGCTGGCGCTGTCGGCACGGCCGTGATAACGAGCACGGGGGCGTCCGGCCGGAGCGCTGTGCGCTTGTCCGAGTTCACCTCGCCGGCCAGGCTGAACCAGCCTGGCATCTTTATCTGTCACGGCCGCGGCGGCCAAAGCCGGCCCGCGTTCCGGCCACGCCGCCCAAGCGTCCCGGCTTGGGTACACTGTCCGCCGCCCGGGCGCTCGCGCCCTGGTGACGGCCAGGCGACCCGGCACACACGGGAGGATCATGGTGAACCAGCAGCCGCCATCGAGCCCGCTCGGGGCCGACGTGGCAGTCACGCACATCCTGGTGGTCACCGACCCGGCACGGTCGCGGGATTTCTGGGTCGACGTGCTGGGCGCGGAACTGTACCGCGAGTACGAGGGAACCAGCGTGGTGCTGCGATTCGCCGGTACCTGGCTCTTGCTGGTCAGCGGGGGCGGCCCGACCGCCGACAAGCCCACCGTGGTCTTCCAGCCGCCCGCTGACGCCGATCGGGTCAGTCACGCGATGACGCTGCGCGTGGCTGACTGCCAGGCAGCCTATGAGGCGCTGCGGTCCAAGGGCGCCGCGTTCCTCACTCCGCCGCATGACTGGGGCACCGAGATCCGCTGCTTCCTGCGAGACCCAGATGGCCACCTGGTCGAGATCGGCCAATCGAAAGCCAGCTGAGGGTCATGTGAGTCAGCCGGCGCTGGTGCTGTAGCCGGTTCTGGGTAGTGTGCATTTCCGGGTCTGCTGTACTTTTCGGTTCGCGCTGTGAGGAGGACGCCGATGCATGCGCCCGGCGACGATCGCTTCTTTACCGAGTTGCGCGGCTGCACCGCGGAACTCGCCCGGATCATCGACGGTGATCTGGAACGGCCGGTGCCGACCTGCCCGGGATGGACGTTCCGGCAGCTGGCCATCCACCTTGGGCGCGGCCATCGGTGGGCGGCCCAGATCGTGGCCACCCGGGCGACCACGCCGATCCCGATGCGTGAAGTAGCCGACGGGAAACTGCCGCGGGACCCGGCGCAGCACGCGCTATGGCTGAACGCCGGCGCCGACCGGGTCATCGAAGCGGTCACGGCCGCTGGCAGCGACCTGGTGTGGACGCTGGCCGGCATCGGCCCGGCCAGCTTCTGGGCGCGCCGCCGGGCCCACGAAGCCGCCGTGCACCTGGCGGACGCCCAGCTCGCGGCCGGACGGGACGTCGATCTGGCCTCGGGGGTTGCCGCGGACGGCGTCGACGAATGGCTCGCCCGCATCGCCGCCGGCACCGGGGGCACCACTGACCCGGCCCGTGCACAGGCGCAGGACCTGAGCGGAGACGGCCAGAGCCTGCATTTTCACGCCACCGACCCTGGACTGTCCGGCACCGGCGAGTGGCTGGTCACACGTGCACCGTCCGGCGTCACCGTCCAGCATGGCCACGGCAAAGCCGACGTCGCGGTCCGCGGGCCTGCAGCCAGCCTGCTGCTTGTCCTGACCCGCCGGCTGCCGCCCTCCGATTCTGGTATCGAAATCCTCGGCGAGCAGGCACTGCTCATCCACTGGCTCCAGCACACGCCGTTCTGACAGATCCCAGATCCAAGCCAACCGCGCCTTCGCAGCGGCACCCATGAGAGTACATATAATGCGCCATTGCGGAAGTGAACTAGGTTATTCGCGGAGCTCTGGTGCCGGGCTGGCCATCGCTCAGGAACAGCGGCGGCCGACCGTGTCCTAGCCCAGATCGCCGCTAGGCGAGGGCCTCGTAGACCGAACCGTAGCTTAGTGACCTTGGCCTCTAGGTGCTGCTACCTTGTCCTATGTCGGAGGCGTTGCGTTTAGGTCCATGTTCAAGGCCAAGTCCACCACCTTGCAGGAGCCATATAGAGGCAGGCGTTATGAATCACATTACAGCTGCATTGTAGGGTTCTACTAATGATGACGGCGAGTCTGCTGCTTGGAGGCGGCCTTCAAGAATCAGCACGATGACCAGATCAGGAGCTGCACGGGTGACGAAGTTTATCACAAATAACCCACGTTAGCCGCCCAAGGCGCCAACCTACGCCTACGCGCTTATGTTCCAATCTCTTGCTAGTCGCCCCTTTGAGAGGCAGGAATTTCAGTGATGGATGACAGAATCACAAGCTCGTCGTCCGATGCTGAGGCCTATGCTGCGGCAGACAAACTTTTGTTTATGCAGCGAGCGAAGGAATCGTTGCAGGATCCTCGCGTTCGTGGTTATTTCCTCAATGGTCTAGTCTTCGACCAGGAAGTTTCGGACACACTTGCCGGAGGGGAAGCCTTCGATCAGGCGAGAATGAGAGAATCCTATACGAGGTACTCTGCATTCCGCGAGCTGATCAGGCCTCAGCGGCGGCGGGCGGGTGCTGTTATTTCGTTTATCCACGGTAGGCCTATAGCGATGAGCCGTTTGCGGGACCTGCGGGAGCGATGGCTCGCGGACACCGTCGAAAGTGTCATATATCCAAACGTGGTAGAAGCCATAAACAAGGTACTACTCGGAAAGGATTACAGGAACCTCTGGGTCGAGCCGGAGTCCGAAGGCCTTAAAAAACTGCAAGATCCGGTATTCAGAGTGTCGACTCGTTCTTCCGACCAGCTGAGGAAGTTGCTTTCCCAGATGGATGGGGGCAGCATTGCATTGGCGGGTCCGCGCGGAGCTGGCAAGTCGACGCTGCTGAAGGATTTCAGCCAGTTGAGCGGCGATCAGATGATCAGTGTCCGAGGCATCTGTGTCTACGTTCCAGCTCCAGCTGAGTATGTGGCCAAGGAATTCATCGCCGATCTGTTCCAGCGTCTCTGTGAGGCATATCTGCAGTACAGCAGGTCCACTGCCACCACGACACTGACAGGCGCTGGCAGGCCTGGCGTGAGACGCGGCGGGAAGTTCCGCAGGATGATTGCCCTGTCATGGCTGACTATACGTGCCCTGCTCGCGATAGTTCTCGCTGCGTGGGTCGCGGCACTGCTGGTCGGGAAGACGTTCTCGGAACGATCGCCAAGCTTTGGGGCGCTGGCTCGCTGGATTAATCATGTCCAGACGGTGATCCGCATCAGGTGGCCAGTTGACCGCTGGTATTTCGAGGTCGTCATCGTACTGATTGTCTTGCTGGTAGTCCTGGCATGCTGGCCACGCCCACGGCTGTGGCGAAGGTATATGCGAAGGCCTGAGGAGCACGAGCTAACAAGGCGTGCTCGCGAGTACCTCCTGCGTCTCCAGGTTGATAAGACCGTTACTAAGAGCGCGAGCATTGCCAGCCCAATCATCCGCGGCATGGCATTCGGTCTGAATCGCGGAACATCTGTCAAGTACATTCCGTGGACGATGCCGGAACTCGTCGGTCAGGCCCGGCGCTTCATGGAAGATGTGTCAGCCGAGCTAAGGATCCTGAATCGGGCGATCTTCATCGGTATCGATGAGATCGATCGCATCGGCTCACTGGAGCATGCTGAGCGGTTCATTGGCGAGATCAAGGCTATTTTCGGAATCGAGGGATGCTTCTTTATCGTGGCTGTTGCGGAGGACGTGGGATCGATGTTTGCCCAGCGCGCTACGGCGGGGCGCACTATCGTGGAGAATGCATTCGACGAGATCGTGACGGTGCGGCCGCTCGACCTGACCCAGGCCAGAAACCTTCTGCTCAGGCGAGTGCCCGGCTTCACGGATGCCTTTGTCTATCTTGTGCATGCGTTGTCAGGAGGACTTCCGCGGGAGCTGATACGCATGAGTCGCCGCCTCGTTGAAATTCACGTCGAACGGACAGCCGCTGGCCAGGATTCTGCCTATCCTGCCACGAACAGAAGAGGATCCGCGAACCACCCTCCGGCCTATTCGCAACTTGGCGATCTGGCGCCGGCACTAGTGCGGGAAGCTGTCATCGAGGCTATTGATGCCGCGCGTAACCAGATGTCCTACTTGCCTCTAGGGTCTGCCTGGTCGCCTGTGTTTGATAAACTCAGGCGCGCCAGCGTGACTCTGAGGCGAGCCAAAATAACGCCCGAGGCGGTTTACCTGGTAATCGAAGGAATTAGCCAGGTGCATGCTAATGTACGCCATTCGGTATCATCGGAAAACGATGATAGCGCATGCCGGATCCTGGATCGGCTCTCCGCATTTTCTTATTTCGGAATAACGGTTATCGACGCCTTTTCGAACAGATATTTCAATCTGGCCAAGGCGAGAAAGAGTGGCGGCTCCTATGAGGAGCTTAGTGCCGCGCGATCAGAACTCAGCGTGTCCGCCGCCAGCAGCAGGATGATGCTTGACCAGTTCCGGCAGTCTCTTGGATGTGATTCTGCGAAATGGCCCTGGTCCCGCGTGCCGAACTTCTCTTCGTCAATAAATCGTTTGACGAATCGTTCTGGCCCTACCTCGGTCGGACCCTGGGCAGCGAGGAAGACGGCTCTGCCGGGCAAGCCGCAAGTTGTTCTGGCTCCAGCAGGCGGGGTGGAAAGAAGTCGGGACTCCCGTCCGCGCCGGACAGGCGGAGCCATTTCGACCGGGTCGGATGAGGCCAAGAGCACCTCGGGGAGACACTCGGATGAGACGGAAATGAACAGCATGATGACGGGCGGGCGAACGCCGACCTTCCCGTTGGGACCGCCGGGAACGAAGCGTCGGCTGGGGTGGACATGGCTCGAGCCAGCCAGGCGGCGGACCCGGTGGTACACGGACTGGCCGTCAGGGCTTGAATGGAAAATAACCCCCCTCCGGAGGCATCTGGCTATCCTACTCGGTCCGATACTTCTGACGACGTTCGGCCTCACGGCTGCCGCCGCAATTTCAATGATTAGCGTTCGCGGCAACGGGTTGCTTATGGGCTTCATCTGGCTTGCCTGGTTTGCACTATTCCTGCGGCTTATCTGGAAAATTCTCGGTTGGTGGGTCGGGTACTTCTTCGTCGCCAGTGACCGGATCATCCTGGTCTCCGGAATCCTGCGGCGGAGGATTAACGCTATTTGGCTGGCACAGGTCACAGCAATCGAGCTTAGACGCTCGGCCATGGCCGTGATTTTCGGATATGGCGAGCTGGTATTCCATTCACAATGCCCCGACGCCGCGATGGTAGCGTTTGACTACGTGCCCTATTCCTATGAGCTCTTCCTGGAAGTGTGCGAGCTAGCGTTCCCGAAGCCATGGACTGATCTGAACATCTTGGCCTCAACCCAACCGCAGGAAATAGGGTAATTTCAGGCGTGTCAAATTCAGATCCCGCAGAACCGCAGAATGCTATTAGGCAGGACCATCCGCTCATCGGCATGTGAGTAAAATGCCATTACGATCACGAGCGGGGTGTGCTGTGCAGCCTACTGGCTGGTCGCCGCTTTGAATCTGACCACTAGTTCTGCGGGCACGCGTCCGCGGTCTTTTACCTCGATACCCTGCGCCTTGGCCCAATCCCGGACCTCAGTGGTGTTGACTCCGCTCGCCGCTCCCCGGCGTCCGCCGCGCGCGGGTCGGCGGGAGCCGCCGCTCACCCGCCGCCCAGCACGTACATAGGCCGCCAGCGCATCCCGCAGCTCCTGCGCATGCTCTGCGTTCAGGTCGATCTCGTACTCCGTACTGTCCAGCCCGAAGCGGACCGTGCCGTCCGCGGCGCTGCCGTCCAGGTCATCGATGAACAGGGTCTGCACCTTCTGTGCCACGGCTGCTCCATTCCTCACAGTGACTGGCACACCATCGTAGGCAAGGCAAGCTGCACAAGCGCGCAGCTGCACCGGAACGCCCACCCGCGACAGGATCATGCCGGCCTTAATCCGGCGGCCGGGTGATCATGGCTGCGCCCTACGCTGAAGGTGCGCGGGCGCATGCGGATGTGTACGCGTCTGATCGGCATGCCATGCTGGACTAGCCTTCGCCGACCATGAATTTATGCCGCTGGTGACCGAAAGCTATGCTTAATCAGGCTACCTTCAAAGTGATGATTACATATCGCCGATTCCGCGTGCATGAACGACCTGTGGCCTGTGGCGAGGGGCGCGTGCAGATTGTTCAGTTCGGCGAGCCACTACTGCCTCTCGGGACGTGACGGGCGGTCCGGCCGCTGCTCCTGCCTGGGCCCCATAAAGGGAGAGGACTGCAAGACCGCTGCCATTCAATTCAATGGCACAGATCATGTCGGTGCAGTCGTCGTCGGTCAGTTAGCCTCGTCAACCTGCGCCTCGCCTCTCTGGTCCAGTCGGCGAGGTTAGCGCGAGTGGTCAGCGTGTCGGGGTGCTCGGGACCCAGGACGCACTCGCGGACGGGCAGAGGGCTGCATACTGGTCACACGGGCCCCGGCCGCATCTCCCGCCTCGCGCACAACAGACCGCGGATGCCGCAGGTACCCCGGCGCGCCTCAGGAACCGGAGTGACCGCTGGTTACTGGGTACCGCCCTGCCTTGGGAATGAGTAAACAGACTCCCTGTTGTTTACTCTGGCCCAGCTAGTATTGCCCGAGCCGCTGACCTGCGTGTCCTGCCCGAGAACGCCCGGTCGCGCCCGCAGGGTTTATTTACGCCATCCCGGTGCGCCATCTGGCCGTCCGTGTCCACGATGAGCAGGAGACCGGCAATCAGCTGACGGAGTTTCGCCGGCGTTAGCAGGGTCTGCGAGAATAGACCAGAGCTGCCGTAACTGATTATGCCGTTCGCTTGCTGAAAGAAAGTATAGCTACAGATGAACCTGCTCCAGGCCGCTGAGGAAGACAGGCACGGGATGACCACCGTATGGCTGGCACGCCTGCCCTCAGTTAGAGAGTTTTTTGCCGTTCCCCATGATCCGAAACGCTGGAGGGACCGCCCTGTCTGGAAGCTGCCAGTGTCGTATGCAGGGGCTGCCTCGGTGCTGATGGAAAAGATGATCAGTCTGGCTACCGAGGGGAAGGCTGAGGCCAGCGCGCTACTCCCACCATATCTTTTTCTGTGGCGGCATCATTTCGAGGTGCGGCTAAAATCCATTTTGAACTGCGTCGCAGAAAACCCTTCTAAATGGACCGATGCCACTGGACAGAATGTGCCTCCAGAGTTCTTTTCCCCGGTCAGCAGGACGCATAGCTTGCTGCGTTTGTGGGAGCGAGTTCAGCCAATGGCCGAGGCCGTCTGGGCAAATGAGACGCACATATGGGAACTTCCCCGCATGAGAGCGACGGACGTATCAGAGCTAATAGGGCAACTTCACGCCATTGACCCAAGGGGGGATGGCGTACGATATGCGCGAGACAATAATGGTAGCTTGACGATGCTTAACGTAAGCCGAGTAGACCTTGAACATGCCGAACGCAACATGGTGGACATCGCAGAATTCTTGTGGTGGGCTCGGCTAGAGATTGGTGCCACAGTGATAGATCTCCCGTATGAGGCCGACGAGGCTGAGGCGCGGCGCCTTGTGGTGTGGCAGGCGGCGAGCGATGAGGAGTTTTCGTAGGCCACTCTGCGATACCACTGCCGCATCTCCGGGTTGCATTTGCACCGACCGGCAGGCCAGCCGCGTCTGAGGCAGTCAGGCGGGCGTGATCGCGGATATCCGGTACTGCCCCTGCCACGCGGCCCACACCACCCGAGTTGGGCCATCCTAGTGCGCAAGTCAGTTGTCGCGGTTGATGGCGTTGTCCATTCCGGCACTAACGGCATTAAGAGCGCTGTGAAACGGTTTAGGAGCCTGCCGGCCTGCCTGCCTTGCGGTCAGGTGCCCGGATATAGGGGATCACTACAGGTCAGAAGAATCCGAGGTTGGGGACGAGCTTAGAGGCGGCGTCGATGATCTCGCCGGCGGTCTTAAGCGTTTCGGCTGCTTCTGCCGCGCTGGCCTGCTCGGTCGGGTAGAGCGGGTATTCGAGCTCGTTCCGTCTGCGGCGCAGGCCGCCGAAGGCTCGCAGGGCCGGGCCGAACTGGGCCCGGATGACTTCCTCGACGACGTAGTGGCCGCCGGCGGTGGTGGGGCGCAGGCCCTGCTGTGCCAGGAGGGCGACGCAGGCCTGCCGGGCCGCGTCGTAGGCGAGGACGACGCTGCTGTCAGGTGCCGACTCGGCGAGGACGCGCGCCGCTTCGAGTCCGCGCCGCGCCCGGTCGAGCCACGATGCCCCGTCAGCCTGCGCGCCTTGGACCCGCTCGGCGTGCCCGGCGGCGAGCAGGCGCTCGACCGTGGCCTCTCCGGTGCTCCAGCGCATCACAGCTCCCCTTCCCGGGGTTCTTCCCCGATGACCCAGACGAGCGGAGCGGAGCGGACCTGCTGGATGAGCGGGTCCGCTGCCGCGAGCCATCGCCAACGGGGGCACACGACTGGATTCACCGGCAGCCCGAGGCGCTGCTCGGCCCGCTCGGCCGCCTCGTACATGTCGCGGCGCGGCACTTCGCCGATGACGATAACGTCGACGTCATTCGGCGCGGGGCCCGTGATGCCCTCGTAGCGGGCAGCCCACGACCCGTAGATCGCCACGGCGGCCGCGCTGAGCGCAGCGAATTCCTCGCCGATGACGAATTGAGGGCCGAACGCGAGCGTGACCAGCTCAGTCAGCGGCCGGGTATACCGGCTGGCGGGGTTGGCTGAGACCAGCCGGGAGCGCCCGACGTGTCGCTCCCGGATCAGGCCGGAGCCGGACAGCCGTGTCGCCTCGCGCTGCACCGTGGTAAGCGGGAGACTGAGCTTGTCTGCTACCTCGCTGAGGGTGTACTCCGCATCCGGGTGCAGCAGGAGCAGGGTCAGCATCTCGGCTAGGTGCCGGGACCGCAGTATCGGCAGCAGTCCTGGCGCGTTACTACGCATAGTTGAAGTTTATCATCCGCTTATAGGAAGTTGACGGTGAACCTGCGGCTTCGCCGGGCACGCTCACGAGCAGGTCGGCTAGGCAAAGGTCGCACAGATTATCCGTTACGGGAGACGAACACGGCCGTCAAGTCTTCACCCGGCGGACGTCCAGAACGAATGCCTCTTTGCGCGGGTACGTGAAGACTCAGGTTGCTCTCCGTGACGAGCTTCCCTGTCAACCTCGGCCTCGGCTAGCAGAGTTCGCGGTTGCCGACTGACCACCTGGGCATGACCAAGTCTCGCGTCATGCCCTCGCCGCTCAATGCGTCGGGTGCGGTCCGTGAGCTCGGTGAGTCGCGGTTCTTCGGAGCGCGAGCCCGCAGCCTGAAGATCGGAAAACTGCCCGGGACCACGCTCGATGGCATCCGCCGCTGCAAGGCCTAATTTGCCCGGCTGGTGGAACGGGTCGGCGAGTTCCTCCCATGGCACCGGGATCGACCGCAACTGGGCCACTGTCGCCGCACCCCACGCAGCGCCGGCTTGCAACGCTCTGATCATGTCGCCCCCTTGCAGCAGCCCGTGCAGCAGGCCGACGGTGAACGCATCGCCGGCACCTGTCGCGTCTATCTGGTCGGCTGCAACGGCATCAACATGCAGTTCGCTGGAGGCAGCGTACGCATCGGCACCCTGCCTTCCTCGGGTCACCACCACCCATTTGAGCCGCTCACCCGCTACCGAGCGCACGGCCTCGAACATCCCTGCCGAGGTGACATCGTCGTATTGGGTCTCTGACCCGATCACGACGGTCGCAGGCCAGGTTGTTGCGCCGGGTACGGGGGGAGATGTCACCAGAAGAGCCGACTCAGCACCGGCCGCTGTATCGGTTGGGTACCTCGTATAACCCTCGATGTAGACGCAATCGACTGACCTTAGATCCGGGCTCCGTATGGGCAGAAAAGACGACGGCCCGGCCCCGCTGTCTACCGCGATGATCGTGCGCTCGCCCGTGTCGTCGAGCAGGATGAGGGTGCGCGGGGAGGCGGCATCGGCACGGAAACAGTACTCCGTATCGACACCGCACTGGTCAAGTTCTGCCAGGAGATGGTCGCCCATTGCGTCTGTGCCGACCGGGCCGACCAGACGTACGTGGTGGCCGGACGTGCTGAGCCCGCAGGCCACGTTGGCTGAACTGCCTCCGATGCGCCATCCCAGCGCCTCGGCATTGACCTGGCCGCCGGGGGCGGGGATGCGCTGAACGCGCAGGATAACGTCCGCCGCAACGACGCCGAACACAACGACCTCAGCCATGGACACCAGCCCTGTCTTTTGATCCGGGGCTGGGGACCGGACTGCGGCTGAGCCTCACAGTGACTGGATCGCGCGGGCAGTTGCCAGCGCGGCGGCGGTTTCCCCTATTGCGCTCGCCGGTTCGGGCAGGATGACCAGCTGATGCCATGGCAGCTCGGCGCGTACTTGCTCGCCGGTCAGCTTGCCGTCCATCAGGCCGCCCACCAGCGCGGCGACGGTATCGGTATCGCCGCCGAGCTGGACTGCGCTCACCAGCCCGCTGCGCAGGGACGTGGCCCGCGTCGCGCACCACATCACTGCGACCACCGTCTCATACGGGTCCAGGCTAATGCCGTTGGCGGGCGGTTCCCACGTTCCCGCGGACACCTGGGTCAGCATCGCGGCGAGCCTGGGTTCGGTGGTGACCGCCTGGGCGGCCTCGCGGGCTTCCTCGGCGGCGGCCTCCAGCAGCAGGGACGGGCGGGCACCCTCCAGTGCCCATGACGCGCACGTGGCGATCACGCATGCCGCGACCAGCGCGGCAGGGTCGGCGTGTGTTGCCCCGGACATCGCGATAGTGACTTGCCGGCGCCGTTCGGCCTGGTCGTGGGGCAGCACCCAGCCGATGGGCAGGGCGCGCATCGCCGCGCCGTTCGTGGCTGTTCCGAGGGAGCGGACGGCCTCGTCGCCGCGGCGGAATCGCTCGATCGCTGCGGTCGTGGTCGGGCCGAGGCCTCTGATGGCCGGCTCTTGTTCGGCCAGGTCCGCGAGGAAAGCGGCCGGATCACCGTCGCCGTCCCGGTCGGCTAGGTGATGGGCGACCAGCAGGGTCAGGGCCGTGTCGTCGGAGGTCGCGCCGCGTGGCCATCCCTCGCGGGCGGGCAGGTGCTCGATCTGGCTGGAGGTGGCGTGGGCGTTGGCGCCGGGCGGGCTTTCCCACGGGACGCCGAGCGCGTCGCCGCAGGCATAGGCGGTCAGAGCGCCGTCGATGCGCGCGGCAAGGTCGAAGACTTCTTCCGGGTACAGGACGCACAGCAGGCCGTACCCCATGACCTGCACCGACGAACGGGCCAGTGCTCCTTGCTGGATGGCCAGGCGTTCCTGCCCGGATGCGAACGCGGCTCTGCTGAGGGTGACCCTGGCGTGGGTGATGTCGTAGCGGGTGCGCGCCTGGGTGAAGGTCTCCAGGGCGTTCGCGGCGAGTTCCCGGGCGCGGCTGGCGTCGCCGTCGCGCAGCA
>WNFC01008160.1_pt1 | contig 11545 bp, 11 predicted proteins | sample 5400541 | NCBI WGS metagenome assembly WNFC01 (sample SAMN13153342, study PRJNA577476) | soil metagenome | isolation source: 120 cm saprolite under Douglas fir tree site 2 hole 2 replicate 1 | place: USA:California | collected 2015-04-18
AGAGCCAGTCGTTGTAGGCCCGGCAGATCGCGGCCGAGAATTGCGGGTCCATGTCGTCGCGCGCCATGAACGACAGCCCGATGGTCGGGAACAAGACCGCGATGTCGATCCCCTCCATCGCCATGCCGATGATTTGCGCCTCGGAATCATAGCCGCGCTCGACCGCGAAATTCACCGTGGTGTTGGCGCGCTTGGAGACCAGCGGCCCGCGGATCCGGTTGTATTGCGAGGTGTTGCCGTCATTGCTGGTCGGCTGGCCGTCGAAGAACCATAAGGGGCGCCCGCGCATGCCCGTAGAGCCGCCATCCTGGCGCCGCACCGACGAGGTGACGCGGCTCTTGAACGCCGGGTCGAGATATTTGTCGAACAGATCCATCGGTTCCATGATGTGCATGTCGCAATCGACGAACCGATAGCCCTCTTTCATCGCCCGCTCCTTACGCTGGGGACTTGCCCCAAACCTGACGTGCCAACGGTGCTCCCGCTGGCTGTGCGGTGCAAGCCACATCCGAATAGAACGCGGCAGCGATTTTGCCCTCTCCGCCCTTCAGGGGGGGAGAGGGAGGGGCCCATCGCGCAGCGATGGGAGGGTGAGGTGGGTGTCGGCGAGCGCTCTGGAATCCCCCACCTCACCCCAACCCTCTCCGCCCCCGGGGGCGGAGAGGGAGTAGGACGTGCGGGGGAGGGTTCAGGCGTCAGCCCGCCGCCCAGCGGCCGAGGACCGCCAGGAGCAACAGCGCGACGATGTTGGTGATCTTGATCATCGGGTTGACCGCCGGCCCGGCGGTGTCCTTGTAGGGGTCGCCGACCGTGTCGCCGGTTACCGCCGCCATGTGCGCGTCGGAGCCCTTGCCGCCGTGGTGGCCTTCCTCGATGTATTTTTTGGCGTTGTCCCAGGCGCCGCCGCCCGAGGTCATCGAGATCGCGACAAAGAGCCCGGTGACGATCGTGCCGAGCAGCATCGCCCCCAATGCGGCAAACGCCGCCGCCTGCCCGGCGACCAGCCAAATCACGATATAGAGCGCGATCGGCGCCAGGACCGGCAACAGCGACGGCACGATCATCTCGCCGATCGCCGCCTTGGTCAGCATGTCGACGGCGCGGCTGTAATCGGGCTTTGCCGTCCCTTCCATGATGCCGGGGATCTCACGGAACTGGCGGCGCACCTCGACGACGATCGCACCGGCCGAGCGCCCGACCGCCTGCATGCCGAGCGAGCCGAACAGATACGGCAAGAGGCCGCCGAGGAAGAGCCCGATCACGACGTAGGGGTCCTGCAGCGCGAAGCGGACATCGAGCTTGGGAAAATAGTGCTTCAAATCCTCGGTATAGGCGGCGAAGAGGACCAGCGAGGCGAGCCCGGCCGAGCCGATCGCGTAGCCTTTGGTCACCGCCTTGGTGGTGTTGCCGACGGCGTCGAGCGCATCGGTGGTGCGCCGCACCTCGGGCGGCAGATCGGCCATCTCGGCGATGCCGCCGGCATTGTCGGTGACCGGGCCATAGGCATCGAGCGCGACGATCATGCCGGCGAGCGCCAGCATCGTCGTCGCCGCGATCGCGATCCCGAAGAGGCCGCCCAGCATATAGGACAAGATGATGCCGACGCAGATTACGATGACCGGGAGCGCAGTTGCCTCCATCGACACGGCCAGGCCCTGGATCACGTTGGTGCCGTGGCCGGTCGTCGAGCTGAGCGCGATGCTGCGCACCGGCCGGTATTCGGTCGCCGTATAAAATTCGGTGATCCAGACGATGGCGCCGGTGACCGCCAAGCCGACGACTGCGCACCACAGCAGCCGGGTGCCGTTGATCGCGGCCCCGCTCGTCATCGCCAGCGGGTCGGTGAGGCCAACCAGCAGATGGATCACGATGGCGATCGCCAGGACCGACAGAACACCGGTCGCGATCAGCCCCTTATAGAGCGCCCGCATGATCCCGTTATCGGGACCGAGCCGGACAAAATAGGTGCCGATGACCGAGGTCACGATGCAAACCGCGCCGATCGCCAGCGGCAGCATCAGCATCCGATCGAGCAGCGGTGGGGCGAAGAAGACCGCGGCCAGGAGCATCGTCGCGACAATCGTCACGACATAGGTCTCGAACAGGTCCGCCGCCATGCCGGCACAATCGCCGACATTGTCGCCGACATTGTCGGCAATGACCGCCGGGTTGCGCGGGTCGTCCTCGGGGATCCCGGCCTCGACTTTGCCGACAAGGTCGGCCCCGACATCGGCGCCCTTCGTAAAGATGCCGCCGCCCAATCGGGCGAAGATCGAGATCAGCGAGGCGCCGAAGCCGAGCGCGACCATCGCCTCGAGCACGGAGCGCAAATCCTCGGCCGGGGTGACCGCGCGCAGGATGAAATAATAGCAGCCGGCCCCGAGAAGCCCGAGCCCGACCACCAGCATGCCGGTGACCGCGCCGGCCTTGAAGGCGATGTCGAGCCCCGCGGCCAGCCCGCCGCGCGCCGCTTGCGCGGTGCGCACATTGGCGCGGACCGACACGTTCATCCCGAGATACCCGGCCGCCCCGGACAAGACCGAACCGATGAAATAGCCGACCGCCACGCGCCACCCCAGCGTGATCAGGAGGATAATCAGAATCACCACGCCGACGATCGCGATGGTCCGGTACTGCCGGTTCAGATAGGCGCTGGCACCGAGCTGGATCGCGCCCGAGATCTCCTGCATGCGCGCGTTTCCGGCATTCGCCGCAAGAACGCCGCGGCTCGTCACCAAGCCATAAGCCAGCGCCAGCAAACCGCAGACAATGACGAGAATGTAGGCCGACGCCATCTGTCAGATCCCTTCGGTGCGGAGCCAGGTCGAGGTCTCGGGCAACCTGCCAGATGCCGCCTTTTCAGGCAACTCCCCGATCGGCCGAGCTACCTACGGTCCTGCAAAGCGCGGCTCGGCCGCCGGCGCATGCTGGCGCCACCACAGTACGGCGGCGGCTGCGATCAGAACAAACGGCATGATGGCGATCTGCACCATGCCCCAGCCGACCCCGGACAACAGCGCGCCCGAAGCGAAGGACGACATCGCCACCGTGCCGAATATCAGGAAATCGTTGAGCGCCTGCACCTTGCCCTTCTCTTCCGCCGTATAGGTGCGGGTCAACAGCGTGGTCGCGCCGACGAAGAGGAAATTCCAGCCGATCCCGAGCACGACATTGGCCGCCCAGAAATTGGCGACGGCAAGCCCCCCGAGATTGATCACGCAGCACAGGAGCAATAGCGCCGCACCGGTCACCAGAATCCGGGTCACCCCGAATCGCGCGATCAGATGACCGGTGACAAAGCTCGGGGCAAACATGCCGAGCGCATGCCACTGGATGACGAAGGCGGCATCGCCGAAGGCGTGGCCGCAATCGAGCATCGCGATCGGTGTCGCCGTCATCACCAGCGACATGACGCCATAGCCGACCATGCCGGCGATCACCGCGACGATGAAGGTCGGCTGCGCGGCGATCTTCGCGAGCGGCCGTCCGCCGCCGCGCAACGCGGGCGGCGGCGGCTTTGGCAGATCGATAAAGCACAAGAGCACCGCCGCGGCGAAGCACAGCGCGATGATCACCACATAGCAGCCGGCAAACAACACCGGGGCGAACAGCTCGCTGGACCATTTCGCGGTCTCCGGCCCGAACACGGCCGAGGCGACCCCGCCGGCCAGCACCAGCGAGATCGCCTTCGCGCGGAACCCCTCGTCGGCGATCTCCGAGGCGGCAAAGCGGTATTGCTGGGCTGCCCCGTTATAGGTGCCGAGCAGAAAGGTGCCGGCGCAGAACCAAGCGAAATCCGCCGCGAACAGCGCGAGCGCGGCAATCGCCGCGCCGCTCGCGCCGAGCGCCGCGCCGATCCAGAACCCCGGGCGCCGGCCGATCCGCGCCATCAGGAGCGCAGCAGGGATCGTCGCGGTCATCATGCCGGTCATCTGCACCGCGATCGGCAAGGTCGAGAGCGCCCTGTCGGGAGCCAGCATGCTGCCGACGATCGAGGCGGTGGTCGCGACGATGCTGCCGCCGGTCATCGCCAGCGCCTGGCACAACGCCAGCATCAAGACCGTGCGGCGACTATGCACGATCACGATCAGCCCCCACCCCGACCCTCCCCCGCTTGCGGGGGAGGGAGTTGCAGGCTCCGGCGTGCTCCCTCCCCCGCAAGCGGGGGAGGGTTGGGGTGGGGGCTGGCATTACTGCGATGGTCAGAAGTGGCGATAGCCGGCGGTCGCGATCGGGATCGGGTTACCGCCCGCATCGACCAAACGCACGCCCGCGGCCTTGTCGATCATCCCGATCGCGGTGATCGGGAGCCCCAGCTCCGCCGCGAGGCGGCCGATCGCTTCGCCGGCTTCCGGCGGCGCGGCGAACAGGAGCTCGTAATCGTCGCCCGCCGCCGCGAGGCGCGCCGGCAGATCCAGCTCGGCGACAACCGCCCGCCGCGCCGCCGGGGATAGCGGCAGCGACGGCAGCACGACCGTGGCACCGGTCTCCGAGGCATCGCAGATATGGCCGAGATCGGCGATCAGCCCATCGGAGACGTCGAGCATCGCATGGGCGATGCCGGCAAGACGCGGCCCCAGCTCGGTGCGCGGTTCGGGTAGCTGGAAGCGCTGGGTCAGCGCCGTCCGGTCGACGGGCGCAAGCGCCGGGTGGACGCCGCGCAGCACCTGAAGGCCGAGGAACGCGTCACCGATCGTGCCGCTGACCCAGATCCGGTCGCCGGGCTTGGCACCGCTGCGGCGGATCTCGGCGCCTGAAACGACCTCGCCGAGCGCGGTCAGCGACAGCACCGCCGGTCCCGCCGTCGCGACCGAATCGCCGCCGAGGAGATCGACGCCGAAGCGAAGCTGGTCCTCGGCGAGCCCAGCGGCAAAGCGGGCCACCCAATCGTCGTCGAGCGACGTCGGCAAGGCCGTCGTCAAGAGGTAGTGGAGCGGCCGCGCGCCCATCGCAGCGAGGTCGGACAGGTTGACGCGCAACAGCTTGCGGGCAACCAGATCGGGCGGATCCTCCAGCAGGTAATGCACGCCCTCGACGATCGCATCGACGGTGACGACGAGCCGATGCCCGGGGCGGCAATCAACGAGCGCGGCGTCGTCCTTGAGACCAAGCCCACCCAGCCCGGCGAGCGGGGCAAAAAAGCGCCCGATGCGGCCGAACTCGCCGAGACCTGCGGTGCTCATGTTTTGTTCGTCGCCAGGACCGCCGCACTCGCCACACGCAAGCGCCGGCTAGCCCCTCTCCCGCATCGCGGGAGAGGGAGGCACCCACGCCAACGGCGTGGGGGGGTGAGGGTGGCCGGGGCCAAAAGACCCTCACCCGGCCGCGGGCTTATCGCCCGCCGCCACCCTCTCCCGCGGTGCGGGAGAGGGTTTCACAGGTCGGCGCCGCGCAAGGTGCGGGCGAGGCGGTCGAGGACCCCGTTCGCCAGCCCCGGCTCCTTGCCGGTGAAGAAGGCGTAGGCGATCGCGACATACTCGCTCATCGTGACCCGCGGCGGGATGTCGGGCCGGTGCACCAGCTCGTAGGCGCCGGCCTCGAGGATCAGCCGCAACAGCGTCTCCAGCCGCGACAGCGGCCACTCCTCGCTGAGCGCCGCCGAGAGCGTCTCGTCGAGCCGTTCGCGGTCCGCGGCGACGCCGCGAACGATGTCGGCGAACAATGCCTCGTCGGCATCGCCATAGAGATCGCCATCGATCTCGTGGCCGAGCCGGTCGCGGACGAATTCGCGGATCGCCGCCTCTGTCCCGAGGCCGGGGTTCAGCTCCAGCTGATAGAGCGCCTGCACCGCACCGAGCCGGGCGATGCTGCGGCGCCGGGCGCCGCCGCTTTGGCGCGGCGCACCTTCCGCCGCGCTCGTCGCACTCACGCTTCGTTTCCTCGGAAGCGGCGCCGCAGCGCGACGAGCGCCAGGCAGGCGCGTACCGCCTCGCCGCCCTTGTCGCGCCCGCCCTTGGTATGCTCGGCCGTGGCGGCGCGCAGCAGCGCCTGCGCCTCGTTCTCGACTGTGAGGATGCCGTAGCCGACCGCGAGCCCGTCGCGAACGGCGAGGTCCTGCAACGAGCGCGCGGTCTCGGCGCAGATATGGTCGTAATGGGTGGTCTCGCCGCGGATCACGCAGCCGAGCCCGACAAACCCGTCAAACCGCCCGCCCGCCTTGGCGCCCAGCGCGATCGCCGCGGGGATCTCGAAGGCGCCGGGCACCGCGACGACCTCGCAGGTCGCGCCGGCCGCCGCGACGGCACGCTCGGCGCCGTCGCGCAACAGCGCGGCGATATGGGCGTAATAGGGTGCCTCGACGAGCAGCAGGTGAGGAGCTCGGGTCATGGCGGGGTCTGCTCCGGATTATCCGAGCGCGCCTGGAGCAGCCGGGCGACATAGCGCGCGAGCGGATCGATTTCGAGGTTCAGGCGCTGGCCCGGCCGAGCCTCGCCCAAGCTGGTATGCGCCAAGGTATGGGGAATGATGTTGACGCCGAAATTTCCGTCCACCACCTCGTTGACGGTGAGGCTGATGCCATCGAGGGCGACCGAGCCTTTCGCGGCGATATACGGCATCAGCGCCGCCGGCGCCTCGATGACGAGCCGCACCGACTCGCCCTCCGGCCGACGATCGACCAGCCGCGCGACGCCGTCGACATGCCCGGAAACGATGTGCCCGCCAAGCTCGTCGCCGACGCGCAGCGCTCGTTCGAGGTTGATCGGCGTGCCCGCTTCCCAATCGCCCAGGGTCGAGCAGGCCAGCGTCTCGGCCGAGGCCTGCACCGAAAACGCCCCGGGCTCGACCGCGATGACGGTGAGGCAGGGTCCGGAACAGGCGATCGAGGCGCCGATTGGGATAAGGGCGCTGTCATAGGCCGTCGCGATCGTCGCCTCGATGCCGCCCTCGGGGCCCGAGCCGCGGCTCAGCCGGCGCACCCGGCCGACATCGGTGATGATTCCGGTAAACATGGCCCTAAGCTAGGAGGCCGCCCCGCGATTGGCCAGCGCGTTTCATGCATGCGCTCGCGGCACGATCGGCGACGCCTGGTGTTGTTTCTTGAGAAAGGTCGAGAAAGAACTTGATTTCAACTAGATAGCGTGACCGCTGTGGCGCAATTCACTTGGCGGCCACGGTTGGTGGAGATATGTCATGCAGCGAAACCGAAATCCTCTTCGTCTTATGTTGGCCGCGTCGGCGGTGCTGTTGAGCGTCGCCGCCGCCGGGCCTGTCCAAGCTGATCCGAGCGCTATGGACTATGACGCGGCGGTGCCGTGCGACGCGTTCCAGCGTTCGGGATACGGCGCCTGGACCGCGGTCGCCCCGGTGACCCTCAATATCGACAACGGCATGTCGTTTAGCTTCCGGCCGGGCCAGACCATGGGTCCGGGCTCGACGATCGCCGGCGTCGCGGTCCCAATCATCCTCGACCGTCATTGCGGCAACATGTAATCGGCAGCGACCGGTTGGGCGCGCCGCGCTAATTGCGGCGCGCTCGAAAAACCGTCAGCACATCGGCGCCGACCGTTTCGCTCGTGAGCCGCTCGAAGCCAGGCGCGTCGGCTAAGGCGTCGAGGCCGAGCTCGGCGACGGCGGGGATCCCGTCGCCGCCGAGCAACAGCGGCGCATGCAGCCAGACCAGCCGGTCGACCAGCCCGGCGCGCAGCAGCGCCGCCGCGAGGCGGCCGCCACCCTCGACGAGAAGCCGGGTCAGGCCGCGTTCGCCGAGGAGGCCAAGCGCCCCGGCGAGATCGATGCGCCCGGCCTGGTCGGGCGCGGCCGGGATGACGACCACCCCCGCATCGCCGAGCGCCTTCTGCTGCGCCTGATCGGCCGAGACCAGCGTCAGCACCCAGCTCGGAACCCGCCTTGCCTCGGCAAAAACCTGGGCGTCGAGCGGAATGCGCAATTGCCGATCGATGACAACCCGCACCGGCGACTGGGCGTCGAGACCCGGCAGGCGGCAGGTCAATTGCGGGTCGTCAGTGAGCACGGTATCGGTGCCGACCAGGATCGCATCATGCGTGGCGCGCAGCAGATGGGCGCGCTCGCGCGCCGCCGGGCCGGTGATCCAGCGGCTTTCGCCTGACGCCGTCGCGATGCGGCCGTCGAGCGAGGTCGCCAGTTTCAGCGTCACCAGCGGGCGGCCGAGGCGCACACGCTGGAAAAACCCGGCGTTGATCTCGGCCGCCTCCGCCGCGCCCAACCCGGCCTCGACCGCGATCCCAGCGGCGCGCAAGCGCGCCACTCCGCCTCCGGCCACCCGCGGATCGGGGTCTTCGAGCGCGACCACGACCCGGCCCAGGCCGGCGGCGATCAGCGCATCGGCGCAGGGCGGCGTCCGGCCCCAATGGCAACACGGTTCGAGCGTCACATAGGCGGTGGCGCCGTGCGCGGCCGCTCCGGCGCGGGCCAACGCCTCGGTCTCGGCATGCGGACGCCCGCCGGGCTGGGTCCAGCCGCGGCCGACCACCTTGTCCTCGTTGAGGATAACGCAGCCGACCGCGGGGTTGGGCCAGACGCGCCCCAGCCCGCGCCGCGCCAGCGCCAGCGCCGCCCGCATCGCCTGGAGATCCGATCTTTCCGAATTAACGGCTGTCATTGCGAGCGAAGCGAAGCAATCTCGATGGGCGGAGTCACGGTCGGATCAAGATTGCTTCGTCGCTCCGCTCCTCGCAATGACGCTGACTCAAACCCCGCTCACTCGCCATCGGCGGCGATGCGCCCGACGAACTCGCCGAAATCCTTGGCTTCACGGAAATTGCGGTAGACCGAGGCGAAGCGGATGTAGGCGACCTGGTCGAGGATCGCCAGCGCCTCCATGACTTCCTCGCCGATCTGCTCGCTGCGGATCTCCGTGTCGCCCGAGCTTTCCAGCTGACGAACCAGTGAATTGATCATGCGCTCGACCCGCTCGGGCTCGACCGGCCGCTTGCGCAGCGCGACATAGATCGAGCGGGCGAGCTTGTCGCGGTCGAAGGGTTCGCGCTGGTTGTTCTTTTTGAGGACGGTCAGCTCGCGCAGCTGGACCCGCTCGAAGGTCGTGAAGCGCGCCGCGCAATTGCCGCAGAACCGCCGCCGCCGGATCGCGCCGCGATCGTCGGTCGGACGCGAATCCTTTACCTGGGTGTCATCGGCGCCGCAGAACGGGCAACGCATGTCCTCCTCCGTCTCCTCGCGCCCGCAAACCGGCGGGCCGTCACATCAGGTTCGATCAGGCTCCGGGTAGATCGGGAAGCGGGCGCACAAGGCTCCGACGGCCTGGCGCACCTGCGCCTCTACCTTGGCGCTGCCGCCGGGCTCCGCCGCCAGTCCGCGCAGCACCTCGGCGATCCACTCGCCGACCCGGCGGAATTCAGCGACGCCAAAGCCGCGCGTCGTCGCCGCCGGCGAGCCCAGGCGAACCCCCGAGGTGATGGTCGGTTTCTGCGGGTCGAACGGGATGCCGTTCTTGTTGCATGTGATGCCGGCGCGTTCGAGCGCCTGCTCGGCATCGCGTCCGGTCAATCCGATGGGACGCAGATCGACCAGCATTAGGTGCGTGTCGGTACCGCCCGAGACGATCGCCAGCCCGGTCTTCTGGAGCGTCGCGGCGAGAATTTGCGCGTTCTCGATCACGGCGCGGGCATAGACCGCAAAGCTCGGCTGCAAGGCTTCGCCCAGCGCGACGGCCTTTGCGGCGATCGCATGCATCAGCGGCCCGCCTTGGAGGCCGGGAAAGACTGCCGAATCAATCCGCTTGGCGATGTCCGGGTCGTTGCACAGGATCATCCCGCCGCGCGGTCCGCGCAGCGTCTTGTGCGTCGTGGTCGTGACGACATGGGCGTGGGGCAACGGGCTCGGATGGGCACCGCCGGCGACGAGGCCGGCGAAATGCGCCATATCGACCATCAGAAAGGCGCCGATGCGATCCGCGATGGCGCGAAACCGCGCAAAGTCGATGATCCGCGGATAGGCGCTGCCGCCGGCGATGATCAGGCGCGGCCGGTGCGCCTCGGCCAGACGCTCGACCTCGGCGAAATCGATCCGCCCGTCCTCGGCGCTGACGCCATAGGTGAGAGCGTGGAACCATTTGCCCGACAAATTCGGCGGCGCCCCATGCGTCAGGTGGCCGCCGGCCGCGAGCGAAAGGCCGAGAATGGTGTCGCCGGGCGAGAGGAGGGCGAGGAATGCCGCTTGGTTGGCCTGCGCCCCGGCATGCGGCTGCACGTTGGCAAAGCCGCAGCTGAAAAGGCGCTTGGCGCGCTCGATCGCGAGCCGCTCGGCGATATCGACAAAGGCGCAGCCGCCGTAGTAGCGGCGCCCCGGATAGCCCTCGGCGTATTTGTTGGTCAGCACCGAGCCTTGCGCTTCGAGCACCGCGCGCGAGACGATGTTCTCGCTCGCGATCAGCTCGATCTGCGATTGCTGGCGCCGGCACTCGCCATCGATCGCCGCGGCCAGTTCCGGGTCGGCGGTGGCGAGCGCATCCAGAAAAAAGCCAGGTTCGCGCGTGACCGACATCGGGAGAGCTGAGGAAATCGCCAGGACAACACCTCGGGGAAGCGGGAGAAACGAGCGGTGGCGCCGATTGTTTGAAATCTACCATATCTCGGGCACCTATGTCAGCCGCCTACTAGACATCGCGTCATGACCGCCCGCGAGCCCAGCACGCGCCGCTATACCGTGCTCGGGCAAAAATCATCGAATGAAAACTCACATCCATTGATCAGAATCTGCCCTGACGCGACCATCGCAAGGGCACCTGTCGCGATTCTTTAACGCCGCTCAAGTCGTGGCCGAGCCCGCTTGTTGGCCATTACTGTCCTCTCTCGGGAGTTTCGGTTGACATGAGTAAATCGCCCTGCGATTATGCCGGCTTCGGCAAACTCAGAAGCGGGATCGAGGGAGAACATGGCTGACCCAGCGGCGCCCAAGATGGCAGAGGATGAATTACTGCGAATGACCGCAGAGGTCGTTTCGGCCTATGTCAGTAACAACAGCTTGGCGACGGCGCAGCTGGGCGATGTCATCCAGTCCGTCTACAACTCGTTGCGCTTGCTGGAGGGACAGTCGGCGGAGCCGCCGTCCGAGCCGTTGCGGCCCGCGGTGCCGGTGCGCAAATCGGTCACGCCGGAATATCTGATCTGTCTCGAAGACGGCAAAAAGCTCAAGATGCTGAAGCGGCACTTGCGCTCGACTTATAATCTGACGCCGGATGAATACCGGGCGAAATGGGGCCTGGCGCAGGATTACCCGATGGTCGCGCCCAAATACGCCGCGCAGCGTTCCGAATTCGCCAAAAAGATCGGCCTGGGGCGCGGCACCGGCCGCAATTCGGCGCGGGGCTCGGCAAAGAAATAGCCCGACGGGCCGACAGAGACCAAAAGGGCGCCCTCGGCGCCCTTTTTAATCGCAGCCCGCCAATGCGTGCGCCTCAAACAAATTCCCCGTGGCCGGGCTTGACCCACGGCTGTCCGGTTTAGCTGAGTTGCCATTGGAGCGCCAGTTGGGCGGGATTGCGGAGCAGCGGCGGTTCGGGGTGGAGCAGGCGATCGAGGGGCTTTTTGTGCATCAGGTTGATGCG
>WNFC01008161.1_pt2 | contig 11545 bp, 8 predicted proteins | sample 5400541 | NCBI WGS metagenome assembly WNFC01 (sample SAMN13153342, study PRJNA577476) | soil metagenome | isolation source: 120 cm saprolite under Douglas fir tree site 2 hole 2 replicate 1 | place: USA:California | collected 2015-04-18
CAGCAGCGCAAGCAGATGGGCCTGAACGGCATTCCCGAGAATACCGTGGCGCCGTTTTCGTTCGCGCTCGCGGGAAAGGCCAACGGCAAAAAGGGGTACTACAAACCGGACTACACCAATTTCGCGCCCCGCGTCTCCGTCGCCTGGACTCCCCGTGCGGACAGCGGCCTTGCCGGCTGGCTGACCGGAAAGGACCGGCTGGCGATCCGCGGAGGCTACGCCAAGGTCTTCGACCGAATCGGACAGGGCATCGCGACCCAATTTGATTCCGTCGGATCGTTCGGGATGTCGACGCAGCTGAGCAGTCCGTTCGGTCTCGCGTATGAGACGAACCCCGCCGCGCGCTGGGTCGATTTCCACACCCTGCCGCCGACCCTGCCTGCGGCGCCGAAAGGTGGCTTTCCGTCGACGCCGCCGCTCGAGGCCGGCGTCATCGCTCAGGGCCTTGACGACACGCTCGTCACGCCGTCGGCCCACATGATCGATCTGGCGGTGTCGAGAGACCTCGGTCACGGCTATAGCGTCGAGGCGGCCTATGTCGGACGCCTCGGCCGGAACACTCCGGTGCGGTACGACCTGTTCATGCCGCTCAATCTGGTGGACAAGAAATCGGGGGTCGACTACTTCACCGCGGCGCAGCAGCTGATCAAGGCGATGCGGGCTGCCGGCATTCCGTCCAACGCCCCGGCGTCGGCGTACACGGCGATCGGCGCAATCCCGTACTGGGAGAACATCTGGGCCACCGCCGCCGGTACGAGCCCGGGGCTCACGGCGACCCAGGCCATGGCCCGAGCCTTCAATCGCAACGCGCCGGACTACATCACCGCCCTCTACGATGCCGACGAATCGTGTTCCCCCGCGTGCAGCGTCTTCGGACCGTACGCGTACTTCGACCGCGAATACGATTCGCTCGGTGCCCTGGGGACGATCGGGCACTCCAAGTACAACGCGATGCAGTTGTCTATTCGCAAGCGGTTCAGCGCAGGCTATCAGTTCGACGTGAACTACACGCTGGCCAAGTCCCAGGACTCGGCGTCCAGCGTCGAACGCGGCAGCTTCTTCGGCAACTTCGGCGCCGGCGGATACAGCGGGTTCCTCATCAACTCATGGGATCCCGAAGGCACCTACTCGTATTCGGATTTCGACGTCCGGCACCAGATGAACGTCAACTGGATCACGGACCTGCCGTTCGGCCGCAACCGGAAGTTTGGCCACGACATGAATACGGTTCTCGACGAAATCATCGGCGGCTGGTCAATCGCTGGGCTCGTGCGCCTGACCAGCGGATTCCCGTTCAACGTCCAGAACTGCCGCTCCTGCTGGGCGACGAACTGGAACCTGCAGGGTAACGCCATGCTGGTCGATCCGAACAAGCTGCCCGAAACAGCGACGACCTTGAACAAGGTGGACGGCCGGCCGAGCACCTACCCCGACCCGACGGCCGCGCTTACTTTCTTCCGGTATCAGATGCCGGGGGAATCCGGCTTCCGTAACCTGCTTCGGGGCGACGGGTACTTCACCGCGGACCTGAGCATCAGCAAAGCGTTTCCAATCTGGCACAGCAACAAGCTGCGCTTCCGCTGGGACACGTTCAATGTGACCAATACTCCCCGCTTCGATGTGGGACAGGTGACGATGGTGCCGGATCGGTCGGGGTTCGGACGCTATAACGGCACATTGGCCACGTGCGATGCGCAGGCCGGCCGCTGCATGCAGTTCGGCTTGCGCTACGAGTTCTGACGAGGGCGTTCTAGACTGAAGATTGAAGGTTGAAGATTGGAGAGGACGGCTCGCTTCGGCGGACCGTCCTTATCTAGCGTACGGGCAGCCTCCAACTTCCAGCCTCCAACCTCTAGCCTCCAACCTCCTGCCTTACTTGATAGAATCCCCCCGTGGAAAAGCCGACGGCGCCGCCGACACGCTCCGAGCCGCGCGAGATCCTGGAGTTGCGGCAGTTGAAGGCGGACCAGCCGGAGCTGGCCTCCGCGATCGACCTCCAGATCCAGCTCCTGCAGATACAGCGGCGGGTCCAGTCCCGCGTGCCCCTCCCGTCCATCAATCTCGACACCGCCCATCTGGACAAGGTCCTCGCCGAGGGCCGGCCGATCCTGGCCTTCGAACACGTGCCCATCGACTGGAGCGATCTGCGCTTCCTGGTGCGCTCCCTCGCCGACGCCATGCGCACCCACGAGGCGATCGAAGCGGCGGACTACCAGCGCGTCGACGCCTTGTCGCGCGACGCCGACTGCCTCCGGCCGGCCATTCGTAACTGGTACGAAGCTTCGAGACCGGTTCCCGCCGGCGGCCACGAGCCCTCCCCCGAGATCGCGGGGCTGGAGCCGCTGCTGCTGCAGGCGATGCGGCCGTTCCTCTCGCGTTGCGCCGATGCGATCATGGCGAGAACGCTGTTCCAGGGCTGGCCGCACGGCAACTGCCCCCTCTGCGGCGGCGAGCCTGATTTCTCGGTGATCACCCCGGCCGCCGAGCGGCTGCTCATCTGCTCCCGCTGCACGTCGCGCTGGCGGTTCCATCAGCTCGCCTGCCCGTGGTGCCTGAACGCCGACCGTTCCAAGATCACGTCGTTCGCCACGCGCGACGGGCTGTACCGCCTGAACGGCTGCGACGTCTGCCAGCGCTACGTGAAGGCCTTCGACGGCCGCAATGCACCGCGCCAGGTCATGCCCGTCGTGGACACCATCGCCACGCTGCCGCTCGATGCGGCAGCCGTCCAGCGCGGGTACAAATGAAAAGGGCCGGCGTTTCCGCCGGCCCTCAGACCCTCACACCAAGCCCAGCGGCTATTTGGGGGTCTGTTCCTTGAATAACTCGGACGCCTTCGCGTTGAGCCAGCTGAAAAGGTGGCGCGTCTCCCAGAAGCGGCCGTTGTTCGACGTCGCGCCGAGCACGACGACGGCGACGGGATTACCGTGCGGGAGGCGAAGCAGCGTCGCCAGGCAGTAGCCCGACTTGGTGATGAACCCGGTCTTGCCCGCCATCACATCGACGTCGCCGTTCATCACGATGTGGTTGGTGCTGTGGATCGGGATCATCCGCCGGCTCGTGGCGACGGTGTAGGTCGGCGTCCGCATGATCGATGCGATCCGCTCGTCGCTCGCGGCGAAGGTAATCAGGTGCGAGAGGTCGAACGCCGAGGAGACGTTGTTGGCGTTCAGGCCCGACGGATCGGCGAACGAAGTGTTCTGCAGCCCGAGCTCGATCGCCTTCTCGTTCATCCGCTCGACGAAGGCGGCGGCGCCGCCGTGCGACGTGCGCGCGAGCGCGCGGGCCGCGCCGTTGTCGGATGGAATCAGCAGGAGGTGCAGCAGCTCCGACGCGGTGATCCGGTCCTTCGCCTTGAGATAAGTCGTCGAGGAGGCAAACACGTCGCTCCGCTCGATGGTGACTTCAGCGTTGAGATCGGGATTGTCTTCGAGGTACACCAGCGCCGTCATGACCTTGGTGATGCTGGCGATCGAGCGCTTGTCCTGCGAGTTCTCCTCGTAGAGCACCTGGCCGGTGACCGGATTGAAGATGATCGCGGCGGCGGCGCGCACGTCGGGAACGACCTGGCCCGCTGCATCGGTCTTGAACCGCGGCGTCATCGCCTCCTGCAGCGCCTGCAGGCTACGGAGTCGCGCCTGCTCGCGCGCGCGCACCGAGGCGCGGGCGCGGGCCAAACGGCTTTTGCGCGCATACGACGTCCTCGCCGAGTACGCGGATCTCTTGTGGGCCCTGGAACCACGGTGCGCGGTCGCATGCTGGCGCGGGGCCGCGTCAGCGGGAACAGCTGCAGCGGACAGGCAGGCTGCGACGCCCAGCAGCGTCGAGAAAAGTCTTACGACCAGCATCGGGCGGATCAAGCGCACGAATCCTCCGTGGACGGCCCAGTCGGCTGGGAGCGGCCGCTTGGTAAATTGGGAACATCTGCAGTCTAGCATAACCTCCAGCAGATGCAACCACTTACTGAGCTCAGCCGTTCGCCGCTCCCCTGCTGTGCTCCCCCGACAAGGGCGGTTATCGGGTCCCTTGGTCCCTTGGTCCCTAAGTCCGAGGTCCCTAAGTCCGAGGTCCCTAAGTCCGAGGTCCCTAAGTCCGAGGTCCCCAGGGACCTGGGACCAGGGACCTAGGGACCAGGGACCGAATATGCTATTTTCGGCTCGGCCCCTGCGCGACACCAGCCCACATGACCCATAGCGACGAAGAATTTGCCGCCCTCCGGGCGACCATCCGCGAGCGAGGGACCGTCCGGGTGATCCTGCTGCCCGTGACGTTCGGCCTCTGGGCCGGCGCTGCGGTCGCGACGACGGCCGCGATCCAGCTCCCCATCGCCGTGCTGCTTCCTCTCCTCGTGCTGGCCGCCGGGTTCGAATCGATCTACGCCCTCCACATCAACGTCGAGCGCATCGGCCGGTATCTGCAGGTCTTTCATGAGCCCGGGGGCGGCTGGGAACACGTCGCGATGACCTTCGGCGAGCGCTTTCCCGGCCAGGGGCCGGATCCGCTCTTCAGCGCGCTGTTTCTGATCGCGACGGCGCTCAACTACCTGCCGGTGGCGCTCGGGGGCACGACTCCGGAGCTCGTGGCCGCGGGCCTGCTCCACCTGATGCTCGCCGTCCACATCGGCACGGCGCGGAGCCGCGCGTCCAAACAGCGCAAGCTCGATCTCGAACGGTTCGAAGCGATTAAGAAAGAGTAGGGTCCCTGGTCCCTCGTCCCTGGTCCCTGGTCCCTGATCCCTGGTCCCTGGTCTGGGCCCTGGGTCGAGGATCGATTCGGGGTTCTCCGAACCTCCAATCTCCAACCTCCAACCTCCGAACCTCGGATCTCGATTCTCGATCCTCGGACGTCGGACGTCGGACGTCGGGGACCTGGGACGTCGGACTGCGGACGTTCAGATCGCGGACCGCGGACTAGGGACCAGGGACCCGATGGTGTGATCCAACGAGCCGTTCCATCAATTCAACAGATGGCGCGGCATTGACATCTCTCCATACGCGACTGTCGAAATCCCGCCAGATTCCCAAGTGGGAAGTACGGCAGCTCAGCGGTACAGAAGTTGCTCAGGAATGGCGCTGGGAGAAGCCGCCATGATGAGTCTCGTTCGCCTTATCAGCTTCACGACTCTCGCTTGCGGGTGTGTCACCGGCAAGTACCGGGAGATTGCCACTCACCGCGAAGTCATTTACGTGGAAGAAAAAGGTAGCGCCTGCAGTCACCACGAGCACCGCCGCAATCACACGCTCGCGCCCGCCCGATTCGGAACGACGCTGCCAATGGACGTCGCGCGCGCCAGTTAAGCCGTTTACAGTTCACAGTTAACAGTTAACAGTCGACAGGTTCGCAGTCAAAACCTAGCAGTTAGCAGGTAACAGTTCACCGTCAGGGCGGCGCGCGTTGGTTCTTCGATCTGTGAACTGTGAACCGTTAACTGTAAACTTCCCCCGATGCCCCTAGCCTGGAAGCCGGCGCGGCTTCCGAAGCCTCACACCCAGATTCAAACCCGGCGCGGTACCCTGCGGTTCTATCTTGGGGACTGCCTGGACGTGCTCCGTTCTTTGACGCCAGGTACTATTTCCGTAATCGTCACGTCGCCCCCCTACAACCTCGGGGTGCGCTACCGGAGCTACGACGACACCCTCCCTCGCGACCAGTATCTCGATTGGACCGATGCCTGGATCAAGGCCGCAGCGAAGGCGCTGGAGCCGGCGGGTTCGCTCTTTCTGAACGTCGGAGCGAAGCCGACCGACCCCTGGACGGCGCTGGATGTCGCGCAGGCCGCGCGGCCGCACCTCCAGCTCCAGAACACCATCCACTGGATCAAGTCGATCGCGATCGACCAGGACGCCGCCGGCGCCGGCGCCGGCCTGACGCGCGATCTGAACGTCGGCCACTACAAGCCGATCAACAGCGACCGCTTCATCAACGACTGCCAGGAGTTCATCTTCCACTTCACTCCGGCCGGCCGCACCCCGCTCGACCGGCGGGCGATCGGCGTGCGCTACCAGGACGCCTCCAACGTGGCCCGATGGGCTACCGGCGGCGCGAACCGCCGCTGCCGGGGCAACACCTGGTTCATCCCCTACCAGACGATCCAGAGCCGCGACAAGGATCGCCCGCATCCGGCGACGTTCCCGCCGCGCGTCCCCGAATACTGCGTGCGGCTCCACGGCCTCCCGCGCACGCGGGTGCTGATGGACCCGTTCCTCGGCCTCGGTAGCTCCGCGCTCGCCGCCGCTGAGCTTGGAATTGACTTCGTGGGTGTGGAAATCGACCGGCACTATCTGATTGAAGCAGTAGACCGTACCCGGTCGCTCATCGCCAATCGCTAACACGTCACGACGGTCTCACGAAAAGCCCGCAGAAACAAAAGAGCTCACAGAGACCTTTGCTTGGTCCCTGCGAGCTCTGAGCCTCTGCTCCGCGTGAGATCGTGCGGTCGACTTATCTGAACGTATAGCGCAGCGTCACCATGAACTTGTATACGTCGTCGAGGGTGGTGCTCGGCTCGTACGTGTGGTCCATCAACGAGCCGGCGATGACGCGCATGCGGTAGGCAAGCGCGCCGTTGGCGTCGGCGGACGGATTCGTGAGTGGCGAATTGCTGACCATGCGCTGCCCGACGCCCCAGTTCTTGTTCAGCAGGTTGCCGAAGTTCAGCACGTCGAACCGCAGCGTGAAGCCGTGGCGCGCGCCGGCGAGGCTGTGAAAGAGATCCTGCGACAGCGTCAGGTCCATGCGCTTGACCAGCGGGAAGAAGACGGCGTTGCGCTGCGCGTACTGTCCGCGGTGCTTGCTGAGGTACTTATCCTGCGCGATGTAGGCGTCCCAGGCCGCGGCTTGCTGCGCCGGTGTGTAGATGACGCCCCCCGACGAGAACTGCACGAAGTTCATCTCGGTCTGGTTCCGCGGGATGTAGAGCAGATCGTTCGCCGTACCGGTGTCGCCGTTCGCGTCCCCCGAGAAGATATAGCTCGTGTTCGTGATGGTGTGTGCGTCCCAGAAGACCGACACCGTCGTCTGGCCGAACCCCAAGTACTCCTTCGTGTACGCCCCCGTCACGAACACCCGGTGTCCGGGTGACGAGGACGAGTAGGCCAGCCCAGGCCGATTGGGGTCGCTCGAAATCTGGTTCGACACCCACGACCCGAACGCGATCGAGCCCGGGTCCACCGTATTCCTGGCGCGGCCGTAGCTGTAAGCCCCCTTGAAGAAAACGCCGTTGTCGTACGAGCGCGAGATCGTCTGGGCGACGTTCCAGGAGCGGCCCACGTTCTGGTTCTTCAGGACGACGGCGTCGATCACGTTCTGGTTGGCGGGCAGCCGGCTCGCGACCGTTCCCGTGGGCGCAATCCAGCGCGGACGCGGATCGGCGCCGGTGAAGGCGGACTGGGCCGCGGGCAGGTTGGCATTGATGTAGTAGATGCCGTTCACGTCACGGTTGAAGATGTACTCGGTCGTGGACGTGAGGCCGCCCCAGATGCGGCGGTCCAGCGCGATGTTGCTGCGCCACACCTGCGGGAACTTGAACTTCGGATCCGTCAGTGCCAGCTCGTACGTCGCCGCGGGAGCGCCGGTCGGAGCGCCCTTCGGCTTGTAGAAGTCGGGGTCCGGGTTGAACGGCCGCGTCGTGGTGTTGCTGATGGCGTCGAAGCCGGTGAGGACGCCGGTGTTCCCGATCTGGTTGGACACCCATACGTAGGCGGGCTTGCCCGTGAAGACGCCGGTCCCGCCGCGGATTTGCGTGTTGCGATCGCCGAAGACGTCCCAGTTGACGCCCACGCGCGGCGACCACAGAACCTTCGGGTCGGGCAGCTTCGCGGTCGAGTACTGCACGGCGTTACCGAACTCGTCGCGGAACGTCTTCGCGTCGGCGGCGGCGTTGGCATACCCGGTCGCGCCGAACTTCGGCACGTCGAACCGGACGCCGGCGACCACCTTCAGGTTGTTCCGCACGTTCCATTCGTCCTGCGCGTAGGCGCCGCCATAGCGGACGTCGAGGGGCTGGATCGGCTTGTCGACGCCCGGCACGTTCAGGTACCGCACCTGGAACAGCTTCAGCGTCACCGGAGAGGCGGTGCGGTTGGGGTTGGCGAGGTAGTCGTTGGCGTCCGTGTAGAAGTCGGCGAGAGTGTTGTACACGTACACGCTCTGCTTGCCGGGGAAGAAGACGTTTTCCGAGCGGTACTTCTCGAACGTGCCGCCAAAGGTCATCGTGTGCTTGTTCACGAACTTCGTGAAGTTGTCCTGGATCTGGAAGGTGTTGTAGCGGAGCTCGTTGTTCGGCGTGAACGGCTCGGATCCGAACGAGGTGTAGGTGACGTTGTCGCCGCCGAGGATGTCGACGAGCGGAAACAGCTTGCCGATCGCCCCGCGGCTCTCATCCTGGTGGGTGTAGCCGGCAATCAGCTCGTTCGACATCGTGCCGTGGATGACCGAGTTCCATTGCCCGATCCCCGACCGGATGTTCTCCAGGATCGAGTAGTTGGAGGCCGAGAAGTTCAGCGAGTCCTTGTTCGTTCGCCGGTTCCCGTTGCCCAGCGAGTTCGAATTGGACTCGAGGACGTCGGTGCTGGAATTGAGGTGCGTGTACCGGAACGTGACCTTGTTGCTGTTGTTCAGGTTGTAGTCGCCCCGGCCGAGGAACCGCTTCGCGGGAATCTTGAAGGGAAAGCCGGCGTAGACGCCGGGGTCGTAGTTGAACTTCGACTTGAGAAAGCCAGAGAGGCTGTCGAGATCGGACGCCAGCACCCGCGTCACGCTGCCGATGACCGACTCACCCCCCTTGTTCGCCAGCCACGTCGTCCCGGGCTGCTTCGTGAGCTCGTTCTCGAAATTCTCGAAGAAGAACAGCTTGTTCTTCACGACCGGGCCGGCCACCCATTCGCCGTTTTCACCGAAGGTGAAGGTCCCGGGATTCACGGCGAACCCCTTCGCGTTCGTGCCGACCATGTCCTGGCTGCGGAACTGCCGGTACGCTGAACCGCGGAACTGGTTGGTGCCGCTGCGCGTAACGGTGTTCACGGCAGCGCCGACGAACCCGCCCTGACGCACGTCGAACGGCGCGACGTTGACCTGTACCTGCTCGATCGACTGCAGCGAAATCGGCGCGACGCCAGTGCGGTCGCCCGGCGAGTTGCCCAGCCCGAACGAGTTGTTGAAATACGACCCGTCCACCGTGATGTTGTTCAACCGGCCGTCCTGGCCGGCGAACGACATGCCGCCGCCCGACTGAGGGGTGAGACGGACGACCGACTCGAGGCGCCCGCTGATCGTCGGCAGGCTCGCCAGCTCGGTCCGGCTGAGCGCCGTGGCGGCGCCGGTACGGCCCGACGAGAACACGGGATCGGTCTGCCCGACAACGGTCACCTGCTCGGACACCGCGATCCCCTGGACGTTGACGGCGACGTCGGTGACCACGCCGAGATTGACGGTCAGGTTCTCGACGGACTTGGGCGCGAACGCCGTGCCGCCGCCAACATAATTGACGGTCACCGTGTAGGGACCGCCGACCCGCATGTTCGGGATCGAGAAGCGCCCGTCCGCGCGAGATGTGGTTGCGTAACTCGTGCCCGACGGCTCGTGGATGGCGATGACGCTCGCCCCCACGACCGGCTTCGTCCCTTCCGTCACGACGCCGTTGATGCTGCCGGTCGTCACGCTTTGGGCGCGCGCCCCGCCAGGTGTGCCCAGCGACAACACCGCCAGGCAAGCCAATACGAAAAGGGTCTGAGGTTGCATCGCGTGATTATAGCGGTCGAGCGCAACAATGGAGTAAAAAAAGCCCGTAGAAATATACGAGCCATGCGAAAAGGAAATGCGCCCGGCGCTACTTGGAGGACGTGGACTTGACAGCGGGCGGCGGCTTCAGCGTGTACGACTGCTTGTAATTCAATTCGTACTTGCCGGCGGTCTTCACTTTGATCTCGATATTGCGCCGTTTCTTGAGCGGATCCGGATTCGTGGAGTAGTAACCCAAAACATAGTAGTCGCTCGTCTCGCCGTCGATCCGCTTGAGCGCCTTGTCGAAGTCGTTCGAATTGACGACGGCAAAGCCGCCCGTGAGCTCGGCGATGACGCGCAGGCTGCTCTGGGTCTCGCGAATGTGATCCTGCCAGTCGGTCATGTCGAGCTTTGTCTCGTCCAGATCCGGCCCGCCGACCAGGCCGCGCGGATCGATGGTGTACATCGCCGTGTTCGCGCGGTTTGCCTCGCGCGTCAGCTCGGACAGCTCCGCGGCGAGATCCGCCGAGGCGAACTGGTTGCCGCTCTTCGAAAACGGGTTGGTGTTCGAGTTCTGACTGGTGTCGCTCGAGCTGCCGTCCGAGTTGGTGCTGCCCCCGGTCATCTGCGAAAAGCGCTGGTTCGCTTCCTTCGCGCGCGATTTCGAGAACGGATCGAAGTCGTACCCGTTGCTGACGTAGATGAAGGCCTTCCGGCGGTTGTGGACCTGCTCCATCTTCCCGAGGACCTCGTAAGCCGTGGAGAACGCGACGTGCGCGCGATACCGCACTTCGGGCGGCCCCTGGGATCCCTCCGGCGTCTCGATGATTTCGTTCGGCTTGAGCCCGTTGCCGGCGATCTTGCTGATCGCTTCGTCGAGCCGTTTGCGGTCGTAGGTCATGTCGATCGCGATCGACGAGGGACCGGTGGACACGATGCCAAACATGTCGCCGTCGTGGACGAGTTCCTTCGCGATTTTCTTGAACAGGTCGCGGATGCGTCCGGTGTTCCGGAAGTCCATGTGAAGGTCGTCGACGAAGATGAGGAAGATGCGGCCCGACGCGTCGTTGGTCGGCCGCGGCGGCGGCAGCAGGATGCCCTCCTGCACTGGCGGCGGCGGCGCGCTCACGTCGTTCAACACGCGCCCGCCGTGGGTGAGCACGAACGTGATGAGGTCCTGCTTGACGCCGTCCTCCAGGACTTCGAAGTCGTTCTTTCCGAGGTTGGCGACGAACTGCCCCTGGGCGTCGCGGACGATGACCGTGTTGGTGACCAGGTCGACGCTGCGGCGGATGATTTCCCGCGGCGCCTGCGGCGCGATCAGGACCCCCTCGGGCTTCTTGTCCGCGGGCTTCTGGGCCGGTTTGTCCTGGGCGAGCGCGACGGCGCCCGCCGCGCCCGCGAGTAAAGCTACCGCCGCCAGCGTCTTGCGCAGCATCTTTTGATTATACCTGCTGATTATCCCTGCTCGGATTAACGGCGTCCGCGGCGCCGCCGCCGCGGGTGCCGCCCGACGAGCCCGCGCAGGCCCTCGAATACGGTCTCGTACTGCTCGAGCGCAGCCGCGACCTCATCCGCAGTGACCCAGGCATCGGGATTTAGACGCTCGGCGCGCTGTTTCAGCTCTTCCCGCGCTTCCTCTGGGAGCGGCCGCTCGGCGATCCGCGCCATCACCTCGGCATAGCGGGCCCGGAGACGCACCAGCCCTTCCGCGCCGAGGCGCTGGTATGAAGCTGTCCCTAGGTCCTGGGTCCCTAGGTCCTGGGTCCCTAGGTCCTGGGTCCCTAGGTCCTGGGTCCCTAGGTCCTGGGTCCCTAGGTCCTGG
>WNFC01008165.1_pt1 | contig 11541 bp, 7 predicted proteins | sample 5400541 | NCBI WGS metagenome assembly WNFC01 (sample SAMN13153342, study PRJNA577476) | soil metagenome | isolation source: 120 cm saprolite under Douglas fir tree site 2 hole 2 replicate 1 | place: USA:California | collected 2015-04-18
AGCTTCTTCGCGCCGCGGGCCTTCGAGATCGACCGGCTCGACCGGCTCGAGCGCGAAGTCTTCGGACCCATCCTCCATGTCGTGCGCTGGCGCGGCGACCAGCTCGAGAAGGTGCTCGACGAGATCGCGGCGACCGGCTACGGCCTCACCCTCGGCATCCACAGCCGCATCGACGAGACGATCCGGGCGGTGGTGCGCCGCGCGCGTGCCGGCAACATCTACGTCAACCGCAACATGATCGGCGCCGTCGTCGGCGTGCAGCCCTTCGGCGGCGAAGGCCTGTCGGGGACGGGGCCTAAGGCCGGCGGTCCGCACTACCTCCACCGCTTCGCCGTCGAGCGTACCCTCTCGGTCGACACCACGGCCTCGGGCGGCAATGCCAGCCTGCTGTCGCTGCAGGAGGACGGTTGATGGGCGGAACACCCGGCGACGCCCGGTTGTTAGGATTGCATGAGCCAGAGACCTCGCCGGGGACATCGATCACCGAGCCGTCTCGCGTTGCTCGTGCTGGCGGCGATCCTTACGGCGATCGCCCTGCGCAGCGCCGCGGCGCAGACGCAGCCGCCGCAGCCACTGCCGCGATCGCAGGACAATGGCGTCGTCCTGCCGGAAGGCCAGCAGGGCCAGCCCCCGCAGGGCCTGGTGCCGCAGGAGAAGGGGTCGTCCGAGCCGCTCAGCAAGCAGCTCTCGCGCTCGGGCGGCGTCATTCGTCCGCCGACCCAGCTCGACCCCAAGATAGAGGCGCCGACGCCCGATCCCGGCGTGCGGAGCACGCCGATCGTGCCGCCACCCGGCACGCCGGGCGGCAACCAAGAGATCACGCCGAAATAGCGCGCGACGTCGTGCTAGGCTGCGCGCGGGAGGAACGCGCGCGATGGCTGGATGCGATCCGGTGCCGGGGCTGGAGACGCATGACTGGCACCCGCGTCGGCAAAAGATCCACCGCTACCTCGGACACCGGCGAGCTTTAGCGTGGCCGTGAAGATGGCCCTGCCGCGCCAAGACGCCCAGGCGTTGCCCCTCAGGGACATCGTGACGCCCGGGGCGACCGCCTTCGCCCTCATGTTCGCGCTCGAATCGATGGCGCGCGCCACGCTGGCGACCGTCATCCCGCTGCAGGCCTATGCGCTCTTCGGCGCAGCGCGCGACGTCAGCCTCGCCTTCCTGGCGGTCGCCCTCACCGGCCTCGTCGGCAGCTTCGTCATTCCGCTGCTGATCCGCCGGATCGGAAGACGCTGGGTCTACCCGCTCGGCGGCGCCTGCCTGGTCGTGGCGCCGATCCTGCTGGTCACCGAGACGATCGGCGGGCTGCTCGCCGGCATGCTGATTCGCGTCTTCGGCACGGCATGCCTCAACATCACGCTCAACCTCTACATCATGGACTATATCCACAAGCGCGACCTCGTGCGCTCGGAGCCGCGCAAGTTCCTCTTCGCCGCGGCGGCGTGGACGATCGGTCCGTCGCTTGGCGTGCTGCTGTTCTATCGCCTCGGTGCCTGGGCGGCGAACGGCTTCAGCGGCTTCTGCGCGCTGCTCGTGCTGGTCAATTTCTGGCGCATGCGTCTGCAGGACAATGCGGCGGTGGCGACGGCGACGCGGCCGCAACCGAACCCGCTGGCCAGCATCGGCCGCTTCCTCGCGCAGCCGCGGCTCTGTCTTGCCTGGGCGATCGCCTTCGGCCGCACCTGCTGGTGGGGTGCCTTCATGGTCTACGGCCCGCTTCTGATCGTGCGCTCCGGCGCCGATCCGATGTATGGCGGGCTGATGGTCTCGGCGGCGAGCGCCATGCTGTTCTTCACGCCACTCTGGGGGCGCATCGGCGCGCGTCTCGGCCTGCGCCGGACGATCGTCGGCGCGTTCTGCCTCGCCGGGACGGCGACGCTGGCCGCCGGGCTGGCAGGCGGGCTGCCGCTACCGGCCGCTCTCCTGCTGATGATCGCGGCGCTCGGCGGCACCTGCCTCGATGCGGTCGGCAACATTCCCTTCCTGCGCGCCGCCCATCCCTATGAGCGGCCGCAGATGGTGACGGTGTTCCGCACCTATATGGATCTGGGTGACCTCGTCACCTCGGGGGTGATGGTAGTGGTGCTGAGCTTTTTCGATCTGCCGGCCGTCTTCATCGCCAGCGGGCTCGCCGCCTTCGCGCTCGCCGCGCTCGCCCGTCACCTGCCGCGCAGCATGTAGCGCGGCGATTAGGCCGCCCTGACCCGTTCCAGGAAGCGGTCGACCTCGCTGCGCAGCAGCTCAGACTGGGTGGCGAGCTCGGCGGCACCGCCGAGCACCTGCCGGGCTGCTTCGCCGGCTTCGCCGACCGCCTGGCTGACGCCGGCAATGTTGTTGGAGACCTCGTCCGTACCGCCGGCCGCCTGCTGCACGTTGCTGGCGATGTCACGCGTCGTCGCGCCCTGCTGTTCGACGGCGGCGGCGATCGCCGCCGCGATCTCGTCGATGCGGCCGATCGTCCGGCCGATATTCTGAATCGCCGTGACGGCATCACGAGTCGCGCCCTGCATGTCGGCGATCTGGGTTGCGATCTCCTCGGTCGCCTTCGCCGTCTGCGTGGCGAGGCCTTTGACCTCGGAGGCGACGACGGCGAAGCCCCGTCCGGCTTCGCCGGCGCGCGCCGCCTCGATCGTCGCGTTGAGCGCCAGGAGATTGGTCTGGCTGGCGATATCGCTAATCAATTCGACGACGTCACCGATCTTCTGCGCCGCGTTGAGCAGACCATTGACAGAAGCGTCGGTGTCGGCCGCCTCGCGAACGGCCGTCCGCGCGATCTCGGCAGACTGCGAAACCTGTCGTCCGATCTCCAGCGTCGAGGCGGTCAGCTCCTCCGCGGCGGCCGCCACGGCCTGGACATTGGCCGAGGCCTGTGCCGACGCGCCGGCAACCGCGTCGGCCTGCTGGGTGGTGGTTCCGGCGACGGTGACCAAGGTCTCGGCGGTCGCCTGCATCTCGGTCGCTGCGCCGGACACCGTCTCGACGACACGCAGCACGCTGCTCTCAAAACTCTCCGCGAGGTCGTGAAGCTCGATTCGGCGTGACTCGGCCAGACGCGCCCGCTCTTCCGCGGCAAGGCTTTCGGCCTGTTGTGCCGCCAGTCCCTTGTCGCGGAAGATTGCCAGAGCCGCTGCCATCTTGGAGATTTCGTCGCTGCCGCCTTGCGGAATCGCAGCGGCAAGATCGCCGCCGGCGATCGCCAGCATGCTCTGCTGCAGGACGGTGAGGCGGCGAGCAACGCGACGGCCGACGTAGAACCAGGCAAGCCCGAGGGCGGCGAGCAGGCTGGCACCGGCAATCACCAGCAGGAGATCCTTGCCGTGGCTGATCTCGTCCTGCGAGTGGAGCCCGGCCGCTTGCAAGCTCTTCTCGGCAGTGACGACGAGATCTTGCACGGCGGAGCCGAACCGGCCGGCAAGCTCGCGATTTTCGCCCAGCGTCTTCTGGCCGGCTGCGGCCGCTTCGAGCTCGCGCGCCCGCAGCTCGACGACGTTCCGATCTCCGCGCCCGAAGCTAGTCAGGGCGGCCAGTTTCTCCTTGAGCACCTGCGCGTTCTTACCGTCGCCGAGAGCGGCGAGCGATTTGCCCAGATGGCCGAGTGTCGAGGTGATCCGATCGCGTAGCGGGGCCAACAGATCCTTGTTGGGCGCCGTGGCCGCCTCGGTCAGCAGGCCGAAAAGAAGATTACCATCGGCACGTAGCTCGTAGAGAGCTTGCAAAATCCCGAGCTCATGGTCGGAGAGCCGCGCCAGCGTCTGCTGGACCTCCTTCATATCCTGGTTGTCGTCGATCGACAGAGCGGCAGCGAGATCGAAGGCCGAATCGTCGACCATTGGCGCAACCGCTTCGGCAAAGGCACGGTGCGCCGCCTCGATAGCGGCGACCGCCTGCTCGCGCTCTGCTGCAGCAGCGAGCCGACGATCGACCGCGACTGCGATCCCCGCGAGCTGCTGCCTTATGGTTGCGGTATTGTTCTGCAGGGATGCAGCCGCATCGCCGCCTCCCGCCGTTGTCGCCAGCGCCTCGATTCCGCTTGTCAATTCCTGCTGTTTGGCATCGAGCGTGGCCATCGTCCCGCTCGCCTCGTTCCGGTTGGTGGCGGCGAGCATAGCCGGCGCGGTCGCAGCAATCTCGGCGCTGGTTCTAGCGACGCGCAGCGACGCGTTCATTGCCGGTACGTTCTCGGTGGTGATTGTATTGAGTGTTTCGCCGAGCCGACTGTACGAAACGAAGCCGATCGCGCTGGCGAGGACGGTGAGTCCGGCGACCATGCCGAATGCTGCGAAAAGCCGGCCCCGGATGCCCAAATGCAGGTAGCTCTGGCCCCCGACGGCTTTCGCCCATTTCGGCGCGCGCCACATCATCTTCATCGCTGCCCCCAAATTGCCGGCGCCACCGTTGCCCAAAGTGGCGCCTGGCCTTGCCTGCGCGGATTAGCTTCCGGTCTTGCTCAACGCGGTGACTGCCTTGAACGAGCCGTCTGGCTGCAGCACGGTGAGATAGACCGTGTCGCTGCCGTGGTTCTTGTCGGGCCCGAACGCGAGCCTCGTGCCATCGAGATCGAAATTGCCGTTTTTGCTGAAGATATCGAGCAGAGCTTGGCGCGTGATGTCACCCTCGATACGGTCGAGCGCCATGATGGCGAGGCGGCCGACCATATAACCTTCGAGCGAGACGAAACCCGGCTCGGCGCTTGGGTTCACAGCCTTGAGGGCGGCCTGGTACTTGGCGACGACGGCGACGCTCGGGTCGCGCGGGTAGGGCACGACCTGCGTGACGACCACACCGGCGCCGACCGGGCCGAGCTCCTTGGCGAGGGCATCGCTGCCGACGAAGGAGATGTTGACGAAGACGGCGTCGAGCTTGGTCTGGCGCGCCAATTTGATAAACTCGGCGCAGGGCTTGTAGGCACCAATCATGATCACGGCGTCGGGATTGGCCTTCTTGATCGACAGCACGGCGCCCTTGACGGCAATCGTGTTGCGTTCGTAAGTGCCTTCGGCAACAAGCTCCATTTTACGGCGGGCGAGCGCCGCCTGGACGCCGGCAAGGCCGGCACGGCCATAGGCGTCGTCCTGGTACATGATGGCGATCTTGCTGGCGCCGACATCCTTGGTCAGGCGTTCGACCATCTCCTCGGTCTCCTGGAAATAGGAGGCGCGCAGGTTGACGACGTTGCCTTTGTAGGGATTGCGCAAGAACTCGGCGCCGGTGAAGGCGCCGATGAACGGCACGCTGCCTTCGGTCGCGATCGGCTGGGTCGCGGCCGACGTCGGTGTGCCGACCGGGCCGATCAGCGCGAAGACCTTGTCCTCGCCGAGCAGCTTCTTCGTTACCTCGATCGACTTATTCGGCTCGTATCCGTCATCGGCCGAAATGAGTTCGAGCTTGTGACCCTTGACGCCGCCGGTCTTGTTGGCTTCGGCGAAAGCGGCGAGCAAACCCTCGCGCATGCCGAGGCCAAGAGCAGCTGCCGGACCGTCGAGGGGGGCCGCCTGACCGAAGACTATCTTGTCAGCGCTGACACCGATTTCGGCGTCCGCGGTGCCGACCCCAAGCGTGGCGGCCAGCAGCGTCGCGCCAGCAATTCGCAACGATTTCCTTAACATGTGGCGATCCCCTCGTCGAAACGGTGGGCGGGTGCCCAATTCCGCTCAATCGGCAGAAATACCGATACAACCGTTAGAAAACGATTAAACAGCAGATGGCGGCGATTGCGCGCCACCCTTGCGCAAGAGAACGGCGCCGGGTTTGATAGGCGATGATCGGAGCGGAACCACCATGGCCCAATTACGCATCATCGAGCGGACCGACGAGCCTGCGAATCCGGCGGCCGACCGGCTGCGCTGCCTCACCGCCCTGCAACGCAAGGTGCTGTGGCTCTCCGCCTGGATGATCCATAACGCCAACCATTTGCGACCGAGTCGCGACGGGCTGAAGGTCGGCGGTCATCAAGCGTCCAGTGCCTCGATCGTCACCCTTATGACGGCGCTCTATTTCGATGTCTTGCGTCCGCAGGACCGCGTCGCCGTCAAGCCGCATGCTTCGCCGGTCTTCCACGCCATTCAGTATCTGCTCGGCAATCAGGCGCTCGACAAGCTGCAGCGCTTCAGGGCGCTGGGCGGCGCGCAATCCTATCCTTCGCGTACCAAGGACAGCGACGATGTCGACTACTCGACGGGCTCGGTCGGACTCGGCGTCGGCATCACGCTGTTCGGCGCGCTCGTACAAGATTACATCCGCCTCAAGGGGTTGGCGCCCGATCAGGCACCCGGCCGGGTGGTGGCGCTAGTCGGCGACGCCGAGCTCGACGAGGGCAATGTGTTCGAGGCGCTGCTCGAGGGCTGGAAACACGATGTTCGTAATCTCTGGTGGGTGATCGACTACAACCGCCAGAGTCTCGATACCATCGTCAGTGATCGGTTGTTCAACCGTATCGACACGCTATTCGGCATGATGGGCTGGCGCGTCGTCACGCTGAAATACGGTAAGCGGCTGGAGGCGGCCTTCGCCAAGCCTGATGGCGAGCATCTGCGTGAATGGATCGACGCCTGCCCGAACTCGCTCTATTCCGCGCTCGTCTACAAGGGCGGGGCGGGCTGGCGCGAGCATCTCCGCCGCGACCTCAATCGCTATCCCGGGATCCGCCTCATCCTTGAGGAGCTCAATGATGACGCGCTCGGGGCGTTGATGACTAACCTCGCTGGACACGACATGGAGGCTGTGCTCGAGGCTTTCCACAGCATCACCGACGACATTCCGACCTGCTTTATCGCTTACACGATCAAGGGATTCGGTCTGCCTTTTGCCGGGCACAAGGACAACCATGCCGGGCTGATGAATCGCGAGCAGATGGAATTGTTTCGCCACGCGATGGCGATTCCGGATGGCTCCGAATGGGACCGCTTCGCCGGGCTCGACGTTGCCGCCGCCGAGCTTGAGTCCTTCCTCGCCGCGGTACCGTTCAATGCGGCAGGGATGCGGCGCTTTGCGACGCCGCCGATTCCGGTGCCGGCCCGCCTGCCGGTCCCGCGAGCCGCCCGCATGTCTACGCAGGAGGGGTTCGGCCGCATCCTCAACGATCTCGCCGGCGGCGACAGTGCGCTGGCCGGCCGCATCGTTACCACCTCGCCCGACGTCACCGCCTCGACCAATCTCGGCGGCTGGGTCAACCGACGCGGCCTCTTCGATCGCACCGAGCGGCAGGATGTCTTCCGCGACGAGAAGGTCGTATCGGCGCAACGCTGGCTGCCGTCGCCGCAGGGGCAGCATATCGAGCTCGGCATCGCCGAGCACAATCTTTTCCTGCTGCTCGCCGCGCTTGGCCTCTCCGGCTCGATGTTCGGTGCGCGGCTGTTGCCGGTCGGCACGCTCTACGATCCTTTCATCAAGCGCGGTCTTGATGCGCTCAATTACGGCTGCTACCAGGATTCTCGGTTCATGCTGGTGGCGACGCCATCAGGTCTCACTCTTGCCCCAGAAGGCGGCGCCCATCAATCGGCCAGCGAGCCGCTGATCGGCCTCGCCCAACCCGGACTCGCTTGCTTCGAGCCGGCGTTTGTCGACGAGCTCGCAATCCTCATGCGGTGGGGTTTCGAACACATGCAGGCGGATGACGGCGGCTCGGTCTATCTACGCCTGTCGACGCGACCGATCGAGCAGCCGGCGCGGCAGCTCGATGACAAGCTCGCTGCCGATATCGTCGCAGGCGCCTATTGGCTGGTCGAGCCGCAGGACGGTGCCGAGTTGGCAATCGTCTGCTGCGGCGCGATCACCCCGGAAGCCTTGGCGGCACACGAGGCGCTCCGTGAGGACGTCGGCGGCGCTGGCCTTCTCGTGGCGACCTCACCGGACCGTTTGCATGCCGATTGGCTGGCGAGCCGCCGCGTCGTTCGCGGCCAAAGCCATATTGCCAACTTGCTCGCGCGTCTTGCGGCCGATGCAGCCCTTGTCACCATCATCGATGCGCATCCCGCGGCGCTGTCCTGGCTTGGCGGCGTCGCTCGGCATCGCATCTACTCGCTGGGCGTCGATCGCTTCGGCCAGTCCGGCGACATTCCCGATCTCTATCGCACCTACCAACTCGACGCCGATAGCATCCTCGACGCCGCGGCGCGCGCCTGTCTCGAACGTTGATTCATTTGCGGCGAGGAGCTCATCTTCGCCAGTAGTCGGTGTCTTTTTCGCGGCTTCGCGCGCGCACGCAAAACACCCCTTGCATCTCCTCCGTTGCCTCCTGCAGCGATACCTCGGTTGTCGATTTCGCAGATCGACGAGTTCCGCCCGCGCAGCACCTGAGGGGGGTTCGGCAGCGATCTGCAGTTAGCGCACAAGGATCGCGGCACGTTTACAGAGGAGGGACCCGAATGGCCACCACGCGCGTGCTTCTATCGCCAGCGCCCGGCGGCTGAGACCCACTCGCCTCGCCGCCTGGTTCCGCCCGCTATTTGGGCGGCGACACGCGCATCGCCACGGGATGACCGTCGATCTTCATCCGCTTACCGGTATCGGTCAGCTTGGTTCCATCGACCTTGAGAATCGACATGTCGCCGTCGATGAAATTGCCGGCGTAGAGGTATTTGCCGTCGGGGCTGAAGCCGACCGCCTCGGGCAGGCCGCCAATCTCGACCTCACCGATCTTGGTCACTTTCTTACCGCTGATCTTGAGGACGGCGAGGCTGCCATTCTTATGATAGAAGAAGGCCTTGTGGTCGGCATTCGAGCCGCGCAGCAGGACAGAGACGGCAAGGTTTCCCTTGGGGCTGATCGCCAGGCCCTCGGGAGCGTCACCGACGACCACGAAATCGATGACGCGCGGCGGCAACGCCTCCAAATCGATGATGGCGACCGTGTCGACATTGCCGTCCGCCGCGCCGTTATTGCCGTTGTTGTTGACGATGGCGATCTTGCCGTCCGGCACGATCTCGACATTGTAGGGAAAGTTACCGACAATCATGTCGTACTTGTTGTAGGTCACTTTCTGCCCGTCGATGTCGAGCCAGGCGACCCTGTTCGCGGTGTTCTTGACGGCGACGGCATGCTTGCCGTCCGGCGTGATGGCGACGGCGGCGACGCTGTCTCCCATGGCAACGGTGTCGATCAGCTTGACGTCTTTGCCGGCGATCGACAGCACGCTGACCGTGTTGTCGGCGCGATTGGCGACCAGCGCGAGATCACCTTTCCTGTTGATTGCCATGCCGGAAGGCTGCTTGCCGGCTTCGACGGTCGAAATCAGCTTGGGCGGAGCGGCCTTGAGATCGATGACGTAGATCTTATTGTCCGGCTGCGGCTTCCAACCATCGCCGTCTTTGACCTGGGTAACCGAGTTGGCGACCAGCGCAATGTCGCCGCTTGGCGCCACCGCGACGTTGACGGGTGGGCCGAAGATCGAATTTTCAAGTTGCAAAGCGGTGAGAAGCTTAGGCGTCCCCGGCGCCTTGATGTCGTAGATGGCGATCGTGTCCTTGCCGGGCGCCCGGTTGATCGGCTTGCCGGCGTCATCCCACCACACCTTCTCGTCGTTGCCGACGACCATGAACTGCGCCCGCGCGAGCGAGATGGGCGTCAGCAGAACGAGAGCGGCGAGCGCCGCCCGCCGGGTTCCTCGACATGTGGTTTGCCGCGGGATCGACATTGGGTTCATGGTCGCTCCTCCCTCGTTCGTCACGCCGCTGGCGCGGGCTGCGCGCGCGATGCTGCAACCAACGAGGGCAGGGGGCAAGCCTCTTCCTATATCCGAGCTTGCCGCGTCGCCCGAGCGTGGTAGGACTCGGGACAGCGATCCGGCAAAGGGAGGCGGCGATGGCGGGCGGCGATAAGGTGGCGCTCGGGGCACGGCATCTTCACGACATTTATCGCCGACGGGCGAGACTCGAGCCCCTGCCACCGGCATTGCGGCCCGACAATATCGGCGAGGCTTATGCGATGCAGGAGGCGCTTCAGCAACTCTTCACCCCCGACCGCGGCGCCGTCGTCGGTTATAAGATTGCCATCACCACGCCGGTGATGCAGCGCCTGATGGGCATCGATCACCCATGCGGCGGCGCCATCTTCGCCAGCATGGTGCACGAATCCCCCGCCAGGCTGAGCTGCGCCGACTTCGTCAATGTCGCGGTCGAATGCGAGATCGCCGTTCGCCTCGGCGCCGATCTGCCGGCGGGGCGTGCCTACGATCGCGCTTCGGTGGCGGTTGCGGTTGACGCCTGCATGGCGGCGATCGAAATCATCGACGACCAGAATGCCGATTACAAACAGGCCGACGCGCTCAACCTCATTGCGAACAACGCCTGGAACGGCGGCGTCGTGCTTGGCCCCCCGCGTTCTGATTGGCAAAGGCTCGATCTTGCCGCGCTGGCCGGCCGAATGCTGATCAACGGAACGTCAGTGGGCGGCGGCGTCGGCGCCGACGTGCTCGGCCACCCTCTTGCGGCGCTCGCCTGGCTGGCCAATGCGATGGTCGAACGCGGCCGGCCGCTGCGTGCCGGAATGGTCGTATCGACCGGCAGCATCGTCAGCACGAAGTGGCCGAAGCCCGGTGATGCTGTGATTGCCGAAATTGCCGGCCTCGGCGAGGCCGTATCCCATTTCATTTGAGGCTGCTCGGCTCGGCGGAGGCACGAGCCCTCAATCAGCAGCGGCCATGGCGCCGGTCGGTATCGCGCCGACCGAGCGCAGCCAATTCCGCCGCATCGGCTTCAGGACCGCGAGGGCGAGGATCGCCGTCAGGGTATCCATCAAGATGATGAGGCCGAAGACCGGCAGCCAACTGCCGGCTGTGTCGTGGATCAGTGCCGCCACCGGGCCGCCGAGCACCGAGCCGATACCCTGCGCCATATAGAGGAAGCCATAATTGGTCGTCGCATTCTTGGTGCCGTAGGTATCGGTCAGCGTCGAGGGGAAGAGCGAGAAGATTTCGCCCCAGCCGAAGAAGACGACGCCAGAAAGAATGACGAATATGAGCGCGTTGTCGCGGAAGTAGAGCATCGAGAAGATCGCCGCCGCCTCCAGCAGGAAGGCGATCCCCATCGTATTTTCGCGGCCGATGCGGTCGGAAACCCAACCGAAGAACGGCCGCGTCAGGCCGTTGGTGATACGGTCGATGGTGAGGGCGAGCGGCAACGCGGCGAAGCCGAGCACGACGACATCGGCGACACCGAAATCGCGCGAAAAGGTGGCGAATTGCGTGATCACCATGAGCCCGCCGGTCGACATCATTGTCATCATGACAAAGAGCAGCCAGAAGATCGGCGTCTGCAGCATCGCGGCGGGCGGCGTGTCGATGATGCTGGCAGCCAGCGTCGCGGGCGCCGGCAATACGCCGCCGGCCGGCGGCGGGCGCAAATACCAGCCGGCCAGCATTCCGACGGCGCCGAGGATGATACCGAAGAGGATCAAGGTGCGCTGATAACCGGAGCTCGCCAGCATGTCGTTGATCGGGAAAGTGGTCAGGATGGCGCCGAAACCGTAACCCGCCGCGACCATGCCGGTGGCGAAACCACGCCGGTCGGGGAACCACTGCACCATCAATCCGACGACGCCGAT
>WNFC01008166.1_pt1 | contig 11541 bp, 12 predicted proteins | sample 5400541 | NCBI WGS metagenome assembly WNFC01 (sample SAMN13153342, study PRJNA577476) | soil metagenome | isolation source: 120 cm saprolite under Douglas fir tree site 2 hole 2 replicate 1 | place: USA:California | collected 2015-04-18
TGTGCGAGATGCCCCTTACGAATCGCATCGGCAAGGTCATGCTGTGGCTCGCTGCCGTCGTCGTGGTCCTCTCGACGACCTTCCCCTGGTATGCGGAATACCTGCCGTTCTGAGGAGGCTTCGTGCATAGCAAGCTGCCGTGGGCTCTGGTGGCGATGGGAGTCGCCGTCGGCGGCACGACCGGTTGGGCGGCCGAGAATGCGAGGACAGCGTTCACGATCACTGGGATGACCTGCGGCGGTTGTGCGGGGGCGGTGAAGATCCAGCTCAAGCGGACCGAAGGCGTCGTCAGTTACGACGTGAGCTACGAGCGCGGAGAAGCGAACGTGACCTACGAGCCTGCGAAGATCAGTCCGCAGAAGATCGCAGAGTCCATCTCGAAGACAGGGTTTCGCGCGACGGTCAAGGGAGGCCAGGCCGCAATGCCCCGAAATTCGAAATCGGTCGGGGGCGTGGACCTTCAGGCGCTGAAGGATTGGTTCAACGCCGCCCAGGGTTCGGTGAGGCTCGTTTCCCTGCTATCGCCCTCGTGTCCGATGTGTCAGAGCGGACATGGCGTGCTCAAGACCGTCTTTGGCGACACGAATTCGCCCGACCTGAAGGGCTTCATCGTCTGGCTTCCCATGCTGAGCCGAGACGACGAAGCGGCGGTCACGGGCCAGTCCGCGACGTTCCATGACGACCGCGTGGGCGAAGGTTGGGATCAAGCCCGACGCGTCGGAGATGCTTTCGCGAGGTCGCTCAAGCTCCAAGGCACGGCCTGGGACGTCTACCTCGTGTACGACAGAAACGTGCGCTGGGACGGCGCGGACCCACCCACACCGAGCTTCTGGATGCATCAGCTCCAAGAGAAGGTCGGAGCCGACCAGAAGCTTTGTCTCAACCCGGCTCGGCTCAGGCGCGAAGTCGCCGCGCGCGTGGCGCGGCGCTAGCTTGGAGGACTGCTGCGCGGGGAAGCCCTCGGACGCTTCCGGGCCCACCCGATGCCCCGAGTGCCGACGACCAGGAAGAGTGGTCGACCGCGTCACGCTCAAGGCATTGCTCCAGCCACAGGCCGTGATGCGTGTCCAGGCTCCAAAGCATCACTTCTGCCCGACGTCCGATTGCCCGGTCGTCTACTTCGGGCGCGACGAGGTCTTTCGCCGCCACGACATCCTCGTCCCCGTCTTCCAGAAGGAGCCCGAAGGCGACCGGACGGTCTGCTACTGCTTCGCCGTGACGGAGGGCGACATCCGCTGCGAGCTCCAGGCCACCGGCCACTCGACAGCCTCTGCGCGGATAACGGAACTCGTCCAAGCGAATCGCTGTGCCTGCGAGCTACGGAACCCGCAGGGATCGTGCTGTCTCGGCAACGTCGCCTCCGTCACGACAGAAGCAATGGTGCGTGCGCGTCCGCCCGAGGCCCTGCATCGTCGCTAGACGACAACCCTCGGGCGGTCGATCGCCCCGCCCTAGCCCTTGCCGGTCAGGCCGTGCCGCAGCGCGAGCACGGAGCCGACGGGGCAAGCAATCACTTCCCCGCTCGGCTTCGTCCAGCGCGCGCCCATGATCGGGGGGAGGCCCTTGTCCGCCACCGGCTCTACGCGGGCCGCCTTCTTCTTCGCGCTCTTGGCGACCTTGACGTCCTTCCCGTCCTTGGCCTCCCTGGCGCCCTTGGCCTCGTCGGCCTTGCCGTTTCCGTTCGGGATCGCCACGTAGCCGTAGGGCTCGATGCCGAAGCTGCGGCCCTTCACGCGATGCCAACCGTCGGCCAGAAGCACTGCCGTCACCGATGAAACGTCGATCTCGTAACTCACGACACCCTCCTCCGTGGCCCGGCGCTGCCGCGGCCGTGCCCAACGCGAACGACCTGGATAGCGCAATTGTGTGACTTTTCTGTGACGAACGGTAGAAAGCGGTTTCGCTCAGCCGACGAGGGCGGCGGCCAGCGACGCCAGCACCGTGCCCAGGGTGGCTCCGGCCGCGACGTCGCTCACGTAATGCAGCTCGAGCACGACGCGGGAAGCGCCCACGCTGGCGGCGACGGCGAAGGCGAGGGGCGCGGCCACGGGGACGTGCAGGGTGACGAGGGTGGCCACCGCGAAGGCGTTCATCGTGTGGCCGGAGGGGAAGGAGAACTGATCGGGCGCGTGGACGTCCCACCACGCGACCGGGCCCGCGGGACGCGCCCGGCGGAAGGCGCGCTTGAGCGCGACCTGCGCGGTGTTGACGGCGACGACGGCGACCATCATCTCGGTCAGGGCGTGGGCCACGCGGCCGTCCCCGCGCGCGGGCGCGATCACGACCAGGGCCAGCCAGGCCCAGCCGTCGCCCAGGCGCGTGGAGGCGACCATCCAGACCTGGACCCAGCGGGGCGGACGCCAGCCATGCACTCGTCCGGACACCCAGTCGTCCGAATGCGAGAGGAGGTGGATCGGGTTCATGGACGCGACGCCCCCGCGGCGGGCGTACCCAGCACGGGCGGCCGGCGCCGTCCGGCGCGCTCGATCCCGCCCGCGAACCGGCGGTAGTGACGCCAGGCGAAGACCTGCTCGTCCGCGTAGACGGCGGCGGTGACCAGGGGCAGGAAGACGGTGAACGGGGCCAGGCAAACGAGCGCGGCCAGACGTGGGAGGGCGCCGGGTTCGCCGCGGATGACCCGCCGGACCTGGTCGGCGCCGGCGAGGACGGCGAGACGCACGATGTCGCCGGTGAGCCGCGCGTACGTTCCCGCGCCGCCGGCGGGAAGGGTCAGGCCCGCGCGCAGGCCGGCCAGGAACTCCGCGCGGTCGTCCGCGCGGACGCACGTGAACGCCCGCGCCACCGAGGCCAGGGTGTGGGCGTCGCTCCCGCCGCACGGGGCCAGGCGCGCGAGGCGCCCAGCCGCGCGCGCGCAGTCGTTGCTGCGCGCGGACATCATGCCGTTGCGCACTTCCACATGGGTCGCGCCGCGGAAGGCGAGGGGCAGGTCGGCGTCCTCGCGCCGTCCGGTGAGGGCGGAGAAGGGATGGTTGACGCACACCGGGATGCGCTGCTCCGCCGTGTAGGCGAAGAGCGCCTCGAGGTCGCGGCGCCGCGCCTGCAGGGCCTCGTGCTGTGCTTCCGTGATGTCGTAGACCCCGAGATGCAGCTCGCGGCCCCCGGGCACGAGGCAGGTCACCTCCTCGCTCACGAACGCGTCCGGCAGACCGGCCAGCTCGAGCGCGCCCGCGATGCTGTCGTGATCGGTCAGGGTGACGAGGTCCATCCCCCGCTCCCGCGCCGCGTAGCGGACCTCCCACGGCTCCGCGTAGCACTCGCGCACGAGGTGGCGCAGACCGGGCACGGTGGCGGCCCCGGAATGACGCGAGTGGACGTGCAGGTCACAACGCATGGTCTCGGTCATCGGTCCTCCGCACTTCAAGGCGTTACTCATGTCCACCGCGATTGAAGCGCGCCCTCATTGCAAGAACGTGAAGGTCCCGCGCCCCCGGAGTGACCACCGAATGACGCCGTTCGTCATCGGATCGTCGCGCGCGCGTCACACGCGGCCACGATGCTTCGCTTCGATGCCGCGACCGGAAGTGCTGCTCTTCATCCTCGACGCCGGGGGCGGGCATCGCGCCGCGGCGCGGGCCCTGACGTCGGCCGCGGGATCGGTCCCGCGCGAGTGGACGTTCCGCGTCGCCAACCTCACGGAAGTGCTCGCCCCCGCCGACTTCACGCGGCGGATCACGGGCGGGAGCATGGAAGAGGCGTACAACGCGATCGTCCGCCGGCAATGGACGCGCTTCCTGGTCCCGATGCTGCGGCTGTTCCAGTGGGGCATTCGCACGCAGCGGGAGACGCTCGTCCACCTCGTGGCCGCCTATCTCGACGCGACACGGCCGGCCGTCGTCGTGTCGCTGATTCCGAACTTCAACGCGATCCTCACCGAGGCGCGCGCCCGCGCCTGCCCGGACACGCCGTTCCTGATCGTGATGACCGACCTCGCGGACTTCCCGCCCGACTTCTGGATGCACCCGGACGTGGACCGCATCGTGGTCGCCACCGAGCACGCGGTCGGCCAGGCCCGCGAGCTCGGCATACCTCCGCAGAACATCTCGCTCACCTCGGGGATGGTGCTGCACCCCCGCTTCCACGCCTCCGACCCCGCGGCGCGGCAGCGGACGAGGCGCGAGCTGGGCATCGGGGCCGAAGACTTCACCGTGCTCGTCCTGTTCGGAGGGAAGGGCTCGCCCGAAGTCCATCCCCTCTGCGGCGCGCTCCTGAAAGAGTCGCCGCGCTGGCACGTGCTCGCGATCTGCGGCGACAACCCTCGCCTGCAGGCCGCGGTCGGTGAGATGCAGCGGGAGAGCGGCGGCCGCCTGCATTGCTTCGGCTTCACCGACCGCGTGCTCGACCTCATGGCCGCCTGCGACGTGCTGGCGGCCAAGCCGGGGCCGGGCACGCTCGCGGAGGCTTTGCACTGCCGGGTGCCCACGGTGGTGCCGTGCAACGCGCACACGATCCCGCAGGAGCGTTACAACGCGACGTTCCTGGCCGAAAACGAGCTCGGGGTCGTGGTACGTCAGTGGCGCGAGATCCCGGCCGCGGTCTCGGCCCTGGCCGCGGATCCGGTGCGGCGGGCGCGAATGCGCCGCCGCCTGGAGTGCCTGCCGCCCAATCGCGCCGTGTTCGAGGTGCTGGAGATCCTGGACGCCGAGCTGGCCGCGCTGGGCCTCGGACGCGGGGAGATCCAGCAAGCGCGCTAGCTAGCAGGCTGCTGAAAAAGGCCCTTCCGTGACCGTGGGCGATCGTAGTCTCTGCGAATGCGAGGAGACAACGTCGATCCCGGGGCGATGTTCAGCTACGTACGGCCCGCGCAGCGGGTCCCGCAAGACCATCCGCTGCGGGCGATCAAGGCGATGACGGACCGTGTGCTGCAGGCGCTGTCGCCGGAGTTCGATCGGCTCTATTCGCGGTTGGGGCGGCCGTCGATTCCGCCGGAACGGCTGCTGCGCGCCTCCCTGATCCAGTACCTCTATGGGATACGCAGCGAACGGCTCCTGATGGAGCAGCTCGACTACAACCTTCTTTTTCGCTGGTTCGTAGGCCTGGAAATGGACGATCCGGTCTGGGACGCGAGTAGCTTCAGCAAGAACCGGGAGCGGCTATTGGCCGGAGATATCGGCCGTCGATTCCTGGAGGAGACGGTGGCGCAGGCCAAGGAAGCGGGGCTGACTTCGGACGAGCACTTCAGCGTGGACGGGACGGTGCTCGAGGCGTGGGCGAGCCACAAGAGTTTCCAGAAGAAGGACGGCTCGGACGACGAGCGTGGCGGCAGTGGTGGAGGGCGCAATCCGCACGTCGATTTCCGCGGCAAAGAACGGAAGAACGACACGCATCGCAGCACAACGGACCCTGATGCGCGGATGTACACGAAGGGCAATCACCAGGGCGCAAAGCTGTCGTACCTGGGGCACATCGTGATCGAGAATCGAAACGGGCTGGTGATGGGAGCGGAGGTCACCTTTGCGGACGGGAGTCATCGTGAGCGTGAGGCGGCGGTGCGACTGCTCGCAGATACTCCGCGCCGGACGGAAGCGACTGTCGGAGCCGACAAGAACTACGATACCGTGGGCTTCGTCGAAGCGACAAGAGAGCAGAGGGTGACGCCGCACGTAGCCCAGAACACGACGAAGCGGCGAAGTGCAATCGACGGCCGAACCACTCGACATGCCGGCTATGCTGCGAGCCAGATCCTCCGCAAGCTGGTCGAACATCCCTTTGGGTGGCTCAAGAGTGCGGCCGGCCTGTGGCAAGTGAAGGTCCGCGGCCGAGATCGAGTCGATATGACCTTCACCTTCGGCATGGCCGTGTACAACCTGGTCCGACTCCGAAACCTGCTGTGGGCACCCGCTTGACGACGCCGACGACAGTCCCGCCGCAGTCGCAAGTGAACAACCTGCACCCACGCCTCAGCCGCTGAATGCGCTGTCTGGCGCCGATGCCGACGTCAAACCCGCTTTCTTCAGCAACCTGCTAGTCGCACCGTCGTCACACCGTTGTCACACGTCTGTCGCACCATGCACCCGGCCCTCACCATGAACACCGTCCGGCGCACTTCCGCCTGGATCGCCCTCGGCCTGAGCTGCGCCTGCTCGACCGCTCCCGGCCCGAGCGGCAGCGGTGGCTCGGCCGCGCCTCCGCCCGATGCCGTGCTGGTGCGGATCTCGTACGGGTCCGAGAAGAAGGCGTTCCTCACCGACAGCGCGGACGCGTTCCATCGCACGACGCCGCGCACGCGCGCGGGCCAGCCCATCCACGTCGAGCTGATCGCCGAGGGCTCGGCGGAGTCGATGGAGTCGATCCTCGCCGGCCGCAAGGACCTCGTCGTCTGGTCGCCCGCCTCGTCGCTCCTCGTCGACGTCCTCAACGACCGGTGGGCGGAGAAGGGCGCGGCCACGGGGACGGGCGCCGTCCGCAAGGTCGTGGCGGAGGCGCCGTCCCTCGTCCTCTCCCCCGTGGTGATCGCGATGTGGGAGCCGATGGCGCGCGCGCTGGGCTGGCCGGAAAAAGCCATCGGATGGGGAGAGATCGGCGCGTTCGCGACCAGCGGCGCGGGCTGGTCGCGCTTCGGCCATCCGGAGTGGGGCGCGTTCAAGTTCGGCCACACCCATCCGCGCTACAGCAATTCGGGAGCACTGGCCCTGCTCGCCGCCACCTACGCCGGTGCGGGCAAGACGCGGGACATGCAGCCGGCGGACGTGGACCGGGCCGCTCCCTTCGTGCGGCGCGTGCAGGCCAGCGTCGTGCACTACGGGCGCTCCACCGGCTTCTTCGCGGACAAGATGTTCGCGCGCGGGCCCGGCTACCTCTCCGCCGCCGTCCTCTACGAGAACCTCGTGGTGGAAAGCGCGCTCGACCCGCGGTACCGCGACAAGCCGTTCCCGGTGGTGGCCGTCTATCCGCGCGAGGGCACGTTCTGGTCCGATCATCCCTACGCGATCCTCGATCTGCCGTCGGTGACGGCCGAGCAGCGGGAGGGGGCCGAGGCCTTCCGCTCCTTCCTGCTCGCGCCCGAGCGCCAGCGCGCCGCGATGACCCGATTCGGTTTCCGTCCCGTCGATCCGAGCATCGCGCTGGGCGCCCCGCTCGACGCCGCTCACGGGATCGACCCCGCCCAGCCCAAGAACGTCCTGCCCAACCCCACGGTGGCGGTGACGCGCCGCGTGCTCGAGGGGTTCGAGAGCGTGAAGCGTCCGGTGTCGATCACGTTCGTCATCGACACCTCCGGATCGATGGCGGGCGATCCGCTCAAGCAGGCCAAGGCGGGCGCGCGGCTCTTCCTGGAGAGCCTGCCCGACGCCGACGCCGCGCGCGTGATGCTGTTCTCGAACGCGCCGCACTGGGTGTCGGACCGGCCGGAGAAGCTGGCCGCATCGCGCCCCCGCCTCATCCAGGCCATCGAGTCCAGCTTCGCGAACGGGGGAACGGCGCTGTACGACTCGCTCCTCCAGACCTTCGGGCCCGCGCCGGGCGAAGAGAAGGGAGCGGCCCGCGCCGTGGTCGTCCTCACCGACGGCGAGGACACCGACAGCAAGGTCAAGCTCGATGCGCTGCTGGCGACGCTGGGGCAGCGCTCGAACGAAGAGGGCGCGCCCGGCGAGGAGACGCCGCGCATCTTCACCATCGCCTACGGGGCCAAGGCGGACGTGGGCGCGCTGCAGCGGCTGGCGGAGGCGGGCGGGGGCGCGTTCTTCTCCGGCACGCCCAAGGACATCCGCGCGGTGTACGCGGAATTGGCGACGTTCTTCTAGGAGGAGAAACGTGCCTCCGACGACCGTGACCAAGGCGGGGCGGCTGCTGATGTTCGTCTCGGGCCTGGCCCTTCTGGGCTACGGGCTCCACCACTACGGAGTGCTCAGCCGCGGGTCGTCCGTGGCCACGCCCGGCGCGTCCGCCGCGCCCGCGCGCAAGGGGGCGACGGTGAAGCTCACCGTGCTCTACGGCTCCGAGAAGGAGAAGTGGCTCAAGGCGGCGGTGGACGAGTACGCGCAGAAGAAGCCGGAGGTCGAAGTCGCGCTCAAGCCGATGGGCACGATCGACGCCGTCCGTGCCATCGCGGACGGGCGCGAGACGCCGGTGGTGTGGTCACCCGCGGACGAGATCGCGCTCAACCTGCTCGACACCGAGTGGTCCTTGCAGAAGGGCACGACCATCGTCGAGCGTGCGGGTGACCTCGCCCCGCAGCCCCTCGTCCTCACGCCGCTGGTCATGATCGTCTGGGAGGAGCGCGCGAAGGTGATGGCGGCCGCGGCCAAGGGCGACCCGACGGACCGGGCGGTCATCCACGCCCTGGCCACCAACCCCAAGGGATGGATGGGCGTGGGCGGCTCCGCGGACTGGGGATACGTCAAGCCGGGCCACACCGCGCCCAACGCGTCGAACTCGGGGCTGCAGACGGTCATCCTCATGGCCTACGGCTTCCATCACAAGCACAGCGGCCTCCGGCCCGCCGACATCCTCAACGAGGGCTTCCAGAAGTGGCTGCGCGAGGTGGAGACGGCGGTCGGCAAGTTCGGAACCTCGTCCGGCACCTACATGCGCGAGATGATCCTGTACGGCCCGTCGAAGTACGACCTCATCTGGAACTACGAGAGCGTGGCCATCTCGGACATGGCCGCCGCGCAGGGCCGCTGGGGCAACCTCTCCATCTACTACCCGAAGCCGACCCTGTGGTCGAACCATCCGTTCGTCGTGCTCAAGGGGAGCTGGGTCACGCCGGACCAGCGCGCGGCCGCGCGCGATCTCCGCGAGTTCCTCCTCTCGCCGGAAGTGCAGACGCGCGCCCTCGCTTTCGGGTTCCGCCCCGCCAACCCGGACGTGAAGGTGCTGGGCACGGACCCGGACAACCCGTGGAATCGCCTCAAGCAGTACGGCGTCCGCTTGGACGTGCCCGCCGTGGCCGAGCCGCCGTCCGGCGAGGTCACGCGGCTTCTCCTGGAGACGTGGCGACGCGTGGTCGAGCCTCAATCCCGCTGACGCGCCCGCCCCACGGCCGCTAGCGCCGCGAGCCCGCATACAGGCGCAGCGCGAGGTTGGCCACGTCCTCCGGCGGCGCCGTCTCCTTCCACTCCAGCACGGCGGGAGGAGCATCGCCGAGGAGGCGCACGACCGGGTGCCACTGCGCCGACGCGAACCCGGCCCCGCTGACGATCACTTCTGGATGGAAGGCGAGGGCGGCCGCGCAGGCCGCGGTGGCCGTGCCGGCCAGGGCGACGCGCGCACCCCAGCCCTCCAGGAGCCGGCAGGCCGATCGCGCGCGCCGGAGAGAACGATCCATGACGAGGATGCGAACGCCGTCGAGAGGACGCATGCGCGTTTTATCTCAACCGCGTATGACCGGCGGGCGACCGATCGGCGTCCGCCGTGTGATAGCCTTTGGTCACACCAGCGTCATAAGGCCGTCGAACCGTCGTCACGGTGCATCACCATCCAGGAGGCCGCGTGCGAGGCGACAAGATCGTCAAGTTCTTCATGCCCAAGGAAGAGCGGTTCCACGAGCTCCTCGACAAGGACACCCAGCACCTCTTGAGCTCGGCGCGCCTCTTCCTCGAGATCGCGCGCAGCACCAGTCTCGACGATCGCCGGGCCAAGGTCGGCCAGCTCAAGGCCCTCGAGCACGACGGCGACCTCATCACCCGCGACATCTTCAACGCCCTCAACTCGACCTTCATCACGCCCCTCGACCGCGAAGACATCCGCACCATCGCCACCGACCTCGACGACATCCTCGACTACATGGAAGGCGTGGCCCAGTACCTCATCCTCTTCGAGATCTCGGAGTCGCCGGAGCCCCTGCGCGAGTTCGCGGAGATCATCGTGGCCATGGTGGAGGAGATCCACAAGGCCACGGGGATGGTGTGGGACCTCTCCAACGAGAAGAAGATCCACGAGTCCATCGTCCGCATCTCCCAGCTCGAGAACGACGCCGATGCCGTCTACTTCAGCGTGATCGCCGACCTGTTCCGGGGCGGGGACGGCAAGACTCCGATCGAGATCATGAAGTGGAAAGAGGTCTACCAGGGACTGGAGGACGCTTGCGACGAATGCAAGGAGTTCACCCACGTCCTCGGCACCGTCGTCATCAAGAACGCCTGAGGCGCCGCCGCCCTTGTCGACGTCCTTCACCGCCGTCGTCGTCATCATCCTCGTCGCGCTGACGTTCGACTTCCTCAACGGCTTCCACGACGCGGCGAACTCCATCGCGACCGTGGTGTCCACGCGCGTCCTTTCGCCCAAGAAGGCCGTGCTATGGGCGGCGTTCTTCAACTTCGTGGCCGCCTTCGTGATGGGCACGGCGGTGGCGAAGACGATGGGCAAGGGGATGATCGACCTTGCCGTCGTCACGAACGAGGTCATCCTGGCCGGCCTCATCGGCGCCATCGCCTGGAACCTCTTCACCTGGTACTACGGCCTGCCCGTGTCCTCGTCACACGCGCTGATCGGCGGCTACGCGGGGGCGGCGGTCGCCAAGGCGGGGCCGGGCGCAATCCTGATTTCCGGCTGGAGCAAGACCCTCGTCTTCATCGTGCTCGCTCCCGTGATGGGAATGTTCTTCGGGTTCGTCCTCATGGTGTCGGTGACCTGGATCTTCCGCCGCTGGCACCCGTTCAAGCTCGACCAGCTCTTCCGGCGCCTGCAGCTCGTCTCGGCCGGACTCTACAGCCTGGGCCACGGCGGCAACGACGCCCAGAAAACGATGGGCATCATCACCGGCCTGCTCGTCACCGGCGGCTATCTCAAGACCTTCGACGTCCCCCTCTGGGTGATCCTCATCAGCCATGCCGCCATCGCCCTGGGCACGATGTTCGGAGGCTGGCGTATCGTGAAGACCATGGGCACGAAGATCACGAAGCTGCAGCCCTTCGGGGGCTTCTGCGCCGAGACCTCGGGTGCGATCACGCTCTTCCTGGCCACGCGTCTCGGCATTCCGGTGTCCACGACGCACACCATCACGGGCGCGATCATCGGCGTGGGGGCCACCCGGCGCATCTCCGCGGTCAAGTGGGGCGTGGCCGGGAAGATCGTATGGGCCTGGATCCTGACCATCCCGCTCTCGGCGGCAGTGGCGGCCCTGAGCTACTTCGCGATCCTCGCCTTCTCCTGAGCGCGGATCTGCACAACCGCCTCTGGTCGGCATTTTCGGGCGCGGTCGCGGCGCTGGCGACCATCGCCCTCTCCGATTCCCTCGCGGCGGCGGAGCGTCGTCTCGAGGTCCGGCCCTCGGCGGTGGAAGCGACAGTGGCCGGCCCTCTTTCCGTGCCCGAGGACGCGGTCGTCCGGTGGATCGATGACGCCGCGGCGGGGGTGACGGCCTATCTCGGACGTTATCCGCTCCCTCACGTGCACCTGTACATCCGCGCGGGCGGCCGTGGCGGGGTCGGGCACGGCGTGACGTTCGGCGGCCGCGCACCTCGAGTTCGCATCGACGTCGGCCGCCAGACGAAGGTCGCCGACCTGCGGAGCGACTGGGTCCTCACCCACGAGATGTTCCACCTCGCGTTCCCCGACCTCACGAGCGACGACACCTGGGCC
>WNFC01008167.1_pt1 | contig 11541 bp, 9 predicted proteins | sample 5400541 | NCBI WGS metagenome assembly WNFC01 (sample SAMN13153342, study PRJNA577476) | soil metagenome | isolation source: 120 cm saprolite under Douglas fir tree site 2 hole 2 replicate 1 | place: USA:California | collected 2015-04-18
ACGGCGGTGCGGGCCATTCCAGCTGGTACTTCCATTTCGACAGCTGGCGCACCAACCTGCAGCCCGGCATGTGGCTGCCGACGTTCGTGTACAGCGAAGAAAAAAATCTGCACTATGCGCTGACCAAGAAACTGGAATTCAAGGCGCAGACCCGGCTGTGGGGATATAACCTCGGCCATGCCGCGCAGGAACAGGAACTGAGCAAGGTGCTGGTGGAAAGTCCGGTCACCGACGAAACCACCACCGCCAACGACCTTTCGCCCGTCCAGGCACAGCGCACGTGGGACCATCAGGCCGAAGACAACGTAGCCGATCGGCTGCAACGCCTAGGCTTGATTGCGCCCAAAGGTGAAGTGGACAAGGCCCTCGAAACTGTGGTTAACAATATCGAGGTCACCAATAATCTCGACGTCCAGCCAGAAGTTCGTTGCCGGGTGATGACCACCACAACGCTCGAATCATTTACGCTCGGGCACACCATCGTGCTCAGCCGCGGCCTGATCGACGTCTTGCCCGATGAAGCCAGCCTGGCCACGGTGCTGGCGCACGAACTCAGCCACGTGGTTCTTGGCCACCGCATGGATTCGCAATACGCGTTCTTCGACCAGCTTCTGGTCGACGACAAGGACTCTTTCCGCCACTTTGGATTTGCGCGAACTCCCGACGAAGAGACTGCGGCAAACGCAAAAGCCGTCGAGTTGATCGCCAATGCGCTTAAGAATCCGCAGCTTGCAAAAGCCTGGCAGATGTCAAACGCTGCTCTCTTCCTGCAAGCGTTGCAGTCTCGCCAGAAGGAAATTCCCAACCTGATCAGCGCGCACCTTGGTAATCGCGTTCCGCAGATTCCAAATCTCCAAGCCACGGCCGCCGCGCCGACGGATCCCAAACAAAGTGCGCAGAAGATCGCGGCCTTGCCGATTGGCGGTCGCGTGAAGATGGACCCATGGAATGACAAGCTCGAAATGATCAAGAGCAAGCCCATCGGCACGATCGCGGAACGCGAAAAGATGCCGTTTGAAGTAACGCCTTTTATGCCCTATCTGATGCGGTACGGAACCGACACTGCGAAACCCATCGCAGCCAGCGTTACACAGCCTCCTGCCGCCAACAAACCAGACGCTTCTGAACCTGCAAAGCCATAATCTGCAGCAGTAGGATATTTTCGGCCCGGAAGGCCATCGCCTTTCGGGCCGATTTATTTCTTGACGTGATGTGGCCGTTCCTTGGCGCCATTAATTCTTCGACGACAAATTCCTCATCAGGCGATAACTTATCTCGACTCCATCATAAAAATCCTTCACTCCTATCCGTTCGTCTTTCCCATGCGCTCGGTTATCGTCCAGTTCAAAAAACATGCAGGCGATTCCATAAGTAGGGATTCCCGCGATACGCAGATAGCGGCCATCGGAAGCCCCGGTAGACATGGTCGGAACGACCGGCAAATCCGGCCACAGGCTATACACAGTCTTTTCTTCCGCCTGAACCACTTCCGGCAATAACGGAGATGGCGGGACGCCGACCGCCGGAACCACCGAGCCGTCGCTTGCTTTAACCGGCACGATGGTGACAATCACCTTGGGATCAGCGGCAACGGTTTCCAGTGTTCTGCGAACCGCTTCCGGATCTTCGCCCGGAATAATGCGGCAGTTGACGTTGGCGCGCGCCATTTGCGGAAGCGCGTTTGCGGCGTGTCCGCCCGTCAACATTGTCGCGACGCATGTGGTGCGGAGGAGAGAGTTGAAGTACGGCACTTGCGACAGTTGCAGGACGGCTGCGGGATCAGGAAGCTCTTTGGCCACAGCGCGCATGTTGGCGGCAGTCTGGCCGCTGGAGAGCGTGGCGGTTTTCAGAAAGTAGTTGCGCGTGATTTCGCCGATGTTCACGGGAAAAGAAAATGTCTGCAAGCGGTTGAGCGCTACTGCGAGATGGTAGATGGCATTGTCGGGCGAAGGAACCGAGCTATGGCCGCCGGCGTTCAGCGATTCGAATTGATAATCAACGTAAACTTTTTCGCTGGCCTGCAAGCCTGCCAGCAGACGCTTGTCCTTGTCCTTTTCGAACTCGCCGCCGTCCAGATTAATGCAATACTCCGCTTCAATCCAATTGCGGTGCGTGGTTAGCAGCCAATCCACTCCATTCGCCGTGCCGGCTTCTTCATCCGCGGTCAGCGCCAGAATCAGGTCGCGGTCCGGAACATAACCTTCCTTTTTCAGGCGGACGAAACTAGTTACCAGCAGAGCGTCGCCGGACTTCATATCTTGCGTGCCGCGGCCGTAAAAATATCCGTCCTTCTCCAGAAAAACGAATGGATCGACGGTCCAGTCCTCGCGGCGCGCTTCCACCACGTCCAGGTGTCCAATGAACAGCACCGGCTTGCGCGCGCCTGAGCCACGATAGCGAACCACCAGATTCTTTTTGTTTTCGCGCGGACCCGCGATTTGTATGTCCTTTTCGTCGAAACCTGCTTCACGCAAACGTTTCGCCATCGCTTCGGCGGCGCTGGTCACATTGCCCACCGAATCCGTGGTGTTGATTTCGATTAATTCCCTGAAGATATCGTGCGCGAGGCGCTGGTATTCCTGCGGCGCCAGCGTGCTGGCGTCACTCGCCGCCAATGAAGGTGTTGCCATCCATATCAGCGAACCGGCAATCACTATTGCCCACAGCCGTGTCCAGATTTGTTTCACCTGCATTCTCCTTGTAGCAGCAAAGTGATCGAGGAACGATTCAAACCTGGTAACTCAAACATGGCTCGCTGCAGGTGCAGCCAGAGCTCGTTGTAGAAACCCCGAAATGTAAGTACACGCAAAAAACATCATGGCCACGCTCAGCGCTGGGTCAATAAATAAACGGCACAGTAGCGACGCAAGAAACATGGTTCCCACCGTCCACTTGTTCATCACCGGCGTTCGCAGTTGCTGATTGACAAAGTCCGCGATCGCAGCGGGCCAGCGGAAGACCCAGTAAACGACATAAATAGGAATAAAGTGGAACCACACCGCGCGCGCCGGTGAAATCGGATGCTTCCAGCCTGGCACATGCGCCAGCACCACATGGTAGCGGTGCACGCACACCAGCCAATAGACAACGGCCACGAATGTGGGGAGATAAATCTCAAGCGGAACGGCAGTAATATCAACGCCCTTCGCCAGTTCCGGATGGCGCGCCACCGCTAGTGTTTCACCGATCAGCGTTGCAAGAGCCAGCAGGTAGCCAATCCAGATTTTCGGGAGCCGCGCGATCAGAGTGGCGCCCGAAGCGGCGCTCGCCGCGAACGGATCTCCTACCGGCGTGTCCACGAGTATCCCGAAAATGTTGCGAGCTTCATCTACAAAAGGGTATCTGTGCGAATCTGTGGCGTCAAACCGGCTTGCCATCTCGCGGCGCGGCGGCGCTGGTTACGCCATAGGTCCGGCGCAGGAATTGATCGAGCAGGCGGTCGCTGGCCAGCCGTTTGGCCCATTTAACCAGCGTCGCCAGCGGCGTGACCCCGTAGCGCGCCTTCGGACTCGGCGATTCGATAGCTTGCAAAATGACGCGTGCACAATCTTCAGGAGTGGATTTTGATTTCGTGCGGCCTTTCGCCGCTCCGGCCCAGGCCCCGGAATAAATCTTTTCGTACGGGCTGGTTTTTGCCGATTCCACGTACAGCTGCGCTAAATCTTTGGCCGTCTGCTGAAAGTTCGTGACGATATAGCCCGGCTCGATCAACACGACCTGGATGTTAAACGGGAAAAGTTCCAGCCGCAGCGCGTTGCTCAGCCCTTCTAGAGCGTGTTTGCTGCTGCTGTAAGCTCCGTACGTCGGCGGCGTCACCAGACCGGCGACGCTGCTCAACATCACGATGCGGCCGCTTCTTCGCGCGCGCATTCCCGGAAGTACCGCCTGCGTGACTCGCAACACGCCGTAAAGATTGGTTTCGAATTGCTGCTTCAAATCCTCTATTCTGAGTTCTTCGACAACCGCCATATAACCCACGCCCGCATTGTTGATCAGCACATCGATCGCGCCATACGAATCGGTCACATTTTGCACGGCATGCTTAACGGAAGCATCGCTGCAAACATCCAGTTCAACCGTTGTCAGCGGCAAATTTTTTGTTTTCGCTAGAGCATCAAGTTCGGTGCGTTTTGCTTCACTGCGGCCCGCAGCGATTACGCGATAGCCATGCTGCGCGAGTAGAATCGCGCTGGCTTTGCCAAGTCCGTCGGTTCCGCCAGTGATAAGGACAACTTTCTGTGGGCTGGATGCAGGCATGAAAATCTCCCTCTCATACCCGCACAAGATGCAACGTAACGCATGAGCGAATAGATCTTCGCTGAAACGAATTTACGATTCCAGTGGAACAAACGGCTCTACGAGTTTTTAGGCAAAATAGTCGTCGCAACCAGATACACGAACACGTTTCGTTAAAGCGAAGGAAAAACTCGACAAGCTGGTTTCAGATGCCGCTTGCGCCTGCGAGAATTAGAAAGAAACGCCCCAGAACGAGGCATCGGGCTTGGCCAATTCGAACCCGGTGTCCCACGCTTCGTGGTCACGCCACACGACCAGCGCTTCGGCCTTGCGGCCAGTTTCTGGATGGATCAATCGCACCTGCTTGTGCATCGGTAAGGGAGCTCCGACGATTGCCATGCAGCCAGAGTGGCTGACGTCAACCGTAACGGCGTTGGCTCTTTGTTTGTGCGAATCTTCGTCCCACTCGACGAGGAACTTCACTCGCGAGATCACCCGCTTGTGAGTTCGCATCTGAGCCCAACGATCTTCCAAACTTGGCTTCTTAAGTATGTTCGTTGCCACGGAGAACCTCACTGCGGAAAGATTTCGTCCGGGGGCTTGGGGCACTCTAAAAAATAGTACCGTCGAAGGCTCGGGTCAATGGTACTTTTTCGAAAAGATAACTAGGGGAACTTTTCCACAGGCCGTCAATCGCCGGCGTATTTTGTGACCAGCAGCGCTAAGAATGGGATGGAAATCGTTGGTTTCCCGCTCTGGGCCAAATCCGATCATTAGCCTTAACTGCCTGAATAATTGAGCCATAACTGCATGGGTAGTTAGCGGCTCAGTGCGCGAAGCGTTTGTCAAGGCTCAGTAACGGTACTCCGGAGATTTGCACAGTTCGGGAGTCTGCGTTCTCAGTTTTCCACATGTTGCTAGCAAGCGGTTAGCCAACCCAATGAAACTAAAGTACTAATGGACAGTACCAATTGGGCACAAGTGTGCACGTATGTGTCACACATTTTGCGGAGCAAGCGTCCTAGATCAAAAGCTTAAGATATCGGTAATCGATCTCTAGAAGCTTCAGTGCGCTTAATCCTCAGAAAATACAGGTCGTCGAAATTATTGAAATATGGTCTGCCTAAGCACCCCAGCTGCGGGCAGGCAAACCGGTGGTTTGCCCGCACTAGAGGTTTATCTTCGCTCGAACACGCAGCCTTGTGTTGCCACTCGGCCGCGTTCACTCCAACGCTGTTCTTTTGTCCCAGGCCCCTAACAAGATACGTGTGCACACACACCAAGGAGAAACACCATATGGGAACTAAATCCTCAATTGTATTTCGATGTCTGACGTTCAAGTATCTGCTGCTATTACTCGCCGTTGTGCTCTGCGCCGGAGTGGCGGGGGCGCAAACGGCTCCAACCTCGTTATTCCAACTTGATGGCACTGCCGGCTCAGGCACGGGTTATCCAACCTGCACGTACCTGGTAGGCGGAGTGTCCACGCCTGGCTTGCCATGCGATAACTGGGACCTGCTTAACGGGACCGGCATCGCTGGCGCGAATCCATTCGGCGCGGCGGGCCACTCTAGCGCCCGATCGTTCATCAATGGCGAGTCCAATAGTGAGGTTTTTATCGGTGGCGGTTCCAAAGACCCCATCGATACAACCAGTTGGTCTTGCACGAGCAAATCAAGCCCTGACAAGGATACGCTAACCAACGGCTACGCGGCGGCTTACAGCGCGCCCAGCGGAGACCTGGTTACGATCTTCGGCGCCGAGCGCTTCTCAGTGAATGGCGATGCCAACATCGGAATCTGGTTCTTCCAGAAAAGCGTCATATGCAATCCCACAACCGGTAAATTTTCCGGTTCGCACACGACCGGCGACGTTTTCGTCCTTTCCGCGTTCACCACCGGCGGCACAACTCCCACGATCTCGGTTTACGAGTGGGACCCGGCGTGTACCTCAGCGGTAAGGAATCCAGCGCCCGGCCAATGCGCGGACAGCAACCTGCGAGTCCTCTTCTCTGCAGCGTCGCTCTGCGATAACGGCGGCTCCTTGAGCGGACAGGCCGCTTGCGCGATCACCAACACCAACACCATTCCGGTTACTTGGCCCTACCCCACGGCTGCCAGCACCACCCCGTCGAACGTCCCTACGCAGGCATTTTTCGAGGGAGGCGCTGACGTCAGCTTTCTGCTGCAGAAGAAGGTGTGTTTCACCACCTTCCTGGAAGAAACCCGCTCGTCACAAAGTACCAGTGCGGTGCTCAAAGACTTCATCGGCGGCGCCTTCCCGGTCTGCCATGTCTCCGTGAATAAGACAATGAGCTGTGATAGCTTCAATGCGAATGGATCATTCAATTATTCCTACGCGGGGAACGTCATTAACGATGGCGTCGGCGAGCTCTTCAACGTTAAAGTCACAGACACACCCGCGGGCGGCTCAGCCGTGACGTATAGCTGCGGCATTCTTCTGGCGGGCGCTTCGAAGGCCTTCCCCTCAGCCGATTGTCCAGGACCAGGCGGCAGCACGAATACGGTCACCACGTCTGCACATCCAGACACAAACGTGGCGAATGTGACAGCGGATACCAGCTCGGACGCCAGCACGCCACCGGTAACGAATACAACTGGCAGCGTGACGTCTACCGATGCAACGGCCACCTCTTGCAGTCCCCGCCCGGGACTTATGGTGACCAAGAGCTGCGTGACCGCCTTCCAACTGACGGGCAGCGCGATCGAAGTCCGCGTGGACTACATCGGCGATGTGAAGAATACTGGCCAGCTCAACCTGAATACGGTTAAGGTGACCGACGACGCCGACAGTAAGACGTACGGCCCGTTTAACTTGAGTCCCAACCAATCGATCTGCTATACGAACGGCCAAACAGAAGCGACTGGCACTGGTTGCCCGACACTGTCGGTAACCACTGGAGTCACAACAGCCGGACCGGCAGGATCTGCGAGCTACTTCCCAGGGAGCGCCGGGAATCCATTCGGGTTGACATTAGGCCGAATCTCGTTCACGGATACAGTCAACGCGACCGGGTTGGAACCCGACGGAGTAACTGTGGTTCCGTTGACCGGGACAGCGCCCGCGACAGCCAGTGCGACATGCCTGATCTGCCCGTTCGGGTCATGCCCAACGTCGTAACATCAACAAGCTGGGAGGCGGGACTGACCCGCCCCTCCTCCCGGCCAACATCCCTGTCTTAGGCTGCCAGCATTACCCGAGTAGCCATGGCACTGAAAAGCGCCCCTCCCTTTCCGGGGAGGGGTGCTTTCTTTTTTGGGAAAAGAAAACGTGGTTGAACTTGATTTCCGACACTGAAGAGAGATCCCTTGACTACGCGACCGGCGTTCGCAGCGCGAACGCGGGACAAAACCAGCCGCTTCGCTCGGGATGACACCTGGGTAGAGGCGAGTGAGATAGCTGAAACTTGTGCGAAATACGGGCAGAAGATCAGGGAGCCGTTTGCTTATTCTTTGGAGCGGTCAGTTCGGCCTGGATAATTTTTTCAAAGGAATCCTGCGGTAGATTACCGCTAAGCATATTTCCATTGATGAAGAACCCGGGGGTGCCGCTCACTCCAGCCTTCAGCCCTGTCAGCCGATCTTGCTCAATTTGCGCCTGGTATTTGCCGCTGGTTAGGCAGGAGTCGAATTGTTTTTCGTCAAGCTTCAGATCTTGGGCCAGCCCGAGCAAACCGGGGCGGTCGAGCTTATTTTGATTGGCGAACATGAGGTCATGGAGCTCCCAAAATTTTCCCTGCTCTGCGGCACACCGGGAGGCCTCGGCGGCCAATTCCGCCTGCGGGTGGAGGTCGCGCAACGGAAGGTCTCGATACGCCAGGCTCAAGCGGCCTTCGTATTTGGCAAGCAATGTCTTTAAAGTTGACTGGACCGACTGGCAGTAGGGACACTGGAAATCAGAAAACTCCACAATGATGACTGGCGCTTTCGGGTCTCCCCGGAGCCGGGCCGGGTCATAGGCGACCTCGACTTTGGGCTTTTGCAAGAGAACGGACACACTCGCCTGCGCCCGAAGCCGCTTGTAGTACTCCTCACGGGCTTCCTGGATTCTCGCCTTTTTCAACAATTGCACGAGCTGAGGCCGGAGGTCATTGAACGGTTTTCCCAGCTGTTGTTTCTGCACGATGTACAAGGCTTGCAGTTCGCCCTCGGGCGGATCGGGAACCTTCGAGTCCACCTCTTGCTCGAGCACTTTATCTGCGGCGAGACCTTTTTTCTTGGCCTCTGCTTCCAGTAGTTTTTGATTAATCAGATTGTCGAGCGCCTTGCTTTTTGCGTCGTATTCCTGAAGGCGAAGCTGGAACACCTGGGCCTGTACGAAGGGCAACAAATCGTCTTCATAAATTGTTTGCCCCGCGACCACAGCAATCCGTTCTTTCTGTTTGGTCGGAGCGGCAGTCTGGGCAATAGACCCAGCGAGCCCGAGAAGAATAAAAAGAAGGGAGGGTGAAGCCAATCTGGTGACATTGAGTCGCATCTTCGTTGCCAGCCTCCGCGGAAAAGTTGCGCAATTATGGCACCTTCTGCGGGGGAAATCGAGCAGCGAAATGCAAAGCAGTGTGGCGTGACGGGGTCGGATCAGATCGTCCGCCGGTGCGGACGGCATCGGCTCACAACGACGCGCGGTTTTTCCAGCAGCCAGTTTGGTTGTGGCGGAAAGACGGTGAACAGCGGGCGAAGAGCGCCCCTCCCCAAAGAGAAGGGCGCTCTCTTCACGCAGCAGGAATCACTGTGCCGTGACTGTGATCGCCTGCGCGGCGCTGTTCCCCAGTGCGTCGTACGCCTTCGCTTGGACCTTGTGCGATACGCCCGGCTTTGCCGGGACCTTCCAGGGGTAGTTGTAGGGCGCCGTCGTGGCAGCTCCGAGAAGAGCGTTGTCAACGTAGAACTCGACTCGAGTTACTTTTGAGTTGTCCGTCACCGAAGCGCTCACCGTTACCTTCTGACTCCGTGGCACGGTACTCCCGTTCGTGGGGTTGGTCACTGCCACGGCGAGACTCGAGGCGGTCAGGTTGCTGACGTTGACGGTCACAATTGCCGACAGTCCGGCGTTGCGCGCCGCGTCGAAGGCTTTCGTCTGGAGTGTATGGCTACCATTCGCCAGCAGAGTGGTATTCCAAGAAAAGTTGTACGGCGCTGCCGTGACGGTCCCGGCTAGAGCTCCGTCAACCAGAAGCTGGATGCTGGTGACGCCGACAGTATCCGACGCCGAAGCAGAAACGCTGACGGTCCCGGAAACTGTGCTACCACCCGTCGGGCTGGTGATGGAAGTTGTAGGCGGTGTGGTATCAGCCGGAGCCGGTCCCAGACGCGAGAGGTCCAAGGCGTGGATCTTCTGGTCCGGGGTCTTAAAATAAACCAGGGGCTGGTCAGCACGGTAGACAACAGAAATGTCCAACCCGCTGGCCTGGTTATAATTATTGTAGTCGAGCCCGACGAGCGCAGGAGCACTCCATGCGCCGCTCTGGTAGCTGCTGGCAAAAACTTCATTCCAGGTAAACGTCTGAGAACTGATCGGCTGGTAGGACACCCAGAGCGTTCCGTCGGACAGCACGGACATTCCGAAGAGGGTGATGCGCTCGGTCTGGTACGGAAAGGAGATGAATGACTTCGAAGCGTCCGGGCCGATCTGCGCGATTGAGACATAGGCCTGCTTGAGAAGCATATTGTTGGACATGCTTCCATAAAGAGGATCAACGAAAACGAATTGGTATTGCTCGTCCTGATAACCGAGGAGAATTGCGTTGCGAGTGGGATCGGGTACGGCAACCAGATAAGGAAATTCCCCCTCTGGCCCATTCTTACCATCCACGGTCTGGCTAATAAAACTAGCATTGACCCAATCCAGAGAAAGGCCGCTTGCGCTTTCCGTAAAATGCAAAGCCTCGATGGCAGACGAAGTGTCCTCCTTCACAAACAACCAGACGCTGCTGTCGGCCGGATGCTGAGCCAAGGCCATGCGCGTTCCCCAGGGAACGTACACCCCTCCTGAACTCGCCAGCGTTGCCGGGGTGTTTACGATCCACGCGCCAGTGGAGCTGCGATAGGCATAGCCCGCAATCAAGTCGCCTGTGTAGCAGCTTCCCGTGGCGCATCCAAAGAGTGACATATCACTCCAGGTAGCGACGATTGCCCCGCTCTTCAGAAGGACCATGGACATGCCGACTGAATAGTTGTCGCCCAGCGACTTCGTCGAAACGAGCGTGGCGGAGGTGGGAGGGGTTCCGTTCAGCTGGTACTGGCTGACGAGCAATTTTCCGTTGGAGCCACTGTCGTAAGACAAGGTCCAGAGTTCGGTTGCACTGATGAAGAGATAATCCGTTTCAATCTGAGAGTAGCCGGGGTTGGAGTGCAGCAGGAAATTGGAATTTACTCCGGTATCCGAGTCGTTCACGTGAACCCATGTGTCTCGGGTCGAGTACATATTGGACTTCTGGTAGATCACGGCGGAGCGCGTTCCGTACGTAGCCATGCTCTTTCCAAGTGGTCCGCCATAAGAGCTATCGACGACCTGCTCGCCCAGAGACGTGGGGCAAGCGGGCGTGGTGACAGAGACGGAATTGCTCGCTGATGAAATGTCTCCCGCGTTGTCCTGTGCCACGACATAGTACGCTTGCGTGGTGGAGGATTTTACGTTATTGGTGTCCGAAAAGGTTGTCCGGGTTGCGCCAATGGATGTGACCGTATTCACGCCACTATCGTTGCGCCAAATGGTGTAGGCTTTAAGACCAGTTCCGCTTTGATCCGCAGAAGCGCTCCACGACAAATCGACTTGGCCACAGCTGGAGGCAGTGGCGACCAATCCGGTAGGAGGAGTGGGCAGTATCCCCGTTTGCGCTTCTACTCGAAAAGCGGTTAAGAATGTAATGCTGAAAATTGCGAAGGCAGGGAGTACGAACTTGACAACGTCCTTACCGCCCTGGGCCCCTGTCGAACTCTTTCTCATAACGCCCCCTTAGGCTGGTTCCAATGCTAAGGGGCGGTGTACCGGTACCTCTACTGGTCGAGAGGCCAAATTTAGGACAGTGGTCTAACTCGTACTGCAAACTGGCCAGGGGCTAAGTGGAAATGCGTAAGCGGCAAAAGCACAGTTCGGTTCGCTTTAGTGGCCGGATGATGACTATGATTTGGGGGACCCGGAAGCCGCGAGTTGTTCTTGAATGATTTTCTCGAAGGCAGCTTCGGGTTGCGATCCGCTCATGAAAATCCCATTGATGAAAAACCCAGGCGTTCCGCTGACGCCCGCTCGCATTCCATCTTGGTTATCCTGTTGAATCTGTGCCTT
>WNFC01018143.1_pt1 | contig 11541 bp, 7 predicted proteins | sample 5400541 | NCBI WGS metagenome assembly WNFC01 (sample SAMN13153342, study PRJNA577476) | soil metagenome | isolation source: 120 cm saprolite under Douglas fir tree site 2 hole 2 replicate 1 | place: USA:California | collected 2015-04-18
CTCGCTCAGGTAGACGAGGAATGCAGAATGGAGGAACACGTTCAAGGCATAGACTCGATCGGTGAGAAAGGCGCGTTACGCCGCATCCGCGAAGATCTACGACAATGAGGCTCCAGCGATTTTCCGCTGAACGCGACCAGGGTTGTCGGCGTGTGGCTGTGGGCGCGCTGGCATGCGGGAGGGACTGTAAGACCAAAAGAGGCGCTTGTCAGAGTTTCCGGATTCTACAACTCCTGAAGGTAGACAATAACCGTACAGAGCATGCAAATTATCGCCAGCACGGCGATGGCTGCTACGATGTTACCTTTCCTGCGATCTGATTCTGATTCCGGATCGAGATAATGAATTGCAGACCAGACTTCCCGGTCGGAAATGATTTCACTATCGTTCGCTTCTTTCTGCTCATTGTCCCTTAGCACGTTGGATCTCCACCACGAGTTCCCCCGCAAGCCCAGCAGAAGGTTCTCCACGATCCCCACGCAACCGGTACGCCAAGACAAGCCGTGGAACTGTCGGCATAATTCGTTGAAAATGAGAACCGATCGGAAAAAGCATTCAGGCCACGGTGTTGAGAGTCGAAGCTGTTGAAGTTCTTCGACAAGAAGTCCGAAGTTGCTCACAGATTATTGCCCGGTATCGAACCGCGAGTAGCGCGACATATTGTCGTCCGCTCCTTGGTGTTTGAAACATCTATGGGTGTCATCGTTCTCCGACAATAATCAGCCTCGGACCTCGCCGCAAGACTTGTTCACTATCCCAGCCTCCCTGAAATCGCGACGGACCTGTTCTTCGTGCTTTAAGGCCAGCAACTCATTGGGATCTTTTGCCTCGAGTGCGGGGTGGCACAACTCCCGCCAGCTCTTAGGCTCCTATTCCATACGAAGTGGGAATCGCAGAGTACTCTGAGCCTGCGAAGAGCATGATGGAGGGCAGTGAACGGGAAATCGGGGGCTGTGCGTTGGATTCGTGTCGAGAAGCAAAGTTGACCCTTTCGACTTTCAACATCTTGTCCCCGAGGCTATGTTGTCGAACAGCCTTCGCACTTCAGCGAATTAGAAGCTAAGGCTCAAGAGTTTACGATCGGCACACTCGAATTACCCCCCACACTATCTTTGTCGTTCGATGCGCGCCGAGGAGCTTGCGCGTTTGCCGATTAAAGAGCAGTTTGAGCATCCCGGTTTCATCGCCGAGCTCCCGTGGACTCCAATGCGGTGCGGGGGAAACTGAGTGTTGCCGTGTCGCGACCGACGAAGCCGCCCTCAACAGCCCGAGAATGCCGGTCGGGTGGTCTTCGGTTGGAGCGCAGCTACGGGCGTTAGTCCGCTCACGCAAAAGATCAGATCGGTGGAAGATTCGCGGTCTGAACCTTGGGGAAGGAACGCCCGGACGGTTACCCGCCCGGGCGTTTTGCCGGCGGAGAGATTTGCGAGCGCTGTCGCATCGTTTGAGGGAAGAGTTGGCGCATGTTCGCACCAAGCATGGATGCAGGCGCTCGCAAATCAAGTGGGTCAAGCGCTCTCGGCGACGAATTCAGCTTCCGATTCGGCCCGGTCACGACAGCACTCCTCGCCGATCGCATCGACGAAGGTTGCCCGACAAATTCCCAATAAACATGGTTGGAAGCGTGAGCGATTGCGGCCAGGATCAGCGCAATCGAAACGACTACCCATAACCAACCAACAATGCGCACCACCCACCTAACTTTGGCCCTCCCACAGACGTAATAGCGCGTATCAGGCGTTCGCATGGGTTTTACTCGTCGAGGCTCGAGCCACGCGGGGGATTATTTTCTTCATGAGAACTGCAAGACCGAAATCCTCAGCATGGTAGTTTTCCTTTCGACAATGGGGTAAGCAATACGCATGCCAAAAGACAGCTGCTATAAGTCGGTGAAATTCAGGGCCGGGACGCGAGAGGTGGGCCTACCGTGTCGAAACTGTCGAAGCCAATCTCAACTGTCGCCAATCACTCGCGGGCGGGTAGATCTGATTTGAGAGTGAGATCACAGGCGTACTTTAGTTGGAACACGGATGAAAGCAACAACGTGCGGTTTGAAATCAGAAAAAGAGTTTGGGATTAATGCCAAACTTTTTGATGCGAGAAATCAGTGTAGTCCGATTGATTGCCATTCGCACCGCAGCACCGTCTGCGCCTCCAACCCGACCTTTTGTCTCGCGCAGGACGCGCATGATCTCCTGCCGCTCGGTCTCGTCATGCTCTCTGGCTGCGCTTTTTGTCTTTCCCGCGTTGATTTCGCTGATCGTTTCTCTCACAATCCGGGCAATCTCTTGTTGCATGCCGTTGTGGTTCGCAACGGAGGACTCCATTCTCGATGTGCGCAATTCTGGGATCGACACCTCAAGCGACTTGCCGCGCGTCAGGATTACGGCACGCTCGACGATATTTTCCAGTTCCCGAATGTTTCCCGGCCAATCCCAATTCGTCAGGGCCTTCATTGCAGCTGCCGGAATCGTTTCGATGTGTTTTTGCATTCGCCCGGCGAGCTTCTGGACGAAGAAGCGGACCAGTAAGGGAATATCTTCTCTGCGCTCACGCAACGGAGGGATGCGAATGGGGAACACGTTCAGGCGGTAATAGAGATCACTGCGAAATTCGTGGGCCGCGATCATCTTTTCCAGATCCCGGTTGGTTGCGGCAACCAGGCGCACGCTCACTTTTCTCGTTTGGGTGCTGCCCAGACGTTCGAATTCCCGCTCCTGCAGAGCACGCAACAGCTTGGGCTGGATTTCAATCGGGATGTCGCCGACTTCATCCAGAAATAACGTGCCCTGATGGGCGAGTTCCAGCCGACCGACCTTCTGGCTGATGGCGCCGGTGAACGCCCCCTTCTCATGGCCGAACAATTCGCTTTCGAGCAGACCAGTCGGAATAGCAGCGCAGTTGAGTTTGACAAAGGTGCGGTCTTTACGCTGGCTGTGGTCGTGAATAGCGCGGGCGATCAACTCCTTTCCCGTACCCGTATCGCCCCGTAACAGGACGGTAGAATCGCTGGATGCGACCGTCTCCGCCAATTCCAGAACCTGCTTCAGGGCGGGACTGCTTCCAATAATGTGCTCAAAATTCAGCTCGCTGCGAATCTCTTCTTCGAGATACAGTTTTTCCTGTGCAAGTCTGTCTTTGAGTTCAGAGATCTCGCGGTAGGCTAGCGCATTTTCGATGGCGATTGCGACTTGGCCGGCTATCTCGGTAAGAAACTCCGCATCGTGCTCGCTGAAAGAGTCATCTTTCTTCCGCGCAAGACCCAATACACCAATTGCACGTCCGCGATTGACGAGAGGGGCGATGCAGAGGGTCTTGAGTCCCTCACCGAGTAGGATCTGAGACGCCTCGGGACCAAACTCGGCGGGGTCAAATTGGTTCACAATCACTGGTTTGAGCGTTTCAAAAGCTCTCCTACTAGCTCTGTCGGGAGGAATGACCAGTTCCTCATGCACGAACCCCTTACTGTTCGGGAAATCAAGCGCGTAAATCCGAAATTGTCCGCTTTCCAAATCCAGTAAGCTAATCGCCACGAGATCGCACTCCATGACCTCTCGAACGTTCCCTGAGATCGTCCGCAGTAGGTCGGTCAGGTCCAGGTTGGAGGTGATCCGGTTCGTCAGATCAAGCAGCAGGCTGAGCCGAGTGTTGTGGCGTTCCAGTTCTAATCGTGCGGCTTGGGATCTCCTCCGGTTAAGGGCGTCATCGATAGCTAGCGCAACAACACGCGAAAGCAACTGCAAGAAGCAGACGTCTTGCAAACGGTAGGCATTGCGATCACGACTGGCGATACCCAGCGTTCCTAAGCGCCGGTGCGCGGTGGTTAATGGCACGCGAATGACAGAACCGATCTTAATGGAATTTTCCTTAAAGATGAGCGTGTCGAGATGGTCGAAACTGATGAGTTCGCGCAACTGGTCGGCGAGAACTCGAGCCAACTCTTCCGGTTCTCCGCAAGCGGAGAGTGCCTCCGAGATGCGAAACAGCGCTCCATATCGCTCAGCATCCGTTCCCAGCACGACCTGCGGTTCTGGGTTCATATCAGTTCCCACACGGCGCGATTCTCGGAGTTCTGTCAAGCGCTTTCTTCAACAAGAAAGATGACAAATCTCGATGAACGGACGCACTTTTTAACCAATACCAGTAAAGTGACTTTGTAATTTGATGTTGTCATTGACCAGGAAAGGAATCGAGAATTTAGTGTGAGCGATGACGTTTCAACTGAGTGGAAATCTGCTTGCGCAGGGCACATAGGTTCCATCTGGAACTTCTTGATCTACTTACGGCAAGTGCGCGCCGAACAGCTCGATATTGTCGCTTAGACAGCGTTGATTCAAAGTCTAAGCTATACATTTTCGTCGAGGCTCAATGAACCGACACCTTCGCACCCTTGCCTGGTTCATTTCTTTTCAGCAGAAATGAGGCGACAAACATAATCGCCGAGCCCATTGCTAGCAGCCAGTAAATATCGACATAAGAGAGAACTGCAGCTTGGGACAGAACCAGAGCGTAGAGTCGGCCGAGTGCCTGTTGTTGAGCAAGGTGCGCACTTACACCGGCGCGCGTCAGACGCATGGCCAGAGCTGTGATCGAGGCGTGAAACCGGCCAGAAGCTGTGTATTCCGCCAAGACGGATTGATGATACTGACTGCGTCGAGCAATCAGGGTCGTGACCGCGGACGTCCCAACGCTCTGCCCCATATTGCGAAAGAAATTCATGAGCCCGGCGGCGGCGTTGGTTTTTTCAGGCGCCAGTCCGACATATCCGGCAAGCGTGAGGGGGACAAATAGAAAGGCCACGGGGATGTACTGCCATATACGTAATAAGGTGGCTGAGCGGAAACTCATAAGCAGATCTACTTGTTTGCTCGAAATGTACATGGCTATCGCTAGACCGATCCAACCAAAAGCGATGATGTGACGTGCCTGGAATCGGGTGGTGAGTTTGCCTACCAAGGGAAGCACGACGAGCACCACGAGGGCGCCGGCGGAAAGCACCATCCCCGCCTTTTGGGCGGTATATCCCATGAGAGTCTGCAGGAGTTGCGGCATGAGTACCGTAGAACTGAATAAAGCCGCTCCGAGCATTAGGAACATTAGATTGGTAGTCGCGACGTTGAAGTTCTTGAACAAACGAACATCCACGATTGGCTCTTTCTGAAACCATTCCCAAGCCACCAGGGAAACAAGGCCCACGACGGCGATGACAACCAAGGTGGTAATAAAGTGAGATCCGAACCAGTCATCTTCCTGTCCCTTGTCCAGAACGATCTGCAAGGCGCCCACGCCCAGGGTCAGGAGAGAAAATCCAATGAAGTCGAAGCCGGAGAGTTGCTTCCTCAGGCGGGTTATGTACGGTGGATCTTCGACAAGCTGATAGACCAGTACGAGCGCCAGAATGCCCACCGGAACGTTGATGTAGAAAATCCAGCGCCAAGAGTAGTTGTCTGTAATCCAGCCTCCCAGCGTCGGACCAATGGCAGGAGCGCAGATGGTCGTGATTCCATACAGCGAAAAGGCCAGCCCTCGCTTCTCGGGAGCAAAGCTATCGCCCAGGATGGACTGCGCCATCGGCTGCAGGCCTCCTCCGAATGCGCCTTGCATGACTCGAAACAAGAGCAGAAACCCAAGGCTGGGCGCGATCCCACAGAGAAAGGAACTGACTGTAAAAAATGTAATACAGATCAAAAAGAAGCGCTTCCGCCCAAGCGATGCGACCAGCCATCCACTCAGTGGCAGAACGATCGCATTGGAGACCAAATAGCTGGTCAGCACCCACGTGCTCTCGTCATTGCTGGCCGCCAGACCGCCAGCGATGTGTGGCAGAGCGACATTGGCGATGCTGGTATCGAGCACCTCCATGAACGCGGCCAGAGAAACCGCGCCCGCAATGATCCATGGGTTGACTTTGGGCTGCCAGAGTTCTTCTTCGGCGGCACCAGATCCGGCAGCGCTCATCGCACCTTGACCTCGGGCTCAACCGACAAGCCCGGCTTCAGTAGTCCTTCGGCATTGAAGTCTGGCCCCGGATTGCGATCAAAATCAATGCGCACGGGCACCCTTTGCACAACTTTCACATAGTTCCCAGTGGCATTCTCCGGAGGTAGCAGGCTGAACACCGAGCCTGCACCCGCGCCAAGGTTGGTTACATGCGCTTTCCAAGTGCGGCCGTAGGCGTCCACCTTGATTTCGACCGGTTGCCCGGGCCGCATGTGGGCAAGTTGCGTTTCCTTAAAGTTGCCCGTAACCCAAACATCGTCGAGCGGCACTACTTCTACCAGTTCCTGCCCGATGCTGACGTTTTGGCCAACTTCGACCGTCTTCTTGCCGATAATTCCTGTGACTGGAGAACGAACAACGGTATAGCTCAGGTTGAGTTCGGCTTGATTGAGCTGTGCCTTACGCTCTCGCGCCTGAGCATCGGCTGCGTCTGCCTTGGCTCGGGTCATCGAAACCTGCTGCGGCGCGGTCTCGGCGCTGCGTACATCGGCCCTCGACTGCAGGAGCTTCCCTTGCGCCTGGCGCACCGCTTGCTCAGCTGCCAGTACAGTCGCTCCGGTCGACACGACGCCGGATCGATTTGCTTTGGCCGCGGCGACTGCCTGATCGTACTGCTGATGTGAAATGTCCTCCTTTGCGACTAGCTGTTCATAACGCACCAGGTCCGCGTCGCTCTTCGCCGCATTGGCTTCGGCCTGTTGCAAAACCGCTTTCGCAGACTCGAAATTCTGCTGGGCAGCCTGGAATCCCGCCTCTGCGTTTACCACCGCAGTATCTGCTGAATCGAGGTTGCTTTTGGTCGTAACGGAGGTGATGGGTACGTTGAAGCGAGAACTCAGGGCACTGGCCTGCGCATCCGCGAACGTCGCCTGCGCCTGTTCCACCGCGATCGTGTAGTCCTTTGGATCGATAGTCACGAGCACATCGCCAGCGTGTACAAGCTGTCCCTCAATCACCGGGACTTCGAGCACGTATCCGTTGACCCGCACGCTCAACGGCATGATGTGGCCATTCACTTGTGCGTCGTCGGTCGACTCCCACGCCAGGCTATTCCTCAAGAGGAGCCCTCCACCCACGATTACAAGGGCGAGGACCAGCAGCGCCGCCGCTCGACCTCCCAGTGGATGCTCGTGAAAAATCCGGCGTAGGCCCTGCTTCTTTTGGTTGTCGTCGGGCAGTTCTAGTTTCACAGTCGCAACCGGGGTTGACGTTTCGTCCAACTCCGTCTCTTGTCCAGACATCTAGGGTCCTCCGAGGTATTGGCTGAAATTGGTTCGTGCAACACCGAGCGCACGAGCGAGCGCCAGTTTTGCGAGATTGTGGCTATATAGGCTGGTGATGTATTGGTCGTTGGCGCTGGCCAGGGACTGCTCGGACTGCACCACCTCGACACTGTCGGTCACGCCGGCCGCAAAGCGTTCCTTGGAACGAGCGACGTTGTCGTTGGCCAAGTCCACATTCTGATGAGCGACGTCAACTTGCTCTTTGGCGGCATTCAGATTGAGAAATGCAGTGCGAACGTCGTAATCAATTTGTCCACGGACGTTTTCTGCTTCTGCCTTCCTCTGGCGGAGAGCCGCTTCTGCTTGGGTGATATCGCCCTTGATCCGGCCGCCGGTGAAGATCGGTACATTGATCCCTGCTTGGAAACTAAAAATTCCGTGGGACTGACCGAAAGTTGGCCCTTGGTCGCCGTAATCCCCATTTACCGCTACGACGGGATAACGCTGGCCCTTGGCCGCCGACAGTGCCTGCTCGGCTGATTTCGCCGAATTGAGAGCCGATCGGAGATCACTGCGCGAGCTGTAAGCCGTCTTGAGGGCGTCTTCAACGGTAGGCGGATTGATGTCGGCATACGGGAGTTGGTCCGCAATCTCGAAGGTTTGGCCAAGAGGCAATCCGATGCCACGGCCGAGGGAAAGTTTCGCGACCGCGGAGTTGTTTTGTGCAACGCTCAGATTGTACTGTTCGGTATGAAGCTGGACTTCAGTCCGAGTCACGTCGATTCGTGGACTGGTACCGGCCTGGAATTCGTCCACTGCCTGATCGTAGAGAGCCTTCGCATTCTGCACTTGCGCCTCTTCGGCTTCAATGCGGGAACGTGCTTCGATGACTTGCAGATAAGCATTGCCCACGGCGAGCGTGATTACATCGAGCGTATCTTTGTAGCTGAGCTGGGCAGCCTGCTCGGCGGTGCGCGCAGCACGGAAGCGCTGGATCGATTCGTAGCTGAAGAGCGTTTGGCTAAAACTTGCACTCGCCGTGCTGTAACTGAATGGGCCGGCAACCGCAGGGATGCCGGGTATCTTGACCGCGCCGAGGCCCAAGGCTGTGAAATTCACTTGGGCGACGCTTTCATTGATTCCTGCACTTATTTGGGGCAGGAGAGAGCTTAACGCGAGCAATCGTTGACCGCGGGCCGCCCTGGTGTTCTCGTCACTCTCGATTACCCCCAGGTTGTAGCGCATAGCTTGGTTGATGGCTTGGCTAAGCGTGAGCCGTAGGACTTGGTCGGTAGCGGTGCCGCTGGGAACACTACCGGCATTCGGTGATATCACCTGCGCCCAGGATGCAGTCGTCGTGACGATTAGGAGCATCAAGCCGCACAGTCTTGTTATGCCTAGGGCTCTTCCGCTTGAGAGGCGAACTCTCTCATAGCAACCTGTCGCTACCATTGCTTTTTTCCCGTGCTGCATTCTTATCTTTGTCTTGGTTTCGTTTATTTTCTGCATCGCTTCTCTTTTTTCATCTGTCGTGCGGTTGTGTTTCTGCCGGGTGTGCGATCAAAGTCGAGGAGAACCCCATCTTCGTTCGGCGCTCGTGCGCACCCGCACGTTCGTTATTCCATCGGAGCACCTGGCAGTACGCAGCCGCAACAATTCCTCGCGGCAGGTCCAGCAGAAGCGCGCAGTCGGCAATCGAGGCGTGTTGTATTCCCCGCAGCACCAATGCGGAACGGGCCAGAGGGTCGAGCACGGCAATGATTTCTCGTGGATCGACATTCCGAAGCGACATGATCTGATCGTCGGAAAGCACGTCATCGTCCGAGTCTTCGGAAGACGAATCCGCATAGTGACTCGCCGATGCAGAAATGAGGTCGCGGACTTCCCTCACCCCCGCCCGCACGGTTGCATATGTCGCCCACCCGATAAGCCAGTCGCGAAATACACTGCTATAGTTCGCGGACAGAGCGCTTGCGTTTACCGCCGCTAGGTCCGCAAGGGCGTCGTCTCCCGTAATGAGGAGTGCGATCCAGTACAGGTAGTCGCGTTGCTCAGCGAAAGCCGATTGAATCTCATGGCTCGAGGCGAGGCCGTCTTTGGGCCGTTCCGGTCGTTCTCGCTCAGTCGAATGAAACCATTCCATGATGGACCTCTTAGTTTGGAAAAACGCCCCGGCTTTCCCTCCGCCGACGGGGCGAATAACGGTGAAGCATCATCTCTGCGATCACGCGGACCCTGTGGACGGAATCGTCGAATGCGGCAACCAGTGCCTGATAAGCGAAAAGCTTTCGCCAGTAGTGACATGCCAGATGGCGGGCAAATAAGTACGGTGGATCCTGAGTTCCCGCGATAGTGGATGGGTCCGGTAACGATGGTTCCGATAACCATGTGCAAGCCAAACCACTGCTGACCGGGCCTATACTCACGTCCTCCCGGGCTTCTTGTTTTCCTTGTCTTCGCAGGGCACGTCGCACACTTGCGCTGCCGGACTGCATTGCCAAATCGCCAGAGTCTTTTTCACCAATCCGATGTTCGCTCATGGCCTCTTTCCCCAAGCCTCTGGTCTTAGTCTCAATGGGCGCTGACTGTAAGCACAGGTACGTTGCCGCTCCTCACGACGTACTCCGCAACGCTGCCCAACAGCAAATGCAACAGTGCCGAGCGGCCATGGGTTCCCATGACAATCATTTGGCAATTCAGGTCCAGCGCGGTATCCACAATCAAGAGGCTCGGCGAGCCCTCATAAACGACAGTCTGAGCATCAGGTATCGAAGCCTTCAACTGCCCCATGCTTTTATGGGCTTGCTCGCGAAGTAGGAGGAGGGGATCAGGGCCACCCGTCACACAAGACACTTCCGCCAGGCCAAAGATGTTGATGACATGCAGCAGAACCAACTCCGCCCCGAATGCACCAGCGAGAGACCGTGCCCACTCCAAAGCGCTGCCGGCTTGAGGTGAAAAATCGGTTGCGACGAGGATTCGCGAGATCTTCGGGGGTTCGTTCCCTTTGAAATGATTCTTCGTGTCCATGTTTGCCCCAGTCTTGCGCTGCGGGGAGGTCGATTCCCGGGCTATCGGGCGGTTCAAGTCTCAGCGTCACCGTTTAAAAACGACCCAAAATCTCGCATTACAAGAGACTTTATGTCGTCTGCGAACGCGTTACATTGCCCGGGGGAGAGCCCCGGCGCGTTTCCGCACCATTGGCACATGCAGGCGTTCGCAGACGTGGAGGGGATAACAGTTCTCAGCAACAAACTCCCTCCAATTCGCACTAACCGCGACAGCACTTCTTCACCCACCACATCGACGAATGTCACCTCCGACAAATTCACCACGAGTCGCAGGGGAACATATTCTCCCAATGGAAATTAGCTGGTGTAGAAACTGAATTGAAGCCCGCTTGGCGACTCCAACTGAGGCAAGGGCAACCAGGTTGCCAGAGCAAGGTGCAGGCGCTGTTGCTAACTCACTGCAATGGAAAGGGGATTGAAGCCAGCGTTCGGGGGCCGGTGTCGAAAGTCGATACTGTCGATTGCCCCCAACACCAGGAAGGGCGGGAGCCCGCATTCGGGGACCTTTTTAGCCGTTGTGGCACTTCCTAGAATCAATAACTTGCGTGCTGTCAATACGATGGATCGTTCGACTCCCGCCGCCTCCACCGTTATCTATATTGTTATCAATAGTTTACATAATTATACGTAGAATGCTCGTACAACCTTTTCCGGAAGAAGTGGGCTCATCGATGGTCGAAATTCGAGCGTCTCCACTAACGGGAAACGAGGTTATGGACCGTCGTTGAAACCGCTCTTCCTAAGGGCTCGAGCGGCGAAGGCGATCGACCGCTTCTCCTTTTTCGTTTGAGCCTTAATGGCTCCAGACATAACCAAGGCCGATCGTCATTTCGACCCTAGCCGGTCTGCGTGGAACTTCCGGCGATGAGGTTCTGCCATGGCTTTTTCCATGGGTAACACTCTCCGATTCGAGGGACCTGCTCATCCCATTTATCGGTACCGGTCTCACTTACAAGACCCCTGCACATCCGCTGCACATCCACTAGTAAGAACAGGAAGAACCGCTTAACATGTCCAGTGTTCCCGTCGCAAACTGGCACGGCATCCATTGGGTACGAGGTTCATGATGAACACGAACGCAAGCCCAAGGCAAAATCTGTCCAACCAACTGCCGGCGGCAAATGGACTGGCAATAGTTCGTCTCACGATCGGCGCAATGTTTGTGTGGGTCTTCTTCGAAAATCTGGGAAAGGGTCTCTACACTCCGGCGGGCTATGCAAGCCTGATCAACTATTACATAAAGGCGA
>WNFC01008169.1_pt1 | contig 11540 bp, 11 predicted proteins | sample 5400541 | NCBI WGS metagenome assembly WNFC01 (sample SAMN13153342, study PRJNA577476) | soil metagenome | isolation source: 120 cm saprolite under Douglas fir tree site 2 hole 2 replicate 1 | place: USA:California | collected 2015-04-18
CATTAGGTGTGTGGGATCCGAATCGGGATGTGGCTACAAGCATACTTCTGGCCCGGGACAATTTCCCGGGTTTGCCCGTTCACCCGAGCGCCATCGTGTTGCACTAAAGAACCGGTTCCGGTTGCGACAGCGTGGCCGCTTGTCCTATACACGGATGTTGTAGTAGGATCACCGAGACAGGTAGGAGATATGAAGGAAGCCCGTCTTTCAAAAGCTGAAACACGAGTCCTGGAGCAGTTCTGGAAAATGGGCACGTGCTCCGTCCGAGAAATACTCGAGAGTTTGCCCGAGGATGAGCGCGTTGCTTACACAACGGTGCAGACACTCGTGTATAGACTTGAGGAAAAAGGCGCTGTGCGTAAAGTCAAGAGGATCGGCAACGCCCAATTGTTCGAGCCAGCCATCAACCAGAGTGAGTTCCGAAGCGGGCTGGTGCGCGACATTCTGGATTTGTTCGGCGGGTCCCCTCGCCTGCTGGTCTCCAATCTGCTCGAAACGGGCACGCTCACACTGAGAGACCTGAAAGCTCTGCAAAGCGCGGCGCCAAACAGCAAGAAGAGCCGCAGGCTTGGAGGCAAAGGCCATGCATGAGTACATCGCGCGTCCGGTTTATTACGTTGGCGTCCACCTCTTCTTTGCCTCACTGGTCTGGTTCGCGGCTTGGAGTCTAACTTCGATCATCCGCGGCACCGCCACCACAAAGTATTGGGTCTGGGTCGCGACCTCGCTCAATTTCGTCCTGCCGTTGGGCGCAGTTCTCGACAAATCCCTGGCGGCGCATCTCTTGTGGGCCAAGCCTCTGGGCGTAATCGGGGACGCCGGGCTTCGCATCGCTAATAACGCAACAATGGTCGGCGCTGTGTGGTTCCTGGGCGCAATGTTGATGGCGGGTCGACTGTTTTGGCGGATACGCGCTGACCGTCGTGACGCGCAGGCCGGTCAAAGCGCGACTGACTCGAAGCGCAATTTCCTTGTTCAGGGTACGCCCGTCAGGTTCTCCCCCGCTGGGAACGGCCCGGTAGTGGATGGTGTTTTGCGTCCGCAGATCTGTCTCCCCTACGAGATCGACCGATTACTGACAAAATCAGAACTCAATGCCGTCCTCCTCCACGAACTGACACACGCAAGAAGGCGCGACAATCTGATCTGGCTGATCCATGAAATCGGTCTTTGCTTGCTGTGGTTTCATCCACTCGTTTGGGTCACGGGCTCTCGCTTGGCGCTATATCGGGAGCTTTCTTGCGACGAGTCCGTGATTCAAAGTGCACACGGTGGAGACCTGGTTTCCGCTCTGGCAAAACTTGCCAATCCCGAAGGGGCGTTCTTACTGCAGGCGAGAGCCTCTTCCTTCCTGAGCCGTCGTCTTGCCCGTTTGAATGCTGCTCCGTCTCAAAGGACTTATCGGACCGCGAACTTGCTGGTGGCTGTGCTATTCGGCGCTGCACTCCTTGGGGGCGTTCTTGGAACCGTGGCGCACACAGCTTGTTGTTGGGTAGCTCGGACCTGATCTCCAGGAGACCGTATGAAAGCAAATACTGACCTAAGACACGAGATAGCTCTGGCGCGGCATCTCGCCACGTGTGCTTTCTCCTCTACGATAAAACGAGGTTCGAAGCAGCCTTGGCTTGCGCTACTTGTGCTCATTCTGCTTGTCGTCCCGGGAACGAGCCTTTCCAGTCAGGGCCAGACACCGGATCAAGCTCCGCGTCCGGCGCGCTCTCGATCCGATGAGATGTTGGACAGGTGGAACGACATCGGGAACAAACTGATCGCCATGGCCCAGGATTTCCCCGAAGACAATTACGATTTCAAGCTGCAGAAAGACCAGCGCACCTTTGCACAAAATCTTCTGCACGCCGCCGCACTGGATTTCGTCCTGATACGCAGGGTTTCCGGATCAAACCTCGGACCCGACTTCGGCCGGGGTGACAATCCTTCGCGAGACGTTTTCAGGACCAAGGCCGACGTGGTGAAGTTCGTGCAGGAGGCCGTCGCGGACGGCGCGCAAGTGATTCAACAGCAGGGCGACCCGGGGCTGGACAATACATCGAAACTTCTTGGGAACCGGCTGGCCCACAACTCCTCCATCTGGACGTTCGCCATCGAGCACAGCGGCGAGCACTACGGCCAGCTTGTGGTCTACTATCGCGCGAACAACCTGGTGCCGCCGGACTCGTGGCGGGATCAGGCGCAACAGGCGCAGCAGCCTTCTGCTCCACGTGTGGTTGATCTGAAGGCGGCTGACGGAACCATCCTGAAGGCGAGCTACTTTGCCGCGGCCAAGCCGGGCCCTGGTGTGCTGCTGCTGCACCAGAGCAACCGGACACGTGACTCGTGGGACGGCGTAGCCCGGCAACTTGCGGCGGCTGGAATCAACACGCTTACGCTCGATATGCGCGGATTTGGCGAAAGCGGCGGCACGCCTTCTACCAAGCTGACGGACGCGGAGAGGGCAAAGGTACGCGCGATGCGGCCTGGCGACGTTGAGACAGCGTTTCAATACTTGGTTTCGCAGCCAGGCGTCAAGCGCGATGTCGGCGTGGGAGGAGCCGGGGAATTCGGCGTTGGCCGTTCCGTCGAAGTAGCGCGTCAACACTCTGCTGAGGTGAAATCGCTGGTATTGCTTTCCGGAGAGACCCTCCAAGACGGCCTGCAATTCCTGCGGCAGGCGTCACAACTGCCCGGACTGTTCGTCGTGGCCGACGACGACGAATACCCTCCCACGGTAGAGGCAATGGAATTGCTCTACATCACCGCCTCCAACCCAGGCAAGAAGTTCGTACACTACTCTGCGTCGAAAGACGCGCCCTGGATATGGTATGAAACCAGCGATGGCAGCAGAGTTCCCGCCAACGGCGGCCACGGAACCGACATGTTTAAACCTCATCCCGAGCTGCCCGGCATCATTGTGGATTGGTTTGTGACCACGCTGATCAAGACACCGGGTCACGCGCCAGCGGACACCGTGGCATCTGCCGCGATCATCGATCAAGTCCGCATGCAAGGCGGGGTTGCCCAGGCCAGGCAGCAACTGATGGAAGCCCGGCGGAAAGATCCCCAGGCGCAGTTGTGGCCCGAAGTCACGGTCGACATCATAGGCAATGATCATTTGCGCGCAGGCGAAACCAAACCAGCGATCGAGGCCTTCAAGCTCAACCTTCTCGCTTATCCGGACTCGGCCGACGCGCATGCCAACCTCGCGGAGGCTTATTTGGAGGACGGGCAGAAGGATCTGGCCCGGCAGTATGCCGAGAAGGCACTGGCCATGCTGGATTCCCATGCGGCGCCGGCATCTTCGTGGTCCGATACCGAGCAACGGCGCGGTGAGGTGCGCAGCGGCTTGCAGGATGTACTCAAAAAGCTCGATGCGGCACGCTGATAAGGTGACTCCTTCCGTGTCGCGCGCGTTCCCAAGCGGACGAGTCGTTGAACTATGACAAATCAATCGCCACAAATTTTAAAAATGAGCGCGATCACGGCGGGACGATCCTATACGGTAAGTTACTTTGACCGGCCGGGCTCAGGGCCCACGATCCTTTACATTCACGGACTGGGATGTTCGAAGGCAGATTTCATCGATATGACTTTCGTCCCCGAACTTAAACCATTTCGTTTAATCTCCGCCGATAACCCCGGTTGCGGTGATTCGTCCTATGACGAGAAGCATCCGCTGAATATTGACGGCGTGGTGGAACTGGTTGAGAACTTTGTGGAACAGTTAAAGCTTACCCGTTTCCTGCTCGTCGGAGGCAGCATGGGAGGGTTGGTCGCGTTGCTCTATGCGGAGCAAAATCCGGACAAAATTGCCGGCTTTGTGAACGTGGAAGGCAATCTCGCTCCGGAAGACTGCATGTTCAGCCGCAACGCGATACCCCACTCGTACTCACATTTCGAGAGCATAGTATTCCCACAGATAAAAAGGGCGCTATCTCCCAAAGAAGGACGCGGATTTGCCAAGCATTTGGAAGTGCTGGGGCAAGCTAATCCCCGCGCCTACTACGATTATTCTTTCCAGACGGTTGAATACTCAGATCACGGCAATCTGCTGCAGCGGTTTCTGAGTCTCCAGGTTCCAAAATGTTTTCTTTACGGCTCAGAGAACCGACACTTATCGTACCTGCAACGACTCCTTGCATCAGAATGCACCGTCGTAGAAATACCGAATGCGAATCATTTTCTGTTCTACGACCAACCGAACCATTACGCCGCGGCCCTAGCCTCGTTTGCCGGGAATTTATTCCCGCCGAGAGAAACGCCATGAACCTCTACTCGCGAGCTAAACTCCGGTCCGGCCAAACGGATGCCGACGTTGTCTCCATCGAAACCTCGCGTTCCCAGATGGAATTGCTGCGCACCTTCGCGGAATATCACTATCCGAACGAAATTGGGCCCGGGGTCTACGACATCCATTCGCCGCGTATTCCTCCGCAACGGGAGATGGTGAACCTTTTGAAAAAAGCCTCTGGTGTTCTTTCGCCCTCGCAACTGTGGGTCAATCCCGATTGCGGACTTAAAACGCGGCGCTGGGACGAAGTGCGGCCAGCGCTCATCGCAATGGTTGCGGCGGCGCGCGCGATGAGAAAAATGAGCACTTCGCCGATTCATGGAACGCGCGAGGACAATTGAACAACGCGGCTGAGGATACGCGGCCACTTTGCGGAAGCACGTGAGCTCTCAACGATACTGTAAGACCGTGCTGCTCGCGTCGGTCGATTTCCTGGACATTGTTGAGAGTCTGTTCTTGATGCCCAAACACAAGAGTAAGGCGCAGCGCGTGGGTTTCCTGTGAGCATCCCTTGGCGTGCAACTTGGTCACTCGGCAGACCCCTGTTTCTTCTCTGGACAAATTGTTGAAGGGATCTTCAATTACCGTTCAAGTACCCGAGATATAGTGAGTTATGGGCGAGAAGGTCCCTTCTCGATGAAAGTGACGGAATCCCCCTTCCTTGGCCGCTTTCGCACTGCAACTGCGTGCGAGCGCGCACCCTTTTGCCTGCTGCCGCGTGGCCTGACGCTGGAAGACAACCGATTGATTGACAGGCTTTGCAAGGACTGAAGCCATGACCAACTCGGATCACGCTTTGCTGGGCTCTTACAACTACGGTCTTGTCGCCCTCTCTGTCGTCATCGCGATCGTTGCAGCTTATGCAGCGCTTGATCTCGCCGGGCGCGTAACATCCGCGAGCGGCAAGGTTCGCTTCCTTTGGTTGAGCGGCGGGGCTATCGCCATGGGAACCGGCATTTGGTCCATGCACTACATTGGCATGCTCGCCTTTCGTTTGCCGATTCCCGTGCTCTACGATTGGCCTACGGTGGTGTTGTCACTGCTCGCTGCGGTCTTCGCATCCGCGATTGCCCTGTTTGTAGTAAGCAGAAACAAAATGGGCTTGCTTCGCGCTTCGATCGGTAGTGTTTTCATGGGTGGTGGCATCGCGACCATGCATTACACCGGAATGGCCGCCATGCGACTCTCCGCGATGTGCCACTGGTCGACATCGCTTGTGGTTCTCTCTGTGGTTTTTGCTGTGGCTATTTCCTTCGTAGCGTTGTTGCTGACGTTTTATTTCCGGCAGGATACGTCACCGTGGAGTTGGCGCAAGATTGCGAGTGCCGTAGTGATGGGGGCTGCAATCCCGGTCATGCATTACACGGGAATGGCGGCCGCGAGTTTTACGCCTTCCGCATCTGCGATGGCTCAGTGGAATCAGGCATACGCCGTTAGCGCGGGGTCTCTCAGCGCCGCGGCGGTCAGTATCGTCACATTCATGATCCTCGGTCTGGCTGTCGTAACATCACTTGCCGACCGGCGATTTGCCGCGCAAGGCGTGGAACTGGAGTCCAGTCGTCGTTACCGCGAGATCGTGGAATCCGCGTTTGACGCCTTTATTGGGATCGATTCCAATGGCGTAATTATGGATTGGAATGCACAGGCAGAGGCTACTTTTGGGTGGTTTCGAGGCGAGGCCATCGGACAAGCACTCTCTCGGTTAATTATTCCCGAGAGGTATCGCGAGGCTCACGAGAAGGGGCTTCGGCGCTACTTTGCGACGGGAGAGGGCCCGGTGCTGAACAAGCGCATTGAGATCAATGGGTTGCACCGAACTGGCCACGAACTGCCCGTGGAACTGATGATTTCACCGATTCGCTGGGGCGAGACGTGCATGTTCGCCGCATTTGTGCGCGATGTCAGCGACCGGCAAAAAACGGAAGAGACGCGCGCCCGCCTGGCGGCCGTCGTCGAATCATCTGAGGATGCGATCACTAGCAAGACCTTGGACGGCATCATTCTGACTTGGAATCCCGGCGCGCAAAGGCTGTTTGGGTATTCGTCCGAGGAAGTCGTCGGCAAGCCGATGATAATGCTCATTCCACTCGAGCGCCATACCGAGGAACCCGCGATCCTGTCGCGGGTCGCGGGTGGTGAAAGCGTCGCTCATTTCGAAACAGTGCGAATCCGCAAAGATGGAAGACGAGTTGATGTTTCCGTGACCATCTCTCCGATGAAGGACAGTGTAGGAAGGATCGTCGCCGCTTCAACGATTGCGCGTGATATCACGCAACGCAAGGCCTCGGAAGAAAAAGCCCAGGCGCAGTTGGCACGGCTAAGCTTGTTGCACCAGATCACGCGAGCCGTCGGCGGGCGACAGGACCTGGCGAGCATTTATCAGGTGGTACTACTCAGCCTGGAGGAACATTTCCGTTTTGATTTTGGCTGCATCTGCGATTACGAGCCAACGCACCAAGAGTTGACGGTCGTTCACGTAGGGGCAGGAAGCCTGCCAATGGGACTCGAGTTGGTGCTGACGGAACAAGCGCATATTCCCATCGATGCCAATGGCCTGAGCCGTTGTGTGCGCGGGCAGTTGGTCTATGAACCGGATACCAGGGACGTGAACATGGCGTTCCCACAGAAGCTTGCCGCGGCTGGATTACATTCGCTTGTGGTGGCGCCGCTCCTCGTCGAAAGCAAGGTCTTCGGCGTGCTTGTTGCAGCTCGCCGGGCAGCGCACAGCTTCAGCAGCGGCGACTGCGAATTCCTGCAGCAACTGAGCGAACACGTGGCTCTGGCGGCGCACCAAGCGGAACTTCATGCGTCGTTGCAGCGGGCGTACGATGATTTGCGACAGACGCAACAAGCTGTGATGCAGCAGGAGCGCCTGCGAGCACTGGGACAGATGGCTAGCGGCATTGCCCACGACATTAATAACGCAATCTCGCCTATGGCGCTCTCCACGGAAATGTTGCTCGAGAAGAGCTCAGAACTGGGCCCTCGGACCCGTAGACACTTGGAGATGATTCAGCAAGCCACGGACGATGTGGCGAAGACCGTCGCGCGCATGAAAGAATTCTACCGCCAGCGCGAGCCGCAGTTGACGTTGTCGCCGGTACATATGAACGTCCTGGCGCAGCAGGTCGTGGACCTGACGCGGGCCCGCTGGAGCGATATGCCGCAACAACAGGGCGTGGTGATCGAGATGCGCACCGAATTTGCATCGGATCCGCCGGCGATCATGGGAGTCGAGAGCGAAATTCGCGAAGCTCTCATTAATCTCATTTTCAACGCTGTGGACGCTATGCCAAGCGGCGGGACATTGACATTGCGCACACGAATCGAGGAACACCCTCAAGGTTCGTCCGGACCCCTCAACTTAGTGGTGGAAGTGGTGGACAGCGGCGTCGGCATGGATGAACAGACGCGGCGGCGGTGTCTCGAACCGTTTTACACTACAAAAGGGGAGCGGGGCACCGGCCTGGGTCTCGCGATGGTGTACGGAGTTGTACAGCGGCACAGCGCGGATCTCGAAATCGAAAGCACGCCGGGCCAGGGTACGACCGTGCGACTCAGTTTTGCCGTTCCGGTCGGAGTCGCGGGCGACCTTGGTCCGTCCGAGACGTCGCAACCCAATCCAGCGAGGTTGCGTATTTTGGTCGTGGATGACGACCCGCTGATCATTCGGGCACTCTGCGAGACTTTGGAGAGCGATGGCCATGAGGTGATTACCGCGAACGGAGGCCAAGCGGGGATTGATGCGTTCTGTGCCGCGCAAGGACGAGGTAAACCCTTCTCCATTGTGATTACCGATTTGGGTATGCCCCGCGTGGACGGTCGTAAGGTTGCCAGCTTCGTGAAGAGCGCCTCCGACTCCGTTCCCGTGATTCTTCTGACCGGTTGGGGTCAGCGCTTGATGGCGGAAGGGGACGTTCCGCCCCACGTCGATCGGGTGCTCAGCAAGCCCCCCAAGCTTCGCGAGCTCCGCGAAGCATTGATGCTCTGTTCGTCTCGTCAGGGACCAGCGGGCCTCGAGAGTCGCGGGCGTACAAGCACTCATTCAGGCTCAACTCCCCGTCAGGAGAAACGTCCTCCGATCGAGTGACGGGCATTGCCGGCTATCTTCGCGCTGGAGTGTCGGCCGAGCACAGGGCAGATCCATGTCCGCCGTACTGTTCACAAGTCCGTAGACGGCGCCTTACCACCGTCTTCAGGTTGAAGCAGATCAGACAGCCAGGAATTAGTTTCCTCGGGAATCGCTTTCGCCGGCGATTGAAATGCTCCGTGGGAATGATCGCGAACTTAGAAAGTTGTGGTTCGCGGGATTGTGTATCGAGCAACTCGTCCAGATCGCGAAGATTACGTACAGTGCCGAACTTAAGGAATTCATTGAACGCCTTCCCGGAGGAAGGCTCATTCGATCCGTTTCGTTACGAAGTAACGGATTAGCTCACAGAGAGCAGCGGTCTTCCTCATTACCCTGAACGAAAAAAGGCAGATCGATCCGGTTTAGAATTCCGGGCGGAACGAGAGTCTCTTCTGGATCACCGAGATCATTTTCTGCAGCTCCCAGATCTCACCCAAGGTTGAATCAATTCCAGTTGCAGTGCAGCGGCCGCGCTCGACCGCCAAGAGCAGCTGCGTCTCCAGCGCAGCGAGAGAGCCATCCCCCACGAGCCATGCTCGCGTAGTAAATTTGACAACCAGACACAAAGCCATCAAGACCAGCTCGAGATGGTGAAATAGCTCTCTCAGGGATTCTCCATCCGGCCGGGGTCCTAATTTAGCCTCCTATAATCAGTCAGATAGAACTAGTTTGATTATCACAAAAAATGTGATAGAATTGGAATCGTCATAGGAGATCGAATGCAGCCGAAGACACTAAGGGACGCTAGAAATCGACGCGAATGGACAGAAACGCAAGCTGCCCAGCGCCTGGGGATGTCGCAGTCTTATCTGGCGATGTTGGAATCTGGACAGAGAAGGGTGACGCCTTCCCTCGCACGTAAGTTCAAAGCTGTTTACGGACTGAGCCCGACAGCCTTGCCAACTCCCGATCTGTTCAGTCCTCGCGTGGACGTTAGTGGTGAGGAGTTCGCAAGTATGGTATCCGCATTGGGCTATCCTGGTTTTGCCTATATGAGGTCCCGAACACGAGAAAGAAATCCAGCCGAGGTTCTTCTTGAAGCATTGAAGCAGGACAATCTCGAGCCCCGTGTAGTCGAGGCTCTCCCTTGGCTTTTGCTGCATTATTGGGACATGGATCAAGTATGGCTGGTAAGGCAAGCCAAACTGAACAATCTGCAGAATCGTCTGGGTTTTGTCGCCAGCTTGGCAAAGCAGGTTTCTAAGCGACCTACGCCGACGAATGAAGGTCGAGATCACGCGCTTGAAGAGCTTGGCAACATGCTAGAAGAAAGTCGACTGGTGCGCGAGGACACGTTCGTTAAAAGGGTGAACACTGACGTTGAACGGGAATGGTTGAGAAAAAATCGGTCGGAGGAAGCAAAGCACTGGAATCTACTGACGAATTGGCGACCAGAACATCTTCAATATGCCCTCTCACACTGAACAAGATCCTCCTTTGCCGTGGAGCGCATTTCTCGATGAACTAGATCAGGCTATATCGGAGCCTATCGAACTTCATTGTATAGGCGGCTTTGTCGTCAGTCTCCTCTATGGTCTTCCGCGGCCCACGGGTGACGTTGATTACGTTGCTGCGATTCCGCGCTATCGCATAGAAGAATTGGAACAGCTCGCAGGGAGAGGGTCAAAACTCGCCGCAAAGTACGAGGTTCACCTACAGCATGTCACCGTGGCAACCATGGCGGAAGACTATGAGTCACGGTTGAAAGAAATGTTTCCTGGACGGCTCAAGAAGCTGAAGATTTTTGCACCTGATGCATACGATTTGGTTCTGTCCAAACTCGAGCGGAACAGCCCAAAGGATCAAGGTGATGTCGAATATCTCGCAAAAGCAGTGCCGCTCGATCCCAAGATCCTGCGGGACCGATACGAAAAAGAATTACGCGCAAACCTGATGGCGACAGAAAGCTGGCACGACGGCACTCTAGAGATGTGGATAGGTTCCTACTTTTCAACCCACGGGTGAGAGGGCCTGATCCTATCAGCGCGATCGGCAGTGCGTTCCTCAACTACAGGCTCATTCGGCGTTCGTTCGGGAATTCTTTACACTGCGGATCTGCGATATCCTGCCGGAGGGCCCATTGTTCGGAAAACAAATCAAAATAAGTCGCACAGATCTGCATGAAAGGGTTTGGACGACTCCGTTAAGAACACTCGGCAAGGAGTTTGGATTATCGGACGTTGGCCTAGCCAAATTGTGCCGGCGGCACGACATTCCGCTCCCAGGTCGAGGCTATTGGGTGCGCATGCAGTTCGGCAAAAAGCAGGAGCGGACCGCCTTGCCAGATGCAAAAGAATGCAACTGCCGAGACAATCGCCATCATTGCCCCGGAGTCTCGATCATACGAGAAAGACCTCCCGCCACGGCCGTCGAGTATATTGACCGTTCAAATTCCGGAGGGAGATAGCAGCGAGCATCCAATTGCGTCGAAGATTAAGGTAGCAAAATTGATCCGGAGCATGTGCGCTGCCGTGCTCTAACCGTGTATTTAGGAGCGAGGTTGAGGCCATTGGGGTTAGCTTTGAACGAGAAGCAGATTCCCCAGGTTGTTGTAAACAATAGAAACCGAAACAGAAAATGGAATGCTTAGAATGAATTATCGTGCGCCCAAGGCAGGCGCGCTACCAGGCTGCGCTACGCCCCGACATGAAGTGCACTATTGATTCTAAAGCACTTTCCAACTTTGCTGCTACTAAGATCCCTCGTGTTTGCTTGCAGTACTAGCGGCGTACCATTGAGGACGTCGGTGCGAGATTGATATCCTGAAGTCACCAGCGCCTATCCTCAAGGCCCCTACGTATGTCTCTACAAAGGCAGCGAGTCATGGATGCCGAAAAACTCCGCGTCGCGCGGGACAAACTTACACGCGTGTTCCGCTATCTGGAAGCATTGAACCAGCACCGCAATCCGGCGAAACGGCAGATCCGCGAGCAGCCTTGGAATCTTCCGCTGCGCGACCTTCCCGAGCATTCCTCCATTCAGCGGGGCGTGGGCAAAACGGGTGCTGCGAAATCAAAAAACGGGAACAGCCAGAGTTCAGAAGACGGCGGCGCGAACTGCGTATTGAAAGTGCAGCGTCCGCGGCTGAGTCGCCCACCGGAACCGCCCGGCGACATTGCCGCT
>WNFC01008171.1_pt1 | contig 11540 bp, 8 predicted proteins | sample 5400541 | NCBI WGS metagenome assembly WNFC01 (sample SAMN13153342, study PRJNA577476) | soil metagenome | isolation source: 120 cm saprolite under Douglas fir tree site 2 hole 2 replicate 1 | place: USA:California | collected 2015-04-18
CGATCCGGCGGCGGGGCCGATACCGCCGCTCGGCCGGATCCTGGAACCAGGCCAGGACCTGGTCATCTACGACCACGAGGTACCGCGCACGGGGAGCCGGGTATCACGCCGGTACCGGTACGCGCGCTGGAGCGGTGGATCGGTGCACCTGTGGGCGGCACGGGACAAGAAGGCGGGTAGGGGGCAAGGCTCAAGCGGCCTGCGCTTCGACCTCCTGGAGAGATAGTGAGTCCGCGCGCCCGCAACGGTCGCGCAAGCCTCCATCCCCAGCGATGCGTGGCCGCTTCGTTCGTCTCAGCGCGCCGCTTTTGCCACGTCTGGAGTTGAAATAAGTATGCCGCCAGGAGCTTCGGCATCGGACGCCAACAAATTGCCTCTCTACAAAAGGCCGCCCAATACTCCATTTGGTCCCAAAATCGCCAAGAAGTCAGACGAGGCGAAGTACCACCCGCTTCTGGATGGTCTCAAGACGACATTTACGCCAATGAGTGTTGCTGATCGCACGGCCGTTCTGAATTTCCGCCTCAACTGGCTTAGAGCAAGAGCCACAGCGGCAGGCAACGCTTTGACCGCCGCTGGCTTTGCGGTCGATTTGCCTTCCAAAATGATCCAGGCAACGTCAGATCACTGGCCACTCAGGAACCTTGGGCAGGCGATGGGCCAGTTGGACTTCCGCCTCAACCTACAACAGTCGGTTGGCGTTCATCGCGGTGATCCCGAAGTAACGGACACGGCAAACGCTTACGCCCTGATTTTGGGCGGTACGGTGGACGCTGCCGCAGCCGACCCTGGCGCGTCAGCCCTGCTCATGATGCAGATTCGATGTCTGGCTGACGTGTATGGACGCTGGGAAGTCGGGGCGAGGCTGACGCAGGAATTGGTCGGGGTGCAGTTCATAGCGCCACCCTTGACCGCTTCCGAACTGCTTGCCCGGATTCTGACGTTCTGGCGTGTAGAGGGCGACATGTCCTTACCACCAGAGAACGACACTTTGGATTCCACAGCGGCTGGGTCGGACACGCCTGTCGGCATCCCCGTCGTGCCGCTGCCAGCAGGTCGCTCGAACTTCAAGTACACGGTGATGCCACGAGCGCACATGTACTTCGTGACATGGCTTGCCAAGGCGAACCAAATACAGTTCCAAGACCCATGGACCCGGGTGTGGTCACAAGTTAATTGGAGCGACCCGGTTACGGCCGTGAAGTTCGCAGACATGGCCTTCAACTTCGCGCTGGCCGGTCTCGACATACTTTGGAAGGCAGATTTCGAGGCTGGCGCGGAAGGCACTACATTCACCTCTCAATTCCAATGGGTATCGCTTAACTGGCAGGTCCCAGCGGACGCCCAGACGGCATACAACCGACGCCAACAATTGCTCGGAACTGTGTCTTTTCCTGGGCCGCCGCAGGCGGTCGTCCGCGTAGCGGGAGTTTCAGCTGCAAGCTACTCCGCTCTTGTGCCGGCGCCCAAGTATTCCGGTGCCAGCGCCGAATATGCGAGTTCGGTGCTCGGCGAAGCGATCCGATACATGAACCGGCTCACGTCCGGTCCGACTCGATTCGGGCCTGGGGCCGCTCCACGCGTACCCGAGCTGCTCGTCTACCTCCTTTATCACGCGGGAGGTTCACAGTTCCGCGCCGTTATCGCCTCTGCGGCGGCACACGCGGTTCTTCCCAAGAGCCATTCCGCGGGCGCTGTCAACCTGCGAAATGCACTGCCCGCAGATTTCAGCGATCCGAAAAGTGACAACGGCAAGCTCCTGAGGGACATTCAGAACGGGTCGACCGAAAACTCTGAGCTCAAGGCGACTGCGGCGTGGCCCTCAGTAGCGGACGGCGGGCGGGGCTGGGGGCTGATTTTTGGTTCGGATGCGGTTCTGAAAGCTCTCGACGCCTATATCCGCGATGAGAAAGACACCGTTTGGGGAAGCTGGGTGAAGACAAAAGACAAGCAAGGAGCCACGGTGCGGGGCCCGCGGGCCAACGTAATCCAATATGACAATTTGTATCAGCACCACTACAACCTATTCAAATGATCTTGAAGTCTTAGATGGCAACGAACCCGCCGACCCCCGACCAGCCGGCATTTTCAATCGGTGCCGTCGCTGCCAATTCGCTTATTGATCTTCTTCAGCCACTTATCGATGCGAGCGCTAGTGATGACGCCGCCAGACAGGTGCTGGCCGCCATTGGCTGGCGAGCAGATGCGCTGCCCATATCGTTGCCGTCCATTCGCCAGGCAATGCAATCGGTGGCTACGTCCGCGCAGGCCATCGCAGCCTTCACGACCAAAGGCTCCGAGGACTACGCGTCTGGCTTGGCCGCCCTCATACAGGTAATGGAGGCCGCGGCAGCAGTGGGAAAGGCAATCGCTGACATCTCGAAACTTGCCTCGTCGACCTCGTCTCCGCCGCCCGGCCTGGACCAATTGGGCGCTGATCTGTCGAGTTGGCTGCTCGATAACTATCTAATGCGTCTGCACGGCTTCTGGCGCTCATCCGCGGCCTTGCTTGGGCTGTACGTGCCTCAAGAGCTGGCTCCTCTGCACCCCGCCGTGACAGACAGCGCAGGTAATGTTCTGCGCGATCCATACCGGTTGCCATCCATGCAAATGGATCACCTTGGAACACTGCTTTCGAACCCAGGCCCTGTCCTCAAGAATGCTTATCTCCCGCCTGGTGCGCTGGATACGCCGGCAGCGATCGCCGCCACTGCTGATGCGCTCTTCCCACTCGTCGCCGATGCTCTCAAGGCGCTTGGCCTCGACGCACAGTACGGGATCGATCCTTACTGGGAGCTGCAGTTCGATCCTGACGTAGACGCCGTTCTTGAACACTCGTTGACCATCTGGTTCGGTGAGGACAACGTCGCGGGCGTGGTTCTTGCGATTTATCCTCCGGACTCCTCGACGAACTCCAAGCCCGCCTTTGTGATCGCGCCGGTGCTGCCATCCCTCGACACCGGACTGGCCGGATGGCACGCGTCTCTTGATGTCGCCACCGCAGGCGGTCCACTGAGCATCATCGACTGGACCGCCACACCTGTCGACTCTGGGTCCTGGCCGGGGCTCGATGTCACGTTGACGCTCGGGTGGGGTGGGGACCCACCAGTTGCCGCCGCGCCGACCGCGGTCTCTCCTGGCGTCAAGGTCAAGGTTCGCCTGGCTGTGGCGAGCACCGGTGCGGTGACGGTCTCACTTGCTGTGACCGGCTACGGAAGTCTCGGATTATCCGGCGCTGACTTTGCCGACGGCTTCCTTAGCCAGGTTCTGCCCTCGGATGGCTTGTCTGTGAGCCTCCAGGCTACCGTCGCTTACGAGCAAAAGGCATGGCACTTTGCGGCGGGCACACCGTCTGCTGGTGTCTTCGAGTTGGCTTCAAGTGGTCCGGTGCGCTTGGGTCCGATCCAGATCGACGCTATGAAGGTCGTCCTGAAACCGGTACCGGGCGCCGCGGTCCTTATCGGCCAGAGCGACATCTCCGTGACAATCGGCCCCGTCAGCGCGGTCATCCGCGCGCTAGGTGTGAAAGTGTCCATAGCGTCAGCGCCCGGCGGTGGAAATGCCGGTCCCCTCGACATTCAAGTTGGCTTCCATTTCCCGGACGGAATAGGGCTGAGCGTCGATGCCACCGCCATTACCGGTGGTGGGTTCCTATTCTTCGACGAGACTAAGCAGGAATACGGCGGCACTCTCGACCTCGAGTTCGCTGATCGCTTCAGCCTCAAGGTCATCGCCGTCCTCGATACCCAGAACGGCTTCTCGCTGATGGGGCTGGTCTTCGTCGAGGACTTCACTCCCATCCCGCTGGGACTCGGCTTCTTCCTCGAAGGCGTTGGTGGCATGCTCGCGATCAACCGCACCGCCGCGGTCGACAAGCTCCGGTCCGGGCTCAAAACCGGCAGCATGAAGAGCCTTCTCTTCCCGGAGGAGCCGGTCAAGCACGCCCACCAGATCATCGCGGACCTCGATGCCGATTTCCCGCGTGCCGACAACCGCTATCTGTTCGGGCCGATGGCCGAAATCACGTGGGGCAACCCGACCCTGGTCACGGTCAAGATTGCGCTGCTGATCGAGCTGCCCGAGCCCGTGCGGCTGATCTTGATCGCCCAGCTCGAGGCGCTGCTTCCTGATCCCGACGCGCCGGTCGTGAAGATCCACATGGACGCTCTTGGTGTCATCAATTTCGGCACCGACGACCTGGCCCTTGACGCTGTTCTCTACGACTCCAAGGTGGCAGCGTTCATCGTCACCGGGGCGATGGCGCTGCGCATGAACTGGGGCGCCCAACCGAACTTTGCGCTCGCGGTCGGAGGTTTCAGTCCCGCTTACACTCCGCCGGCCAACTTTCCAAAGGTCGAGCGCATCGTCATCGCGCTCGCCGCCGGCGACAACCCACGCATACGGCTCGACGCCTACCTGGCGATCACGTCAAACACGTTCCAGATGGGCGCCCACCTCGACCTGCACGCGGCTGCGGCCGGCTTCGCCATCGACGGCCACCTCGGCTTCGATGTGCTGATTCACTTCGATCCCTTCGCGTTCATTGCCGACCTGCATGCTTCCCTCAGCCTGTCCTACAACAACTCCGTGCTGATGGGAGTCGACCTCCACCTCACCCTGAAAGGCCCATCGCCGTGGGAGGCGATTGGGACGGCCACGTTCCAGGTCTTCATTTTCTCGGCCTCCGTGAGCTTCGATGTCACGATCGGAAACGCGCTTCCGGACGGCCCAGCGCCATCCGTGCCCGACCTCAAATCGATGGTAATCACCGCGCTCGAGGATCTGCGCAACTGGAGCGCGATCATGCCGACGGACTCGAAAACCGCCGTCGCCGTGCGACCAAGGACCCCCGTCGGCCAGCAGGTGTTTGTACATCCGTTGGGTGATCTGAGCGTCCACCAGCGCGCCGCGCCACTCGGCCTGTCCATCAACAATTACGGGACCATTCCAATCAGCACGCCGGTCACGCTCACGATTGACTCGGTGAGCATCGCGAACGCCCCCGACAGCAACGCACAGTCGATACAAGACTTCTTCGCCCCCGCGCAGTTTCAGCAGCTCACCGACGATCAAAAGCTCGCCAGGCCATCCTTCGAGCTGTATCAGTCCGGGTTGCGCTTCGGGTTCTCAAAGGCGCTGGGTGGAACCGTCCGGCAATCTGTGATCGGCTACACGACCGAGGTGGTTGATCCCAACAAACCCGCTGCCAAGGCGGCGGCCGTGGCCGCGGCGGCGGCGGCACCTTCGGGTCAAGTCCTCTACCAGGTGCCTGGTGACTCGCTCCTCAAGCAGATCCCCACGGGAGCCGCCGCAAGAGCGGCCGGGAACACGACTGGTAGGGCCAAGTTCGCCGGCCCCGTGCGTGCGGTGGGCACGGAGCCAACCACCTACGTGCTGGCCAGTACGAGCGACCTGACCCAGCCAAAGATTCTGTCCGACACATTCGTGACTTTTAGCCAGGCGGCTGACTTACTTCGCAAGAACCGGGGGACGTTCCCCCGGCTGCAAATCGTTGCGAGCCACGAGCCCCGACGCTTCACCTTGAGTCCGCTTACAAACCTCACGGTCGGGGCACCATCACACGGCCCGGCGTCCACTCCATCGATACGTTCAATCAGTCAGCTGACGATCGCGCCGAATGCCGGGATCTCTTTGAGGGCTCTTTATTACCGCGTCTACGCTCAGGGCTCGATCGTGCCCACTTACACCGCAGTCGCGTTGACGGGCATCACATTTTCGGTCGGCGGCCCTGACGGCACCTATGAGGTGGACTGGTTCGCTGTTGACTCGGGGGGCATAGAAGAACAGGCTCATATCACGCCGGTTCTGGTCGACAACACCCCGCCCACGGCCAGCCTGTCGGTGCCCCAGACGACTACCGGGGGCGTGCAGCTGACGCTGAGCGCAACCGATGGCGGAAGTGGCGTGGCGTCTGTCTCCTATCGCGCGTTTCTGCAGGGAACTGCTGTGCCCGCGTACACGACGGTCAATGGCAGCACCGCCGATATCCAGATCACGGGCGAGGGCACTTTCGAGCTGGACGTGCAGGCAACCGACAACGTTGGAAATGTTGCTCCGCAACAGGTGTCGGCGATCCAGGTCGACACCACGCCTCCCCAGAGCACGCTGACAGTTGGCGCTCCAGGCTTCCCGGCCGACCCTCAATTCGTCACCACTCTGTCGACCCTAATCGTGTCGGCGACAGACGGAGGCTCCGGCGTCCAGTCGGTCTCCTACCGTTTCTACCCGCAGGGAAAGAAGGCGCCCGCATTCACCACGACGCCGGCGGCCTCCGTGCAGTTCACCATCGGCGGAGGTGATTGGCCTTACCAGGTTGAGCACTACGCCACCGACAAAGCCGGAAATGTTGAGACAGTCAACGTCCACACGATCACCCTCGACACCGCGCCACCGCAGAGCCAGCTCATGGTCGGCGACCCCAAGGCGGTCGGTGCGGCAACGTTTGTCGCCGCGGCCACGCAGGTAATCATCAATGCGAACGATGGGGGCTCCGGCGTCGCCTCACTCTCATATCGCACCTACGCGACAGGTAGCCCGCCGCCGGCTTTCATAGTCGTTCCGGCAGCGACCGTAACCTTCAAGCTGTCGGGAGCCGACGGTGCACACCAGGTTGACTACCAGGCCACGGATAACCTTGGCAACGCCGAGCCCATGCACAGTGACGTGCTGTACCTCGACACCCTGGTGCCCTCGATCACCATCACCCAGCCCACCGCTACGAAATACTCTCCGAGCGCGACCCTGGTCCTGGCGTACGCCGCCGTCGATGGAGCAGGTTCAGGCGTGGCGTCCCTGTCGGCAACCATGGATGGGTCAGCCAGCGTCGCCGGTCACGGGCTCGCAAACGGTCAACTGATCAAGCTCACCGAGCTTGCATTGGGATCGCATGTATTCGCCGTGATGGCGGTCGACAACGTCGGCAACGCCACCAGTTCTAGCGTTCCGTTCACCATCAGCTGAACCGACCTGGTTAATTGGCACATCGCGGCTGAGCCGGGGTACAACCGTGAGCAAATTGTCGCCAAGTTGAGACAGCAACGACAAGCCTCACGGCCAAGGACTATCAATCCCCAGGCCTGTAAGCGAATCGGGAATCTCGGATCAGACCTTCTGTCGCCGGCGACTTAAGTATGGCGCATTGATGGATGACAGTATCACTGCCCTTTGGCGAGTGCAACCGCGCGCGAGTCAGCATTTCAATTTGCTCTCGGGTGATTCCTATTGGGCCGCGCCGTTTGGGGCAGACCAAGCACGATTCGGAACACGACAGGGTCGATTGCAAGTTGCCAGGTGTAGGCTCGACATGGAGCGGAATGGCTGGCCTGACAGAGAAATTTCGTTATATAGGGCGGTTCAACAACGCGTACATATTCTGCCGCGGATCCGACACCCCGGTAGCCTTCCTCCGGGGTGTGGCAGCCCTACTGCCTGCGCCAGCGCATCTGCTGGAGGTCCGCGGTGATTACCTTGAGCGCGCCGACCGGGCCCCTCTCATCGACCCGTTGCTCCGGGGTGAGTGGGTCGTCATCCTAAGCCGCGGCCGGAGCACGCTGTGCGACATGCTCGTCAGCACATGGACGAAAGCAACACGACACACAACACGACTCGGGGGCGAGCGTCATGGCTCTTACCACGGCAACTTAGGACCGAACGTATCGTTAAATTTTACTGTCGACGCAACGACCCAGCCGGGCAGGCTCGTCATTGTCCAGGTCGGCGGCGAGAACTATCCTGGACTCGCGGGCGAGCGAATCTATATCGACGACGACGCCGACATCCGAACGCTCGAGGCGGCTGGCAGTGGGGCGGAACCGCTCCGAACGGTTGGCCGGTACTCTCGCGCCGGGGGTACCGGATTAACAATCGAGCGGCTGTACCGCGAACTCTGCCTGCTCCACGCGCGTGATGAACAGCCCATGCAGCCTCTCGACGATAAACCGCTGTCTGTGCGGACGGCACCGCTCGCATGGCGGGACATCCAGCGCCTGCTGGTCCCTGAAGAGCCGTGGCGGGACGACGAAATCCAAGAGATGTACGCTCGCGGCCTCGTAGACCGCGAGAAGCTTGATTTCTACCTTGCGGCGCACGATGAACTGTACGAGCAGCGCCTCCCAGATCGAATTCTGTCATGCGTATGGGAGGCGGTCTGGGTGTACCAGGCGCTCGAGCGCGAGGGCCAGTTCTTCCGCGGGCAAGCGAGTGATAAATGGCGGCTAGACAGCACCTTGCTTCGCCTGTCTCCGGGCGCGGATGCGCTGAGTACAGGCGTGTTAGAGCGCCGATTGCGCCTCACAGACGCGTTCCTGTGCGATCTCCGTGGTCGACAGGATGAGCTGTTGGGGACGACGCTCAACGAAGACGAGTTGCTCGCAATTGCGCAGCACTACGGCGTCCCAAACACCTCTCCTCGATTTCACACGCTCTCTGCGGGTGGCAGCGTTCTTTGCGACGCTCGCAGCCCTGCACGGGTCAGTCGAAGGTCTCATCGGGGTCATCCATTACTTTGACCCTGTCACCTACGGACTTGGCGGCTTGAGCGAGGAGGAGATACAGGAAGTCGGCATCGGTGACTTTCGCCTGCACCGCGAAGCTGGCATCAAGGTCGGCTCGTGGAGACTGATCGAGCCCCGGATACCCGACCAGGAGAATCGAATCGCGCGCCAACGAGCACTCTTCCTCGCGGATTACAACGTCCACGACCTGCGCGAGGTCGCCAACTACGCCATCTTCTTCCACCAGCGGCCGGATGAGATATTCGAGGACCCAGCGGCGGGATTCACAGAGGCCGCTTTATTGGAAGCAGATACTTCCCGCCTCGCCCGGCTCGCGAGTCAGACTCGACGGCGTTTCAAGGCAGGGCGGGCAGCCTCGGCGCGACCGCTTAGCTCCACGCTCGCAAGCATCTCACTGCCTGCTTCGCGGGTCATCGGTTCGTCGGATGCACAGCTGCTGGTTGTGCTTAACGAGGCGAAATCGTTCTTCGAAGCACTAGGTCAGGTCACTCGGAGTGCGCCGGAACTGGCTGCCGAGGTAGGCGACATCTTTAATGCTTACTTCACCAATGTTCGCCTCTTCGCTGACGCGGGTGAATCGCCAACAGCCGGGCGAGAGTTGACTGTCAGGGCTCTACACCTCGCGCTGGACCGACTCGAACGCCTGGCCGAGTTGCGTCCGGGCCAACTCCGGGAGCTCGTTGCGACGAGCACCCCCAACGACGAGCCGTCATATCGCGGCCCTGAGTTGCCCTACAGCATTGAGGATGACACGACAGGGCAGCGCACTCGCATCGCTGCCGCATGCGCGCTGTACCTCACTGGCTGGGAGCACCTCGTCCGCGTCCGAGGCTTTCGTGCCCGTGGCCTTTCCTTGCGTGCGCGTGAGGTACTCGCGGCCCATCAGATGCCTTGGTTGCCGCACCCATCCGACCATGGGTGAGCACGAGCATTGAGGAACACCAAGTGCATGCACTTCTACCACAGTCGCCACGCTGGCAGCGGCGCATCCGTGGAATTGAAGCCCTCATGAGGGGAGCTCGCCAGCCTTCTGCATCTGCGTCACCAATTGGCTTGCGTAGAGCACCGACATCTGCTTTGTGCTGAAGTAAAGGATCAGCCCGTAGACCATACAAATCAGAGGGTTACTAATTTTTGGAAAAGGGTGGGGGAAAGGCTGACCAACATCCGAAGCTGCAGAACCCTGCAGGGCAAGGTGCAGCCGCTTCCTCTTTTCGATCCACCAATCGACCCGGGGCTGTTGGTCAAGGCCGCTGCCGCCGGCGTCGACATCGGCACCATCGTCAGCGGGCTATTCCAACCCACCGACCCGCTCAGGACCCTGCCTCGCATCAAGAAGGCGATGGAGCTTTGCGCCGAGGTCCGTTCGCTCGGCAGTGCGCTCCTTTCAGCTATGGAAAAGCAGGATGCCGAGCAACTTGCACAACTGCGACAGACCAACGAGTTGGCGCTTCAGCAAATGAACCAGAACGTTCGTTTTCTGCAGTGGAAACGGGCCGAGGAAGCGACTCTGCCGCTGCTCAACACGCGGGCGACGACGCTCGAGAGATACCGGTTCTACCTCCGCATTCTTGGGCAAACGCCCGAAGCCGCCAACGCACCGGACGTCCTGAAGCTCGACCGACGTGAACTCTCCGAGGATAACTTCGATGACGCCTATTCCGCCCTCGTCGCGGAGTACGACCTATCAGTGCCTCTGCAGGGGTATCCAGCACTGCAGCTGGATCAGGGCCAATCGCCCGCGATTCAGGCTGGAGGTGCAGGCGGCGGCCAACTCTACCTCAACCTGAATGAATCAGCCGAGCTGAACATCCACATGCCGGTCTCCGCCACGTTGCAGTTGCAGTCGACTCATGGATGCGATAGCCGGAGGGCTGCACTTCATACCCGACATGACCGTCAACACCGATTTTTGGGGACTCGGCGCCTCGACTGTCGTATTCAGTGGCGACAAGCTGGCCGGCTCCATAAAGACGAGCGCCGAGATTCTCCGCACGGTGGGTCAGTGGGAGGAGGCCCTGGGGGCCATGGCGAGCCGCAAGGCCGGCTACCAGCGCCGAGCCGACGACTGGCTGCTCCAGGCCAACCTCGCCGCTCGCGAACCGCGGCAGATCGGTCTTCAGATCATCTCGTCCCTCATCGCCGAGCAAGTGGCGCGTCGCGAGTATCTGGTCGCCCAAACCCAGGTCGGGCAAGCGCAGGAGACCGTTCAATTCCTGCAAACGATGTTCTCTGAGCCAGAACCCACTTTACGTCCAGGCGAAGCCGGTGACCAACGTCAACTGACTCCACTAGAGAGGCGGGCGCTTGCTCCGGAAAACATCCTCGGTTCACACAAGGGCGGTACCAAGCCGTCCATTGTCAGAGGCAGATTCCGGCGGACCTATGAAGCGCGGTTCCGATCCGCGGATATCTGAGTTGCGGGCGATCGCCTCTGCCACATTGCCCGCCTCTCCATCGCCCCCTTGACAGACCGCGTCATATCTGTGGGAACGTGGGTCCACCCAAGGCTTCGAATGACCTGCTGAGGGGGGCCGGCTGTCGGCCCGCCGCATTTCATGCTCGGCCGCCATGCGCCGGGCAACGGCAGCTCGCATCCCACTCTATTAGGCCATCGAGAGCTTGTAGTAAGCTTCGATTCGCACCGTCCAAAAGCGATGTTCAGTTGTTTTCATACAGCTGGTCAAAGGGCCTTTTGGGGCCGATTTCGTATTCAGCGGCAGCCCACCTGTTTACAAAACAGCTGCTCTGCCAATTGAGCTACGCCGGCATCCTCTCCGAAGGTTAACGCAGGCCTTTCTGGGGAAGCCCGCGTCGAAGTGTGGCCTAGCCTTGTGATGGTGGTCCCCGATCGTCTGAAGTGGATTAGGGAGCCCTTCGAGCTGCACGTGGCATCGTTTCGGTCATCCGGCCGGCGACGACGAGTCCTGATAACCCTGTAATGCAGGCGACGGTGATGATCGCGGCGGGAAACCCTGCAGCGTCGGCGATGAGGCCGGCCACGAT
>WNFC01008172.1_pt1 | contig 11538 bp, 10 predicted proteins | sample 5400541 | NCBI WGS metagenome assembly WNFC01 (sample SAMN13153342, study PRJNA577476) | soil metagenome | isolation source: 120 cm saprolite under Douglas fir tree site 2 hole 2 replicate 1 | place: USA:California | collected 2015-04-18
ATGCGGACCTGCCGCGTCGCCCTCCGCAGCCGTTGAGGCAACTGCCGGCGCCGGCCTTGTCGCGGCTGCAGGCGGGATCGCTGCTGCGGCCGGTGCCCGCGCCGCCATCGGCGCCGCCGTCGCGACCTGTACCGGCGCCGAGGTAGCCGGCGCCGCGGTCGGAACCACCGCCATCACCGGACGCGAGGCGGCGGTGCCATTGCCGAGATCGGCAAAAGCCACATCGAGGAGGCCCGCCATCTGCTGGTCGCGCGAACGCGCCGATCGGCCGCCCATGATCACCCCGATCAGCCGATGTCCGTTGCGCACCGCCGAGGCGGCCAGGTTGAAGCCGGAGGCGTTGATGTAGCCGGTCTTGATGCCGTCGATCCCCGGATACCACTCCATCAGATGGTTGTGGTTGCGCATGGCCTCGCCGCGGAACACGAACTCCTGCGTCGAGAAATAGCGGTATTCGCGCGGGAACTGGTGATAGAGCGCGAGCGCCAGCCGCGCGATATCACGGGCCGTGGTGCGCTGGTTGGGGTCGGGCAAGCCGGAAGCATTGTAGTAGACCGTCTGCATCATGCCGAGCTGGCGCGCCTTCGCGGTCATCTGCTGGGCGAACCCCCACTCGCTGCCGCCCAGCGCCTCGGCCAGCACGACGGCCGCGTCATTGGCCGATTTGGTCACGATGCCGAGGATCAGGTCGCGCACCGCCACCGCTTCGCCCGGTATGAGGCCAAGCTTGCTCGGCGCGCGGCTCGCCGCTTCGCCCGACACCCGTAGAAACTGGTCGAGCCGGAGGCGACCCTGATTGAGCGCCTCGAAGGTCAGATAGAGCGTCATCATCTTGGTCAGCGACGCCGGATAGGTCACCACATCCGGGTTCAGCTCGCGCAGCACCTGTCCGGTCTGGGCGTCGAGCACGATCGCCTCGTAGGCCGGCCCATACTCGGATGCGGCGGCGACATGCCGCGCCAATGCCGGGTATGCTCCGAGCAGAGCAGCGGCGATTAGTAAGATCCCCGCCAGCTTGCCGACCGGTCGCACCCGCGCCGCCGCCGCGACAGGCTCCGCTTGCTGCTTCGACATCACCGCTCCCACGCTAACCCCCCGATTGAACGCGGAGATCGACGCCATTATTCATCTTCGCCAAGGTAAAAAAAAGTTGAAGAACTGTCAAAGACCCAACTTATTTTCGCTCATCGATCATTTCATTTGGCTCCGGCCGACAGGTCTTTTGTGCGCCGCAGCAATGCTGAGGTCGCGATCGGGTCGTGAGATCTCGCAATCTCGCGCGATTTTTCCAGCGTCTGAACAAATCGCCGCGAACGGCGAACAGCAAAGCGTTTCGGCCGATCCCACTCCGACGCGCATGACACCGCCATGGCGCAATTCTTGTGCACTGCACAATGATTCTTGAAACGCTCCGCAAAGCCGTTTATTGTATCGTTGTGCGCTGCGGTATGAGCGCCTGTCATGCGAGGAGCAGAATGAGCGATATCAAGGCGAAGCGCGCGCCGCGCGAATCGATCCAGAACGAGATCCCCGAGCCGGCGGCGGCCGAGCCGGTGGTGTCCCCACCGACGGAGAGCTCCCCGAAGCCGGCGCCCGCGCCGGTTGCCGCCGCGCGCCGGCATGCCGCGGCGGCCGATGACGTGTTCGCCTATGGCCAACAGGCCTGGGCAGCTCTCGCCGAGGCGCAGGCGGCCGCGGCGCGCGGGTTCGAGGCGCTGGTTGGCGAGATCAACACCCTCACCCGTTCGGAGATTGCCGCGGCGACGGATGGCGCGACGGCGATGCTCGGGGTCAAGACCCTCGCCGAAGCGGTCGAGGTCAACCTCGGTTATGCGCGGCGCAGCTTCGATGCGTTGATCGGCAGCAGCGCCAAGCTGTCGGAAATCGGCGTCAAGGCCGCAGCCGACGCATCGCGGCCGATCCTGACGCGGTTCGGCAGCGGCTGGAAAGGCGTGCATTTTGGCTGAGGCTCGTCGGCGCCCAGCTATTTCCCCGCGGTCCCCGGCGGCGCAAGAAAGCCGCGGATCTGCCGATCGATGAAATCCCCTTCAGGGGTGCCGGGCGGCGCTCGCACCGCGCGATGGCCGCGATCGGACGGAATTTCGGCGTAGCGGGCGTGCTTGAGGCCGTCGGCGATGCGCCGCGCGCCTTCGATCCCGACCAGCCGGTCGCTCGCGCTGGCCAGAACCAGCGTCGGCGCGGTGACCCGCGCCAGCGCGGTGATCATATCGCCATCGAACGGCGCCGAGACGTCATGGGCGCGGTAGGCCGCATAGCGGAACACCAGCGCGTTCGCGTCCCAGTCCGCGAAGGAGCGCGCCATGTCCTCCAGACCCGCCGCCAGGTCATGCGAGGAGATGCGGTCGAGATAGCCGGCCGAGACGACCCAGGGATAGAACAGCATCCCGGCATGGCGCAGCCCCTCGACCGGGTTGCGCGAGTAATGCCCGCCCTGCCACTCCGGATCGAGCGCGATCACGGTGTTGACGAGATCGACCGTCAGCCGAAAACCGGCGTCGGATTTCGGGCTCGGCGCCAACAGCACAAGGCTGCCGACCATTTCGGGATGGTGAATGCCCCATTCGAGCGCGACAAACGAGCCCATCGACAGCCCGCCGATCGCATAAAGGCGGCTGAGGCCTAGTTCACGCGACACCAGGGCGTGCTCGGCCTCCATCATGTCGCGGATCGTATAGCGCGGGAAATCCTGTCCCATCCCCTCGGCCGGGGAGGACGAATCGCCGCCGCCGATCGGATCGACCGTGATCACGAAGTATTTGTCGGTATCGAAGGTCATGCCGGGCCCGACCATTGCGTCGAAGGCGTGACGGTCGCCGATCGCCCCGGGCAGCAGCAGGATCGCGTTGTCGCGGCCCGGCGCCAGCGTGCCCCGCGTCTCGTAGGCGATATGCAGGTCGGGCAGCACCGAGCCGTCCTCGAACTGGAAATCCAGTATGCTGAAGTTCTGCGGCGCGGCATCGGCCGGACCTGCCAGGCAGACCGCGAGCACGAATAATAGCAGCGCGGCGCCGAGCGCCGCTCCAAACCTCCTCAATGACCGCTCCCTCCCTAAAACCCGCGGGCCGCCACCTTGAGGGCCGGCGCCCGATATCGGCAAGCTACCCCTTGGGGGTTACTGGACGGCGAGATGGCGCGCGAGGAAAGCCGGGACGCGGGCGAGCGTGTCCTGACGGGCGGCGGGATCGGTGCCGATGACCGGCACGACCCCGGCGCGGGTGCGGTAGGCCGGCAATTCGGTGCGGACCAGGTTCGGCGCATCGAAAGCGTGATAGGCGCCGGGATAGATCTGCATCTCGATCGAAGCACCGCGCCCGATCGCGCCTTCGAGAAAGGCTTTGCATGACGCAGCCGGCGTCCACACGTCCTCGGCACCCATCAACACCAGAAGCGGGATCCGGCTGGTCCAGTCGGCCGGCTGCCGCTCCATGTTGCAGGAGCCGGGATAGAACGCGACCGCGGCGCGGAAATCGCCTTGCGGCAGTGTCGCCGGCCGGCCGAGGCTTTGTGCGCCGATCGCGAACAGCGTGACGCCGCCACCCTGCGACCAGCCGACCAGCCCGATGCGGTCACCGCGCACGAAAGGCTGCGACTGCAAATACCACAAGGCGCCGTAGGCGTCCTTCGGTCGGGTGCGGTAGAGATCGAGCTCAAACCCCTGGATCGAGCACATCTCGCCGTGATTGCGCGGGCGGAAGCTGTCAACCATCAGCACGACGTAACCGAGCCGGTTCAGCTCGGCCGCCCATTCGCGATAGATCGGCGCGATAGAGCCGGTGGCGCGGCTGAACAAGCCGCTGCAGCCATGCAGACCGACGACGGCCGGATGCCGGCCCTCCCCCGTCGGTCGATAGAGATATCCATCCAGCTCGGTGCCGTCGAGCGAGGCGAAATGCACACTTTCCTGCGCCGTGGCGGCACCGCACCACAGCAGCAACCCCAACGCCGCCGCGACGATGTTGTGCATCCGACCCCCGGCTGCCAAAATCGCGTATCAATCGGGAGTGCATAGCATGCCCGAGACAAGGGCCGAAACGATCCCGGTTCGCGGCTATCACGCGCATGTCCAATACCCGGCGGCCTGAGGCGCAGCCGCCTGGGATGCTGCACCGATTTTTGTCCTTGCGGAGCGCCCAGCGAGGTGCCAGATTCGGGTTGTCGTCAACCTATCAGGAGGGTGTGTAGCCAGCATGACACCACCTGGCAGTTCCCAGTTGCCGACCCCTTGGCATCGGCAACCGAGGGCAAAGTCCAAGAGATAGCCCGGATCGCGATCCGGGCGCGAAGCAAGCCTTCGCAAATATGACCCCCGCCTGACGCTTTTGAGCGCGCGGGGGTCTTGCTATGTTGGCCTACACGTCGCCCTCTTGCTCCACTCGCCAGGCCCCTGATGTCGGCAACCGATCTGGAACGCTCCGGCCCAACCTCGCGGATCTATTTCTCGCAGCGGCTGCGGCTGCATTACGTCGATTGGGGCAACCCCGAGGCGCCGCCCTTGCTGTTGGTGCATGGCGGCCGCGACCATTGCCGCAATTGGGATTGGGTCGCCGCCGCGCTGCGCCATGACTGGCATGTCCTGGCGCCCGATCTGCGCGGCCATGGCGACAGCCAATGGTCGCCCGACGGCAATTACTCGACCGCCGCCTATGTCTACGACCTTGCCCAGCTGATTCATCAGCAGGAACTGGCGCCGGTGACGATCGTGTCGCATTCGCTCGGCGGCAACATCGCGATCCGCTATGCCGGGGTCTATCCCGATACGGTGCGCCGACTCGTCGCGATCGAAGGGCTCGGGCCCTCGCCCAAGCAGATGGCGGCGCGTTCGTCCCTGCCGATCGCCGAGCGCATGCAGAAATGGATCGCCGAGCAGCGCGCGCTGTCCGGGCGCCTGCCGCGCCGCTATGCCTCGATCGAGGACGCGCTGAAGCGCATGCAGGAGGCCAATGGGCACCTCTCGCCCGAGCAGGCGCGCCATCTGACCCAGCACGGGGTCAATCAGAATGAGGACGGCACCTACAGCTGGAAATTCGACAATTACGTGCGCACCGACTCGCCCTATGGGATGACCCGAAACGAGATCGAGGAACTGTGGGGCCGGATCAGCTGCCCCACCCTCCTCGTCTACGGCAAGGAGAGCTGGGCCTGGGCCTCCAACCCCGAGGAGGACGGCCGGCTGGCGCGTTTTCGGGACGCCCGGGTCGCGGCTGTCGACGGCGCCGGCCATTGGGTGCACCACGACCGGCTGCAGGTATTCCTGAAGCTGCTGCGCGACTTCCTGTAGCCTGCGCGCATGCTGTTTCGCCGACACAATCTGCGGCGCCGCCACCTTCGGCGTCTTCCAAGCTGGCGCCGACTTCTTCACCTGCTCGGTCCGGGGCTGATCACCGGCGCGTCGGACGACGACCCGAGCGGCATCGCCACCTATTCCCAGGCCGGCGCCCAGTTCGGCTATTCGATGACATGGCTGATGCTGTTCACCTGGCCCTTGATGGCGGCGATCCAGGAGATCAGCGCCCGCATTGGCCGGGTGACCGGCAAGGGCATCGCCGCCAATCTGCGCGAGCACTATCCACTAGCCGTGCTGCGCCCGATCGTCGGGCTGCTGCTGATCGCGAATTTCATCAATCTCGGCGCCGATCTCGGCGCGATGGGCGATGCGCTGCGGCTGTTGGTTGGCGGTCCGCGAGGGCTCTACGTCATCTTGTTTGCCGCAGGCTGCGCCAGTCTCGAAATCTATTCGACCTACACGCGGTACGTGACCTTCCTCAAATGGACGACGCTGTCGCTTTTTGCCTATGTCGCGACGGCGCTGATCGTTCATGTGCCCTGGGGTGAGGTGGCCTACGACACATTCGTCCCGCAATTGTCGTGGCAGCGGGACTACATCGTCGTGATCGTCGCGGTGTTGGGCACGACGATCAGCCCCTACCTGTTCTTCTGGCAGGCTTCGGAGGAAGCCGAGGACGAGCGCATCGATCCTGCCGCCCATCCGTTCGCCGAGGCTCCCGAGGAGGCGCGGCGCGAGATCCGCCGCATCGAGATCGATACCTATCTCGGCATGGGACTGTCGAACCTCGTCGCCTTCTTCATCATCGTCACGACAGCAGCGACGCTGCATCTGAACGGCATTACCGATGTCCAGACCTCCGAGCAGGCTGCCGAGGCCCTGCGCCCGATCGCCGGCGAGTTTGCCTTCATCGTCTTTGCCTTGGGTATCCTCGGCACCGGGCTGCTGGCAATCCCGGTGCTCGCCGGGTCGTCGGCCTATGCGCTCGCCGAAGCGATGCAATGGGAGGCCGGTCTCAGCCGTCTCCCCCAAGAGGCCAAGCGCTTCTACGCAACGATCGTCGGCGGGACGGTGATCGGGGTCGGCATCAATTTCGTCAATATCGACCCGATCAAGGCCTTGTTCTGGACCGCAGTCATCAACGGCGTCGTCGCCGTGCCGCTGATGGTCGTCATGATGATCATGACGATGCAGCCCAAGGTAATGGGGCAGTTCACCCTGCCCCGGCCGCTCTGGGCCATCGGCTGGCTGTCGACCGCGGCGATGGTTTTCGCGGTCGTGACGATGCTCGCGACCTGGGGCGGGTGATGCTTTCGATCAGCGTGTTTGCTAATTCGATCTACATTCGCGCAGATTATCGATAGCGGTCTTGTATTGTTTCTGCAAAACCCCGGCAGCCTTGGCGAGGTCGCCCGCAGCGGTGGCATCTTGAACGACCCGTTGTGTACTCAAGAGAGATTCCAACGCAGCATAAGCTTCGTCACGCACGAAGATTCCAGCGCGGACTGCCGAACCGGCGAGAGCCTCATACCGCGTCGCGCTTGACAACACCTCGACCCCATCCTCGACGGCCTGATCCCACAGACTGCTGAGGACTTCCATGCCGGGCTCTTCGGCGGGATCGCCGGTAAATGCTTCGCGAAAAGCCGGATCTTGCAGAATTTCCCTGATATTGCCGTCGTGATTGGCCGCGACTCGAAATTCGTGCTTCATCGTGTTTCGGGCAACGGTCCACGCGTCGTCCGCATTCTTCGCAGCGTCTATGGCCTGTTTTGAAATCAATGTCGCGCGGACAGGCGTTGCCTCGGCAATAGCATTGCGAAGCTGCGCGAGATATTTGAGGCGTGTCGCCTGCTTTCGCGAGTTGCGATATTTTTTTATCAGCTCGCTAGCATGGCCTTCGGCCTTTCTCGCCGCCTGTTGTGCTTTGTCCAAATCGGCCGCGTAAGACGCCATCGCAAATCTGAGGGCCGCAGCGAGCGCGGCTTTCTGGGCCTCGTCATTCATCTTGGCCCAGTCAGCGAGCTCCTCTTGGTTTCTCTCCGCTGTTTGTCGGATCCGCTCGACCGCGGCGCGGACTTTTTCGGCTCGCTCCCGTGCGGCCGCGCAATCGACAGGAGGCTTGCCCCGCTCAGTAGCGCGATGCGCAGTTGGATTGCGCGCAACCGAGGGGCTGCACCCGCCGGCCGTCCGGGTGAAGCCCCCGTCACATTGACAATGGATCGTCGTGACATGGTCCTCGCTCGTGGTCATATAAGGGTGTGAGTGTGGCGGGCAATCCGCCCGCCCAGGCGCCGAAACGGCGAACGCACAAACAATGAATGCGGCGCCGCGCCCGATGGTGTTGGGCACCGACTATTCCCTGCGACCCCTAGTCAAGTTGATAGCGGAGCACATTGTTGACCTGTTGCTGAAGCGCGGGAGGCACCTGCTGCGCGACGGCGGGCTGCCGCACGTATCTGTAAAGATCGCCTTGGTTTCTGGCGATATTGTTCCGGTCGGTAGCGATCTGAGCCTCCAGCGCATTCAGCCTGGTGGCACTAGTCGTCCTGTCCTTCGCTGCAGCTGCGAGAGCCGCCTTATGGCTTTGCAGATCCGCGCGGTACCGCGCATCGTTCGTCAACGTCGCGTTGATCCATCGAACCGTCGGAGTGAGTTGAGTGCCGACACTGCCGAAGCTAAGGGGCGCGCTTGAAGCGCTGGAGTTATTGTCGAAGCCGTAACCAGATTGTGCCCTCGCGTTTTCGTAGGAGGGCGTCAGCGCGGCAGACCTTCTGTCCCTCGTAATGCTAACCGCTTGAGCGCTTGAGGTTGGGTTTGTTGCCGTCGTCGGCGTCCACGAATTGACTTGCACGTTTGATGGATTTGCCGGTTGACCGAAAACTGATGTGCCCGGAGGCACAAGCTTGCTTGGCGGAAAAGTGTTGGCTAAGCCTTCGATATTACGCCTAAAGCAACGCCCGTCGTCTCCTTGAACTGCGTACACGGCGCAGAACGGCGCAGCGACAGCTCCCGCAAATGCCCGCATCGGAAACTGAAACAGTGACTGGATGAAATTCGTGTTCTTGCCGTTGCTGGGATCGTCATAGCTGCGGGAGTCGTAACTGCCGCTACTCGAATCCCAATCGCGGCACGCTCCGTTTGGATTACCATTGGCATCCAGCCCCATGACGCAACGCTGTGCCGCGGCGGTGTGCGTGAACCCGGCCAACCCTAAGATCAAAAGCGTTAAAACTGAGGAGCGAATCCGCTGCATAGCGCCCTCCGTCGTGTCGGGATTTCGGCGGCATTCGCGTTCCAGGCGATCCGCGCCTCATCCTTGAGCGTTTTATTAGAATGCGGCAACTTGCCGCAGGAGGATGCGGCAAGTTGCCGCATCGACGAGTGGCCGCGCCGTTGACGCGCCGGATCGGCGGTCTCTATGGAGGGCGTTTGTATCCTACGCGCGCTCGCGGCGCTTGGGTGCCTCGGCGGGAGGCTCGCGTTCCGCCTTCGCTTGCGCCGCCCGGCCACGGCCGCCTTCGACCGGCAACAGCAGGCTGCGTTGCCCGCTCGGCACGGCGGCTTTCTTGCCGCGTGCGGCGGTCTTCGCCGCCGGTGCAGCTTCGCGGTCCGATCGGCCCGCCGCGCGGCGCGGAGCGGCCTCGGGGGATTTCTCCTCCTCGGCGAGGCTGCGCTTCAAGGCGTCCATCAGGTTGATGACCTGAGCCGGTTTCCGCTCGGGCGCCTTTTCGGGCAGCTTGCCCTTGAGCTTCTCGTTGATCAGCTCGTGCACCGCCGCCTGGTAATGGTCGACAAACTTGTCGGCCTCGAAGGGACGGGTCTTGCGCTTGATGATCTGATCCATGATCGCGAGCTGGTCTTCGTCGATCGAATCCTCGGCGATCGTGCCGAAGAAATCATCGGGCTTGCGGATCTCGTCCTGATAGTGCAGCGAATTGCCGAGCAGGCCGCGGCCCGAGGGCCGGATCGCGACGATCCGCTCCTGCCCGCTGATGACGACCTGGCCGATCGCGATCTTGCCGGTCTGGCGCAGTGCCTCGCGAATGACGCGGTAGCCTTCGTCGGCGACGCTGCCGTCCGGCACCAGGTAATAGGGCGCGTCGAAATAGATCGGGTCGACCTCGTCGACGAATTGGGTGATGTCAATCGTGTCGGTGGTTTCCAGCTTCAGCCGCTTCAGATCGTCGGGTTCGACCGTGACGTATTGGCCCTTTTGATATTCGTAGCCCTTGACGATCTCGTCGCGCTCGACCGGGCCGATGCCGGGGACGATCAGTTGCTGTCTGACCCGCTCACCCGAAGGCTCGTGGATCTGGTGGAAACGGACCCGCTCGCGCTCGGTCGTCGCGGTGTAGAGGCGCACCGCGATTGTCACCAGCGAAAGCTTCAGATACCCGGTCCAGTAGGGTCGGGCGGCGGCTGGCATCGATAGCTCCTGTACAATATTGCACTACGCCAACGGGATCGCGGCCGGGCTGTTCCGAGCACGCGTGACCCGGCGCACGGACGGCCCTCGGCCCCCGGCGTTGGTCAAAACATGACACTGCCGCTCGACCCGAGCAACCCGGCGATGGAGGCCCGCCCGATCGGTACTCTACCGCAAGGCGAGCAATGGCGCTACGAACTCGCGCGCAAGCGCTGAGGCCGGCTAAGACGCATTCCCGAAAATCGGGAAGAGCACCCGGTCGCCCGGCCGGATGCCGAGCCGCGCCGCGGTGCCACCATTCAGCTCGATGACCGCGCGCGCCGGCGCCGCCGCGGCGATCGGGTCGAGCGAGCCCGGCACCGCGCGTTCGTGAATGTTGATGATCCGCCCGCGCTCATCGACGAACAGCATGTCGATCGGGATCAGCGTGTTCTTCATCCACATCGCCGCCATCGCCGGCGCCCGATAGTCGAACAGCATCCCGGCATCGGCCGCGAGGCGCTGGCGGAACATCAGCCCCTGCTCCATCTGGCCCGGCGTCGTCGCCAACTCGACCGTGAAGCGGTGCGGCCCGGTCGCGCTGACGATGGTCAGTTCCGCCGTCGGAAAGGTCGCGAGCTGGGCCTGCGCGGCCGAGCCCCACAAGGCGAGCACGGTAGGAAGCAACAGCAGGTGGCGGCGGGCGAGCATGAACCCTCATAAGTCGGGGTTGCGGCGCGATCAGGTAGGACAGCCCGGCGCATCGGTCAACCGCGCCGCGCCGGGATTGCCTCGGGGCGATGTCCGGCTCACAGTCCCGGGGCCGAGATCGAGGGAGGAGCCGTCATGAGCCGCTTGTTCGGACCGATGCGCCAGATCGGGATCGCGGTCCGCGACATCGAGAAGGCGATGCGCCATTGGGTCGAGGTCTGCGGCGTCGGTCCGTGGTTCTACGCCGAGCAATTGCCGTTGACCGAGTTCCGCTACAAGGGCCGGCCCTACGACATCAGGATGTCGGTGGCCTTGGCCAATTCGGGCGACGTGCAATTGGAGCTGATCCAGCAGCGCTGCGACAGCCCGAGCCTCTACCGCGACTTTCTCGCCGCCGGCCACGAGGGGATGCAGCACTGGTCGAGCTGGCCGGAGAACTACCATGAGATCCGCGAGCGCGCGCTGAAGAGCGGCTGGCAGATCGGCCAGGAGGGCGACACCCCACGCGGGCCGTTCATCTATTTCCTCAATGAAGGTCATCCTGGCACGGTGATCGAGATGGCCGAGGCGACGCCGACCCGGATGCGCATCTTCGACGCGGTGCGCGAGGCGGCGACCGGCTGGGACGGGCGCGACCCGATCCGGATGAACTGGCCCCGGGGCTGATGCATCCCTTATGCATTGACATGCATGGCTTGTCAGCATACTATATGCACACAAACCCATAAGAAGCGACAGGGGAGGAATGCCGTGGTGAGAAAGCGTCTAGAAGATAAGCGGGTGGTAAATGAGCAACTCGGAAGAGTCTCAAGGGGGTTATGGAAACCACGGCCTTGAGAAAGTTGATGCATGGGAACCTGTAGTTCGGAGCGCTTTTGACGGTACGGTAGGCAGCACGGTGATCGCATCACCGCCACCGTGGCCTCTAATTCGTGAACGCACAAACAGCAATGAGGCGAGCTGATGCTCTCTAGTATGACCAAAGAGCGGCGCCGGACCGAATCTAAGCGCATCCAGTTCGAGTTTTCTCCGGAGGCCTTCGAGCGGATGGAAAAGCTGAAGGAGAAGACGCACGCCCGAAGTTACGCCGAACTCATTCGGGATGCGTTGCGCG
>WNFC01008173.1_pt1 | contig 11537 bp, 11 predicted proteins | sample 5400541 | NCBI WGS metagenome assembly WNFC01 (sample SAMN13153342, study PRJNA577476) | soil metagenome | isolation source: 120 cm saprolite under Douglas fir tree site 2 hole 2 replicate 1 | place: USA:California | collected 2015-04-18
CAGATCGCGCCGGGTCTGTGGCGCATGATCTTCACCTCCGACAACAGGCCCCAGTCAGGCTGGCGCAGCGCGCTATGGAGCGCGGTCAGCACCGACATGCACAGCTGGCAGATCGAAGGGCAGCTGCTCGGCTCCCCTGACACCAACCTGTTCTATTCGGCGCTGGTGGACGATCGCCTGGTATTCGTGCGGCAGGATGTGGGGGACGATCACCGCCACCTCGGCATCGCGACCGTGACGATGCAATAGTCGTTCAACGCGTGCGGGGTGGGACTGCGATCGGCTTGCCTCCCTCAACGAGCAGCACGCACTTGTACCACTGAGGCTCTTTGAACGGTCGGCGCCACCAGGGTCGATAGTTTGTGAACGCATAGACCTGCTTCGCGGGCACGTTGAACGGTGGCAGGCGAAGATCAAGGTACCGGAAATCGCCGTCAACTATCTCCCCATTTGGCGCTTGGCGAGGGTGGACGCAGTTGGTGATCAGCGCGTACTTGTACCTCGAGAGTTGCGGGAGAAAAGCGTGTATGGCGCGATTCGACCAGTGTTGCAGCACATCTTTGACGAGTAGCAGGTCGGCCTCTTGCATTGCCTCCGCGCTGCCATCAAGTAAATGAAAAGATACGTTTGGCGCTGCGAACCGAGTCTGGTTGGCCAAGACGACTGACTCTACTAAGTCATAACCCGTATATGTGACACCGCTCCAATCAACGAACTGAGAGAATTGCCAGTCGCCGCAGCCGAAGTCCACAACAGACGTAATTCGGTGGCGCCGTAGGAACCGTTGCAGAAAGCGGACGTATCCGCGCGTATGAACGGGTAGTGATCCCACGCCGGACCCGTGCAACCACTCATTCGTCCTGTATATCTCTTCAAATCTCTGTTTCATAACACGGTAAAGGCTGGACGCCCAGACGCCGAGGGGTGAGGGCCGAGGCCTTACAAAACCCGGGTCAGGGCCCCTTCAGCGTCTCGGCGTCCTGGCGTTGTTGGGAGCTGGATGGGCCCTCCAGGATTTGAACCTGGGACCTACGGATTATGAGTCCGCTGCTCTAACCAGTCTGAGCTAAGGGCCCGACAAGGAGTTTCAAGCTAGCGTTGCTTCAGTCATGGGACAAACCGTGGGACTCAATGCCGATCAGGCCGTACGCCTGTTGTGCTGGCGCATGCGCGTCAGCGCGGCTTTGTAGCCACGCTGGGGGAACAAGCACAAACGGCCACTCGTGATCGTGCCCGACAACATGAAGGCGGCTCGCGTGGACGGCGACTTCATCGGCGGCGGTTTAGAACGCGGCCCGGGTGCGCGTTTGCCAACCCGCTCGAGGGCCGCGGCCCCGGCCCCTAGAGCCAGGATGATGCGTGCGAGACTATACCTCGCGAGGGCCGCGAGGCGGACAAACGGCGCGTCGCGGCGTATTTGGGAGCGAAAACGCGACCTCGTGGGGAAGACCCGCAGCGCGCCCCTAAAGTAGGCAAGGGCGGGACGTGGACAGGGTGGTCGCGCTAACTGGCTGTAAATCGTGGCGATTGGTGGCTGTTGATTGACTATGTTGAACACAAGTTATACTTTAGTAGCACTTCTGTAACACTGGAGGGTGCCGTGGTAAAGCAGGTCACTCTGCGTCAGGCAGGCGGGTCGGTCGCTGCGACCCTCCCCAAGGATGTTGCTGATCGCCTCCGCGTTGCTGCTGGGGACACACTCTTCTTCGTGGAAACCGAAGCCGGGATGTTGCTGACTCCGTACGACCCGAACTTTGAGCGGGCGATGCAGATTTATGAACGCGGTGCGAAGGAGTACCGCAACGCCCTCCATGAATTGGCAAAGTAGCCCGATCCTCTGCTAGAGCCTATCTGGGTGGATCGCACTATGGTTGGTGCGATCCACTTCGACCAGATTCAGCAACACGGGGGAGGGCAAGGTGTGCGGGATGAGGGAATGATTCAGTCCGCGCTGGCTCGACCTCGGAATAAGTGGGCCTACGAGTCCGCACAGTCTGACCTAGCATTTCTTGCAGCGGCTTACGGGTTCGGCATCACTAAGAATCACGGCTTTGTGGATGGCAACAAGCGCATCGCCTTCATGGTCATGTACGTGTTTCTCGGACTCAACGGCCTAAGAATCAAGGCTAGCGAGCCAGATGTCGTCCTGGTGATGCGTGACGTAGCCGTCGGCGTGAGGACGGAGGACGACCTTGCAGCCTGGATTCGTGGACATCTCGTTCCTGTGTGACCCCCGCACATACTCCCGCACGGCCCTGCCACTCGTCTGAATTTGGGCAACCTGAGCGGGGTTCAATAGTACGAGCCCGCCGAGTCCGCGCGGGCCGTTTTCGTTTTGGTGGGGAAGCTGTCGCGTCGCCGCCTAAGCCCATGGCGAAACACACCGAGGGACTTTGCACTCGGAACGCCTCGATACGGCTCGGTATAGACGAAACGGCTTGGCGCACCCGGCCGCCAAGCCGTATCGAGTTAGGTATGGGCGTGCGAGCGCGCCCGAGCTAGCAAGGCATTTGGAGTCCGCCGCTCCAACCTGCTTGAGGTAAGGGGCCTGCAAGGGAGGCATATATACCGCGTTATAGTAGCCCTCCGCGGCGCAGTCTCCCGACTTGATCAAACGTCGCCTCGTGCATCGCCAACACCTCGGCGGGCGAGACGGTGGCGACGCCGGATTTGGAGACTTCGACTCCAGCGGCATAATTCGCGACCTGCGCCGCCTCACGGGCACTGGCACCGGCTGCGAGCGCTGTCCCCACCCAGGCCGTGACGGTGTCGCCCGCGCCCGAGACGTCGAACACCTCGCGCGCCATCGTGGGAATGCGCGTGATCTCCAGGTCTTTCGTCACCAGCACCATCCCCTCAGATCCAAGGGTGAGCAGGAGGTTGTCCACGCCCAGCGTGTCGAGGGTGGTGGGGAGGGCGTCGGGGTGGTCGAGGTCGAGGGCCGCCCCCATCGCCTGTTCCAGCTCGCGGCGGTTGGGCTTGAACACCGTCGCCCCTTTGTAGGCGAAGAACAGCTTGAACTTGGGATCTACCACTACCGGCACGCCGCGCTGCTTGGCGAGTATCATCGCCCGCTCGATCACGCTGGGCGTCAACGTCCCCTTGTTGTAGTCCTCAATTAATAGCGCGTCGGCGTCGGCCATCGCCGCTTCGAGCTGGCCCGCGACCTGCTGCTCAGCGCGGGCCGGAATCGGCTCGTCCACCTCCTCATCGATCCGCACCACCTGCTGGCCGCGCGCCATGACGCGCGTCTTGGATGTCGTCGGCCGGGCTGCCGCGACCACGAGGTGCCGGTCGGGGAGGCGCGCCTGGGCGACCTCCGCGCGCAGCGAGTCGCCGCGGGCGTCGTCCCCGATCACCGCGACGAGCCGCCCCTCAGCTCCGATTGCCGCCACGTTCGCCGCCACGTTCGCCGCCCCCCCTAGCGCGTAGCGCCGGGTGGTGACCGTGACGACGGGCACCGGCGCCTCGGGCGAGATCCGCTCGGCCTCCCCCGCGAGATAGATGTCCAGCATCGCGTCGCCCACAACGACTATCCGACGCTCGGCCATCTTGGCGAGGAGAGACTCTAGGCGCTCCCGAGTGAATCTGGGAAGGTCCGTCACGCCGCACCCGGACCAGTGCGGGATGCGAGATAGGGGATACGGGATGCGACGGTGCAACACGCATCCCGCATCCCCCCCCCCCCCACCGACGCCGCCTCAGGGATCCCGCACCTCGCATTCACGGCAGTGCGCTCTCCTTCCTCAACCGGTACGTCACAGCGATAGAGCCCACAAGGCGCGTTCGGCTCGCCCCGGCGATGTGTTGATAGTTAGCGATCCGATGCACACCTGCGTCCCATCTCAGCCCCATGCGTCCGTCTGGCGCGTAGCTGCCGCCCAGCGCCACGCGGAACGTGCGCTCGACAATGCCCTGGAAGATCGTGGCGGTGGAGGGGTACTGCGCGACCGCGGGGTGGGGGAGATGGGGGTCGCCCTCGCCTTGGCGCAGCACCGTGAGCTCTGGCTCGACCAACAGCCCGGGCTGGGGGATCAGGGAGAGTTTGAGCGTCGCCTGGTCGTAATCATTGAAATTGCGCCCGGTGCCGAGGAAGTGGTACAGCGGGACCTGCAGGTTATCCTCGTTACGGTAGGTGAGGTTCGTGACGCGAGTGTAGAAGGCGCGCCAGGTGGCAGGGGCGAGCCAGCGGCTGCTCTTCGCGCCCAAGGTGAGTCCGTAGCTCGAGGGCTTCAGGTCGGCGGCCGTTTTGTTGTCCACCTGGATGTCGTCTAGCATGAACTGGCCGAACACCGTCACGGGGCTGTGGCGCTCGAAATCCACGCCGATGAAGCTGTTCACGTTCGTCCCGGTGTTGAGCTGCTCCAGGAGGTGGAGGTTCAAGATGTTGAGATACCACGGCTCGAATTGCCGGGCTGGTCCCGACAGCACCGCGCCCTCCCACAGCGCTAGCGTCCAGCGGTGCGAGGGGCGGAACCACAGCCGGTGCTGGACCATGTAGCGGTTCACGGCAGCCCCCATCGAGTCGTTCCGCGTGTCGAGCTGCGTGAGCACCGCCTGTAGTTGGACGCGACTGGTACCGAGGGTCACGCCGAGGTGGTCGGGGCCGTAGGGGTTCTCGGACAGCAGCAGGCCTTGGACGTCGCTCGGCCCCCAGTTGCGGTCCAAGCGGCCGAAGAAGATCTCGCCCAGTCGCCACTGCGCGCTGATGTAGGCCTCCGCGGTGCGCCCACCGACCTTACGGTCCTTCTTCCCGAACCAATCGGGATCGTACTTGAGACGCGTGTCGAAGTAGGGGTGGGTCGCGGCTACGATGCCGCCGAAGTCGAGCTCCAGGGCAAGCCCGCCGCTCACGAAGCCGTGCTCGGGCCCTGCCTTGCGTAGGCCAGTCGAGTCGATCGCTGAAAGGGCGTCGCGCCTGGAATAGGTAGCGGCGCTGACGCCGAGGTCGGCGTCGAGGCGGTAGTGCGGGCCGGACAGGGGCGACTCGAGATCCGCCAGCAGCCGTCGCACCGTTCCCCGCACCGCGCCGCGGACGGCGAGGGTGTCCACATCATGCAGCGCATGGATGAGATCGGCCCTACGGAACGGCCTGGTGAGCGGCGTCGGGTCCACCATGGCGCCCGCCGCTATCAGGTGTTCGACGTACGGCATGCCCCAGTACTGGAGCGGGACGTAGGGAGAAGCGCTCTGTGCGGCCAGGCGGCTACCGGGAGCCAGGCTCACCAGCAGCAACATCAACGTTCGCATGCGAACCATGGGTGCGGGAATCTGTGGTATGCGACGCGAATCCGCTATTCTTCACGCGCCCAAGAACGTCCCGTAGATGTTCCGCTATTCGGAATTCGTAAGGAACGGGGAAGGGAGCAAGAGTGCACGTCGAGCTCCGGCGCGGTGGGCTGGTCGAATCTCGTCATGTGTCCCACGTCGCCGTGGTGGACGGGGAAGGGCATCTCATCGCCCGGGCTGGGGACCCTGACTTCGTCACGTTCTGGCGCTCCGCGGCGAAGCCGTTTCAGGCCATGCCGCTCGTCTTGGACGGCGCGGCCGATCACTTCGGGATGACGGCGGTAGACCTCGCGTTGTGCTGCGCCTCGCACTCGAGCGAGCCCGGCCAAGTGAATCTCGTCCGCGAGCTGCTCCAGAAGATCGGCTGCAGCGAGCGTGACCTGACGTGCGGGCCGCACACGCCGCTTTCGGAAGCGGTCGCCAAGGACTATCAGACGCGTGGGGTGCGCCTCACTGCCGTGTACTCGAACTGCTCCGGGAAGCACGCGGGGATGCTCGCCCTGGCGCGTCACCATGACTGGCCGACGGAAGGCTACGCGCGTCTCGACCACCCTGTGCAGCGGCGCTGCCTCGCCGAGGTGAGTCGTTGGACCGGAGCGCCGGAGCGGGAGATCGGGGTTGCTGTCGATGGCTGCGGAGTTGCCTGTTTTGCGCTTCCGCTACGGAGCATGGCAACCGCATATGCAAGGCTCGGGAAGGGAGAAGCCGGTAACGCGAAGCATGCGGCGACTGACGCTTCGCGTTCCTCGCCTCCCGCATTCCGTATAGTGGAGGCTATGCTCCGCCATCCCGAGCTGGTCGCCGGTGATGGGAGGCCCTGTACAGCGATGATGCGCGCCCATCCGGGCCGGGTGATTACCAAGGTCGGCGCCGAGGGGGTCTATGGAGCCCTGCTCATGCGGGAAGGGCTTGGCGTCGCCATCAAGATCGAAGACGGCCACGGCCCTGCCTCAGTCTTGGCCATGGCTGCTGTGTTGCGCGAACTGGGGCTCGAGCCGCAGCCGGATTCCTTGCTCGCCACCCCCACTCGCAACTCGCGCGGTGAGGTGGTCGGAGAGCTGCGTGTAAATGGCGGGCTCGTGCAATGAAAGGATGGGGGATTGGGGAATGGGGGATGGTACTCTGAGTACGGGGACAGCGGCCACGCTCGATCCGCAGACTGTCGCGCTGGTCCGGGTAGCGGCGGCGATCGCCACCGGAGACGATAAGGTGTTGCGGGACCGGATGACCGCCGCTCGAGGCGCCGGCGTGCCGGCCCTGTGGATGGAGGAGCTGTTGCTGCAGAGCCTGCTCAACGTGGGGTATCCACTCACCCTAGCTGCGTTCGCGGTGTGGCGCGAGGTGGCGGGGCCAGTGAAAGACGCCGGCGAGCCAATCGCTCACGCCGTCTGGCCGCAGTGGGTCGAGCGCGGAGCCAAGGCGTGCGCGGCCGTGTACGGCCGCACCTACCACAAGCTGCTGCTGAACCTCAAGGCGCTGCACCCCGCCCTCGAGGCGCTGGTGCTGGTGGACGCGTATGGCAAGGTGCTAGGCCGGCCGGGCCTCGACGCCAAGCGGCGCGAGCTGTGCACGCTAGCGGCGATCGCGATGCTCCGCGCGCCGCGCCAACTCCACGCGCATTTGCGCGGCGCGCTGAACACGGGCTCGACGAGGGAGGAGGTCGATACGGTGCTGGCTTTAGTTGAAGTCGACCTACCTCCCGAGCGCGCCCTGAAGATCTGGGAGCTGTGGGCGGATGTGCGCGAGAGGAACCTGTGAGCGCTCGGGTGTGTGGGTGGGTGGGCATGTGGGACCGGACGGTGCAAAGTCGTGGTCGCTCTCCACTCGGCGAGTCCCACTGCTCTACACACCCACGCCCTGGTTTTTCTGATGTTCATTGATCGCGCCGTCGTCCACGTCCTCGGCGGAGCCGGTGGAGCCGGCGCATCCTCGTTCCGTCGAGAAAAGTTCGTCCCCAAAGGTGGTCCCGACGGCGGCGAGGGCGGTCTCGGCGGCAGCGTGTTCGTGCGTGCCGACGGGAACCTGGCCACACTCCTCGACTACCGCTACCGCACGCATTGGAAAGCCGAGCGCGGACAGCACGGCAAGGGCAAGAACATGACGGGCAAGTCTGGGAGCGACCTCTACCTCCCGGTGCCGCCCGGAACCGAGATCCGCGACGCCTCAACGGGCGAAGTGCTGAGTGAGTTGCTGGAGGCTGGCGAAGCAGTGCAGGTGGCCAAGGGTGGCCGCGGCGGTCGGGGCAACGCGCGCTTCGCCACACCCACCCACCAGAGTCCGCGCGAGTGGGAGCCGGGGGAGTACGGCGAGGAGCGCACGCTCGAACTGATCCTGAAGCTGATCGCCGACGTCGGTTTGCTGGGCGAGCCCAATGCCGGCAAGAGCACCCTGCTGTCGGTGATCTCGGCCGCGCGACCCAAGGTCGCCGATTATCCCTTCACCACCCTCGAGCCGCACCTCGGCGTGGTCGGTCTGTCGGACAGCCGCTCGTTCGTCGTCGCCGACATCCCTGGCATCATCGAGGGCGCGCACGTGGGGAAGGGACTGGGCCTCAAGTTCCTGCAGCACGTTGAGCGCACCCGGCTCGTCGCGGTCCTCGTCCCCGTGGACAGCTCCGATCCGCAGGCCACCTACGAGCTGTTGCGGCGTGAAGCCGCCCTGTATTCCCCGGACCTTGGCGCCAAGCCCCACGTCGTGGTGCTGACGAAGCGCGATCTGCTCTCTCCAGGGGATGCTGTGCCTTCGCTCCAGACCGATGACGACGCTCCCGTCCTGGCGATCTCGGCCGTTACCGGGGCTGGCGTGCCCGAACTGCTCGAGGCGTTATGGCGGACGCTGCGGACTCCTGCCGCGACGAGCTAGCCGCCACCGTGCGCAGTCCAGTATGCCCTTTGGTACTTGCCGAAGCGGTCCCGCGCCGATAAATGAAGGAGCGGTCAGATGCCGCTCGGAGATCACCGTTCCTCGATGACCGGCATTCATGAGCGACTCCACGTGGCCTGCAGCGGCCGCTACACGATTGAGCGAGACCTCGGGGCTTGGTGGAATGGCGATGGTATGCCTTGCGCCAGACGTGTGGCACTATGGGGCGAGCCGTTGACCGCTCCCCTCGAGCCCCTCTCTGCCGCACTCACGGACCGCTACTTGCTCAGCAGTGTGCGGGTGAAGACAAGTGAGCGTTGACCTTAGCCCACCGGGAGCCTCCCCCCCCATCGTTATCCTCGATGAGGGTGCTGTCCAACGGCTGCTCCACTTCGGTGAACTCATTCCTGCCATGGCGAAGGCGCTGGCCGACTTGTCGGTGGGGGGGGGTCGCGTCGTGCAACCGGTGCGCACAATTCTCCCAGTGGCTCCTCACCAGGGGTTCTTCGGCATCATGCCGGCGTATGCTGGCGCGCTGGGGGCCAAGTTGGTCACTTTCTACCCCCACAACGAGGGTATCCCAACTCACCATGCCGTGATCGTCTTGTTCCGAGCCGATACCGGGGAGCCGCTCGCCATGATGGACGGCCGGTTGATCACCGAGATGCGGACGGCGGCCGTATCGGCTGTCGCTACGCAGCATCTCGCCAGGGCGGACGCTTCGGTGCTCGCGATTCTCGGGTCCGGCGTGCAAGCGGGGAGCCATCTCGAAGCGCTTCGGCTGGTTCGGCCATTTCGAGAGGTCCGAGTCTGGAGTCCCCGTAACGCCCGGGCGTTTGCCGAGCGCCACGGCGTCAGGGCCACAGTCTCTCCTGAGGACGCCGTGAGCGGCGCGGATGTGGTGGTTGTGGCCACGAGCGCCCGGGTGCCGGTCTTGTGCGGGCGCTGGCTGTCGCCCGGTACGCACGTCAATGCGATCGGCGCCGTGCGGCCGGACTGGAGAGAGCTCGACGACGAGCTCCTGGCCGGAGCCCGTCTCTACGTCGAGTCCCGCGAGGCGGCGGGAAAGGAATCGGGTGATGTGATGGCGTCAGGAGGGATTGTGGGGGAGATCGGCGAGGTTGTCGCCGGCGTCCAGCCTGGTCGCCGCAGCGCCGATGAGATCACGGTGTTCAAGTCGGTCGGGGTCGCCGTCGAAGACGTTGCGGCCGCCGCCCTGGTGTACGATGCGCACCGGACAATGGACAATGCGCACGACGCCTGAACCTATCCGCCCCATCGCACTGGGCGAGATCCGGAAAGCGCGCGAACGCATCGCGAAGACCATCGTGCGCACACCGGTGGTCCGCCTGGAGCTGGGACCCGACTATCCGGATGTCCGGCTCAAACTCGAGAACCTGCAGCCGATTAACGCCTACAAGCTACGGGGTGCCACCAATGCCGTGGCGCTGCTGTCCGCATCCGAGCGTGCGCGCGGGGTGTGGACCATCAGCGCGGGCAATGCGGGCCAAGGCGTCGCGTATGCTGCGCGACAAGCGGGTGTGCCGTGCACGGTCGTCGCGATCGAAACGGCGCCCGCTGCGAAGATCGAGCGCATGAGGGCGCTCGGCGCTAGGCTCATTCTGGTGCCGTTCGATGTCGCCTGGAAGGCCCTTGAGGAGCGTGCGTTTCCCGGAGCTGAGGGCACGTTCGTGCATCCGTTCGACGATCACAATTTCATCGCCGGTCACGCGACGATGGGTCTCGAGATTCTGGAAGATGTGCCCGACGCAGTCGCGGTCATCGCTGCCATCGGCGGCGGCGGGCTCATCACGGGTGTGGGGAGCGCCCTCAAGGCGCTCAAGCCGTCGATTCGAGTCTGGGGGGCTGAGCCGGAGACGGCCGCTCCCGCGGCGCTCTCGTTCGTCAAGGGAGCTCCGCAAGTGTTCAAGGAGTGGAAGGCTTCGTTCGTCGATGGTGCCGGCGGCCAGAGCCTGTTCCCCAGGATGTGGGAACGCATGAAGCCGGTGGTCGACGGCTGCATCGTGGTCACTCTGGAGGAGACGAAGCGCGCCATGCGCCTCATGGCGGAGAAGGCGCGCGTCATCGCGGAAGGCGCCGGCGCCCTGCCGCTCGCTGCCGCGTTGACGGGGAAGGCCGGTGGGGGTCCGATTGTGGCGATCGTGTCCGGCGGCAACATCGATCTGAAGAAGTTCTTCGAGCTTGTGGACCAGGCCAAGTGATGAGCGAACCCGCCGAGCGGCTCAGGCAGTACGAGCTCGCAATCTCAGTCCTCCTGCTGCTGACGGTGCTCGCACCGTCGCCGGTGCTGTCTCAAGTGCCGCTCAGTGTTAGCGGCCTGCGAGTGGAATACCTCACCAACCCCGTAGGCATCGACGCGGCCCCCCCTCGGCTCAGCTGGCGGCTCGCGACAACCAAGCGCAACACGATGCAGGCCGCCTATCAGGTACAGGTCGCGAGCAGTGAGGCGAACCTCACTCGCGCTACGGATCTGCTCTGGGATTCGGGAAAAGTTGTGTCTGACACCTCGGTGTTCGTGGACTATGCTGGTCCGCCGATGGGATCGCGCACGCCCTACTACTGGCATGTGCGCGTGTGGGATGCGAGCGGCCGTGCCTCGACCTGGAGCCCCGCCGCGTCCTGGGAAACCGGACTGCTGCAGGCCGCGGACTGGACGGCCCAGTGGATCGGTCCCGGGCCGAGTGCGTCGGATAGCCTCCCCTCCCCGTCGCCGCTCTTGCGACACGCGTTTCGCGTGGTCGGCCAGGTGCGCTCCGCCCGTCTCTACGTGTCGAGTCTCGGCTTGTACGAGCTCCACCTCAACGGTCGGCGAGTCGGCGACCAGCTCTTCACTCCTGGGTGGACGTCCTACCGCCGCCGCTTACAGTACCAGACCTACGACGTCACCTCGCTCCTGCGACCAGGAGACAATGCCGTCGCGGCGATGCTTGGGGATGGCTGGTACCGCGGGTACTTAGGGTTCTCCGGCCAGCGCAACCGGTATGGCCGGCGGCTCGCTCTTCGCGCGCAGCTCGAAATCCGCTACCAGAACGGCCACACGGAACGCGTCGTGTCCGATGCGAACTGGAAGGCGACTATTGGCCCCGTGCTCGCCTCGGACATCTATCGCGGGGAGACGTACGACGCGCGGCTGGAACATCCCGGGTGGACCACGATGTCGTACGACGACCGCGGCTGGGCACCGGTGGCGATCGTCGACCCGCCGACCGCTACGCTGGTCGCCCCCGTGTCCCCGCCGGTCCGTCGCGTGCGTGAGCTGCGTCCGGTGGCCATCCGACAGGCGCCGTCCGGTGAGATGGTGTTCGACCTCGGCCAGAACTTCACCGGCTGGGCGCGCCTCGTCGTCCGGGGGAGGGGGGGGGAGG
>WNFC01013554.1_pt1 | contig 11536 bp, 8 predicted proteins | sample 5400541 | NCBI WGS metagenome assembly WNFC01 (sample SAMN13153342, study PRJNA577476) | soil metagenome | isolation source: 120 cm saprolite under Douglas fir tree site 2 hole 2 replicate 1 | place: USA:California | collected 2015-04-18
GTGTTCAACGAGGTGACGCGCAACGCCGTGCTCGACGCCTTCCGCCACCCGCGCGAGATCGACGGCGAGCTGGTCGAGGCCTATCTCGCCCGCCGTGCGCTCGATTACCTCGTCGGGTTCACGCTGTCGCCGGTGCTGTGGCGCAAATTGCCCGGCAGCCGTTCGGCCGGCCGCGTGCAATCGGTCGCGCTGCGCCTGGTATGCGAGCGCGAAGCCGAGATCGAGGCGTTCCGCCCGCGCGAATACTGGACGATCGAGGTCGAGTTCCAGACCGAGGCAGGCGAGCGTTTTACCGCGCGCCTGTCTCATCTCGACGGTAAGAAGCTCGACCGCTTCGACCTCGACAGTGAGACGAAAGCCCGCGCCGCCGCCGCCGCGATCCTCGCCGCCGGCACTTTCAGCGTCGCCTCGGTCGAGCACCGCGAGGTGCACCGCAACCCGTTTCCGCCGTTCACCACCTCGACCCTGCAGCAGGAGGCCTCGCGCAAGCTCGGCTTCGGCGCGAGCCGAACGATGCGGGTTGCCCAGCGACTTTATGAGGGCATCGATCTCGACGGCGATACGGTCGGCCTCATTACCTATATGCGCACCGATGGCGTCGCGATCGCCGCCGAGGCGATCGCCGCGGCGCGCGGGCTGATTGGCAGCGAGTTCGGCCCGCGCTATGTGCCGGGTGAGCCCAGGGTCTACCGCAGCCCGGCCAAGAACGCGCAGGAGGCGCACGAGGCGATCCGCCCAACCGATCTCGCCCGCAAGCCCGGCGATGTCGCCCGCCATCTCGACAACGACCATCGCCGGCTTTACGAGCTGATCTGGAAGCGCACGGTGGCGAGCCAGATGGCCTCAGCGCTGCTCGACCAGGCCAGCGTCGACATTGCCGACCAGAGCGGCCGACTGCGGCTGCACGCAACCGGCTCGGTCATGCTGTTCGACGGGTTCCTGAAACTGTACCAGGAAGACCGCGACGACGCGGCCGAGGAAGAAAGCGAAGGCCGGCGCCTGCCGAATATGCGCGAGCGCGAGCGCCTCGCGCGCGGTGCGGTCGACCCGGCGCAGCATTTCACCCAGCCGCCGCCCCGCTACTCCGAGGCGAGCCTCGTCAAGAAGCTCGAAGAGCTGGGCATCGGCCGCCCCTCGACCTATGCCTCGATCCTGCAGGTCCTGCAGGATCGCGAGTATGTAAAGCTCGACAAGCGGCGCTTCGTTCCGGAGGACCGCGGCCGGCTGGTCACCGCGTTTCTGACCAGCTTTTTCGAGCGCTATGTCGAATACAATTTCACTGCCGACCTCGAAAACCAGCTCGACGAGGTTTCCGGCGGGCGGGTCGACTGGAAAGAGCTGCTGCGCGATTTCTGGCGCGATTTCTCATCCGCGGTCGCCGGCACCAAGGATCTGACGATCAAATCGGTGCTCGAAGCGCTCGACGCCGAGCTCGGCCGCCATTTCTTTCCCGATGACGGCCCCGACAACGCGACCGGGCGCGACCCGCGCCTCTGCCCGGGCTGCGGCAATGGCCGCCTTTCCTTGAAGCTCGGCCGCTTCGGCGCCTTTATCGGCTGCTCCAACTACCCGCAATGCCGCTACACCCGCGCCTTCGGGGCCGAGACCGAGGATGAGCCCGGCGGCGCCGACACGGTGCTCGGCAGTGACCCGGTAAGCGGCCAGAGCGTCGCCCTCAAGAAGGGACCCTACGGTCATTATCTCCAGCTCGGCGAGGGTGAAAACGGTAATAAGCCGAGGCGAGTTGCGGTGCCGCGCGGTCTCAAACCGGCCGATATCGATCTCGATCCGATCACCGCCGGGATCGGCCGGTTCGGCGCCTATATCAAGCACGGCTCGTCGTTCACCTCGCTCGGCGCCGATGACGACGTGTTGACGATCGGCCTCAATCGCGCGGTGACGCTGTTGGCCGAAGCCAAGACCGGGGCACGGCGTGGGCCGCAATTGCTGCGCGAACTCGGCCCCCACCCCGCGGGCGGCACGGTGCCGCTGTACCGCGGGCGCTATGGGCCCTATGTCAGCCATGACGGAATCATCGCCTCGCTGCCGAAAGGCGCCGATCCCGACGCCTTTACCCTCGAGGTGGCGGTCGCGCTGCTCGCGACACAGCGGGCCAAGGGCAAGCCCCGACGCGCGGCCCGCAAAGCCCCAGCCCGCAAGGCCGCACCCGCCGCCGGCAACGGCGCGACACAGCCGGGCCGTCGCGCCGCCGCCACAAAGCGCGCCAAACCGAAGGCAAAGCCGCCGGCAAAGGCCGCCGCGAAAAGTCGGTGCGGCAACGCCCGGCCTAGGTGAGAGGCTGGATCCACACCATGCGTCCTTCGAGACGCCCGCTACGCGGGCTCCTCAGGATGAGGCTAAATTGTTAATGCCACACACAAATGTTCCTCATCCTGAGGAGGCGCGAAGCGCCGTCTCGAAGGACGCGCGGGCGCTTCTGCGGCAATAAGATGGGTGCTATTCTTTATATCCTCTGCTGTTCCGACGGCTCGTATTACATCGGGACGACGCGCGATAGCTTGGAGAGGCGTAATTACATCGGGACGACGCGCGATAGCTTGGAGAGGCGTATCAACGAACATCAGGCTGGCACCTATGACGGCTACACCGCGTATCGGCGGCCAGTAAAGTTGGTGTTTCAGCAGAGTTTCGAGCGGATTGAAGATGCCATATCGGCCGAGCGGCAGATCAAAGGGTGGCGCCGTGAGAAGAAAGAAGCATTGATCCGCGGCGACTATCCGGTCCTCCCGTTGCTGGCGAGTCGGGCCAAGCGAGCTGAGATTGAGCCGTCGCCCAAGTAATCCGCCGGGCCGTGCCCTCCCCTCGGCCGAGGCGCTGATCGAATTCCTGCGCGACAATCCGGGCGCGGTCGGCACGCGCGAGATTGCCCGCGCTTTCGGGCTGGGACCGGCCGAGCAGCGGGCTTTGCGCGACATGCTGCGGCGGGTCGGACGCTCCGGCGAGCTGGTGCGCGCCGCCAACCGCAAATTCGTCGCCGGACCGGCGCTCCCCGAAATCATGCCGGTCGAGCGCATCGGCAGCGATGCCGACGGCGTGCCCCTCGCCCGGCCGGTTGCCTGGTCGGCGAGTGGCGAAGAGCCGAGCTTTCGCCTGATTGGCGCGGCCGGCGATGAGCTCGCGCCCGGCGAGCGCGCGCTGGCCCGGCTGATCCGACGCGGCTCGGGCGAGATCGAGGCCGAAATCATCCGCCGCCTCGACGAAGCGGCGAGCCGTATCGTCGGAATCTTCCGCCGGACGCGCGATGGCGGAGAAATCATCCCCGTCGACCGCCGCGACAAGGGCGAGTATCGGGTGCTCGGCCATGATGCGGCCGGGCTTCCCGATGATGAGTTGGTGATTGCCGCGGAGCTGCCGTCGCGCCGATTCGGCAAGCGCGCCCGCATCCTCGACCGCCTCGGCCCGGCGAACGCGCCCGGAGCGATCAGCCGGATGACGATCGCCGCCTTCGACATTCCCACCGAATTTCCGCCTGCCGCGCTCGCCGAGGCGGCTGCGGCGCGGCCGACCGATCCCGCGGGCCGCGCCGATCTGCGCGAGCTGGCGCTGGTCACGATCGACGACAGCGACGCCCGCGATTTCGACGACGCGGTGTGGGCCGAGGCCGATCCGGATCCGGCCAATCCCGGTGGCTGGCATCTCGTCGTCGCGATCGCCGATGTCGGCGCCTATGTCGCCCCCGGCAGTGCGCTCGACCGCGAGGCCGCCCGCCGCGGCAACTCTGTCTATTTCCCCGACCGCGTCGTGCCGATGCTGCCGGAGGCGCTGTCCAACGATTTGTGCTCGCTGGTGCCGGGCGCCGACCGGCCCTGCCTCGCCGTCCATCTGTGGATCGACGCCGCCGGACGCAAGCGGCGGCACCGCTTCGAGCGGGCGATCATGCGCTCGGCGGCGCGGTTGACCTATGATGCGGTCCAGGCGGCGCATGACGGGCGCCCCGGCGAGCCCGTCCCGCTCACAGCGGACCGGCAGGCGGCGCTCTACGGCGCCTTCGCGGCGCTCGACCGGATGCGGCAGGCGCGTGGCGCCTTGATGCTCGACCTCGCGGAACACCGTGTGGTGCTCGATAGCGACAGGCGCCCGATCGCCGTCATCCCGCGGACCCGGCTCGACAGCCATCGGCTGATCGAGGAATTCATGATCCTCGCCAACATCGCCGCGGCCGAGGAGCTCGAGTCGCGGCATCAGCCCTGTCTCTATCGCGTGCACGACCAGCCCGACCCGGAAAAGCTGGCGGCGTTGCGCGATTTCCTCGACGAGCTGGGGCTTCCCGGCCTCGCCCTGGCAAAGGGCCAAGTCGTCCGGCCCGAGCTGTTCAACCGCGTCCTGGCGCGCGCCGCGACACGGCCGGAGGCCGCGATGATCAACCAGCTGGTGCTGCGCGCGCAGGCCCAGGCCGTCTACAGCCCAAATAATATCGGCCATTTCGGCCTCGCCCTGCCGCGCTACGCCCATTTCACCTCGCCGATCCGGCGCTATGCCGATCTGGTCGTGCATCGTGCGCTGCTCGCCCGAACGACGCTGGCGCGCGAAGGCGGCGAGGCTTTGGCCACCATTGCCGAGCACATCTCGGCGACCGAGCGGCGCGCCGCCGCGGCCGAACGCGCCGCGCTCGATCGCTATCGCGCGAGCCTGCTCGGCGGCGCTATCGGCACGGTGTTCACCGGGCGGATTACCGGGGTCGCCCCGTTCGGGCTGTTCGTCGCCCTGCCCGAGAGCGGCGCCGACGGGCTCATTCCGATATCGAGCCTGCCCTCGGATTATTATGACCATGAGGCCGCGCGCCACCGGCTCGTCGGCCGCCGCTCCGGGCGCGTCTTCGCGCTCGGCGACGCCGTGACGGTCACTTTAGTAGAAGCGGACCCGATCGGCGGGCGGCTGGTTTTCCGGATCGAGGGCGAGTCCTTTGCGCGACCGCAAATCGCGGCAATGCGGCCGCGGCGTGGCTTATACCGTCGCCGGCGCTGAACTGACCTGTTTGCCGCCGGCGTGTTGATCGCAACCGCGCGGGGCTCTACTCTCTTGCGCGCGCGAGGGGCGGCATTCGGGGCTAACCCATCGTGCGCCCGTCACTGATCACGCGAGCCAGGGGGTTACCGATCCGCGCGCTGCTGTATCTGCGGCCGACCGCGTGGGCGGGCCTCGTTCTGACCCTGTTGACGCTCGCCGGCTGCGGGGTGCAAGGCTCGTCGTCGGCCGATGCCGAGGCGCAGCTCTTCGCCCGCGGGCTCGACGAGATCGCCGATCTTTATATCGAGCCGGTGGCGAGCCGCCGGCTGGCCCTATCCGCCATAGCGCGGCTGTCCCGGCTCGACGGCGAGCTTCACGTGCGCGACAGCATCGCAACCGGAAGCGGCGGTGCGCTCGCGCTCAGCTATGGCGGCCGCGACATCGGCCTCTACGCAATGCCGGCCGACACGGACAGCCGCGCATGGGGCGAATTGCTCGCCACCCTGATCGCAGCCGCGAAGCAAGCCTCGCCCCGCCTCGCCGCGCTGTCGCAGGACACCATCGATCAGGTCGCGTTCGACGGCATGATCACAGCGCTCGATCGCTTTTCGCACTATTCCGCTCCGAGGATGGCGCGCGATCAGCGCGCGGCGCGCGACGGATTCGGCGGGATCGGCGTCACGCTCGACACGGCTAGCGACATCTTCCGCGTCACCGCCGTCACCCCGCAGAGCCCGGCCGATCGCGCCGGCATCCGCCCCGAGGACCAGATCGTCGCGATCGACGGGGTCGCCACTGCGGGCCGTTCGCACGAGGAGATCATTCGCCAGCTGCGCGGACCGGTCGGCAGCGCGGTCGCGGTCAGCGTCGTGCGCCCCGGCACGGCGCAGCCCGGCGACCTGCGGCTGCAGAGGGCTCTGGTCATCGCGCCGACCGTGACCGCGTCACGGGACGGCGACATCGCCGTGTTCGGCATCGCCAGCTTTAACCGCAGCACGACCCAGCGCATCGTCGAGGGGCTGGCGGAAATTCACCAGCAGACCGGTGGGCGCCTCGCCGGGATCGTCATCGACCTGCGCGGCAGCCCGGGCGGGCTGCTCGACCAGGCGGTCAGCCTCGCCGATCTGTTCATTCCCGACGGCCCGATCGTATCGACCGTCGGCCGCCACCCGGCCAGCCACCAATATTTCGCCGCCTCGGGCCGCGGCATCGCCGCGCGGACGCCGCTCGCGGTGCTGATCAACGGCGGCTCCGCCTCGGCTGCCGAGATCGTGGCGGCCGCGTTGCAGGATGCCGGACGCGCCGTCGTGGTCGGCAGCTCGTCCTATGGCAAGGGCACCGTGCAGACCGTGCTGCGCCTGCCGAACGATGGCGAGCTGACCCTGACCTGGGCTCGGCTCGTCACGCCGTCGGGCTATTTCCTGCAGACGCACGGGGTGGTGCCAACGCTGTGCACCGTCGATCTGGGCGATGACGAGCGCGCGCTCGCGATCGGGTTGCAGCGGGTCTCCGCCCCGTCGGCTACCGCTCTGCCGACGCGCCCGCGCGCCGCTCTCGACGAGGGCGCCTGGTCCGAGCTGCGTCGTTTGTGCCCGGCGCGCCGTACCAGCCCGGCCATCGATTTGAGGCTGGCCGAGCGGGTGCTCGCCGACCCCAAGCTCTACGGCGAAGCGCTGCAGGCATTGTCCATGACGACCCAGCTTGGCGCAAGCGCGCCCGCCGTACGGCCAGAGCCTGGCACGACACCAGAGCCTGGCTTGACAGACGTCAAGCGCGCGCTATCTTCCCAGTCGCACTAATCTCCGAACCTCGCGAGGCCGCCGATGGCAAAGACCAACACTGTCCTGATCAAGCTGGTCAGCAGCGCCGATACGGGGTTTTACTACGTCACCAAAAAGAACCCGCGGACGAAAACCAACAAGCTCGAGCTGAAGAAGTTCGATCCCGTCGCGCGTAAGCACGTCGTCTTCAAGGAAGCCAAGATCAAATAGCTGGCCGGGAGGCCGCGTGGGCGGCTGCGCCCGAGCGGCCGTCATTCCCGCGCACGCGGGAATCCAGAGTGACCGCTGTACCGCTATCCCGGGACCCCCGCTTTCGCGGGGGTGACGACAGCCGTGGTCCATGCCCGGCCATGACGCGATTCAACCTAATAAAGTGTCGCTGTGACGGCTCAGGAGTTGGCGGCCATCGGCATCGGCATCACCAGCGGCGTCGCCCGCTGGGGAGGGAACGTGATGATGCGGTTGCGGCCAGCATTCTTGGCCGCATAAAGCGCCTCGTCGGCGCGCTGCAGCAGGCTCTCCAGCGTATCGCGATTCCCCTCGCCGGTCATCGCAATGCCGACGCTGACCGTGACCCGCGGCTTGTCGCCCTTCCCTTGCAGAACGAAGGGCTCCTCGGCGACCGCAGCGCGCAGACGCTCGGCGACGACGACCGCCCCGCCAAGGCTGGTCTCCGGCATGACCACCACGAACTCCTCGCCGCCCAGGCGACCGACGAGGTCGACGCTGCGCACCTGGCGCACTGCGCGGTCGGCGATTTGGCGCAGGACCGCATCGCCGGCCGGATGGCCATAACGATCATTGACCTGCTTGAAATGATCGATGTCGACGAGCATCAGCGCGGTGCCGCCGCTGCCCTCGGTCATTCGGCCGAGCAGCTCGTTCAGATGCGCGAAGACATAACGGCGATTGTAGAGCCCGGTCAGTTCGTCGGTCAGCGCCATCGACAGGCTGCGCTGGTAGTTTTCGCGCAGCCGCTCCTCCAGGCGCTTGCGGCGGATCTGAGTCCGCACCCGCGCCAAGAGCTCGTTGCGATCGACCGGACGGATCAAATAATCGTTGGCGCCGAGATCGAGGCCCTTGGCGAGCCGCGGCAGCTCGCTGTCATCGGCCATCAGCAAGATCGGCAACCGGCGCGAACTCTCATTCGCCCGCCACTGGGCGACAAGCCGCAGCGGGTCGCCATCCGGCAGCGATAGGCTGGCGATGACCAATTCGACCCCATCATCCAAGAGGGCTTGTGCCTCGGCACAGGAGGAGGCGTGCACCACCGAGGCGGCAACCGTCCCCAGCGTGTCGATGATCCTCGATGCGGTGACCCCTTTTTCTGCGGCGAGCAGGATCCGCGAGGCGCTGACGTCCTCGCCGGAACCTTCGGTCCCATCGGCGGTGCCGAACTGGCGGCAAACCTCCTCGCGCAAGCGCAGTTCGTCCATCATGCGCTTCAGGCGCACCAGAGAGCGCACGCGCGCGAACAGGGCGATATCATTGACCGGCTTGGTCAGGAAATCGTCGGCACCTGCTTCCAAGCCGCGCAGCCGGTCGGCGACATCGGACAGCGCGGTCACCATCACGACCGGGACATCGGCGGTGTGCGGGTTCGCCTTTAGCCGGCGGCACACCTCAAAGCCGTCCATTCGCGGCATCATCACATCGAGCAGGATGATGTCGGGCAGCTCCGCCTCGACCATGGCCAGCGCGGAGGGGCCGTTATCGGCGCTTACGACCTCGAAATACTCGCTGGCAAGCTTGGCTGTGAGCAGCCTGACATTGAGCTCGACGTCATCGACGACCAAAACGCGAGCAGTCATGACCCAATAGCCCCTTTCTCAGGGGAGAAAACGCTCGATGGTGCGCATGAAACCCGCCACCGAGATCGGCTTGGCTATATAGGCTTCGCAGCCGCCGTTGCGAATCTTCTCCTCATCGCCCTTCATCGCAAAGGCAGTCACGGCGATGACCGGGATCATTCGCAGATCATCGTCTTCCTTGAGCCATTTGGTAACTTCGAGCCCGGATACTTCGGGCAGCTGGATGTCCATCAAAATCAAGTCCGGCCGGTGTTGCCGCGCCATCCGCAGCGCCTCAACTCCATCCTTCGTCTGCAGGGTGAAATACCCATGCGCTTCGAGAAGGTCGTTGAAGAGCTTCATGTTGAGGTCGTTATCCTCGACAATCAACACCCTCTTCTGGGCCCGCCGGTCGAAATTGCCGTCCCGCCTCATCATCTCGAGCGTCATTCTCGCCTGGCCCCCAACTGCCGCGGATCACGGGTGCGCCGCAGCGCCCGGGGCTCGAGAGCCGGCCGGCCATCCGCAATCGCACGGTCATCGTTTTACCGGGGGTGGTTTAACAATTAGTAACCGTCGGGCAGGATGACGGAAAAAGCGGCAACCGGCGCGCGAACGGCGTAGACCGAGGAGGAACCCTTGGGGGCTGCCGTTGACGGCCTGGCTTGGCGAGGTAACGCTACCTGCGGGTGCGGCACGATGGGTGTGACCTTGCGCATCGGAATCGATCTCGGCGGCACCAAGATCGAGGCGGCAGCCATCGACCCGGAGGGCAGGATCCGGGCGAGAAGGCGAATCGCCACGCCGGTCGGCGATTACGACGGTAGCATTGCCGCACTTGTCGGCCTCGTCGCGGCGATCGAGAGCGAGGTCGGCGCGTGCGCTTCGGTCGGGGTGGGCATACCTGGGACCATTGTCGTCGAGACCGGGCTGGTGAAGAACGCCAATTCGACCTGGCTCAACCGCCGGCCGCTCGGCCGCGATCTCGAAGCCGCGCTCGGCCGCCCGGTCCGCTTTGCCAACGACGCCAATTGCTTTGCCCTGTCGGAAGCGATCGACGGAGCGGCGGCCGGCTGCGGCACCGTGTTCGGGGTCATTCTCGGCACCGGGGTCGGCGGCGGCATCGTGATCGGCGGGCGGCTGCTGGTCGGCACCAACGCGATTGCCGGCGAATGGGGGCACAATCCGATGCCGGCACCGCGACCGGACGAATTGCCGGGACCGCCCTGCTATTGCGGCCGTCCCGGCTGCATCGAGACGTTCCTGTCGGGGCCGGGGCTCGTCGCCGATCAATGCCGCCACGGTGGACGCGCCCTTGACGCGCCAGAGATCGCCGCCGCCGCAGCCGCCGGCGACCCGTACTGCCGGGCGACGCTCGACCGTTACGCCGACCGGCTCGCCCGCGCCCTCGCCAGCGTCATCAACCTGATCGATCCCGACGCGATCGTCCTCGGCGGCGGTCTCTCTGCCTTCGCCTTTCTCTATGACGAGGTGCCGCGGCGCTGGGGGCGCCACATCTTCTCCGATACGGTGGTGACCCGCCTGTTGCCGCCTCGCCACGGCGATTCGAGCGGGGTCCGCGGCGCCGCCTGGCTGTGGCCGCCCGAGGACAGCGGATGACCGCGACGCTGTGCCGCGATTGCGCTGTCTTGGCTGCGGCGGTGGAACCGCCGGAGCGCTGTCCCGAATGCGGCTCGCCGCGCACGGTTGCACACCGGGAACTCGCCGAACTGGCGATCGCCCATCTCGATTGCGACGCCTTTTATGCCGCGGTCGAGAAGCGCGACCGGCCGGAGCTGGCCGAGCTTCCGGTCATCGTCGGCGGCGGGGCGCGCGGCGTCGTCCTTGCTTGCTGCTATGTCGCGCGGCTATATGGCGTGCGCTCGGCGATGCCGATGTTCAGGGCGCTCGCCCTTTGCCCCGACGCGGTCGTGATCCGCCCGGACATGGCGAAATACCGCGTGGTCGGCCGCGCGGTCCGCGCCGAGATGCAGCGCCTCACCCCGCTCGTCGAGCCGTTATCGATCGACGAGGCGTTCCTCGACCTCGGCGGCACCGAGGTCTTGCACGGCGCCGCTCCGGCGCAGCTCCTGGCTGCGCTCGCCCTGCGCATCGAGGCGGGGCTCGGCATCACCGTCTCGATCGGGCTCAGCTACAACAAGTTTCTCGCCAAGCTCGCCTCCGACCTCGACAAGCCACGCGGCTTTGCGGTGATCGGGCGGGCCGAAGCCGCCGGGTTTCTCGCCAACAAGCCGGTCGGCTGGCTGTGGGGGGTCGGCGGCGGGATGCAGCGCCGCCTCGCCGCCGACGGCATCATGCGGATCGGCCAGCTGACGGCGCTCGCTCCGCGCGAGCTGGCCCAGCGCTATGGCCGGCTCGGTCGGCGCCTGGCGCAGCTGGCGCGGGGCGAAGACGACCGCCAGGTCGATCCCGAGGGACGCGCGCGCTCGATCTCGGCCGAGACGACCTTCGCCCGCGACGAAGCCAATGGCGAGGCACTGGCGCGGACGCTATGGCCACTGTGCGAAAAGGTCGCGGCCCGCCTGAAGCAAAGTGCACTTGCCGCCGGCACCGTGACCTTGAAGCTCAAGACCGCCGATTTCCGCCTGCGCACCCGCTCGCGCCGCCTCGCCGACCCGACCCAGCTTGCCGATACGCTCTACCGGACCGCGCGCCATCTCCTCGCCGGCGAAGCCGACGGCACCACCCGGTTTCGCCTGATCGGGGTCGGCGCGGACGGGCTCGTCGAGGGCACCGCCGCCGACCTGCCCACCCTGTTCGACCGGCCGCGCCACATCGAGGAAGCCATCGACGACATTCGCCGCCGCCACGGCGACGCCGCCGTGCGGCTCGGCCGCGCCTTGCCCGAGACCTGACGGATCGCGTGGCGTAATGCCGGGCAAAGAGACGGCGATGGTAAAAGCCGAGCCGGGGTTTTGCCCCGGCTGCACCATTCATCCGGCCCGCGATACTGCGAGACTTTCGGCTAACTCTTCA
>WNFC01008174.1_pt1 | contig 11535 bp, 14 predicted proteins | sample 5400541 | NCBI WGS metagenome assembly WNFC01 (sample SAMN13153342, study PRJNA577476) | soil metagenome | isolation source: 120 cm saprolite under Douglas fir tree site 2 hole 2 replicate 1 | place: USA:California | collected 2015-04-18
CCGCCGGCATCGACAAGAAACCGATCGATCTTCAGCCGCGCTTGTTCGCCAAGCTTGATCGTCGTATCGCGGCCGAGCCGCATTCCCAGTCGGGACGCGACGCCGGTCACGACTTCGTCGCCGAGAAAGACCGGCGCGGCCCGATCGAGCGTGCGGCGAACCGCGTCGAGCTCGGCGAAGGCCTCACCGTTGCTGTCCTCGACCGAGCCGACCCGCTCGACGGCGCGCGCCGGTATGCCGACAAGGATGAATGGGACTGCCAGCGCTGCGTGGCGGAGAAGCCAGCGTCGATTGCGGGGCTGGTCGCGTTTGAACTCGCCGAGGTCGGTCATCGTCGATCCCTGTAAGCTTGGTTTCCAGGAGGAGCAGTGCCTATCATTGTCGCGGATGCCAGCGGAGCATTCTGTCACCTGGGTCACAGGGGCGCAAATAAACGCACGCGATGGAACCGTCCTGCGACGCGGCTCCAGCGCCGTCGACAAGTACAATGAACTCCCGGCGCTTCAAATTTGGGTGCGCCTACAATCGACTTTGAACATGGGGGCGGCATTGTTCATTGCCGGATGCCATAGTCCGCTGCGGGTCAGCCACAGCAGACGTCGGAGAGGTAGTAGCTAAACAAAAGCCCCGGACGATGCCGGGGCTTGAGTTCGCTGGAGATTAGAGGGAAATCAGTAACGGCCGATGACCGGGCCGCCAAACCGGTAGTTGACGCGCGCCGTGGCGAGATCGACGTGACGAGAGCTTTATCCGCGGGACTGCGGCAGCCTTGGTTTGATCGGGTGCGGCTATCGCCGTTGCCATATTTGGGTTCGGAGCGGTGTTCATGTCGACATTCCCTGGCACGCGCGTCGGAAGCGCGGCGGTTCGGCAACGCGCAGGCGATCACTCGCGGGGCCTATGATTCTCGCCCCGACCCTTGCGCTTCGAACTGTAACGCGTTACGCTGTTACGCGTTACAGATGGAGAAAGCCCATGGCGGCGCCAGCCGAGAGGATGAAGAAGATGCGGCAGCGGCGGCGCGCACAGGGGCTGCGCGAGTTGCGTCTCGTCGTTGCCGACCCGCGCTCGCGGGCGGTGCGACGACGGGTGGCGAAGCAGGTCGCCGGCCTCGACCTGGATCGCGAGCGCGACGCGATGAAATGGATCGAATCGGTCTCCGAGTTTGATGCAGATGCGACGCGGTGATCTGGTGACCGTTGCGGCGACCGGTGACTATGGCAAGCCCCGTCCCGCCGTTGTCGTGCAGACTGATGCCTTTCCGGAGAACCATGCTTCAGTGGTGGTCTGCCAGTTAACTTCCGATCTGGCGGATGCTGCGGATTTCCGCGTCACCATTGAGCCCAACCCCGAAAATGGTTTGCGGCTCAAATCGCAAGTAATGGCCGATAAGCCGGTCACCATAAGACGCGAGCGAATCGGGCAGAGGATCGGACGGCTCGGCAACCAAGACATGGCTCGGCTCGGAATTGCTTTGGCCTTTGTCTTGGGGCTCGCGGATTAGCGAGCTTCAGGCTCCGGCGACGGACAGCAAGATTCACGTGGGCTCGTGGCGGCCCGATGCGGTATTCTCCAATACCCGGCAGCGATATCGTGCAAAATCGTATATTGGGCGCCACGGCCGATGAAGATGGGCACTACTGCTTCGCCGTGGCGCTATGACGTTCACGCCTAAGACGCGATCAGGACGACGGCCGTGCGCGCCGGTTGCCGAGGGCGCGCGCCTGAATTTGGGCTTGAGACAATCGAGTGGCGATGGCATATTATGCCATGATCGCCCACATCTCGAATAACTTGAGAGGACGCCAATGCCAACCAGAAATGTTGTGCTGACGGAGCGCCAAGCGGACCTCATTGAAACGCTCGTCGAGTCCGGCCGTTACCAGAACGCCAGTGAGGTGCTGCGTGACGGATTGCGGCTGGTGGAGCAACGCGAGGCGGAGGATGCGAGCAAGCTGAAGGCCCTACGAGCAGCGGCTCGCGTCGGCGTTGGTGCACTGGATCGAGGCGAGTTCAAAGAATTTAGAAATATCGAAGACCTGCAAGCCTATTTGAACGACCTCTCGGAGAAGGTCATTTCCAAGGCCGCCGGGTAGACCCCCAATGGCCGAGCGGAGATGGCGCGTCCGCCTCGGCGCCGCCGCGGAGCTCGACTTTGCGAATATCGTCAAGTGGACCACTGAAAATTTTGGCGCGCGACAATCGCGGGTCTATCAGAAGGCGCTCGTTCAGGCGATTGGCGAACTTGCCGAAGGTCCCGATGTTGCGGGCTCCAAAGCTCGAGATGAGATCAAGCCAAGTCTGCGCACGGTCCACGTTGCGCGACACGGTCGGCGCGGAAGTCACTTCCTGATGTACCGGGTGGCCCCAAAAACAACGATCGAAATCGTACGAATCCTGCACGGAATGGACCTTCAGCATCACCTTCCATTTGCCCCCGACGAGAATGCCGAATAGTGCGCGGTGCAGGTTGGCTGCGGGCTACCCTGGCGCAATTCTGGACACACTAACGCGCTCTGGCGTGGTGGCGCGCCACGGCCGATGAAGATGGGCACTACTGCGTCGCCGTGGCGCTATGATACCGGACGCCTGCACGCGAAGGCGTTCGCAAACCTGCGATTGCGCCGTCATGTGCCCTTCGCAGCAGCTGACCACAGCGACTCTTCAGGTCACCGGTCGCCACAGGTTCATTGTTCGATGCCACTTCGCTCGAGGTCAACCATACGCGCGATCATTGCCCGATGAGGGTCGAAGGGCAGGTCCTGGAATCCCCATCGGCCGTAGAATGTGCGCACCTGATCGTCGATTGGGTGCGTGATAACGCCGAAGCTGCCGATCTCGCGGGAGGCTCTGAGCGCCGTCCGGAGCGCGAACAGGAGGAGCGAGCGGGCATGGCCCTTTCCTTGATGATGCTTGTGGATCGCAAGCTGCCCGAGCAGGATCACTGGCACAGGATCGGGTTTGTTGCGTTGTTGCGACTTGGGCAGGAAAACTCGCTCGATCTGTCCGGCGCTCAATGTGACATAGCCAATTATATCGGATGTGGCCTGGTCGCAAATGACGTTGGTGCGCGAGATGCCGGTGGCATGGTTGGTCCAGGCGTGACGCCGAAACCAATGGTTCATCGACTCTCGACCGCAATCAAAGCCGCTGCGATCGTCGGTTTCGGCGAGCGAACGCGGCGACGCTATTTCTTCTGCCACGTAGGGGCCGTGCGCGCGAGGTCCTTGAGGCCGGCGATCTCCTGTGGCGGACGGTTCGCCCAAGCTTCGAACGCCTCCCAGCTCTTGGCCGGGATGGTGACGATCCGTCGTTCGAGAATGTCCGCCTCGGCGGCATCGAGCGCCTTACGTCGAACAAAATCGCTGAGGCTGGTGCGTGACAACTCGGACGCAGCCTCGAGCAGGGCGCGCTCTTTCTCGTTGACGCGTACGCTCAGCACCAAAGTGGTCATGGGAGCTGCTCCTAGTTGATGTATGACAATAGCATACATAGGCGCCGCCGGCAATGCTGGCGAGCAAGTTTCGTGTGCGCCGTCGGCGGCCTGATTCTGATTTCAGTGGCTGATGTCAGAGTGCTGGTTGTGTCACGATTGCGGTTTCGGGGCGAAGCCCGGCACCCATTTTTCGTGTTGCGGCAGACCGTCAGTAATCTCCCACCACGGCGCCTTGGAACCGGTGAACACATGCAGCTTAGGACGCACGCCAGGATCATCGTCGAGCAGTCCGGCAGGTATACTCACCGTGGTGAGATAAGCGGCTTTCCCTGGCGCAGTTGAGCTGCATACGCGGCAGAAGGCCCGGAAACTGCCTGGCGCCGATTCGAACTGCTCTATCAAATCCTCACCAGACAGCAGCCGGAACTTGTCAGCATCGACGTGAACATAGCTGGCAAAGGCAGCACCGCTCAGCTTGCGGCAATTGCTACAATGGCAATGGGTGAGGGATCGAACCGCATCAATCTCGAATCGGATACCACCGCACAGGCAACTGCCTTTGATCATCATATCACCCGTGGGTTGCGTTACGGCACACCGATGATGCCGCGACGTAAGGTACATTTCCCAGGCCCTACCGGCAACATCGCGAACTCGACGATATCTATGACTATCTGGCCGCGCCCGCTCGTCCTCGCCATCGACGGGCGAGGCGCGCTTCGGTGACATTGATTGTGTCGGATGACGTGCCGACGACCGAAGCCGAGATCACCGTGTTCGAGGCGTGGTTTGGCTAGACGTTCGACGAGGCCCGCGGGCGTCTCGCGGATTGTGCGATGATGAAGGAGTGCCGTTGATTTGCCCGACGTGTCAAGTATTGGCCCAAAGCGTCCTTGCCGGCGCCCGCCCGCTACTTTGCATCGGGTTGTTTTCGATATTTTTGGTTGGGAGCCACAGCGACCCGGCGCGGCTGCTAAAATCCTGCTTGAAGCCGCACACGCCAGCGAGGCCTTTGCTGTAGCGCAAATGGCGCGCCGCGGCCGATGAAGATGGGCACTATTGCTTCGCCGTGGTGCTATGATGCGGTCTTCAATATCGCGTTGCCGCCGGTTGTGGTGCGCTTCGCTGCCCACTGGCGCTACACCGCTTTGGAGGGACGGAGAGACTCGAAGTGTCGAGGCGGCCCCTATTGGACAAGTTTGCCGCATATTTCCGTTAGCAATTCCGGAACAGTCGTCGCTCTTACCTCAACGAGAAACGATTCCGCGACACATTCGAAGGTGCAGTCGTGGAATCCGAAGATGTAGTGGTTAAGACTGCGCCAGGATTCAGGTCTGTAGCCGCTATGTATTGAATTGATCGCCTCCAGTTCCTTGATCCAAAGAGAATTCTTCACTCGTAGTGGGCTATACCCTTCCAAGCCCTTGCCGTTCAGCGGATGGCCATGAAACACCTCTTCGTTTGGTGTCCCCATCTTTGTGCATACGCAACGCTCGAATTCGACAACTGCAAGGTTGTTTGAACTAGGATCATCAGCATGACGAATGTTGACGTAGGTTCCATCCCACTCTGGGTCAACGTCGCGCAAGAAGAACACGAGAAACGTCCGATAGTCGTTCTTGAGCAAATAAGGAAGCGGAGCACCAGTGTCCCATTGCACCGGAAACTCAATTGGAACGGCATGCGGTTCGTTCTGCGCTGCTGCGAGGGCCCGCTCCGCTTCAAGCAAAGCCTCTTGGGCCGCGGCAAATTCCTCGAGCTCTCCACCCTTATGTTTAGGCGCGAGAGCTTGCACTGCACGTTTGAGCCGTATCTGTGCGGCCTTCAGGGCGCTTTGAAGATCTGTTACGGAGATGATCATTGACATGCTTGAAATCCACCGATCCGACGTTCATCGAACTGTATCAATATCGCTAACAGAACGACAGCGAGCGACAGCAAGATAAAAGCCGCAAGGTGCGGCCGGTCGGATCGTCAGCATTTTCAAGCATGATATGAACATTATGCTGAATCGCGAAAAGTTGCATTTTCGGCGAAGTTCGCAATTCCATTCAGGAAACGACACCTTGCGCGGCCCGACGAGGAGCCAGACCGGAGACGGGCCGTCAAGGCGGGCGCGTTGCCGCGCCCCCGCTTCGCGGCTACGGCCTTGACCGCCCGCCTCCGCCCCGGCGAGGAGACCTTCATGCGCTCAAGGCAAGCCTTGAGCACCAACGCTCCGAAGAGCGACGCTCGCGCTGCGGCGTGACCTGGCGCGGACATCGGCCATTCTGTGGATCGGCCAAGCTTGCCACAGTGGCGCCATGGCTCCCTCTCAGAAATTGCCGCAGCAGCGTGCGCCGGCCCGCGCGCCACTTGACGATCTCTACGACCATGCGCGTGCGCCTGCGCGTCTCGGCCGACGACGGGCGAAGCACGCTTCGGTGACGTGGACAATGACGGACGATTGGCCGGAAGACGTGCCGGTGACCGAAGCCGAGATCGACGTGTTCGAAGCTTGGTTTGGCGAATTGTTCGACGAGTTGTTCGGAGAGGGCTAAGGGGGGCATCACCATGGCGGCGGCGGTTCGGGCGGCTCTCTACCGCCGGGTCTCGATCGGGCGACAAGCCGACAGCGATCTCTCCATCCCCGACCAGCGCCGCCAGGCGAAGGGCCATTGCACGTCACGCGGCTGGGAAATCGTCGCCGATTATGTGGAGCCCGGCATGTCTGCGACCGACGATCGGCGGCCCGAATTCCAGTGCATGATCTCGGCGGCAACAAATACCGGTTAATCGTCCACATATCATTTACGTTCGGTCGCGTGCTCGTGAAGTTAATTGGTACCCATGCTGAATGCGACCGCATCGATCCGGAGACCGTGTCATGGCGAAAAAAATGATCCGTCCAATTCGTACCGAAACCGAACACGATGAGGCCCTCGAAGAGATCGAGCGGTACTTCGAAAACGAACCAAAACCCGGCACACCGGAAGCGGATCGCTTCGATCTTCTCGCATTGATCGTCGAGGACTACGAGCGCAAGCGCTGGCCGGTCGAGCCGCCCGAGACGATCGAGGCGATCCGGTACTGCATGGAAACGGGCGGCTATGCCCAAGCCGATCTTGGTCGCCTGCTCGGCTCGCGCCAGCGCGCATCCGACATCCTCACTAGAAAGCGCGCGCTGACGATGCGAATGGCCTGGAAACTGCACCGCGAGTGGAGCATTCCAGCAGAAGCGTTGATCGCGCCGCCGCGGACGCGCGGACGAAGGTCAGCGGCGTAAGCGCCTAGCTTTGGGGCAGCGCCACACGGAATGAAGGCGCAAAATCGGCGGTATTTGGCGGCAACAGAATATGCCGAAATGGCGCGCCACGGCCGATGAAGATGGGCACTACTCGTTCGCTGTCCCCCTATGAAGCCGCAGCCCACGAAGCGCTCCAATCGGCAAATCTGCGACGGCCTGCGATCTTGCGCTACGCCTCATGGTCGGCTGTCTTCCCGATTTCGCAGGGTGGTCCGGTTATCCTTCGATAGCGGGCCATGCCGATCAATCCCGCGGTTGACGTGGTGGGCCAGGAACGGACTTCGAGGCACATCACGACGAACCCGGCGACGGTGGGCCGATCGCTAGAACGAAGGTCGACTTGCGCCCCATCACGTCGAGTTCCACCTGATCGCCGCGGATCTCATAGCTCCACGGCGGCTCCACAAAGGTTGACCACAGTTTTCGCCCGTTGATGTCCCAGGCGGCGAACTCCAGCTCAGCCGACATGAGCACGATGTCGCGCTGCCGCCTCCATCCCCAGAATCCGACGTCTGCGACATCCTCCCATAGGCGTCGGGCCGGCGCGAGCTCATAGGCCAGCAGGCACGTTCCGGCACCGACGAGGACGAGATGACGCTCCGGAATCAACAGAAATCCTGGATCAAAGCCGCTTTGCGGACCTGGTTCGAAACGCAACGCGACCACCAGTTCGGGCCAGTGACGCGAGCCGTTGTCGACTGCGAAAAATAGGGCCGTTCCATCACCTGAACGGCTCCCGAAATCCTCGTTCAGAACCGCGTGTTCGACGAAGTTGGAATACATCAATGGCAGTGCACCGATGCTCGCACGCACGGTGTACTGGCCGCAGGAGAAAAGAAGCATGGCTGTCGTGCCCTAGCCTCGATGGCGGCCCTTAAAGGTCAAAACGAGGCCACATGGCCACTCAGTCCCTCGGGCGGATTAAGATTTGCGGTAGTATAGGTGACGCACGAAGCCGGACACCAGAGCCGCGTGCTGCCGTCGTTCGGCGTTCCGCAGCCCGGCCGCTACAACACCGGATATTGCCACGTCCAACCGAGACCCGTGTGCTCGTCGCCTTCCTGCGCCCGATCTGCAAACGAAGGGCACAGCCGCTTTGCTCGCTGCGTCGTGGAACTTGTCCGCTGCCTCGCGCCAAGCGTTGGCCTGGGCGGCAGCGATGTCCTTGAACGTGGCTTGCTGCTGTTCGATCTGCTTGCCGGCGCTTTCGAAGTAGGTGCCTGCGATTTGGGACTGCGCCCATAGGCAACTCCCGCATGCTGCCTTTCGCGGAGGCGGTTCAACTTCAAATGAGATGAATCGTCGGCGATTTATGAGCTGGTGTGAGGTCGCTTCGGCTGACGCCTCGCCTTCGCTATCAGAGGTTTGTCAATTTCGTCCTCTAAGAAGGATACCCTCGTCAATCTTCGCAGGGTCCAGATATGCAGGATTGGTCAAGAGCACATTGAGCACGAAGCGAAGCAAATCAGAGGCGAGAAGGCGATCATTCGCGTTCCGTGTATCCTCGGGCTCGGACGCTTTCTTGGAACGCTTTTTTCGCTGGCCGTGGACGATGGCAGACCGTGCCGCATAGAGTCGCTTAACTTTAGAAGCGACTTCGGTCGCTGGATAGGCAGGGTCCGCATGTAGCAAAGCAAGAGCCGCAGCGCGAAGACGAAGCTTGTAAGATAGCGACTGATTCTGTTCGTCACCAAGAAGCAGTTCAAGTCCGATCGTGCCGTCCAGAATAGCATCGGCGGCATCAGAGCGGGTGAGACATGCATTCAGCCTGCTCAACGCAAGTCTCATTCCTTCACTTGGGCTACTTGCAACCGCTCGATATAGTCGACGCACCTCAGGGAGATGCTCGGTTTCAACCGTCGCTCCTTTGTAGACCCATCCATAGTTATCGTATTCACTCGGATAACGACGCAAAGTCGTGCCATAAACTGGTGTCAGGTCGCAGTAGTAGCTTAGTGCCCAACCTCTCGGCACCCACAGCATCTGCGCGTATCCTGTCTCGATACCTGTCGCGACTCGTAGCGCACTAAAAAAGCTTTCGATAGCGTCCAACGCATTTGACGATGATTGATTAAGAGACTTTGGAACTTCATCAACGTTGTCTACTTCGATGCTCCAGCCGTTGGATACGAACGCATGCGTGGCCGCTCCAACCACCATCTTCACTGCGCCCGATCCTAAAGTACTTATAAGCGTTCTTCCAAGCTGAAGCTTCTTGGGTATGCGGGAAATGTAGGTCGTTTCGGTCAACGAAAAATGATCCACCTCAAAATGAGTCAAGGTAATTGGCACGACGAGACTGAGATTAAGAGTGCGCAGGATAGTGCCGACCATCAGCGGTTGAATGACGGCTTCACGACGCTTGACTTCGATGGGCGCGGTTATCCCGTGCAGGTGCAAGTATCGCTCGACGGCATCACCGACGAGTCTGTCCACCACCCTATCTGAAAATGGGTCTTTGTAGACAGGGTCCAGCTTCAACCTTTCGCCGACTTGGTGACTGCGCAAGAAGGATGCGAGTTCACGCCCTTTTGGGAGATCAACGAGAGGACGCCCGATCCCCGATAAGAGCCCGAGGAGGCCGTTGGGCCGAATTATTCCAACATAATCCCTTGGAGAATTGTCGTTGTGGAAGCCCGCCTCAGTGAAATGAGGGAAGCCACTGTCTAACAAGGACATGTTGGGATACTCATGGTGTGGACTGATATACTGGCCTTTCCGCTGGGCATGCTTAGTGACAGCATCGTGCAATTCGTCGAAAGCACTCGCGAACAATTCAAAGTAGCGCTGGTACGCTTCTTTCTGCGCCGTGAACGATTCGCTGAAAGTTTCTGATGTCATGCGTCGAGGCGTCCGCCACGCCGATTAAGGAGTTTCGCCTAACGTCGCACCGAACGGCATCCGTTGCGCGCCCGCAGCCACTTTGACGGATTTTGCAAATGATGAAGCAGTGCTGCTGATTTGCCCGACGTGTCAAGTATCGGCTCAAAGCGTCGGTTCCGGCGACCGCCCGGCTACTTTGCATGGGGTTGTTTTCGATATTTTTGGGCGAGAGCCACGGCGACCCGGCGTGAAAGTGAGACGCCCTGCCTGAAGGCGCATGGGCCGGCGAGGCCTTCACCGCACAAAATGGCGCGCCCGAAGAGATTCGAACTCCTGACTCCCAGCCGCGCCCGGGCGGAAGCCGTCGATGTTCGCGTTGGGTCATTTGCGTCGATCTTTCGTTCGCTATCCACCACACCGGACATTACCACCGCGGGAATGAGAGCGCCGACTAAGGTCTGAGATTGACGGCAAGATAAAAGCGACGATGTCGCTCCGGGCCGTCGGGGGTCGTAAGTGTCTGTTTCCGCATGAATCGCACTGTGACGGCACCGTACAAAACGCCTCGGTGCCGCTTCAACGAAAAAGGCATTTGGAATCAATATTCCGAGCGCCACCCTTCGCAGCCTGGCGTTTTGTGGCGCGGCTCGGGACGATGTCCGTCCATGATCGCATGGGAGGCCGCTGCCGGACCAACGGCGCCCCCGGTACGCGCGTCGGAAGCGCGGCCGCTCGGCAACACGCAGGCGATCACTCGCTGCGGCGAGCCATTGCAACTTCACGAGCCATGCAACTTCAATCGTGTGTAGGGATTTTCGCCCAAATCACACCGAACAGCGCGCCATTGCGGCTCCACGCGCGTTTAACGGATTGTGCGATGATGAAGGAGTGCCGTTGATTTGCCCGACGTGTCAAGTACTGCCCCCCAAAGCGTCCTTGCCGGCGCCCGCCTGCTACTTTGCATGGGGTTGTTTTCGATATTTTTGGTTGGGGGCCATGGCGACGCGGCGTGGCGGCGAGAATCCTGCTTGAAGCCGCACACGCCAGCGAGGCCTTTGCTGTACCGAAATGGCGCGCCCGACACGATTCGAACGTGTGACCATTGCCTTCGGAGGGCACGGGTCGGACCGGCCGATGTTTAACCGAAAGCCCTTCGAATCGCCAAAGGCGAGTTGTGGGTTGAAAGGGAGGGCACGGCGCCCTCCCGCGCCGGACCCGGGCGACCCAACGAAAACCCGATGCGCGCAAGCAGATTGCGGCGGGCACCGTTGACGCCGTCGAGCGGGGACACGACATATCCTGTACCGTCGATCCAGGTCACTGCTCAGGAGCAAGATATGAACGCGCCGCCAAGCATCGATCCCGTCACCGCGCATTCCGACAGCGACGTTGTGCGCTGGCTGACAAACGACACGCGCGATGAGCGCTTCATTGACAATATTTTTGCTGAATTGTGTATCCGGCTCCAGCGAGCCGGCATTCCGGTCAAGCGGGCGACGCTTCACGTCCTGATCCACCATCCGCAATGGCTCGGCGCCCGGATCATGTGGGCCGACGGGATGCGCGAGGCCGAGCTTGCGAGAGTCGACTACGATATCAGGGAGCGATCCGAATACATCGATAGTCCCGCCAACGAAATCCATGACGGTGCCACCGGGGTGCGCGAGAATCTCGAACGCGATCCCTCGCTGGGCCGCAAGCACGCCGTCTATGACGAGATGCGGGCGAAAGGCCTGACCGACTATGTGGCGTGGCCGCTGTACCATACGCTCGGCAAGCGGCATATCGTGACCTTTGCAACCGACCGGCCCGGAGGCTTCGACGACGCACATATCGCCGGCCTGTTGAAACTGTTGCCGGTTCTGGCGCTGGTCAGCGAAATCCGTGTCAAGAACCGGCTGGCGCGGACGCTGCTCGAAACCTATGTCGGGTCGCATGCCGGCGAGCTCATTCTGGCCGGCGCCACCAGGCGCGGAAGCGGGACGACGGT
>WNFC01008175.1_pt1 | contig 11535 bp, 12 predicted proteins | sample 5400541 | NCBI WGS metagenome assembly WNFC01 (sample SAMN13153342, study PRJNA577476) | soil metagenome | isolation source: 120 cm saprolite under Douglas fir tree site 2 hole 2 replicate 1 | place: USA:California | collected 2015-04-18
TGGCAATGCCCAGACACGAGATCAACTTATCGCACTCAACAAAGCAATGCAGGGGCAGGCGCATATACCTCTCTTCATTTCGACTGACTATGAGGGTGGTATTGTGAACGAGTTACGCCGGATAACGGGTGAGCGCCCTTCTGAGGCAAGCATCGGCGCGACAGGTAATCCACAGGTAGCTTATAATGCCGGGCGTAGCGCTGCGGCAGACCTAACTTCGCTAGGACTAAATGTCAACTTCATGCCCATCGTCGATGTGTTGACGAATCCCAACAATCCGGGCTTACCCATGCGTGCCTTTGGCTCTGATCCTGCACTGGTTACCAATATGGGACGCGCTTATCTCAAAGGTTTGACGGATGGAGGGGTCATTGGCTGTCTTAAACACTTCCCTGGTCTGGGCAGTGCTAGCATCGATCCTCATTTTTCACTGCCTCACATGGATCGCAGCCTGGCTGCTTTAACTGCCGTCGATTTTGTGCCGTACCGGACGCTGATTAATGAGGGTATTGTGCCAATGGTGATGGTGACGCATATCTTGAATCCGCAGCTTGACCCTACCTTGCCAACTTCGCTATCACCTGACGTTGTGACAAAACTGTTGCGCGAACAACTCAATTTCAAGGGAGTTATCATTAGCGATACGCTCTGGATGGGTGGTATAAGCAACACCTACAATCTTGCACAAGCTGCGGTCCTGGCTGTAAAGGCAGGTACGGATCTGTTGCTTGGCCCACGTGGCCTGGCCGATACACAGAATATGCTTTTCGGATTACGCCAGGCTGTGATGAATGGGCAAATATCGATAAATGAGATTAATGCTTCGGTACAGCGAATTTTAGAGATGAAGCTGCGTTACAAGATTCTGGCACATGATAGAGCGTTGCAATTGATTGATAATGGTGAGGTGATGGGAGTCAGTAGAGCCTAGGATTAATTCATCACATTTTGTATAAAAGTGGTGATGATAGCCTGTACCTCATCGAGATACCCTTGAAAGAAGTGATCCGCGCCTTGTACTGCTACCATGCTTTTAGGGGCCGGCACGTGCTCAAACCACTGCGCTGTCAGACCATAGGGCGCCGTTTCATCCATTGTCCCCTGGATAATGAGTTTTTGCTTGTGACAATCGTCGAGATAATCTCCATCGAACATACGTGCAGGCACGCCGAGACCGATCATTACCCGGACGCGGTCATCAATGCAAGCGACCCGCAGCGCTACGTATGCGCCAAATGAGAAACCGCCCAGGATGACCGGCAGGCCGGGGTAACGGTGACTTAAGAATTCCAGTGCGTAGCGTACGTCATCCATCTCACCTCGCCCCTCATCGTATGTTCCGGTGCTGTGACCTACTCCCCGGAAGTTGAAGCGCAAGGCAGGCATTCCGAGTGTTTGTAATGACTGCGCCACTTTGAATACTACTTTGTTATCCATCGTGCCGCCATAGAGAGGATGTGGATGGCAGACGAGCGTAGCGTAACGTGGAATTACGCCCGCTTCTTCAGGTTTCAAAATACCTTCTAAGTGGCCCGTTGGAGTTGGTATGTTGATATGCAATATCTGGCCGATGGCTCCTATTTCCTTTCTCAAATACAAACATATCATGAGTGGCTAGCTTTATGCTCAAGAACAACCCTCGTTTGTATAATATCACGAATCTAGATACTAAAAGGAAGCAGTTCTTAGGCAGTGTCACACTAATTTACTATGTTGACCTTGACAAAAGACGAACTGTTCCGTGATAATCAATAATATACTTTTCCATATCCGACCGAGTAAAAGGACCTGCTTTGGAAACTTACGGATCACATGAATATCCTGGTCGACTCTTTGTCGTTGAAGGTGTTGACGGCTCTGGCAAAAGTACGCAAATTGCGCTCCTACGACAGTGGTTGATCAGCGAAGGTTATACAGTTTTCTTCAGTGAATGGAATTCGTCTCCTCTGGTCAAAAAGACTACCAGAAAGGGGAAGAAAAAGCAATTGCTGTCGTCAACGACATTTAGCTTGATCCATGCTACGGATTTCGCTGATCGCACGGAACATGATATTATTCCTCCCCTCAAGGCGGGTGCTATCGTACTGGCGGATCGTTATATTTACACGGCCTTTGCTCGCGATGTTGCACGCAATGTGGATCGTCAATGGGTACGTGAGTTGTACCAGTTTGCCGTGAAACCGACTGTAGCATTCTATTATCGTGTGCCCCTGGAAGTGTCGCTAAGCCGAATCTTGACTGGCCGTACTGAACTCAAATACTATGAAGCGGGATTGGACCTGGGCTTGAGTAATGACCCCCAGGAAAGCTTTAGGCTGTTTCAACAGCGCATTGTAAGCGAGTATGAGTCGATGGTTGAAGAATTCGAGCTAACGGCGATGGATGCTACCTTGCCTATACCGGAGCAGCAACGACGAATGCGCAAGATTATTCGTCCCTACTTACAGGGTGTACGCCGTATACGCGCCTCCGCAAAGGAGTCAGCATGGGCAGGCCTGGCACGAGAGATGCGCCCAACGCAAGTGGATATAGTGGGGAGAACTGGAAGATGACGATAGTAGCGAAACGGCGGCAAGAGGAACTACATTAAGTTGCTATAGCATCGAGTGTAGCGAAGAGGTAGCCATGACTGAACTAGCATTTTACGGTATTGATGCCATCCACCTGAAAGAGCGAGAAGAACTTTTACCCGGCCGCTTGATAGTGATTGAAGGCACCGATGGCGTCGGTCGGTCAACTCAACTGCGCTTGCTGCGTCCCTGGTTGGAAAGTAGCGGCTATGCGGTCGTTGATACAGAGATGACCCGTTCGGTACTGGTCGGAGCGGGTCTCAAACAGGCCAAAGCGGGACATACGCTTGGCCCGATCACGCTCAATCTGTTCTATGCAACTGACTTTGTCGATCGCTTCGAGAGCCAGATTGTACCGCCATTACATGCCGGCTTTATTGTACTCACGGACCGTTATATCTATTCCTTGATGGCTCGTGCTATTGTACGAGGCGCTGATCCGAAGTGGATTCGTTCCATTTATGGACTGGCGTTAATACCGGATGCTATTTTCTACTTGAATGTTGGGATCGATGATCTGATACCGCGTGTGCTGCAGCGCGGCGGATTTGATTACTGGGAATCAGGTATGGACATGCGATTGGGGGCAGACCTTTTTGAGAGCTTTGTGAATTATCAGACACAAATGCTTGAGCAATACGAGGCGATGACGACTGAATATGGTTTCCAGGTGCTTGATGCAAGCTTGCCCGTCGAGCAGCTCCACGAGCAATTGAAACAGAAGGTCTTACCGCTCCTACCCCATGGATAGCCTGTTAATCAGAATCAAGTGCCTGCGCTTCTTCTACCACGTATCCTGCTTCACGTAGCCGTTGCAATAATTGTTCGCATTGTGCCCGGTCACGCGTTTCCAGGGTAAGCGTTTCTTCGCGTTGCATGATGGGCAAACGGCTGGAGATACGCTGGTGCCGTACATCGATGACATTGATACGCATCTCTGAGATGATGACCAAAAGGCGCATCAATTCGCCAGGTCGATCGGTTAGCCGCGTGTGAATGACGAAGTAGCGGCCAGCGTCTGCAAGACCATGCTCAATAAAGCGACCAACCAGGTTAATATCGATGTTCCCACCTGTTAAAGGCACCAGTACCTTCTTTCCTTGCAATTTGACCGCTCCACTCAAGAGGGCAGCTACACCTGCTGCTCCTGCGCCCTCGACAAGCATTTTGTTGCGTTCCATCAGCAGCAAGACCGCGCCGATAATCGCCTCATCGTTGACCAGGACGACGTCGTCGACCAGGTGCTGAATAATAGGAAAAGTCAATGTGCCGGGTCGTTTTACCGCGATGCCATCGGCGATGGTCGTGATAGATGGTAAAGTTCTTAGCTCCCCAGCATCAAGAGATGCTCGACTGCTAGAAGCCCCCTCTGCTTGCACGCCAATAATCTTAATATTGGGTCTGAGCGCGCGGGCTGCGATTGTAATTCCTGCAATCAGTCCACCACCACCGATGGGAACGATTAGAGCATCTGCATCGGGGAGGTCGCTGAGCATCTCCAGGCCCAGCGTACCCTGTCCGGCTATCACGTCTGGATCGTCAAAGGCATGGACGAACGTGGCGCCTGATTCTGCTTGTAACTCTAGACAGTATTGATAAGCATCATCATAGGTAAATCCATGCAGAACCACGTTGGCACCGTACCCCTGAGAGGCCATAACCTTGGCGAGCGGAGCGGTTTCTGGCATAACAATGGTGCAGGCTATGTTATATTGGGCAGCGGCGATCGCAACTCCCTGGGCATGATTACCGGCTGAGGCCGCGATCACTCCACGATTGTATTCCTCCTCGCTCAGGCGCGAAAGCTTGAAACTGGCACCACGTACTTTGAAGGAGCCAGATCGCTGCATATTTTCTGCTTTCAAATAGATGTCTGCACCCGTAATATCGTGCAGGGTACGCGATGGTGTGAGCGGCGTGTGATGAATCCGTGGTTTGAGGAGTTTATAGGCCTCCCAGATATCAGCAATGGTGACAGGCGTGTGTGCCTCGGGGTCGTGATTAGTTATAGTCTTGGCATCATTTTCAACAAAACGCATGACGTAGTACGGTTCCTTTCACCTTTTAGTACAGCGATGGACCATACCACGTTCATTGTGGTCATGAATAATTATGGTGGAATTATAGCGCAAGTCGCAAGAGGATACAATACGCTGGAAGAAGCGAAGAAGCGAACTACGCTTTTTTCAAGGAGACCTACCAGGACACATAAGGTGCTTCCAACACCTTATGTGTCCTGGTAGGTCTCTACAGCTACCGCTGGCGGAAAATCTTCACTCTTCTATTTGGTTCTTTTCCGCGGCTGCGCGAACTCAAGTTATAGCGTGTCGCCATCTGGTGTTGCAGCCTTCGAATATAAGCATTGGCAGGGGCTAATTCAGCTGTTGTCAGGCCATTATTCAGGACCTGGTGGATGGCGTCCTCCGTCTCTAACAATGCTCGCATGGTTGGATCATCGGGTTGAGAACCGTTTCCCCCTTCCGATTCTTCCTCGTTCTCATCCATCGAAGTATCCATGGGAATATCGAAGATGCGGGCAAGAGCATGCTGCATCTGTGCGACAGTGTTGTTCTTCAGGATGATGATCAGCTTGCGGTCCTCTTCCGCCTGCTGAAGGCGTTCCGGTTGGCGACGATAGTAGTTTTTCAATGTGATGACAGCATCGGCATCACTCTGGTTGTTTGTGACAATAATCGGTACGCGCAACTGGCGTGCAGATTCAGATAGGCGGTCGCGACTCACTCCAAACGGGTAGATGCGTAACGTTTTGAGGGTGGGCAGTTGCTCTTTCTCGTCGTCGGGTTGATAAATTCTTTCATCGAGCATAGGTCGATCGATCGCTACCAATCCGGCTGCGTTATGTTGGTTGACATCACCTGGAGCGGTTCCAGTCGGTGCTAATGCCCTTACCTGTACCTGTGGTTGGGCCTGGCCGCGACCGCGGAAGCGTTCGTTTCCGTTGCCTCCACCCAGATCGGCGCGAAATCCCTGTTGACTCCCCATACGCCGAACAGAACCCCAGGTACCATCGGAGCGGTCAATGGTACTGGCAGCGCGTGACGCGCCACCAAAGCCTTCGATACCCCATATTGGTACATCCATACCACCTGAGGTTATACGGCGTGCTGTGACGCGTCCCGTCTCTTCATCGCGCGTGCGCTCTTCAGCAACCACAGGTTGGCCGCGCAACATACTGTCTATTGTATCAGAGACATCACGATGCACGATCAGTTCCTGCCAGCTTTGTTGTTCGACCACCACGTCGAAAGTCGGTGGAGCTTTACGTTCCAGGATACTCTTCTGCGTATGGCGTCTGCGTGCCTCTTCATCCCCTAGGGTGACGGTTTGGATGCCGCCTACGAGGTCGGAGAGTGTCGGGTTCACCAGCAGATTACCGAGCGAGTTACCGTGAGCGGTTGCTACAAGCTGTACGCCGCGTTCCGCGATAGTGCGCGCTGCAGCAGCTTCCAGTTCGGTGCCTATTTCGTCAATAACAATGACCTGTGGCATGTGGTTTTCCACCGCCTCGATCATTACCGCATGCTGTTCTGCAGTGTGAGCTACTTGCATACGGCGCGCCCGACCTATACCGGGATGAGGAATATCACCATCACCCGCGATTTCGTTCGAGGTATCCACAATTACAACACGTTTATTCGATTCGTCTGCGAGGACGCGGGCTATTTCACGCAACAGGGTGGTTTTTCCAACCCCTGGGCGACCAAGAATCAAGATCGATTGACCCTGTTCGACAATATCGCGGATGAGCGCAATACTGCCGAGAACAGCTCGACCAATGCGGCAGGTCAAGCCAACAACTTTTCCTTTACGATTGCGTAGCGCGCTGATACGGTGGAGCGTCCGCTCGATACCGGCGCGGTTATCGTCACCAAATTCACCTATACGCTCGACCACATACTCGAGGTCAGCGTAGGTCACTGGCTGAGTACTTAGGATCACCTCCCCTTCTGGGAACCGGCCCTCGGGTAAACGCCCAAGGTCCATTACGATCTCCAGCAGTTCGCTTCGGTTTTCGAGCCGATTGGCCGCGTCGTGGATGGCAGGTGGCAAAGTTACCAGCAGAGCCTCCAAATCGTCAGTGATCGTTTGATGCATAGGCAGTTCTATCACCTCGTTGTCTGGCGCGAGTTGACCGTCCCCAGGCCTTTCACGCCATATGCTACTCGTTGTTCCAGCGCAGGGACTGTGCGTGGGTTCATAGCGAGCATGGCTATGTGGCGCACGAGCAACGCCTTGGTCGAGACATGCTCAAAACCACTGGAACGCAGAGCGTTAATAACGGAAGAATCGTACTCCCGCACCTGGCAATAGATGGGGCGTGCGCTTCTTTCCAAAAGCCGCTGAGTGCCGAACCGTATAAGTGGTTCAGCCAGTTCAGCATGTTCAGGATGAACAATAAGCGAGAGCTGGTGCGGCACTGTGCCGTGACCGCGGCAAATGCGCAACCAGGCTCCTAAACGAACGCCAACGTCACATACGAAGTTTTCATCCCCCCTGGACAGGGAGAATGGCAACGGACGTAGTGAACCGACATATAACTTAGCAAATTCTTCGCTGTTGTCCAGCATCTCCGCCATCTGGACCCGCTGTGGAGTGACAGCACGGTAGAGCTGATGCAATCCCCATACATGATGGCGATTCCAGCGTCGAAGTGAAGGCGGGTTGAAGTCTCCCTGTACTGACTCAGGCTCAAAGACATAGGTCAGTTGACGGGCATAGCGCTGAAATCCAGCTTTCTGGAAAAGTTCCAGTTCTGGAATGTCATCCTCAACCTTTGCAAAAATACGGAGGATACCGTGGCTGGCTGCAACCCCCAATATATACTCGAGCAGTGCTGTGAACACCTCGTCGCTGGAGATACTGCTGTTCACCATCGAGGCGAGATAAGCCAGGTCCCACGTGATCCGTGATGGCCGTTCTCGTACCTGCGCGAATCCCAGGATATGCCAGTGATCCTCACAGATCCAGGTGCGTGCAGCAGTACTGAGGGGGAAGATATTTCTCAGGATAGGCGGCAGAAGAAAACGATTTTCTACCGGTTCAAGCCAACATACGAAGTTCGCAAATTCGTGCTGCTTGCCTCGAGCACGCCGATCAATTGCGTAGATGATTCCCGGCAGATCAACATATAGTACCGGTCGTATCATCCAGTGCTCCTGCGTCGTAGAGGTGGGCCACTTATTATGTACTTCTTGCGCCCCTCGCCCCTACCCCTTGACGCCTTGAACTATGCGGAGAAAGTATTGGTGGAAACGTGGGTCTCCAGAAACCTCCGGATGAAATGCTGTACCTAGTAAGGCTCCTTCTCGGACTGCAACGATGGTTCCATCGTCGAGCGTTGCCAGCACCTCTACCTCGGGACCAACCGACTCAACCACGGGTCCTCGGATAAAGAATGCGTGGAATGCCGCTTCTCCTAGTACTGGCACAGAGAGATCAGTTTCAAAACTTTCCCGCTGACTGCCAAATGCATTTCGGCGAACGCGGATATGCATCGAGGCCAGTAATGGCTGGCCTGCGAGCGCGTTATCCGTCTCGCGTGCCAATAAAATTAATCCTGCGCATGTTCCCCAGATGGGGAACCCTTCCCGAATCTTCTGTTGCAATGGCTCATCTAAGCCATACAACACCATCAACTTGCCGATGGTGGTGCTTTCACCCCCTGGTATTATTATACCATCTAACTCCTGCAAATGTTTAGGAAGTCGGACGGCTTTTCCCTCAACTCCCAGTTCGGCCAGCATCTTCAAATGTGCTTCAAAATCGCCCTGTAATGCTAAGACGCCAATGTGTAACTTTTTTTGGCTATTTGTTTTCATACCATAATTCACCACCCGCATCTAATTTACCACCCACGTCGTGCCATCAGTTCTTGCTCTGGTAACTTATCCAGGTTAATACCTACCATCGGGTCACCCAGGTTCCGCGATACCTCTGCGATGATTTCGGGATCCTGGTAATGGGTGGTGGCGCGCACTATGGCTTTGGCTCGTTTCATTGGGTCGCCGGACTTGAAGATGCCGGAGCCGACAAAGATGCCTTCAGCACCCAGGCGCATCATCATAGCGGCATCGGCGGGAGTGGCTACGCCCCCTGCCGAGAAATTCACTACGGGCAACTTGCCTTTTTGAGCGACTTCAATCACCAGTTCGTATGGTGCACCGAGGTTCTTTGCTTCGGTCATCAATTCTTCTTCAGGCAGCATTTGCAAGCGGCGAATGCCATCCATGATAGCACGCATATGGCGTACCGCTTCTATGATGTTGCCTGTACCGGCCTCGCCTTTGGTGCGTATCATCGCGGCGCCTTCTCCAATGCGCCGCAGCGCCTCGCCAAGATCACGTGCACCGCAAACAAACGGAACGGCGAAGAGATGTTTATTGACGTGGTAATGTTCATCGGCTGGTGTTAACACTTCTGACTCGTCGATGCAATCTACACCAATGGCCTGCAGAATTTCGGCTTCGACGAAATGCCCAATACGGCACTTCGCCATGACTGGAATGGTGACCGTCTCTTTAATCTTGATAATGAGTTCGGGGTCGCTCATGCGAGCAACGCCACCCTGAGCGCGAATATCTGCTGGTACTCGCTCCAATGCCATAACCGCGGCTGCCCCAGCGTCTTCAGCGATGCGTGCTTGATCGGGAGTGACTACATCACAGATGACTCCACCTTTGAGCATCTCTGGAAAATTGCGTTTAACTTCTATCGTTCCTGTCTGCTTTTGCATGACTACTTGTCTCCTGGCTGACATGTTGTTTGTATAACGTTTGTACTATAGTCTATCACATGGGGAGGGAAAGCTGCTACAGCCAAGTAGTAAGAGGGATGCCAGCCATGAATACAGATCATGGTAAATCCAGGCTCAACTTTAAGGCACCGTCGACCTTGCTCAATTCTTCGCTGTTGATGGCACCACGGCGGCGGATCAGGCGAGATTTTTCAATGGTCATTATTTGTTCGCATTTAACATCGGTATAATCGGTCAAGCCGTTCTCTTCGTTGGGCGCGATGCGTACGTGCAGGGGTAATTCGCGTTCCGTGCGACTCATGGATGCCACTATAGTAAGTGGATAGGTGTGAGAGGCATTGCCTCTATCGTTTTGGATGATCAAAGCTGGCCGTGTGCCTCGCTGTTCAGCACCTCGGCCGGGGGACCAGTTAACATCCCAAATCTCACCACGCCTGGGACTTGGAGGAGTGGGTGGCGGGAGTACGGGTCGATTAGTTTCATTTTGTTGGGGGCTGGGCGTGGAAGGTGCCTTCGCCTCACTACTCATGCAACTACCTACACCTTAAGCAACCATACCTTCTTGACCTGCATTAAAAAAGAAGCGCGCGTCTTCAAGTGTTTCTGGGAGGGAACCGAGATAGGCGTAGGCTTCATCAAGGGAGTGACCGAGGGAGGAGAATGACTGTTCGCGTTTCTGAATGATCGCTGCTTTCAGCTGTTCGTAATTATCCTGGCGCATCAGATCCATAATTGTCTCCACAACATCTCCTAGCGAGGAATCAAGTTCAACGGCAAGAGCCTTTAGCTCTTTGTGTTGCGTTGAAGGGATTTGTATCGATTTGCGGACGAGGTTCTCATGACGATAAAAATCAGGTTGTACTACTGCCATGAAACTGCCTCCTGTTACTAACACAAAGCCTTCCATTACATCTTCCCCAATTGTATACGGTGTTTCCTGAAAAGTCAATAAATATTATTTTCCAAAAAGCTAAAAATATAGTTGCTCTCTCACCTTGCAAGGATAAATTCTATTGTAACAATATTGCGAGTATGTTATCATCCCGGCTGGAAACATTTTAACATTGAAGGAGAAATTCGGTGGCAACCCGTATTCTGGTCGTGAATGACACGCAAGAAATCTTAGAATTGTTCCGTATGCTGCTGGAAGAAGAGGGGTATGAGGTCGTGTTATCCGGCTTCCCCATTCAGCAGATGAGTGACATCGAACAGATCCACCCTGATCTCATCATCTTAGATTTAGTCTTTGGTGACCAGAAGAGCGGGTGGCAGATGCTACAAATGCTCAAAATGAAGCGATCAACGGCATCCATTCCTGTTATCGTATGTACGGCCGCTCTCAGTATGGTAAGAGAGCAAGAAGGTTACCTGGTCTCCCAGGGTGTTCACGTGGTCTTCAAGCCATTCGACATCGACCACTTATTAACTAACATCAAACAACTAGTACATTGAGGTAGAAATAATTCGGTGATAGAATAGGAGGAAAAAGCGAAGGGAACAGAGCATGCCGAAACGAGCCACCAAGGTCGTCCTCAGCGAGAAGGAGCAGGAAGCGTTAGTCCAGATCACAAAACGTCATCGGAGCGAACAGCAGCAGGCACAGCGAGCGCGCATTATCCTAGCCTCGGCGCAGGGAGACTCCAATGCGCAGATTGCGCGTGAGCTGCATATTAACGTGGATACGGTGCGCTTGTGGCGAGATCGCTGGGTAGGATTGCAGGGGATCAATCTGGACACACTCAGGATAGCGGAGCGTTTGCAAGATGCGCCCCGACCGGGAACACCGCCCAAGTTCACGGCGGAACAGCGCTGTCAGATGGCGGCCTTGGCCTGTGAAGCACCGATGAAGGCAGAGCGACCGATCAGCCAATGGACGGGCCGCGAAATTGCAGAGGAACTGGTGAAGCGGGGCATCGTCGAGCAGATCTCGCCACGGCATGCGAGCTATCTGCTCAAAAAGGGGGCCTGCAACCGCACCGCTTCCGGTACTGGTTGAACGAGGTGCCCGATGCGCAGCGGGACGAGAAGATCCGCGACGGCTGTGAGGTCTATGCACGTGCTCCCGAACGGGCCAAGGGCGGGGAGCGCACGATCAGCATGGATGAGTTGACCGGGGTGCAAGCCCTGGAACGCAAGTCGCCCGACTTGCCCATGCAGCCGGGTCATGTGCTGCGACGGGAGTTCGAGTAC
>WNFC01008179.1_pt1 | contig 11533 bp, 7 predicted proteins | sample 5400541 | NCBI WGS metagenome assembly WNFC01 (sample SAMN13153342, study PRJNA577476) | soil metagenome | isolation source: 120 cm saprolite under Douglas fir tree site 2 hole 2 replicate 1 | place: USA:California | collected 2015-04-18
TCGCGGCGAACCCTACGTTGACGCGGTCCACGTAGGCCACGATGTAGAGCAGGAAGAGATAGGGGATGAGCCTCCGCGTGATCTTCGCATACAACGCCCGCTCGTCTATCGCCTCGGTCCGTATCATCGTTCTACTGTACCTGCCCTCGAGCGCGGGGCGTCAGGCCTTTTCCGCGGCGAGCAGCTTCTGCTTCCGCTGGAGGCCCCAGCGATAGCCCGTCAGGCTTCCATCCTTGCCCACGACGCGATGGCAGGGCACTGCAATCGCGACGGGATTGGCCCCGCAGGCTGCAGCCACGGCGCGAGTGGCGGTCGGCGATCCAAGTTGCGAGGCGAGCTCCGAGTAGCTGCGCGTCTCTCCGCGCGGGATCTGCTGCAGCGCCTTCCAGACGCGCTGCTGAAAGGCCGTGGCGCGTACGTCGAGCGGGAAGGTCGCGGCCAGGGGATGCTCGCTCATCTGGCTTGATACGAAGGCTACGGCGTCGGCCAGCCAGCCGGTGTTGCCCTTCGCCGCGACCAGCTGCGCCTTGTTGAAGCGCTCCCGCAGCCCGGACACGAGCTCCGCTTCATCTTTGCCGAAGGCGATGGAGCAGATGCCTACGTCCGTCGTCGCGACGAGCATTCGGCCCAGCGGGCTGGCGGCTGTGCAGTACCGGATCAGCAGGCCCGCGCCGCCCTCGCGCATCGCCCGGGGAGTCATCCCCAGTGCGGCGCCGCTCTTCTCGTAGAGACGGCTGCTTGAGCCGAAGCCAGCTTCGTAGATCGCGTCGGTGATCCGCGTCTTCGGTTCGCGCACCTTGTCCTTGAACCTGGCGAGACGTGCCTCCTTGGCATACTGCCCGGGGCTCACGCCGAGCACGCGCTTGAAGCCGCGCAGAATCGTGAGGCGGCCGACGCCGGTTGCCTTCGCCACGTCGGCCAGTTTCGTCCGCTCCTCGGCGTGGTTCTGAAGATACTCCGTCACCGCGGCGATGGCTCCGGCCTGCGGGTCTGCCTTGGCCGTCGTCCGCTCGGGCTCGCATCGCTTGCAGGCGCGATAGCCCGCTGCCTCGGCCGCCGCCGTGGTTGGGAAGAATTGGACCTGCTTCCGCGTAGGACGTCGGCTGGGGCAACTTGGCTTGCAAAAGATCCCCGTCGACTTCACCGCGTAGAAGAACTGCCCGTCCGCGCTGGCGTCGCGCTCCAGCACCTGCTGCCACTGCTTGCCGGGGAAGACGCTGGGAACATGATTCATGCGGGTCATCGTCATTCCAGTATCCTCCCACTCGACCGCGCGCCGCCACACTCCGATTCGTTCCCCCAAACTTGGCGTTCATGTATCCTCACCTCCATCAGGAGATGAACATGCGTTTTGCGTTCCTCGCCGTAATCGCAGGAGTCCTCGGTACCAATCACATTGCCGCCGCAGCACACGCTCAGAATTCTACCGATCCGCCGCAGGGCCAGCATGCAATCCTCATTGTCTTTGGCCGGGGAGTGCAGACATACACCTGCCAGCGGGCAAACGGCGCCCCGCAATGGGTCTTCAAGGGACCGGAAGCTACTCTCTACGACGCCGGAAGCGCTAAAGTCGGCACGCACGGCGCAGGCCCGACCTGGATGTATAAGGACGGCAGCTCCGTCAAAGGAGAGGTCGTCCGGCAGAATCCCGCCCCAGAGCCCGGAGCAATTCCATGGCTCCTGTTGAAAGCTGCCAGCGTTGAAGGCAACGGCATCCTTACCAAAGTCGAGTTCATCCGACGTTCAGACACGCACGGCGGCGTCGCGCCGACGGCAGGTTGCGATCTTCAGCACCTGAACACGGTCTCCCGCATTCCCTACACCGCCACATACACCTTCTACCGCATGCCAGCTTCGGACTAGACTGGAGTCACCTGCAAGGCGGGCGAACCGAGCACGGGGATCTTCGTTCCGTCCTCTGTGACCTCATTGCTCTCCACATAGAACTTCACCAAATTTGCACTTCCAAACGAAGTCGTAATGGCGACATCCGCCGCATCCCTCCCGGTAGCCATCAGTATCCGGCCCACCCGCGGCACATTGTGCCGAGCGTCCATCGTCATCCAACGCCCGTCGAGCCAGACCTCATACCACGCGCTGAAATCGCCCGGCCCGCTGTAGGGCCAGCGAATATCCCCAAGCTGTCCCGTGACATACCGTGCCGGGATATTCTGACAGCGCGAGAGCGTGATCGCCAGATGCTGAAAGTCCCGGCAGACTCCAATCCGTTCCGTGAATACATCCATCGCCGTCTTCGTGGGCCGGGCCGTGCTGTAGTTGAATGTCACCTTCTCGTGCACCCAGTCTCGAATCGCCGAGGCTCGTGTCCATCCCGGAGTCATCCACCCAAAGAGCTCCTGTGCGATCGGGCCGAACTGGTCCACCTGGCAATACCGGCTGGGTAGCAGAAACTGCAACACCTCATTCGGCAGATCCTGCACTGGAGCCTGTTGCGCAGACGCATGGATAGGATCGGGCGCGCCATCGACCTCAGCCGTGCTCGTCCCGCTGAGCCGGACCGTCCCTGACGGGGCAACAAAGCGCGTGCAGCGATTGCCGAAGCTGTCGTGATACTCCGTTGTGGCGATATTTCTTTTTGCGTCTCCATCGAGATGCTCAACGATCAACTCGTTCCCAGCTCGAATCTGGGATTCGAGAGACGGGTGCAGATGCAGCATCGCCACCATTGGCGCTGGAACCGCAAGACGAAATTGAATGTCGAACTCCGACTCAATGAGCATCAAAAACCCTCTTTCGTAAGGGGGTGGTCTTTCGTGAGATGCACATACGCAGTAAAGGAGATGTAGAACGCAGCTAACTCAAGGCGCTCCCAAAAGATCAAGGGCGAACTCCACGGAGTTCGCCCTTGATCGCGCAGCCTGTTGTCTTCTAGAGGTTTCTATTTGGCGACAGCAACCTTTACCCCTGCCTGTTCGGCGAGTGCAGCGGCTTTGTCGGTGGCTTCCCACGTAAAGCCCTCGCCCTTGCGGCCGAAGTGCCCGTACGCAGCGGTTGCCTTGAAGATCGGCTTGCGCAGATCGAGGCTCTCGATGATGCCCTTCGGCGTAAGCGAGAAGTTCTTGCGTACCAGCGCTTCGAGCTGGGTCTCATCGACCTTGCCCGTGCCGAAGGTGTCGACCAGTACGCTGACCGGCTCGGCCACGCCGATCGCGTAGGCCAGCTGCACCTCGCAACGGTCCGCGAGGCCGGCGGCGACGATGTTCTTCGCCACGTAGCGCGCCATGTAAGCCGCGGAACGGTCGACCTTGGTCGCGTCCTTGCCGCTGAAGGCTCCGCCGCCGTGACGGCCCATGCCGCCGTAGGTGTCGACGATGATCTTGCGGCCCGTAAGGCCGGTGTCGCCCATCGGCCCACCGACGACGAAGCGGCCAGTCGGGTTGATGTGGTACTTGGTGTCCTGGTCCAGCAGGTGTGCCGGAATCACCGCCTGGATGACGTTCTTCAGGATGTCGGCGCGCAGCTCGTCGTTGCCGACCGTCTCGGCGTGCTGGGTCGAGATGACGACCGCGTCCACGCGAACCGGCTTGTTGTTGGCGTCGTACTCGACCGTCACCTGGCTCTTGCCGTCGGGCCGCAGGTAGGACATCAGGCCGTTCTTGCGGACTTCGCTGAGCTTCTGAGCGAGCTTGTGCGCGAGCGAGATCGGCGTCGGCATCAGCTCGGGGGTCTCGTTGGTCGCATAGCCGAACATCATGCCCTGGTCGCCGGCGCCACCGGTGTCGACGCCCATGGCGATGTCGCCGGACTGCTTGTTGATCGTCGAGATCACCGCGCAGGTGTTCGAGTCGAATCCGTAGAGGGCGTTGTCGTAGCCGATCGCCGCAACCGTTCCGCGCACAAGGCTCTGGAAGTCGACGTAGGCCTTCGTCGTGATCTCACCGGCGATGACGACCAGGCCAGTGCAGGTCAGCGTCTCGCAGGCTACACGGCTGTAGGGATCCTGCGCCAGGCAGGCATCCAGAATCGCATCGGAGATCTGATCGGCAATCTTGTCAGGATGCCCCTCGGTTACAGACTCACTGGTAAACAGAAAACGGTCGCGTATGGCCAAAAAATCCTCCAGAAAAATCCCTGCACCGGACACTTAGCCCGCGCAGCATGCAACTCACTCATTTTACCCTTTGCTTCTCCCACGCGGCAAAGCTAGCCACTCATTTGCACCCAGCAACCAGCGAACTGCAATATCAGGCATTGAATGGCGACGCTTAATAAGAAACGGCGCCCATCCCTCTCGGGACGAGCGCCGCCGTTACGCAGTGCAACCTAAAACCTCAGCTTGCCTGCCAACTGGAGAATGCGCGGATCACGAGTCGCCAGGATCTGGCCGAATGTAGAAGCCGTGGCGGTCAGACCGATGTTTGCGGTCGAGGTGCCCGCCCAGTTCGTGTGATTCAGCACATTGAAGGCCTCAGCGCGGAACTGGAAGTCCAGGCTCTCGTAGATCCTGAAGTTCCGGAACAACCCAAGATCGATCTTGTTGAAGCCCGGTCCTTCAATCACTCCGCGCCGTTCGTTGCCGGGGCTATAGCTTGACGGCAGAGGCGCCGAGAAGGCCTGCTTGTTGAACCAGTTCAGCCGGGTCTTCAACGCTGCGCCGCCAGTCGCATTGTTCGGGTTCGCTATCATGTTGGGCCGCAGACTGGACGCACTCGATCCAATGATTCCGAGTCCTGCCGCATCGTTCGCGATGGTCCCGTCCGGCAGTGTCCCGCCGCCGCTCATCGTCACCGTCAACGGAAGCCCGGAGTTCACCGCAACGATACCCGAAACCTCCCATCCGCCCGCGAGGTGTCCCACGAGGCCGCGCTGGTCCTTCATCCAGGGCAGCTCCCAGACTCCATTGATGGTCAGAATGTTTGTCCGGTCCAGTGCGCTCCGCCCATACTCTCCCGCGATGTTGTAGGAGTTCTGAGCTGCGTTGCTCCGATCGCTCTGGTTGTTCGTCAGCGCCCTGCTCCACGTATAGTTCACGTCGAGCAGGCTCTTGCCGGCAAACCGCTTCTTCATCTGCACCTGCAACGAGTTGTAGTTGCTGCTGAAGATCGACTCCACCGCGTTGATCGCGTTGTAGCCTTTATAGGGCCGTATCTGGTTCAACGGGCGCTCCGACGTTGAAGTCGTAAATCTTCCGCCAGTAGGCTGAATGTTTGCCTGGACAAACGCCCCAGGCCGAACCTGGTTGATGTCGATCTGTCCCAGCAGGTGCCTGCCAAGGTTTCCGACATAGCCCACATCCAGCAGCAGCGTCGGCGTAATCTGTCGCTGGAGGCCCAACGAGTACTGCTGCACAGACGGCGTGCGGTAGTCCACTGGGGACGCCACCAGCACCGGCGTCGTCAGGTTGATCCCCGGCTGCCCGCTCGCCGGGTTGTCGAAGTTGACCGCCGTATAGTTCGGCACGTTCAGATAGGGCGGATTGGAGAACTCGTTCTGCTCATAGATGCCGAAGAGCGACGAGTCGAACGCTATGCCATACCCTCCACGGAACGCTGTCGTTCCATCGCCGAAGACGTCCACGGCAACACCGAATCGCGGTGCAAAGTTCGTCTTGTCCGTCTTTCCAACCTGTGTGCCGTACGGCGATGCGTGCCCATTGCTTCCCGGCGTCCCCAGGATGATGCCATTCAGTGAATCCGCATTCGGATTGGGCACGCCGCTGTTGGCTCCGTTTGCATTCGCGCACGGCGCCGTCCTGCAGACGAAGCCGTTCGAGTCCACTGTCGGAGCATTCGCCGCAACATAGGCCGACGGAGAGAAGTTGCTCAGGATGTGATTGTCGTCATACGGCTGCGGGAAGTAGCTATACCGCACGCCCACGTTCAGCGTCAGCCGGGGTGTTACCTTCCAGTTGTCCTGTCCGTAGGCCTCAATCTGGTTCGTCTTCAGGTTCGGAGTCAACGCCGCGGAGCCCTGTGTGAAGCCGCCGTTCGCATTTCCGATCAGGAAGTTCGCAAACGTGGAGGCGAAGGCCGTCGGAACGGCGCCGCCCGCCGCTGCCGCCTGGGTTGCGGTCGGCGTCGACAGAACGAAGGTGAAGATGCCCTGCGGATACGGCGAGCCATTCCCCAGCGCGTTCTCGGTCTTCTGGTAATGGTTGAAGGTCGCGCCCCCGATCAACGTATGCCGCCCCAGCACCTTCGTCACGTCACCAAAGATGTTGTGGTTGTGGTTGTAGTCGCGGTAGGTGCCTGCGTTCAGAATGCCGGTTGCATTGCCGCTGAAGCTGACCGAAGGAATGATGCCCAGCGGCGATCCAAACGGCAGCGTCGGCTTGATGTCAGGCGATGCGGAGCTGGCCGCCAGACCTGCCGGGTCGCTCAGAATCGCGCCCGAAGAGTAGGCATACCCTGCATCCATCAACAGCGTCGGGGTAAACGTGTAGGTGGCGTGCCCAAGGTGCATCGTTCCCGGCGACTTCGTGTTGGTTATCTGTACTCCAGGCAATCCGCCGCCCACATAGATGCCCCCGGCCTCCGTCGTCGGAAGGCTGTCGTGCAGGTACCGGTAGAACACATTCAGCTTGCTGCCGATTGCCTGGTCGATACGCACAAACTCCTGCGCGTTGTTGTAGACGTTCCTCTGGTTATAGGTGTACGAGTGCGGGTCCTGCCCGCTCCCTGCCGCCGCATTCGGCAGCGGTACCTTCGCATAGATGTCCTTCAAATACGCCTGTGCCGTCGGTGAGATGTTCGTGATCTTCGTTCCATACTTCAGGCAGGCTCCGGTCGTAGTGTTGGCCGAGGTGCAGACGGCAGCCGGGCCGGTCCCTCCGCCGGGCAGAGGGACATTCGAGAAGTCGCCTGCCCGCTCATTCGTGGTCGGAACCAGGGCTGTGACTGTCGTGTAGTTGATCACACGGCGGAACTCCTGCGAGTAGAAGAAGAACGTCTTGTCGCGGCCGTCGTATACCTTCGGGATCAGAACCGGACCGCCGATCGTAAATCCAAAGTTGTTGTAGCGCAGCAGGGGCCGCGCGGTCGGCGTCGTCGTCAGCTTGTTGAAGTAGTTGTTCGCGTTCAGCTTGTCGTTTCGCCAGAACTCATAGGCGGACCCATGCAGTCCGTTCGTGCCTGAGCGTGTCACCACATTGATCTGGCTGCTCGCGCTGCGGCCGAACGCGGCGGAGTACGTTCCGCGCAGTACCTTGAACTCCGCGATCGCGTCGATGCTCGGATAGGAGAGCAGCGTGAGGTTCGCGCCGCGGTCCACGTTGTCCGCTCCATCGACCGTCCAGTTGTTCGCCGAATTCCTCTGCCCGTTCACGCTGAACGACGCCACTGCCGCTGTGCCCGAGGGAAGGGAACTCCCGACATACAACTGATCATTTGCTCCGCCATAGGCCACGCCCGGCATCAGGGCCACCATTTGCTCGTAGTTGCGATTGTTGAGCACCAGCTCCCGCACCTGAGTCCCGTTGATCAAGCCCGCCGAGGTCGCATCCTCAAGGTTGACCTGCACGGCATCCGCGCTGACCGTCACCTCCTGGGCGGAGCTGCCCACCTCCAGCTTCCGGTTCACCGTCAGCGCGTCGTTTACATGCAGCACCAGGCCGGTCACAGACTCCGTCTTGAACCCGCCAGCCGCAACCTTGACCGTATAGGTCCCCAGCGGAAGCGAAGTCGCCGTGTAATACCCGTCCCCGTTCGTCGTCAGGGTCCGCAGATCCTGGTTCCGATCCGTATTCGTCAGCGTGACCACCGCGCCCTTCACCGCCGCGCCCGTCGCATCCGTTATCGTTCCGCTGACGCTGCCGGTTACTTCCTGGGCCCGCGCGATAGAACCAACGACGGCAAAGGCCGCCAGCAACACTACCCACAGAGCACTACATATGGAACGCCTGAACATCGTCATCTGACCGTCTCCTGAAAGTTTTCCTGCAAACGTACTCACGCCCGGGCTTGCGCCGGTTTTCTTGTCTCGATCTCCGCAATATGCCAGGCGGCTGAGAGGCCGCGCCTGAAGCAGCGCTCTGCAATCTCAGTCCGCAGGACTTTAAAACAAGCAGCCCCTGTTCCAATCTGAAGATGGAACTGTTGATTCAAATGGTACAAACGTTCCGCTCGGAGTGATGCTACGTTAATCTGGCATTACAGGGGTGTCAAGAAGATTCGGCGTAAAGAGTGCACCACGGGCACTAATTACGCCGAAGAGCGCTCGTCAGGCGAAGAGGGGTTCGCCGCGGTCAGGGATATGAGAAAGGGCAGGACGGCTTACTGAAACAGTCGCTCATGCAAGGCGAACTTCCACACTGCCCACCCAAAGACCATCAGCGTTACCACCATCATCGCCACGCCCATCCATCGCAGCCTGGTGCCGTTATCCATCCTGCCGCGATTCCTGCGTACGTTCTCGGCAAACTCCACCCAGTCTTCATCGTTCGAGGCTGCCGCGCCACTCTCGCGCAGGCTGGCCTCGAAGCGCTCGATCCAGGGCACCTCATCCAGTTCGAGCACCCTCAGGTAGCTGCGCACGATCCCCTTCCGGAACACCCCGCCCGGTAGCTGCGCGTACTCTCCGGCCTCAAGAGCGAGCACATGACGCGACGAGACCTTCGTCACCTCACAGATCGTCTCGATCGAGACCTTCCGGCGTTCGCGCTCCCATCGCAGCTCGTCGCAGAATCTTTCCATTCGCTCCGCTCAGCCCATATTACTGTCGATTACTATCGTTATACTCTGCGGTCCTGTCGACCTGCCTTCCTCGGCAGGATAGTCCTGTGTACCCCTCAAGTCAAAGTGCGTTTTGATCATCTCAACTCGCTATACTCGATTGGAACCAAAGTAGTTAGGTCCAGGGAAGAGTTTCGTGAGAATACGTCCCATCGTCTGGTTGAATTCAGTGCTGGCTCTTCCCGCTGCGGTTTCGCTGTGCGCCGGCATTCGTAATGCGCTCACCCGAAGCCAGGATTTTCAGTGGTCGGGGGCCCATCTCGTGCTCCATCACGTCGACCCCTACCGCCAGTTCCTCATCCACGACCCCCAGCACCTCATCCTCTTGTCTCAGGTGCCCAACTATCTGCAGGAGCTTTACATCCTGCTGCTGCCGCTGGGAGCCGTCAGCTTTCCTCACGCCAGGCCGGTCTGGGCGTTGCTGAACTGTCTGTTCGCGGTCCTGATAACGCTCATTCTGCGCCGCATTTACGCGCTGGAACGATCACAGGCTCTTTTGTTAATGCTGCTTCTCTTTGCGAGCACTCCCTTCCGCATCGTGCTGGGGAATGGGCAGCAGAGTCTGCTCGAACTGCTGCTGTTCTGCCTCATCTTCTACTTCGCGAAGCCGGTGGGGCAGGGCATTGCCCTTGGCCTCAGCTATTCAAAATACAGTTTTTCCCCCGTGGTCCTCCTATACCTGGCGTTTCGGAGGCGGTTTCGTGTCCTGGCGATCTCGCTTGTGCCGCCGCTGGTCGGTTTGCTGGTCATGTGGCTGCTGGTGCACGGCAGTATCATCACCTTGGCGACAGAGCCCCTCGCCGTAAGCCGCAATGGCGTAACTGCCGGCTTGGGAGACCTGATGACAATCCTCCAGACCGCCCTTCACGGCATACTGCCGGAGGCTCTGGTGGGCAAGCTGATGTATGCTGCCGCGCTGTTGTCGAGCGTGGCATACGCCTATTTTCTCTCGCGCCAACAGGCCGTCTCCGTGCGAAGGGATGCAGCAGCGTTGGCGGTTGCCAATCTGATGTTCTTCACCCACCTCACCTACGACTATGTCTTCCTCGCGATTCCACTGGCGGCAGCTCTCGCCACGCCCGTCCGCAAGGTGAAGATATACATTCTGGCGGCAATCGCGCTCCTCTGGTTTGGCATCAAGCTCATCCCGGCCTCTATGACGCCGAGTGTGAGTCTGATGGAGCAACTCGTTGTCTTTCTTGTGCTCTTCGGGATGCTCATCTTGCTCGGACGAAAAGACCTCGCGCCATCGAACGGGTAGAAGCCGGCAACGCTGAGCCTTCACAGCAGTTGGAAAGCCTGCCAAGGGCCCGCTTCACAGCCTTAGTACAGTTAGTTCTGGTGGTAAACTACAAACGCGCTTAGCAGTAATGGGCACTTAACCGGCCACTGGTGTAGAAAAGAGATTGAGTGCGCATTCCTTTTCCAGTACACATTCCCCTCCGGTACGTTGTCGGCTTCGCCACGCTACTTTGCATCATCGAGTTGCTTCAGGGCACCTCCCCTTTTTTCTCCGTCTGTTTTTTTCTTTTTATTATCATCTCCGGCATTGCCTTCAACCTTGCAGGCGGCTTCTCTCGCACCTCCGGCGGCTATGTCTTCTTCTACTCTGTCCTGACGGTGATCGGCGGTGTCTGCTGGAAGGCTGTTCTCGGTGAACCTGCGGATTCCAACCTCTTAGTCCCCCTTCTGACTATCCAGGTCTTTCTTGGCAGTGCAGTTGCGCTGCTCGCCGCCGTCTATTTGAGCCGCAAATTGACAAGCAAGCGCGCGCTTCTAGGAAGCCTGGTCACCGATGAAAACATGCAGAACGCCACCATCGGCTGCATGGTAACCGGCTTGGTCCTCTCGCTTCTCTTCATGGTTGTGCCCAGGGAGAACGGCTCGGTCCTCAGTGCTCTGGCTCAAGTCAACCGCTTCCTTCAGATGGCCATCATCCTTGGCGTAATCCACCAGATCAGAAAGAGCGGGGGCACCAGCAGCATCAATCTGCCGGTAGTGCTTGCGGCAACTTGCCAATTTTGCCTTGGTCTAGTGGGCTTCTCTAAAGAAGGGATGTTCACCCCGTTCGTATGTTGGATGATTGCCGCCGCCTCTCAACAATACAAAGTCACTCTGTACCAGATCGTTGGCGGCGTCTTGGCGGTCATCTTCATGTTTCAGTTTCTCGTCCCTTATTCGCAGTACGGAAGAAATTTTAGGAGCGAGACTGGTTCGTTCAGCGAAAACGTCGATACCGCAATCACGCTGCTCTCTGATCTCGAAACGGTTCGTCAAGAGGATAGAACGGGCCAGGAGACCTCATACGAAGCAGACGTTCGGGGGTACTACAACACCCCCCAGGGCTTCTTCGATCGCCTCGAGATGATCTCCGTGGACGATAAACTTATCAACCTTACCGACCAGGGTCATGTCTTCGGCCTTTACCCCATCCTCTTCAGCTTCGAGAATCTCGTGCCACATATCCTCTGGCCCAACAAACCTTCCATCGGATTTGGGAACCTCTACACCCACGAGATAGGCGGTATGATTGAAGATGACTACACGACGGGCATCTCATACAGCCCCGCCGGAGAAGGTTTTCATATGGCGCGATGGATCGGCATCTTCCTTGTCGCCCCCATCATGTGGATCATGCTCTTCACTCTCTACGACTCGCTTTGCGGAGACGTCCGCAGGGCGCCATGGGGATTGCTCGTGCTCGCAATCTTCAGTCATGCGGCGCCTGAGGGCATGCTCACCGGCATCGTCTACATGCTCGGCTTCACTGCCGTCAGCCTCATCTTCGCAGCTTTATCCGCCGCTTACGTCATGCCTATCTTCGGAACACTCATAGCGGGGCC
>WNFC01008182.1_pt1 | contig 11532 bp, 13 predicted proteins | sample 5400541 | NCBI WGS metagenome assembly WNFC01 (sample SAMN13153342, study PRJNA577476) | soil metagenome | isolation source: 120 cm saprolite under Douglas fir tree site 2 hole 2 replicate 1 | place: USA:California | collected 2015-04-18
AACCTTGGGATAGAGCATGGCGTCGCGCAGCGTGCCGAGCGGGAAATAGGGCTTCTGCGGCATGAAGGTGATGGCGCCGCTCGGCAGATGGATGGTGCCCTTGCCCCACGGCCAGACGCCGGCGACCGCCCGCATGATCGTGCTCTTGCCGCTGCCGGACTGGCCGCGGATCAGCACCCTCTCGGGACGCTTGATTTCGACTTCGGCCTCCGCCACCAGCATCTCGCCGTCGGGACGCGCGAGGCCGAGCTCGCGCATGATCAGGCTGTCGGATTCGCCCGCCGGATGGACCACGATCCGCGCATCGTCGGGCGCTTCGGCGCTCTCCTCCAGGTCGGACAGCGCCTCATGCAGGTGAACGACGCGATCGGTCGACGCCCGCCATTCGGCGAATTTCGGGAAATTGTCGATCAGCCACGACAGCGCCCATTGGACGCTGGAAAAGGCCTGCGCGGTCTGCATCAGGCCGCCGAGCTGGATCTCGTTGGCGAGGTAGCGCGGCAAGGCCACGATCAGCGGCACGATGGGGGCGAGATAGGCCAGCGAGCTGGTGAGCAGCGAAAGGTTGCCTTGGCCTGTCGTCTGCACATGCCAGGCCGAACGCAGATCGTACAGTGAGCCGCGCAGCCGCTCCCGCTCGTCGTCCTCGCCGCGCATCAGGGCGATGCCTTCGGCATGCTCGCGCGCACGGGTCAGGCCGGAGCGGAAATCGGCCTCGCGGCCCTGGCGGACGTTGCCGGCATGGATCAAGCCGCGGCCGAGCCCGTAGGTGACCAACGAGCCGATCAGGGCGTAAGCCACGGCGGCCCACACCATGTAGCCCGGAAGGGCGAATTCGAAACCACCCAGCTTGATCGGCAGCGATCCCGACAAGACCCACAGCACGCTCAGGAAGGTGATGAGCTGCAGGATGCATTGCAGGATGGTCTGGGCGAATTCGACGGCGTATTCAGTCGAGACGCGAATGTCCTCGGCGATGCGGCCGTCGGGATTGTCGACTTCCTCGGCCAGCAGGCCGAGCTGATATTGGCGACCCGAATGCAGCCAGCGCTGGACGGTGATAGTGGAGAGCCAGGCCCGCCAGTTGATCTGCAGCCGTCGCTTGACGTGGAGCTGGATGGCGACCGCGACACCCGCCGATACGACGATGGCGCCCAGGATCCAAACCAGCTCGAACAGCTGCGCCAGATCGCGCTTCTCCAGGGCGTTGAAGAAGTCGCGATTCCAGATGTTGAGCCACAGCGCAATGCCGACATTGGCGACGCCCAGCACCACCATGCCGGCCGTCAGCAGCCAGGCGACGAACCGGTATCCCGGCGCCGTCCAATAGCCGCTGGCGACGGCGGCAAAAGCCCGTACGGAACTGTGCGGCGTATCCAATCAGTCGCGGAAGCCCGGATCGATCCGGTCGAGCTTCCGCAGGAGCGCCGGCCAGTCGAGCACGCCAAACGGCCGACGGACATGCGGCTGGTAATTCTTGTAGGTCGCCTCGATCACATCGGCCGGCAGCTCCGTGAGCCTGGTGTTGCAGGACATCGCCGCGATCTGCGTCTTGCAGGAGAGCTCGAGCCGATGCATTGAATTGAACGCCTCGGCGATGGTGGCGCCGGTCGTGAGCAGGCCGTGGTTGCGCAGGATCATGGCGTTGTTGTCGCCCAGGCTCTTGACCAGGGCCTCGCGCGCGGCGGTATCGATCACGACGCCGTCGTAATCGTGGTAGCCGATCTTGGCGAAGCGCATCGAGGTCTGGGTGTTGGGCAACAGGCCGCATGCCATGGTCGAAACCGCCATGCCCGCCCAGGTGTGGGTGTGGATCACGCAGGCGACGTCCGGCTTGCCCATGTGGATGGCGCTATGGATCACGAAGCCGGCGCGGTTGACGCCGTAGTCGTGATCGCCGAAATCGGGCTTGGCGAGGATTTTGCCCTCGTGGTCGATCTTGAGCAGGCTGGACGCGGTGATCTCCTCATAGAGCAGCCCGTAGGCATTGATCAGGAAGGCGTCATGCTCGCCCGGCACGCGCATCGAGATGTGGTTGGCGATCAGGTCCGACATGCCGTAGAGGTCGATCAGCCGATAGGCGGCGGCGAGATCGACTCGCGCCTGCCACTCCTCGGGCGAGACCTTCGAACGAAGGCTGGCGACTTTCGACGACTTGAGGGCGTGCACGGTCATGAAACGCTCTTGGATGGTGGGCGGTTGCAGACGGTAGACCGGCGAGGGGTGAACTGGAAGCGCCGTCGCTGGCCAAGCGCCCTCTCCGCCCGCGAAGCGGCTGTCGTATTCGCACATCTCGGCTCAGGGGCCCTCTCCGCCCGCTTTAGCGGGGGGAGAGGGAGGGGACCCGCGCTTGCGCGGGGAGGGTGAGGTGGGCCTCATGTCGTCCTGAGCGCAGCGAAGGACCTCATCGCCGCTTGCCACGGGCATGAGATCCTTCGCTTCGCTCAGGATGACAGTGCGCCTAGACCTTCTTCTTCCCGTCCTTCGGGTTTCGCGGATCGGGAGCCAAGGGATAGGCCGTCGTCGACTTGATGCGCTCCATGGAGAAGCGGGAGGTCACGTTCTTGAGCGGCATGGTGTCGATCAGCTTCTTATAAAACGCATCGTAGGCCTGCATGTCGGGCGCCGCCACGCGCAGCATGTAGTCGATGTCGCCGGCCATGCGATGGAACTCCATGACCTCGGGCATGGCGGTCACCGTCTGGGCGAACTTGGCGAGCCAGGCCGAGGAATGATCGCCGGTTTCGATCGAGACGAACACCGTGAGCCCCATGCCGACCGACTCGGGCGAGATCAGCGCCACCCGCTTCAGGATGACGCCGGCCTTCTCCAGTCGCTGGATGCGCTTCCAGCACGGGCTTTGCGACAAGCCGACGCGATGCGCGATCTGCGCCAGCGAAAGGCTCGCATCCTCCTGGAGGAGAGCCACGATCTTCCTGTCGATCGCATCCATGATTCGACCACCCGTGCAGAGCTAGTGACGCACTGTCAACAGGCGGTTCAGACCGGCAACGACTCCAGGCGCACCGCGGCGCCCAGCCGGGCGCTCAGCGTCTCGGCCAGGGCTTCGACATCGCCGTCCAGCGGGCCGACATAGCTGGCAAGCCGCCGGTCGGCGCCGTTGAACCAGGACAGCCGCCAGGCGCCGGCCTGGCAGACCAGCGAGCCGACGACTCGACCATGGGCCGAGATCGTCCAAAGGGCCGGATCGTCCTGGGCGGCGAAGATGAGGCGCGTGGCTCGGGCGACGAACTGGTTGGCGAGGTTCAACATGCGCCGACTCTAGGGGCCGGCCGAACGTCGCGGCAATGGAACGGGCAGCCGAATGTGGCGGTGCACGCAGCAGATCCATCTACCCGACGAAGGATGAGGAGAATATTTCTCTTCGATCAGGGCCTGACGCCGGGCGCCTCGAGGATCATGCCCTTGGCGCGATCCATCAAATAGACTTCGAGCGCGACATATTCGGGTCCGTCGTAGGCGTAGGCTTCGGCGCGGATGCCGACCAGGCAGTTGCGCAGCCGGCGCTTCAGCGAACCGAGCGCCTGCCATTCCAGGCGATAGATCGGATAGCCGGTCGGATGGGCCTCGGGAATGGTCACGCCGGCGAGCTTCTTGCCGGCGTTGTCGTCGTGGCAGATGGCGCAGCTCAGGTTGAGTTGGCCCTGTCGGCGTCGGTAGATCTCGGCGCCCTGGTCGCGAAACGGCGCGAGCTGCGGATCGGGCGGTGGCGCGATCGGCTGGCCGCGCGACTGATGCGCGACATAGGCTTCGAGCGACAGCAGCTCACGGCTTTCCGGCGCGAACGGTTCGGCCTGCTGATTGGCGGTGCGACAGAGGTTGATGCGGCCTTCGAGATCGACCGGCTTGGCCGCGCCCTTGGGAATGGCCGGGTAGCGGGCAGCGACGCCCTTCATGCTTGCGGCGGCGCCGTGGCAATCGGCACAGGATTTGTTGGCGGCGCCGACTGGCTTGTCCCAAAGCTGACCACCGAGCTGGATGAACAACATGCCGGGATTGGCCGTATCGTCGTCCTGCATTTTCTGAAGCGCTTCGCCCATGTCCTGATAGCCCGAGCGGCGCTTGTCGGCAGTTCCCTGCGCCACGGCGAACGTGGCGATAAAGACGAAAAGCAGCATGGCGCATGCTGCTTGTCGCCCCGAGCGTCGAGACGACGTCATGCTCTTCCGGACCGCGAGCGTCTCGCTCGCTCATGAGCGAGCCGGAGGCTCGCGGTCCGGAAGAGCATGAGCGGAATCATCCCACTGCGATGGCGACCTTTTCCTCGACGAGGAAACCTTCGTCGCCCGTCCAGCGAAAGCCGATGGTGCCGCTCTCCTTCGCGACCGCGAAGAACGAGACGAACGGATTGGCGGCGATCGCCGGCGAAAGCGCCATGTTGAAGATCTCCGCCCCGTTCCAGGTGGCGACGAAGCGCTCGATGATGTTGCGCGGAATGATCCGGCCGTTGGTGCCGGGCCGGAAGCCCGTCTCCATCGGATGCAGGATCAGCGCCTTGATCTCGACGATCTCGCCCGGCTTGGCGGTCTTGGGCGCATTGATGAGGACGTTGGTCATGTGACGTCCTCGATGCAGGCGGCCAGGGTGACGATCACGTCGGCGCTGGCGCTGAAAAACTCGCCCGAGCTGGTTTCGGCGATGGCGACGATCTTCTGGGAATCGGCGAGCTTGATGCGCGTGGCGATCACCGCCTTGCCGTTGCGCGGCCCGAGCCGGGCGTCGAAGACGTGCGGCTGCGGGTTCTTCTCGTTGAAGACGTGGATCGCCTTGACGTGATCGGCCTCGGTCATCGGGCTTTCGACCGACACGGTGAGCGGCACGGCATTGCCGTTCTCGACCAGCGGCGGCAGGTCGAGCGTCACCCGGCCCTCGCGGATCGCGACGTCGCCCACGACCTGCTTGATGGAAGCGGCCATGGCATCCGGTGTCGCGCGCGCCGGCGCGAAAGGCAGTACGGTGACGATTGCCACGCCGGCTAAGAAACGACGTCGATCCAGCGCTGCTGTCATGACAGGAGTGCGCTTCATCATCAGTCCTTCAACGTTGCGAGATAGGCTACCACATCCTCGACCTGCTCCGCGGTCAGGATGGTCTTGCCTTCGAAGCCCTTGGCGACGTGTTGCAGGCCCGTGGTCCGATAATAGGGCGGCATGATCGTGTCGGGATTGAGACGCGCGCCGTCGGCGATGCGCAAGCGCAGCTGGGCTTGCGACCAGCGTGTGCCGGCGCCGGCAAGGCTTGGCGCCAGAGTGCCCTGGAAACGCTCCTCGGGGATCGGGCCGCTGTGGCAGAGCAGGCAAAGCCCGACGCTGCGGTTGGCGACGATCGCCCGACCGCGAGTCGCGTCGCCCGGACGAGAGGCGAGCGGCTGGGGAATCGCATCGCGCACGACGGCGTAGGGCCGCGGCCCCTCCTGCGCCGACGCCGCGGGAACCGACAGGGCCACGATCACAGCCAGCAGCCCCGCACGTGCCATGGCGTCAGCCGAACGTCTCGGCGGTGATCGTCTTGAACCAGCTGTCGGCGAAGAGCGCCTCCTGGGCGCGGAAGCCGCCGACCACCTCGAGCGGGCTGACGCCGCCGGCGCCGGGGACGTCGGCCAGCACGCCCTTGTCGGGGCGGTAGACGCCGGCGATGGAGATGCCGTAGTCCGGCGCCACCAGGCTGTAGCAAGTGTTGATCAGCAACGGATCGACGGGCTTGCGGCCCGCCAGCAGCTCGACGATGGCGGCCGCGCAGACCTTGGCCTGGGCATTGGCGGCGAAGGCGGACTTGGGCATGCCGCCCATGATGGCGGCATCGCCCAGCACATGGATGCCGGGCTGCAGGGTCGATTCGAAGGCGACCGGCTCGACCGGGCACCAGCCGGTGCGATCGGCGATGCCGGCTTGTTGGGCGATGGCGCCCGCCTTCTGGGGCGGGATCACATTGGCGACGGCAGCCTTGTGGCGGGCAAAGTCGGTGACCAGCGTCAGCGTCGACGGATCGACCGACGTCACCTTGCCGCCCTGGCTTAGCGACACCCACTCGATGATGCCGGGATAGAGTTGCGCCCAGGCGTTCTGGAACAGCCGCTGCTTGGAGAAGGCGTCCTTGGCATCGAGGATCAAAAGCTTGGATTTGGGCTTCCAGATTTTCAGCCAATAGGCGATCAGGCTGGCGCGCTCGTAGGGACCGGGCGGGCAGCGGAAGGGATTGGCCGGCGCCGACATCACCACCAGCCCGCCATCCTCCATCGCCTGCAATTGCTGGCGCAGCAGCACGGTCTGGGGCCCCGCCTTCCAGGCGTGCGGCATCTTCTCGGCCGCCGCCTCGTCATAGCCGGGCAAGGCGTCCCACCTGATGTCGATGCCCGGCGCCATCACCAGCCGGTCGTAGGAAAGCTTGTTGCCGTCGGCCAGGGCGACGCTCTTGGCCGCGGCGTCGACCGCGGTCGCCGAGGTCTGGGCGAGCGTCACGCCGGCGCGCGCCACGCCGTCATAGCCGAACTGCTGTTGGCCAATCTCGCGCAACGCGGCCAGCACGCCGTTGCTGAACGGGCAGGCGGTGAAAATGCGGTTGGGCTCGACCAGGGTGACGGTGAGCTTGGGCTCGAGGGCCTTCAGCGTGCGCGCCGCGGTGGCGCCGGCGAAGCCGCCGCCCACGACCACGACGCGGCCCGCCTGCCCCGTTCCTTGGGCCGAAGCGACGGCCGGCGCCAGGCCGGCGGCGGCGGTGAGCTTCAGGAACCTGCGCCGGGTCGTCATGACGCGCCTACTCCTTTTGCACGGCGAACCATGTTGCGATGGCGTCGATCTGGGAATCGTCAAAACCCTTGGCGATGCGGCCCATCACGCTGGAAGGCCAGGCGCCGCTGCGATACTGGCGCATGGTGTTGGCGATGTCGGCCGCCGTGCGACCGGTGATCTGCGGGATGACCGAATCGGCCACCTGCCTGGTCGCATGGCAGCCGGTGCATGAACTCGCGCCGGGCGGCGCATCGGCCGCCCATCCAGGCGCCCCTGCCAGGCCGGCCAGCAACAAAGCACTGGCCAGCACCGGCAACAGCAGGCGACGCATCAGGCGCCTTTCTTAAGCTCCTGATGCATCAGCGGCAGGTTGCGTACGCGCTTGCCGGTGGCTTTGGCAATCGCGTTCAGCACCGCGGGAGCAGCGACGGCGATGGTCGGCTCGCCGACGCCGCCCCAGAAGCCGCCGGACGGTACCAGCACCGTCTCGACCTGGGGCATCTCGTCCATGCGCATGACGTTGTAGCTGTCGAAGTTGGTTTGCTCGACCGCCCCGTCCTTGACGGTGATTTCGCCATAGAGCGCCGCCGACAGGCCGAAGACGAACGAGCCCGCGACCTGGCGCTCGACCTGCGCCGGATTGACAACGTAGCCCGGGTCGGTGGCCGCGGTGATCTTGTGGATCTTTAGCGCGCCGTCGGGGCTCACCGAGACCTCGGCAACGCCCGCGACGTAGCTGCCGTAGCCCATCACCTGGGCGAGGCCGTGGAAGCGGCCGGCCGGCAAGGGCTTGCCGTAGCCCGCCTTGTCGGCGGCCGCCTTCAGCGCGGCCGCCCACTTGGGCTTCAAGAGCTTCAGGCGGAAGGCCAGCGGATCCTGGCCGGCGGCCTCCGCCAGTTCGTCCATGAAGCATTCCATGTAGACGGTGTTCTGGTTGACGTTGACGCCACGCCAGAAGCCCGCCGTGATGTGCGGGTTGCGCATGGCGTGGTCGATCAAGAGGTTCGGCACGTTGTAGCCGTAGGCCGCCTCGACGCCGCTCGCCATCAGGCCCTGGAACACCACCGGATCCATGCCGTTCTGCAGGTTCTGCGGCAGCAGCGAGGCCAGGATCGACTGCCCGGAGATGCGGATCCGCAAGCCGACCAGGTTGCCCTGCGCATCGAGCCCGCCGGTCAGCTTGCACATCGTGATCGGGTGATACTGACAGTGCGTCATGTCCTCTTCGCGCGACCAGATCAGCTTGACCGGCGTGCCCGGCATCTCCTTGGCGATCAGCACGGCCTGACGCACATAGTCGGCGCGGCCGCGCCGGCCGAAGCCGCCGCCCAGCAACTGCTTGTAGACCTCGCATTTGCCGACCGGCAGACCGCACGCCTCGGAGGCAGCGGCAAGGGCCGCCTCGCCGTTCTGCGTGCCCGTCCAGACCTCGCACTTGTCGGCCGTGTAGAGTGCCGTGGCGTTCATCGGCTCCATGGTGGCGTGGTGCAGGTAGGGGAAGCTGTAGGTCGCCTCGACCTTCTTGGCCGCACCGTCGATCGCGGCCTTGGCGTCGCCCACCTTGTTGCCGACGAACGCCTCCGGAGCATCGAGGCCCTCCTTCAGCATGGCGGCGATTGTGTCGCTCGATACCGCGCCGTTCTTGCCGACGTCCCATTCGACGGGAAGGGCGGCGATCGCCGTGCGGGCGTTCCAGTAGGTGTCTGCCACGACCACGACAGCATTGCCGTCGATCGCCAAGACCTTCTTCACGCCAGGCATCTTCTCGACCTTGGTGGCGTCGAAGCTCTTGAGCTTGCCGCCGTTCACCGGGCAGGCCTTCACGGTCGCGTTCAGCATGTTGGGAAGGACAATGTCGGCACCGTAGATCTGCTTGCCGGTGACCTTGTCGACGGTGTCGAGGCGCTTCAGCGATTTGCCGGCGATCGTCCAGTCCTTGGGATCCTTGAGCTTCACTTCCTTGGGCGGTTCGAGCTGGGCGGCCGCGGCTGCAACCGCGCCGTAACTGAGCTTCTTGCCCGAGGTATGGGTGATGACGCTGTTGGCCGCGCTGCATTCGCCCGCCGGCACTTTCCACTCGGCCGCCGCCGCCGCGATCAGCATCTCGCGCGCCATGGCGCCGCCTTCGCGGACATACTGGTTGCTTTCGCGGATGCCACGGCTGCCGCCGGTCGAGAAATTCTTCCACACGCGGTCGCGCTTCAGGTTCTCGCCCGGCGTCGGATATTCCCAGGCGACCTTTTTCCAGTCGCAGCCCAGTTCCTCGGCGACGAGCTGGGCCAGGCCGGTGAGCGTGCCCTGGCCCATTTCCGAGCGGGCGATGCGGATCACCACCTTGTCGTCCGGATGGATCACCACCCAGGCATTGATCTCCTTGACTTCGGCGGCATGCGCGGCGCCGTCGCCGATGGGAATGCGGAAGCCGAGCGAGAAACCGCCGGCGACGGCCGCGCCGCTGACAAGGAAGCCGCGGCGACGGAGGGGCTTGCGGCCGAGCGAGGTCTGGATCGTCATGAGTCGTCCTCCCTACTAAGCCTTGGCCGCGGCGTGGATCGCTTCGCGCACCTGCTGGTAGGTGCCGCAGCGACAGATGTTGGTCATGGCCGCATCGATATCGGCGTCGGTCGGCTTGGGCTTGGCGGCGAGCAGGGCGGTGGCCGCCATGACCATGCCGCTCTGGCAGTAGCCACACTGGGGCACGTCCAGCTCCACCCAGGCCGTCTGGATCTTGTTCAGCGTGCCGTTGGCGGCGAGGCCCTCGATGGTGACGACCTTCTTGGCGCCGACCGAGTTCAGCGGCACCTGGCAGGAGCGCGTCGCCACGCCGTCGATATGCACGGTGCAGGCGCCGCACTGGGCGATGCCACAGCCGTACTTGGTGCCGGTGAGGCCGAGCTGCTCGCGCAGGACCCACAAAAGCGGCGTGCGCGGATCAGCCGTGGTGTTCACGGACTTGCCGTTGACGTTGAGGACAGCCATCCCAGTCTCCCGTCGTTTGGAAAGTACGCGGGAGCCTAGCCGAGCGCGCCGCAGCGAACCAGTGACCGGACCGGCTTCACGGAGGTGTGATGCTCAGCCCAGGCAGGCTTCGAAAACGCGCCGATAGTTGCCGCCAAGCAGCTTTGCCGTTTCCTCCGCTGTAAATTTCCCGCGCAGGGCGACTGCAAGCGCTGCGGGTCGGCAGCGCCGTCAGTGGAAAGCCCGAGAGCTCGACCGGCTTTCCGCTCGCCTTGTCGGCCCGTGGCGTTCCGAGATCGTGCCAGGACAGGCGCATCGAATCCTAAAGCTTGGGCGGCGGATAATACGGCCGATCGCCCAGCGCCTGCACGCGCTTCCAGAAGTCCGGCCCGGATGCCTTGCCGACTTCGTCGAGGTCGGCGGCCTGGCGCCACATGCTCCACGATTCGGGATGCAGGCCGCTCGCCGCATTCATCTGGCGATCGCCCTCGGTGGTGCGGCCGTTGTCGCGCAGCCAGACGCCGAGACGAAAACGCGCGCGCGCCTCGGCGATCGCTTGCGTCACCTTGGGCAGGCCGGCGCGCGCCTGGTCGGCCGGCAGCGCGTGCTTGCCGGTGTTGACCCAGGCGCGCACGGCATCGAGATAGGCCTGGCGGGCGGCCAGGCGTTCGGCCTGATCCTCCGGCGACATGGTGCGGGTCTTGAGGTCCATGCGGCGGAAATGATCGGTCGAGCCCGCCGTCTCGGGCGGCCGCGCGATCCGGCCCTGTTCGTCGATCCACACCGCCTGCGGCACGTTCACGAGGTTGTAGAGATCGCTCAGCCGGTGCTCTGTATCGATCAGTTGCCAGTAGCTCGACTTGGCCTGCTCGATCCACGGCCGCGCGTGCTCGGCGCCGCGGCTTTCCTCGGCCACGGCCACCACCATGAAACCCTTGTCCTTCAGCTCATCGTAGAGGGACTGCCACACGGGCAAGTCTAAGCGGCAGCCTCACCAACTGGCCCAGGTGGCGAGAAAGACCTTCTTGCCCCTGAGCTGCGACAGGCTGCGCGGCGTGCCATCGATATCCGGCAAGGTGAAGTCGGGCGCCTGCAAGCCCTCGAGCGCGGCATTGCGCTCGTCGGCGGGTGCGCCCAGCGCCCACACGTCGCCGTCCTGGCTGGCGATCACCGGGCCGCCGAGCTTTTGCCAAAAAGCCTCGACATCGACGTCGTTGCCTTTCACGGCAGCAGCCGGCAAGGGCACGCAGCGTTCGTCGCGGCACATGCCCTCGGGCTTCAGCGTCCAGCCGGTGAGCTTCGCGGCGTCGGCGGCGCTCATCCACAGGCCGTCGTGGGCCGAGACTTTGTGCTCGGCAGTTGGCGTGAGAATCGTGGTCATGGAAACCTCCGTCGGGCTGGCTTACTTCGGCACCGAGATCGTGACTTCCTTGGACGTGATGAACTCGAGCAGCACCGGCACACCTTTCTGGGTCTGCTCGATGCCGCGCTTGATGGCGGGCACGATGTCTTCGGTCTTGGTGATGCGCTCGCCGTAGCCACCGAAGGCGCGCGCCATGGCGGCATAGTCGCCGGAGATGTCGGTCGAGCGGTATTTCTCGGTCGAGACTTTCATGATGTGCAGCTCGATCGCCATCGAGAAGTTGTTGAGCAGCACCGACATGATGGGAATGCGCTCGCGCACCGCCGTCTCGAAATCCATGCCGGTGAAGCCGATCGCTGCGTCGCCCCACACGTTGATGCAGAGCTTGTCCGGCATGGCGAGCTTGGCGCCCATGGCGAGACCCAGCCCGTAGCCGAGCTGCGTGGTCTTGCCCCAGCCGAT
>WNFC01018229.1_pt1 | contig 11530 bp, 14 predicted proteins | sample 5400541 | NCBI WGS metagenome assembly WNFC01 (sample SAMN13153342, study PRJNA577476) | soil metagenome | isolation source: 120 cm saprolite under Douglas fir tree site 2 hole 2 replicate 1 | place: USA:California | collected 2015-04-18
CCATCGATATGAAATGCGACTTCGGCACCTTCGTTGATATCCATTTGCCTGGCGATAGCAGAGGGGATACGGAAGGCGAGACTGTTTCCCCACTTCAAGATCCGCTGTGCGGACATGGCTTATTTCCTCAGGGAACTAATGTATAGTCATAGTATATACAAAAACGACCGTACGGCAAGCGGTAACAGGGACGCAGAGAGCACAGGGCGCCCGGTGGTCCTCAAAAAAACCGCGTCACACTCGAGCGGGCGCGAGGAGGTATAGGAACGTCGACCAGCGCAAGTCGCCTCTCGGTCGGCCTGGCGAACGTCGCAACAGGTACTTGCTCACGGTCCGCGGAGATAACCTAATTCCCAGCTTTACGAGAAACTCATTGGCAATGCGTTGCTCGCCCCACGCGGGATTCTCGTTCGCCATTCGGCGGATCAGGGCCTGAATCTGCAGCGGAATCGGCGGCCGACCGGGTCGGGACTTCAACCGCCAGAATAATCTCCATCCCGCTCGGTGCCAGCGGATCATCGTCTCGGGACGTACCACGACCAGAGCACCCCGCCAGTTGAAAAATCGTGAGAGCGATGCCAGAGAGATCCGTGTTACCGCGTCAATGCGCCGCGGCTTGATTCCCCGCTCTCTGTAGAGAGCAATTTGACGTCGCAGAACCAAGATCTCGGCCGCCACAGCTCGCCGTTGGCGGAAGGTGAAAGCGGCCAGCGCGATCAGATCGGTCAACAGCCGCAGCACGATTCGGACCAGCGCAATCATCGATTGATGATGCCACATTGGCATCGACTGTCGCGATTAAATGAATGGCTCCTCACAACGGGACCGACTCGTCGACCAGAATCGCCAATATCAAGGGGGTTCGGCTCCGGTGTCTGGCTTCTGCGGGTACGGCGCCACGGCGCGCCGCGGTGACAAGATAGGGGAGAACGCGGGTGGAGAGACGTGCATCGTTGCAGCGTAATCCTGGAGAGGTAGTGAAATCATCTGAATATCGTGGCTTTGAGCCCAACTCATTCGGTATTTGATGCCATTGTCTGCTTTCCTCCTCGGAGGTCGGCGGGCTGCATCACGAATACCTCCATACTTCCTCGCGCCCGGTTGTGGCTGAGACAATTTTTGCGTACCACAGGTCCCGATTGACGCGCCAAGTCAACCACGGATATACCGCCGGACCAGCGGGTGACCATAGGGTTACCGCGCCGCGCCAGGTTGGTCGTCAAGTCAGTCCAGGCAATCGGGGTGCGATTCAACCTAATGTGGATTGTCCGCATCGGTAAGTGCTTGAGCCGGCTCGGTCACCGCACGGGCTTCAGTCCGGCATTCAATGAAAAACGACAACGGATCTCGGCATGCCGTACGTCGATGGGCGCCAAGTCGCCAGCGCGATCAAGAACCTGTCGTCCTCGACACCGGTCATCCTACTGACCGGTTCGGGACAGCGCTTGCTGGCCGAAGGCGACGTTCCGCCGCACGTGGATCGCGTGCTCAGCAAGCCTCCGAAGCTCAGTCAGCTACGGGACGCTCTCCGCGTCACCGTACATCCGATGGGATCTTGAAATAGGGCATAAGACAGGCCCGCCAAGATCCTCATCGTCGGCGACTTGTCAGTGGAAATCGACATGATTTGCTCCCGCTGCACGGTACGCAGCCAATCGACGCTGGACGATCGGGTGTCCGAGGGCTTGGGTCTTCAATTGTTCTTCGCGCTCAGGCTAATTGCGGCGCTTGGTTGGGCCGATGTCCCGGTCACGCAGCCGTACGCCGCGACCCCCGACACTGCTGACGCTTCCTTCGCGAATCAACTCGACGCCCATGTCCTCGAGCGCCTGCACAACCTTGGTCAGAGAATCAACGTTGCCGCGTATGAGTCCGTCGCTCGTTTCCATGCGCTGAATGGTGGGCAAGGACAACCCTGCGCGCCGTGCGAGCGTCGGTTGGTCAATGCCGAGCAAAGCGCGGGCGGCACGAAGCTGAGGGGCAGTTATCATGTTCTAAACATCACTATACATGTCCCGCCATTGATAAAACACGCTGCTAGGATTAGTCTTGAACGACACGGTGTCCTTTGGTAAAGGGATGGATTCGTGATTACTTCGATACATGAGGGCCTAAAGGCCATTTTAGGATCGGCTCGGCAATTAGTGTGCAGGACCCGCGCGCGAGATGCCACGGTCTTGAATCGTGGACTCCAGGTCGGGGCACCCTTGGGCACGAGTGCTCGTGGTTTTCTCGCTAGTCACGGCACCAGCGGCGTGGTGGTTTACGGTATCGATGACCCATTTCTCTTGCGCGCAGCCGGGAAGCTCGACAACATGCTCGCGCACATCCAACGGCCCGCGAGAACACTGATTTTGAGCATGGGCAACGTGCCGTCTGTTGATGCAACGGGCATCCGCGCACTCCGAGAGATCGTTACCGTCTTCAAGAGCCACGGCGCGACGGTAGTGCTGGTCGAAGTCAGACCGCGCCTCCTGCAGAAGCTCGTCCGTGGCGGTGTAATCGCGCATGTCGGGTCGGACAACGTGATCGATACCCTCGAACATGCGCAAACGCGCACGAAAGCAAACGATCTCCTTCGATATCAGTGATTCGGTCCGGCACGCATCTAAAGATGAATCAATTCGCAATACTCCAGGAGAGGGACGGGCCACAACGCGCCCGCGGTTGCAAGCGTAATGGACGGGATCAGTAGCTGATGGGCAATACCAAAGAGAGACGTTTCATCTTCCGTAGTCCCTCTTCAAGCGGCGACACTTTGCTGCGCTTTCGAGAGCCAACCGAAACGGCCGCCGATGAGTTATTTGGACGGATAGTGGACGGGAGCTACGATAAGCCCTTCCTGGTGGAGGACCTCGAATTCCGGGCGATGTGCTTCGCACTCGGTGGCTGCACTCAAAGCGAGATGCGCCTCGATGATCCGGTGGCTTTGGTCAGTGAATACACACGCAAGATGATGGGATTTCTGCTGTTCCGCCGCCGCCCCCGCCGAATTCTGATGATCGGCCTCGGCGGTGGCTCGCTGGCCAAGTTTTGCCATAGGCACTTGCCGACCACTCACATCACCGCGGTCGAGATCGACGCTCAAGTGATTGCGCTGCGAACACACTTTCATGTCCCGCCCGATGATTCGCGCCTACGAGTCGTCAACGAGGACGGCGCACGACATGTCGAGGCCATGGCACACACCGATCAGCGCACGGACGTGATGCTCGTCGATGCCTACGATCAACGAGGCATCGCCAACGCCGTGGTCGAACGCCCATTTCTCGAACATTCACGACGGATTCTCGCGCCACGCGGTGTGTTCGTGATGAATCTAGCGGAAGATGCGGATGCGTGCGACGGGTACATGGAGACTATACGGTCGGTTTTCGGCGAGCCCGTCATCGCGGTCGCCATGGAGCACACCTTCAACGTCGTCGTGTTCGCTGGAGGCGCGCTCCGCGACCGGCGGCGCCTGATGACCGCGACTCGCAATTCGCATCGCATCCAGGGGCGACTCGGTTTGCATTTTCCGACACTGCTACGACGTACCACCGAGTATCAAAAGCGGCTGCCTCTACGAGGCCAGCAGCGCGAACCACGGCAATGAGCTACGCAGGTTCGATCGTCAGGGATCTTCGACAGCGATCCGCAACCGCATAACGAATTGGGAAGCAGAGGACATTACGGCATGGCTAAAGAATTCACATCCGACACCGTGGGTGCGCCCCCACGCGTGCGTCATCAGCAGTTAAAAGACTGGGTGGCCAAGATCGCCACGCTGACTCATCCTGACCGAATTTATTGGGCCGATGGGTCACAAGAGGAGTACGACCGCATCTGCGCGGAGATGGTAGCAACCGGCACCTTGATTCGCCTGAATCCGGCGAGGCGACCGAACTCCTATCTGGCCTGGTCAGACCCGAGCGATGTCGCGCGGGTGGAGGATCGTACCTTTGTCTGCAGCGCCTCGCCTGTCGACGCGGGCCCGACCAATAATTGGATCGATCCGAAAGAGATGCGGGTGACGCTCGAGGGATTATTCAGCGGTTGCATGCGGGGCCGCACGTTGTATGTCATTGCATTCTCGATGGGGCCACTCGGGAGTGCTATCTCGCATATCGGGGTTGAAATCACGGACAGCCCTTACGTCCTTGCGAATATGCGAATCATGACGCGGATGGGGAGCGCCGCCCTCGAGGCGCTCGGGAGCGATGGTCGATTCGTTCCGTGCGTGCACTCTGTGGGCGCACCGCTGGAATCCGGTGCAAAAGACAGCTGCTGGCCCTGTAACCGCGCTCAAAAATACATAGTTCAGTTTCCGGAAACCCGCGAGATCTGGTCGTTTGGGTCCGGCTATGGCGGCAACGCACTTCTCGGCAAAAAGTGTTTTGCGCTACGAATCGCATCGACCATGGCCCGTGACGAGGGGTGGCTCGCGGAGCACATGTTGATCCTCGGCGTCGAGAGTCCAGAGGGCGAAAAGACCTATGTCGCCGCGGCGTTTCCGTCCGCGTGCGGGAAGACTAATTTCGCCATGCTGATTCCGCCGCGCAATTTCGCCGGTTGGAAAGTCACGACCGTGGGGGATGACATCGCATGGATTAAGCCGGGTGAAGATGGACGGCTGTATGCGATCAATCCCGAGGCAGGCTTCTTTGGCGTAGCGCCGGGCACGTCGGAGACGACGAATCGCAATGCGATGGCCACCTTGAAAGCCAATGTGATCTTCACCAACGTCGCGCTCACGGACGACGGCGATGTCTGGTGGGAAGGGTTGACTCCGACGGCGCCAGAACACCTGATTGACTGGACCGGGCAGGAGTGGACACCCGAAATTGGTGCCAGGTTGAATCGCAAGGCGGCGCATCCGAACTCGCGCTTCACCGTGCCGGCGGCGCAATGCCCCTCGATCGATCCGCGTTGGGAGGATCCGGCGGGTGTTCCTATCTCGGCATTTATATTTGGTGGTCGCCGCGCGGATACCGTTCCCCTCATCGTTGAATCACGTCATTGGAACGGGGGCGTCTACCTCGCTTCGACACTGGGCTCCGAGACGACAGCAGCGGCGCAGGGGCAGCAAGGAGTGGTGCGACGCGACCCGTTTGCGATGCTGCCGTTTTGCGGCTACCACATGGGAGACTACTTCAGACACTGGCTGCAAGCGGGCCGGCATTTGAATCCAAAGCCTATTATCTATTGTGTGAATTGGTTTCGTCGCGATGAGAGCGGCCAGTTCATGTGGCCAGGATTCGGTGACAACATGCGAATTCTAAAATGGATCGTCGACCGAGTTCGCGGCCGCGTCGGTGCGACAGAGACTCCACTGGGCTGGGCGCCGAAATACGAAGACATTGAGTGGGACGGGTGCGCCGTCACCGCGGAGCGATTCGCCAGGCTCACGCGCGTTGATCTTCTCGAGTGGCAACGAGAACTCGAGTTGCAGGCCAACTGGCTCCATGAACTCGGTGAACGGGTACCGAGTGCGCTTGTGCTCAACCATGATGGGCTGGAGACGCGTATAACGGACGCGATGGCGTGATGGATCCGCCCTTTGTCGTTTAGGATTTGACGCAGCGCTTGACGATTCTTACGAGCCAGGTCTCGCCGGGTGCGTCGGGCGCACATGTTGATCTTGACCTCGCCGGAGTGGTAAGCGTTCGGCTCGGTCGCCCCAGCGGGGCTGCGTCGCGGCAAACGTAAAAGGAGTCCTTACCGCGCGCAGCCCTGATCAATAGACGACGATCCCGTTGCTCAACATTCGTCGATGGGGACTACCGGGTCCGTGTAATCGCGACAAATAATCAGCGACCGCAGTAATATCCCCTTCATTGAAGCTGCGCATAAATAAAACTAAGCCTGGGTCGGCGTCATGGAGGCGCCCATCGGCCAATAGGTGCATTTCGTTGACCAAATAATTGTAGTGCTGGTTTCGAAGAGACGGCACGACACCCTCTTTATCGCCCCCGGCATCGCTCGCGTGGCAAGTCGTGCATTGCTCACGAAATATGGCGCTCCCCAACTCGACAGTCACGCCGTCACCGGTCTTTGCGCCCGAGGTCGGGGCAATCGGTTCAAATACGCTGCGATGTCGTTCGCCATTTCCGGGGTGGACAAATGTTTGGCAAGCGTGACGTGGTATACGGCGGCTTTATCTCGCGTCGAGCTTCCGAAATGAGTCATCTGCCTGACGAGATAGGCGAACCGCTGTCCAGCGAGCGCCGGTACGGCGCGGCCACCGTCGCCATCGCCTTGTGAACCGTGACAGGGTGAACAATAGCGTATGAACGTCCTCGCGCCCTGATCGGGATGCGCTTGCAGACCGACCGCTGTTTGATTCAGTCGATCGGCTGTCTCTTCGGAGGCCAACGCCACCCTAACAGTCAACAGAAGGAACGCACTGAAGAGCGGCGGGACGATTCGAACGCATTTGAACTTCATGGGAATACCACGCTCACCCGATTATCACACGGCCAATCTCCATCAGCTGTTGCCAAAATTGAGCACGGGTCAGTTCGCCCATCGGTAGCTCCAGTAACTTCCGGATCCTGGATTCGAGGGACACATAAAGCGCCTCGAATGCGGCGCGCAATTCGGTCTCGTTACCGCTACCAGTCACTGGATTCGGGGTCGGCCAAAAGGCCTTAATGGGTTGCTGTGCCGCAGGTAATACCATTTCTTCGTGTGAGTCGTCGCAAACGATGATGATGAAGTCCAGGCGCGGGGCCGCGAGCCCGAAGAACCCTTCCCAGCTTTTGCTTTTCAACGTCATGGTTGGCACCCCGTGCTCGCTCAAGGTTGCCAATGCCATCGGATGGATTTGCCCCACTGCGTGATCGCCAGCGCTCATGGCGCAAAAGCGGCCTTGCCCAAGATGATTGAGAATCGCTTCTGCCATGATCGAACGCGAGGCATTGAAGGTGCACAAGAAGAGTACATTGAACGTGTCGTTTGGCTCCTTGCCCCGGTGGGTTGAAGGCGTCGTGTATAAATCCCTCATGACGTCGACCGTCTTCGATTCGACAACGTATTGAGGCGCTGAGTGAGGTCAGCCATCGTGAATGAGGCGGCAAATAATGCGTCGCCGCCCAACTCGTGAAGAATCTCGTCCGCTCGATCAATCATCGGATCTGCTATAAGAACTAACCAGGAGTCCGGCGCAGCATCACGGAGCGCACGTAGAGTGTTGCACATTGCGGTACTGGCCAAATCGGCAACCACGACGATCGCGCCGAAGTGCGTTCTCCGAGCGGCGAGCACGGCGGAGGATCCATTGGCGGCGATGTAGGTCTGGAAGCCCGCGTGGCGAAGCTGTGAGGCCATCATCGCTGCCGCGTCGGGATCCGGATCCAGCAACAGGGTCGGTAGTGGATCAACCGTAGCCCAAGCGTCGGTACCCGCATTGCTCACGGTGCGGTTAGGAGGGATCACATACGGCCGGGCAGACTGACTAGGTCGTGTTTTAGGGCTAAGGCCTTCGGCATTTTGTGCACCCACTGAGCGAACCCCTCGCCGCGAAACGCGCCTGGCCACGCGTCCTTCTCGACAAGCGTCAGCACCGAGAAATGATGTTTAGACGCACTGCGATTGGCCCACTTGAAGTCCTCGATGCATGGCGACCCGCTGCACGCGGTTTCCGACGCACTCACGCGGCCGCGTGTGCATCCCGGCGCGGGCTCGTCCGACGATTCAGTCATGTTGGCGGGCACGAGACTCCCTCCACGGCGTCGCCTCGCGATAGCAATTGGTACTGAAGTTCGCGTGTCAGCCGTAGCAGCGTGGGGAAACTCAAACCGTGTCGCCCCTCGAGTTGTTGCGCGTTGTGAGTGGCTGCGACCAGGCGCCGCCGATTGAGCAGTGGACGCCCGGCAAACACCACCACGTTACTGTCATTATCGGGATGGTGTCGATATAACGCTTGCACGCCGCGAGCGTCGCCACGAGATTCATGACAAATAGGCCGCGCCTGGACAGGACGCGGCGCGCATCTTGCAGAAATGCTCGCTCCGTGACTGCCGTGGCGATACCGTGCCGATCAAATGCATCGACGAGCAAGACATCGGTTCTTTGATTCGACTGCGCCATGGCCGCGACATACGCCGAACCATCCCCGTTAATCACGCGCAGGCGAGAATCATCGGGCGGGATTTGAAAATGCGATCTCAGTGCGATCACGCCCGGATCGATCTCGATCACCGTCATGCGCGCGGAGGGCAGATGACGATGACAAAACTTGGTCAGCGAGCCACCGCCGAGGCCGATCATGAGAACTTCCCGGGGGCGTCGGCGGAACAGCAGAAACCCCATCATCTTGCGTGTGTACGCGCTCACCAAGCTTTCCGGATCGTCGAGCCACATCTCACTTTGAACGGCGCCATCAATTCCAAAACAGAGCGATCGGGTTTGACGATTCTCCACCAGAAACGGCTTATCGTAGCGGTCTTCCACGAGGCGCTTGCACAACCCGGCGATCTGGGTTTCGTTGGGCTCGCGAAAACTCAGCCAGGTGTCCCCTTCCGGAGAAAACCCATGCAATACGAGTAGTTTTGCATCGCTGTCGCTCATCTGATTCTTTGGATCGTTGGGGCTTTCCGCTGACTATTACTAAGACTCATGAATGGGTGTTTGCTGAGGAGTCGGATCGAAGGCTTTCATGCCCACCCGTGGTTGCACGCCCGTGGGTGAGCACGTTCTCGGCTTGGGACCGGTGCAATCACCCTGACGGCACCCGGACCAGGGTGTCGCGACAACCCGTTACGGTTGAATCTGTCCGAATAACACGAATCCATGGGTTAAGGATGCCGCGCTGCTGCATCGCAAAAATCATCCATTAAATGCATCACGCTCAAGGCGTCCTCTAAAAAGAGGATACTAACCGACTGTGCGTTGTTTATCAATGCTGAAGCATGTATAGTAATGTTTAGAACATGATTACTGCACCACAACTTCGCGCAGCTCGTGCCCTGCTGGGGATCGACCAGATCGAACTGGCCGAGCGCGCCCAACTGTCCCTGCCTACGATTCAGAGAATGGAAACCAGTGGCGGCCTGATTCGCGGCAACGTCGACTCACTGATGAAGGTCATACGGGCGCTCGAAGAGTTCGGGGTCGAGATCATTGGGGAGGGAAGTACCAGCAACGTGGGCGGTCGCGGCGTGCGGTTACGCGATCGCGAAATTCGATTGATCCAGATTAGCACGAAGCAACGACCAAAGAGCGGGCGTATGACGGCCAATTTAAGCGCACGCGCGACGGGTGCACGTAATCAGTCGGACTAAATCCCTTGCCTGCGTTTACTGATCGGTTTACTGATCGCGATGCTTGGCGGGTAATGCTAGAGATGTTGCCTCAAGATCCGACCGATTAGGTGAAGTAAACCGCAGCACGGCAGATTGAGCAAATCGGAATTGTGCATGCGAGATGGACCTCTCGACACATCGACCACGGGAGCTGCGCAGTCCCATGTCTACCAGACCTCGACCCCTGTCTCCGTTTCTCCATTACCGGTGGCAGTACGCCAATACTCTGTCGATTCTGCATCGGCTGAGCGGCATCGCACTGACGATGGGATTTGGCCTGCTTGTCGCGGGATTGGTCGCTATAGCGACTGGCGCGAGCGGCTATGCGCGGGTGGTGCGACTGTCGGCAAGCGCGCCGGGCAAACTGTTGTTGCTCTTCATCTTGGTGGCATTTGGTTATCACGTGAGTAATGGGATTCGGCATCTCGCGTGGGATGCGGGCTTCGGGTTCGATCGCACTCTCGCTCGGCGCACGGGGTGGCTTGTGGTGCTGGCCGCGGTCCCGATCGGGCTCGGCGTCTGCGCCCTCTTGGTATGGGGTCATCTTCGTCATGAACCTTGACGCAATGCCTCGCCGCGACCTCGGATCGAACGGTCAGGGGACGGCTCAATGGTGGCAGCAGCGTGTGTCGGCGATGGCTCTGGTGCCGCTCATCGTCTGGTTCGTCATCGTCCTGGTGTCCGTTCCCATCGCCGATCCCGCGAGTGTGGTGCGGTGGATACGAGGCGGGATTAATGCGTTACTCCTGGTTGCGCTGGTGCTCGCTGCCGCACAGCACTCCTACCACGGGACGCGCGTGATCGTTGACGATTACGTGAGTAGCCTCAAGGGGCGGGTGGCGACCGTAGTCATACTGCAATTCATGCACACTGTTTTAGCAGCCGCGGGCGTCTTGTCGGTCCTGCGAGTGGCTCTGGGAGCGTAAGCCATGAGCGAGTATGACTTTATCGATCACGCCTACGACGTCGTCGTGGTCGGTGCGGGGGGTGCCGGGTTACGGGCGACGCTCGGTCTTGCCGAAGCGGGGCTATCGACGGCGTGTCTGAGCAAGGTCTTTCCCACGCGCAGCCACACGGTCGCCGCGCAGGGCGGCATCAGCGCAGCCCTCGGCAACATGGGCGAAGACGATTGGCGGTATCACTTCTACGACACGATCAAGGGTTCCGATTGGCTCGGCGATCAAGATGCCATCGAACTGATGTGCAAGGAGGCGCCGAGCGCCGTCATCGAACTCGAGCACTACGGCGTCCCGTTCTCGCGCACGGACGACGGGCGAATCTATCAGCGGCCCTTTGGCGGAATGACCACCCGTTACGGACAGGGCATCGCACAACGTACCTGCGCAGCGGCTGATCGCACCGGGCACGCGATGTTGCACGCCCTCTATCAGCAGTCACTGAAACACGACGCGATATTCTTCGTCGAGTACTTCGTGCTGGACCTCATCATGCACGAAGGGGTGTGTCGCGGCGTCGTGGCACTCGATATGGCCGGGGGGAAGCTGCATCGGTTTCTGGCGCAGCGAACGCTGCTCGCCACGGGAGGCTACGGCCGCACCTATTTCTCCTGCACATCGGCGCACACCTGCACCGGCGACGGGGGTGGCATGGTGCTGCGGGCGGGGTTGCCGCTGCAAGACATGGAATTCGTGCAGTTTCACCCGACCGGAATCTACGGGGCAGGGTGCCTCATCACCGAGGGTGTCCGAGGAGAGGGAGGCTATCTGACCAACGCGACCGGCGAGCGATTCATGGAGCGCTACGCACCCAATGCCAAGGACCTCGCATCACGCGACGTCGTCAGCCGCGCGATGACGATCGAGATCCGGGAGGGCCGTGGCGTCGGCCCAGCCAAGGATCACATTCATCTGCATCTGGAGCATCTGGGGCCGGAGGTCATCCGGGAGCGCTTGCCCGGCATTGCTGAAACAACCCGAATCTTCGCGGGAGTGGACGTGACCCGAGCGCCAATCCCCGTGCTGCCGACCGCGCACTACAACATGGGAGGCATCCCGTGTAACGTCCGCGGCGAGGTGGTGACGTTAAAGGACGGCAACCCCGACGCCGTCGTTCCCGGGTTGATGGCCGCCGGCGAAGCGGCGTGCGTGTCGGTCCATGGCGCGAACCGGCTCGGCTCGAACTCGCTTCTCGATATTGTGGTGTTCGGCCGCGAAGTCGCGCGGCACTGCGCGGCCACGCTCGAGCGAGGCGCGGCGGCCCCCACACTTCCGAAAAATGCGGGTCAG
>WNFC01048266.1_pt1 | contig 11530 bp, 10 predicted proteins | sample 5400541 | NCBI WGS metagenome assembly WNFC01 (sample SAMN13153342, study PRJNA577476) | soil metagenome | isolation source: 120 cm saprolite under Douglas fir tree site 2 hole 2 replicate 1 | place: USA:California | collected 2015-04-18
AAGAACCGCAGCCCTGTGCACGGCAGCCCGTAGAGGTGAGCGTAGCTGTGCGCCATCAATTCGTTTGCCTTCTTGGTCGCAGCATATAACGAGACGGGGTGGTCGACATTGTCGTGCTCGGAAAACGGCAACCGGGTGTTCGCGCCGTAGACCGAGCTGCTCGACGCGAACACGAGATGCCCGACCTTCGTGTGCCGGCAGCCCTCGAGCACGTGCATGAAGCCGACGAGGTTGGCATCGACATAGGCCGAGGGGTTTTCGATCGAATAGCGCACCCCGGCCTGCGCGGCCAGATGCACCACCGAGTCGAACTTGCCGGCCGTGAAGAGCTCGCCCATCGGCTCGCGCTCGACGATATCGAGCTTCTGAAAGAGGAACCCGGCCCGCGCGCGCAGGCGCTCGAGGCGCGCCTGCTTGAGGCGGACGTCGTAGTAGGCATTCAGATTATCGATGCCCACAACCTCGTCGCCACGATCGAGCAGCCGGTACGCCAGCGTCGAGCCGATAAACCCAGCGGCCCCGGTAACGAGAACCTTCATTTTCGACTTTCCTCCCGGTAGCCTCGAGGATTCGTGCTTTGCCACCTCCATGCATCTCGGCACATGTCGTCGAGGCCGTATTCGGCCTTCCAGCGAAGGGCCTTTTCGGCGAGCGATGGGTCCGCATAGCACTCGGCCACGTCCCCGGCACGGCGGGCGACGCGCTCGAAGGGAATCGGTCGGCCGCTCGCGCGCTCGAATGCGCGCACCGCCTCCAGCACCGAAGTCCCGCTGCCGGTGCCCAAATTCACCGTGATCCCCCGCCCCTCCCGCAGCATGGTTTCCATCGCCGCGAGATGGCCACGCGCGAGATCGACCACATGAATGTAGTCGCGTACCCCGGTACCGTCGCGCGTCGGATAGTCGCAACCGAATACGCGCAGCTTCTCGCGAACGCCGGCGGCAACCTGCGCGACATAAGGCATCAGGTTGTTCGGAATGCCTTGCGGGTCTTCGCCGATCAAACCGCTCGGGTGAGCACCCGCAGGATTGAAGTACCGCAACAAGGCAATGCGCCAAACCGTGGGATCGGATGCGGCGAGATCCCCCAAAATCCGCTCAACCATCAGTTTCGAATGGCCGTAGGGGTTGGTGGGAGCGAGGGGCGCGTCTTCGCGAATCGGGACCGAGGAAGGATCGCCATAGACCGTCGCCGACGAGGAAAACACCAGCATTCCGACTCCCGCCTGCGCCATCGCGCGGCACAGCGTCAATGCGCCGTGCACGTTGTTGTCGTAGTACTCGATCGGCTTTTCGACCGATTCCCCCACGGCCTTGAGACCGGCGAAGTGGATCACGGCATCGAACCGGTGTCGCGAGAATACATCCCTCAGCGCACCGGAGTCGCGCACGTCCGCCTGCGCGAACTCGGGCGTCCTGCCGGCGATCCGCGCTATGCGACCGATCACCGCGCGAAGGCTGTTGCACAGGTTGTCGAAGATGACGACCTCGTGGCCCGCCTGCATCAGCTCGACGCAGGTATGGGATCCGATATATCCGGCCCCACCCGTCACCAGCACTTTCATGGCAGCTTGCGCGCGTTCAGATTTTGGGTGATGGGGAATGGGCGTTAATCAGACCCGCGGGGCGCTCGGAAACGGGCGTATTGGCGCAATCATGAAGTCGTTGGGCAAGCCGGGTCAAGTGCGACGCCACTGAAGGGCGCCGCGGCCGTCGAACTTCGCGTCGTCAGCTGGTGTAAGTTGTCTCGAGCACGCGCGAGGCGGTTTTCGCGCGCTTGTTGCGGCGTCTACAACTCACTACTGAGGAATCGGATCGTCGTCGGGAGCTTCCCCTCCGCTGATCAGACAGCCGAACAGGTAAGCTACCCCCATGCCGATCAAAGGCCACGCGACCGATACCGCCACCCAAGTCATCCAGCTCATAGGGCTGTGCCCAAAAGAAATGAAAATGAACGGGCCGGTCGCGTCTGGAATTGGCGTGACGTTATGACAATATCATGACGCTGCCGGGACGCCCAAGTCAAGCGCGGCACCGGCGCCCCAAAGGGGCCAGCCCTCATCGCACCCTCAAAGGCAGGGATTTCGGCGAGAATTGCACCCATCCAGAAGAAAAAGGGCCAAGGAGATATGAGTACAGTCGCCGTCGTCGGACTCGGCTACGTCGGTTTGCCGCTCGCGGTGGCATTCGGCAAGAAGTTGCGGACCATCGGATTTGATCTCAGCGCCGAGAAAGTGGAGAACTACCGACGCCACGTCGATCCGACGGGCGAGGTTTCAGGCGAGGAGCTGCGTGCCGCAGCCCGGCTCACGGTAACGACCGATCCGGCGCATCTTTCCGCCGCCGATATCGTCGTGGTCGCCGTTCCCACACCGGTAGACGCGGTGCGCCAGCCGGACTTTGGACCGCTGGTTGGTGCGAGCACCACCGTCGGCAAGAACATGAAAAACGGTGCGATCGTGGTGTATGAATCCACAGTCTACCCGGGTGCTACTGAAGAAGTCTGCATTCCGGTCCTGGAGAGGAATTCCGGGATGAAATGGCTCACGGACTTTAACGTCGGCTACTCGCCAGAGCGCATCAACCCCGGCGACAAGGAGCACACGCTTGCGACGATCGTGAAGGTCGTCGCCGGCGATACTCCGGAAACACTCGAGCGGGTCGCCAAGCTCTATGGCGCGGTGGTGGCCGCCGGGGTGTACCGCGCTTCCAGCATCAAGGTCGCCGAAGCCGCCAAAGTCATCGAGAACACCCAGCGAGACCTGAATATCGCGCTGATCAACGAGCTTGCGATCATCTTCAACCGCATCGGCATCGATACCCTCGAGGTCCTCCAGGCGGCCGGGACGAAATGGAACTTTCTGCCATTCAGACCCGGCCTGGTCGGCGGTCACTGCATTGGCGTGGACCCCTATTACCTTACGTACAAGGCAGAGATGCTCGGCTACCATCCGGAAGTGATCCTCGCCGGCCGTCGCATCAACGACAACATGGGAAAGTTCATTGCCGAGCAAACCATCAAGCAGATGATCCGCATCGGTAATCCCGTGAAGGATGCCAAGGTCAACGTGCTCGGATTGACGTTCAAGGAAGACGTTCCCGACCTGCGCAACTCGCATGTCATCGATGTGATCAATGAACTGAAAAACTACGGCGTCCAGGTGTTCGTGCACGATCCGGTACCCGACCCCGAGGATGCTCGCCGTGAGTACGGACTGGAGCTCGTATCCTGGGACGAGTTGCCGAAGGCCGAAGCAATGGTGGTGGCCGTCGCCCATCGCCAATTCCGGAGCGTGGGCGCCGAAACGTTCGCGCGCAAAATCGTGAAGGGCGGCTGCTTCATTGACGTCAAGTCGCAGTTCGATCGTGAGGCGCTCTCAGCGGCGGGACTCCGTGTCTGGCGGCTGTAAGATAGTCCGATAAAAGCGTGTGGGGAGACCCAGTGGACGAGTCTGCTGTGAGCATACGTAACGCGCTGACCGTTGATGTGGAAGACTACTTTCATGTTGCGGCGTTGGCACCCAGCATACATCGCGATAGTTGGGCCTCGCTTGAGTCCCGCGTGGTCGACAACACTCAGAAATTGCTAGCCATCTTCGAGCAGTTTGATGCACGAGGGACTTTCTTCGTCTTGGGATGGGTAGCGGAGAAGTATCCGCAATTGGTGAGAGACATTGCTGCGCGCGGCCACGAAATTGCCTGCCACGGCTTTTCGCATCGCTTGGTCTATGAACAGTCTCCGGAAGAGTTCTACCAGGAGACGCTCCGCGCGAAGAACCTGCTGCAAGACATCACCGGGTCCGCAGTGCTCGGATATCGCGCGGCGAGCTATTCCATCGTGCGAGAGTCCCTTTGGGCTCTGGATATCTTGGTGGAACTCGGATTCGTCTACGACTCGAGCATTTTTCCCGTGCGCCATGATCGCTACGGCATTCCAGACGCCGAACGGGCTCCGCATCGAATGTCCACGCCGGCTGGAAAATCCATCGTCGAGTGGCCTTTGGCGACGGCTAGGATTCTTGGATTCCGGCTACCCGTGGCAGGAGGCGGGTACTTCAGGCTGCTGCCCTATTGGTTGTCGCGTTGGGGATTGGCGTCCATCAACCGACGCGAACTGCGACCATTCGTCTTCTATCTGCACCCGTGGGAAATCGATCCAGAGCAGCCACGCGTGTCTGCGAGCTGGTTATCGCGGTTTCGTCATTATACGAACCTCGGAAAATGTGAGGGAGTTTCAGTTCGGTACGGCGAGAGCTGCGCTTGTGCGGGCCGGTCTGCTTCCCGGAGATGAGGGCACTGGCGCGCCAAATTCCTCCTGACCGGGTCTCGGTACGCGGGACTACCTTATAATGAGCCTTTTACCTTATGGATCAAGATGATCTTCACCGAGACAAAGCTCAAGGGCGCCTTCACGATCGACATCGAGCGCCGTGAAGACAGCCGCGGCTTTTTTGCACGCGCGTTCTGCCAGCGAGAGTTCCAGGATCGCGGACTAAAGCCGGTCATCGCGCAGGCCAACATTGCCTTCAACAGGACAAAGGGCACCTTGCGCGGGATGCATTTTCAGTATCCTCCGGCCGCCGAGACCAAACTCGTGCGGTGCACTCGCGGTTCGATTCTCGACATAATCGTCGATTTGCGCCCGGAGAGTCCAACTTACATGGGCCACGTTGCCGTCGAGCTTAGCGCGGACAATTACCGGTCCCTCTATGTACCGGAGCGGTTTGCACACGGGTACCAAGTGCTTGAAGATCGGACAGAAACGAGCTATCAGGTGGGAGAGTTCTATACGCCTGGCGCAGAGGGCGGCTTGCTTTACAGCGACCCCCGGCTTGGGCTGGTTTGGCCCCTTCCTGTCGGCGAAGTATCACCCAAGGATGCGGAGTGGCAGTCGCTCGGGAAGATCGAACCCGAATTGAAGCGCAAGATGAGTGCGCGCGGAAGCAAGGTATGATACTTGCTCATATTCATGCTCTTAACTGCGTGCGTGGTACGCAATCCGACCGGAGGACACCATGATTCTTGTCGACAATGCTTTGAAAGCCAGAGAGCAACAGGGAAAGCCGATTCGCGTGGGCATGGTCGGCGCCGGGTTCATGGGGCAAGGGCTCACGAACCAGATCACTCACAGCGTTCCGGGCATGCGCATGGCTGCTGTCTACAATCGGCGCCCCGAGCGAGCTCAGCACGTCTATCGCTACTCCGGGCTCGACAATATCGTCATGGCGGGGTCGCAGGCCCAGCTCGACCAAGCCATTCGCCAAGGCCAGCCCGCCGTGGCCGAGGACCCCTTCATGATGTGCCGCTCGAGCGAGATCGATGTGATCGTCGATGTCACGGGCTCGGTCGAGTTCGGTGCCCACGTAATTCTCGAGGCTTTCAAACACGGCAAACCGATCGTACTGATGAATGCCGAGGTCGATGCCACGATCGGCCCGATTCTCCAGGTGTATGCGCGCAAGTACAAAGTCATCCTTTCCGCTTGCGAAGGCGATGAACCGGGCCTGCAGATGAACTTGGTCCGATGGGTGAAGGGTCTGGGTCTCATCCCGCGCGTTATCGGAAACGTCAAGGGCCTGCAAGACCCCTATCGCAACCCGACCACCCAGCAGGGCTGGGCTGAGCGATGGGGGCAGAACGCGGCGATGGTTACGTCCTTTGCAGACGGGTCCAAGATCAGCTTCGAGCAATCGATCGTCGCCAACGCCACCGGATTCAAGGTCAGATCCCGCGGGATGTCGCGCGGGCTGAAGTACGACGGCTCCATCATGGACATTCACAAGCTGTACGATCTTGAGGAGATTCGGGCTCTGGGTGGGATCGTCGACTACACCGTAGGTCCCGCTGGCGTCAAGATATTTTGCTTGGCCGAACACCCGGATCCAAAACAGCGCCACTATCTAAATCTCTACAAGATGGGAGAGGGTCCGCTCTATCCGTTCTGGGTTCCCTACCATCTCGTGCATTTCGAGGCGCCGAACGCCATCGCGAGAGTCGTGCTCTTCGGAGACAACATCGCACCGCCCCTGGAAGGCCCCGTGGTGGAGGTTTGTGCAGTCGCCAAGCGCGATCTCGCCGCCGGCGAGGTGCTCGACGAATATGGAATGTATACGACCTACGGCGAAGCGGTGAACACCGAAGAGATGAGCACGATGCGCTATCTCCCGGAGGGGCTGGTGGAGGGTTGCAAGATGAAGCGCGCTGTCGCCAAGGATCAGGTGCTCACGTACGACGCCGTGGAGTTGCCCGCCGGCAGACTCGCCGACCGGTTGCGGGCCGAGCAGTACGTGCATTTCGGCGGCGCGACCTGGCTTGAGGAGCACCTTCGGCTCACGCAAGGGGCGGCGAGCACCCGGAAAGCGGCTTTCGCTTGAGACTCCTTTCCGCGCGCGACTAAAACCGGACGCTTCGACAAGCCCGTTTTCAGGGGTACCGACCGATCCCGGTCGGATTCCGTGCTGCATGCGCCCGACGCAGGCAAACTGCGTGCATGAATATCAGAATGGCGAGCGAACGAAATGAAGATACTGATTACAGGTAACACCGGATATATCGGCCCCTCGGTACTGCAGCGCCTTCGCCAGTCTCATCCCCAGGCAACGCTGATCGGTCTGGACAAGGGCTACTTCGCCCACTGTCTCACCAATGCGGACATCCTTCCCGAATGCCGTGCCGACGTTCAGTATTTCGCCGACGTACGTACGCTCCGCCCCGAGATACTGCAGGGCGTCGACGCCATCGTGCACCTTGCCGCCATATCCAACGACCCGATGGGTAAGACTTTCGAGGACGTCACCTACGACATCAACTTCCGCGCCAGCGTCGAACTCGCGAGACAGGCCAAGGCCATGGGCGCAAGGTGCTTCGTCTTTGCGTCCAGCTGCAGCGTGTACGGCGTGGCGGACGACACCCCCAGGAAAGAAAACTCGCCGCTGAACCCGCTCACCGCCTACGCCAAATCGAAGATCCGCACAGAAACCGGGCTCGAAGCGCTGGCGGACAAGAACTTCACGGTCACATGCTTGAGGTTCGCCACCGCCTGCGGGATGAGCGATCGATTGCGGCTCGACCTGGTCGTTAATGACTTTGTCGCATGTGCGGTCAGCTCCAAGAAGATTACGATCCTGAGCGACGGGACGCCATGGCGACCGCTGATTCACATCAGGGACATGGCGAGGGCATTCGACTGGGCCATCACCAGGGATGCGTCGCTGGGGGCGTTCCTGGCCGTCAACGTGGGCAGTGACGTGTGGAACTACCAGGTGAAGGACCTCGCGGAAGCCGTTGCTAAGGTCGTTCCGGGCGTAAGCATATCAATCAACAAAGACGCACCGCAGGACAGCCGGTCCTACCGCGTGGATTTTGGGCTGTACAAGAAGTTGGCGCCTGACCACCAGCCCCAGGTCGACCTGCTCACCACCATCCGCGAGTTGAAGACGGGTCTTGAGTCAATGGGATTCAACGATCCCAATTTCAGAGGCTCCAAGTACATGCGCCTGGAGGTGCTCAAGGGATTGCGAGCAAAGGGGCTGCTGGACGGTAATCTAGAGTGGACCAGAGCGTGACGCCAGCCAAATCAATGAAGAGAATTCCCGGGAGCAATGTGCGCGAGGACTTGCGATACCTGGGCTCAAAACGTCAGTCTCGTCAGGGCAGATCCATATGAAAGTCGTGTTGTTCTGTGGCGGCTTGGGAACAAGGCTGGGAGAGCTCACTGAAAACATTCCCAAGCCGCTGGTAAAAATCGGATACCGACCCATCCTGTGGCACGTAATGAAGTATTACGCCCATTTCGGGCACAAGGATTTCATCCTGTGTCTCGGGTACAGGGCCGACACGATCAAGGATTATTTTCTCAACTACAAGGAGTACCTTTCCAACGACTTTACGATGAGCAATGGCGGAAAGGACATACAGCTGATGCAGAGCGACATCGCCGACTGGAAAATCACCTTCGTCGATACCGGTCTGAGAGCGAATATCGGCCAACGCCTGAAGGCAGTCGAAAAATATCTCGACGGAGAGGAAATTTTCCTGGCCAACTATTCGGACGGGCTCACCAATTGTCCACTGCCCGATATGATTGACAGCGTTGTCAAGGCCGGGAAGATTGCTTGCTTCCTATGCGCGAAACCTTCTCAAAGCTTCCATGTTGTAAAGCTTGAAACGGACAATTCTGTAAAAAACATCCAGAGCGTGCAGAAATCCGACATTCGGATCAATGCCGGCTTTTTCGTATTCAGAAAAGAGATCTTCAACTACATAAAGCCCGGCGAGGAATTGGTCGTGGAACCGTTTCAGAGATTGATCGAAGCGAAACAGATTATCGGCTACCGGTCAGACCAATTCTGGTGCATGGATACGTTCAAGGAGCACCAGGAACTGACCGATATGTACAATCTCGGCAATGCGCCCTGGGAGGTGTGGAAAACGGGCGCGAGCGACGGTGGTCGAGAATAAAAGGCGAGAGGGATGTTGACCTTAGATTTCGCAAGGCGCCGCGATTCGGTTTTCAGGATCTTGTGTCTCGGGGCGCACAGCGATGATATAGAAATCGGCTGCGGTGGCACGATCCTCAGATGGCTGGACGAATACCCGTCCTCGGAGATATGCTGGATTGTGATGGGGGCGTCCGGCGAGAGAAGAGCAGAGGCTGTTCAGAGTGCCAATCTCTTTCTGGCGAACGCGCGACGAAAAGAGATCGTCGTCAAGGAATTCAGAGATGGCTATTTTCCATACAATGGGGCCGAAATAAGCCGAAATAAAAGATTTCTTCGAGGACCTCAAAGGAAAATACGTCCCGGACGTCATCCTGACTCACCACCGTGAGGACCTGCATCAGGACCATCGGTTGGTATCGGAGTTGACCTGGAACACGTTCCGGAGCCACCTGATTCTGGAATATGAGATCGCCAAGTACGACGGCGATTTGGGCGCGCCAAATTTCTTCGTTCACTTGACTGAATCCGTTGCTCAAAGAAAAATCCGGACCATTTTGGAGTGCTTTCAGAGCCAAAAGAAGAAGAGCTGGTTCACCGAGGATGCGTTTTCTTCGGTTCTGAGACTGCGCGGCATCGAGTCCAATGCTCCCAACAAGTATGCCGAAGGGTTCTACTGCCGGAAGATTGTTTGCTGAAGCCGATGCGCGCGCGAATGGGCCATTCGAGAAGGTCCCACCGTTGGGGGGCGGCGTGGAGCACGGAATGATCCGGGAACTATGGACTTATCGGGAACTCGCGTACTTTCTCGCTTGGCGCGACATCAAGGTGCGGTACAAGCAGACCGTGTTGGGCGTGCTCTGGGCCGTCATTCAGCCCTTTTTTACCATGGTCGTCTTTGTGCTCCTGTTCGGTCAGTTGGCAAAAATTCCGACTGACGGGATTCCCGGACCGATATTTTACTTTAGCGCCCTGGTCCCCTGGACATACTTCTCGGGCACCGTGAGCAATGCGGGGATGAGCCTCGTGGCCAACAGCGGCCTTTTGACCAAGATCTACTTCCCGCGCATCATCCTTCCGGCCTCCGTGGCGCTCAGCAATCTCGTGGATTTCCTCATCGGATCGGTCCTGTTCATTGGATTCATGGCCTACTACGGGATCCCTCTTGGCTGGAATCTCCTTCTTTGGCCCGCCCTCGTCATTCTGCTGGTTCTGCTGTCGCTCAGTCTCGGGCTGTTCCTCGCGGCGCTCAACGTCAAGTACCGGGATTTCAGGTATGCCATTCCCTTCGCTATCCAGCTGTTGCTGTTTGCCACGCCCATAATCTACCCTGCAAGCATGATTCCGGAAAGATTCCGATGGCTGGTGGCCCTCAATCCGTTGAGCGGTCTCGTAGAAGCATTCCGTTACTCAATCGTGCCGAGCCGCGCGATCGATTGGGGGCTCCTGTGGTTCTCGATCGCTTTCACCGTGGTGCTCTTCTTTGCCGGCGTCGCATACTTCAAGAGTGCCGAAAAGGCCTTTGCCGATATCGTCTGAGAAGGAATGACTGATTTGACGCATAGCATCGAGATCCAAAATCTTTCCAAACGCTACCGGATTGGAAGGCTCCAGCAAGGCCGCACATTCCGCGAAGACATTGTTGAATTCGTTAAGCGCCCCTGGGGGCGCCGTAATGACGAAGAGGATTCGATCTGGGCATTGAGGAATGTGTCGTTCGACGTCGGCGAGGGCGAGGTCGTGGGCATCATCGGGAAGAACGGGGCGGGAAAAAGCACCCTGCTCAAGATCTTGTCGAAGATCACGTACCCGACCGAAGGGAATATCAAGGTGAACGGACGCGTCGCCTCCCTGCTGGAGGTGGGAACCGGCTTTCACGAGGAACTGACGGGCAGGGAGAATATCTATCTCAACGGATCGATTCTTGGAATGCGGAAGCGACAGGTCGACGAACGGTTCGACGCCATTGTCGCCTTTTCCGGAGTTGAGCAGTTTATCGACACGCAGATAAAGCGCTATTCCTCCGGAATGCGTTTGAGGCTGGGGTTTGCCGTTGCAGCGCACCTCGAACCGGACGTACTGATTGTCGATGAGGTTCTCGCCGTGGGAGACGCAGGGTTTCAGAAGAAGTGTCTCGATGCCATGGAAGGCTTGCGGAGCGGTGGGCGAACCGTGCTCTTCGTATCTCACAATCTGGCGGCGGTCGAGAATCTCTGTTCCCGCGGGATCTGGCTCGACGGCGGAAAAGTCTGCAAGGATGGAGGAGCCAGGGAAGTCATCCTTGCCTACATGGCCAGCTTCGCAGGCAGCCCGACCGCAGAATCCACTTTGGTGGATTCGGAGAACCGGCTGGGCAGCGGCGAGATCCGGTACACGCGAGTTGAGTACCTTGGCCCTGACCGCACGCCGTGCGCTCTGACGAGGAGCGGGGACAAGCTGGTAATCCGTTTCCACTATCACGCCGAGAAGACGATCCGCTACCCGAGCTTTGGTTTCCGAATCTTCACCAACATGGGGACGCTCATAACGGAGAGCGGCAACGTCATTCATGGGGTCGACGTTCCTCGCGTGGAACCCGGGGACGGATATATCGAAGTTGAAATCGAGTCGCTCAACTTGCTCCCGGCGCAGTATTACCTTTCTCTATGGATCACCGAACCGGGAGGTAAGCCGATTTATGACGGGGACGTACGTGCCGTGTTGGAAGTGGAACCAGCGAATATCTACGCGTCCGGGCGGACCCCGACCAGCCGGCACGGGATCGCCTATTTCCCGCAGCGTTGGAGCGTTCCGTAGAAATGTTGTCATGCTCGAGCGCAGCTCTCTCGCTTTTACCGCGGTCGTGCGGTCGCGATTCTGCGCGCGTGGAGTGCCGGCAAGATGAGCAATAAAACGGCAATTCTGTTTGGAAAGGGAATCTGTGAACGTGAGTGATGCCAAGTCATGCGCAAACGATCGCTTGGATCTTCGTGCAGGGGACTGGGCGGAGGTGCGGAGCGCGGACGAAATCCTTGCAACCCTCGATGACCTGGGTAGTCTGGAAGCTCTTCCCTTCATGCCGGAGATGCTCCAATACTGCGGCCGGAGATTTCG
>WNFC01012760.1_pt1 | contig 11529 bp, 9 predicted proteins | sample 5400541 | NCBI WGS metagenome assembly WNFC01 (sample SAMN13153342, study PRJNA577476) | soil metagenome | isolation source: 120 cm saprolite under Douglas fir tree site 2 hole 2 replicate 1 | place: USA:California | collected 2015-04-18
AAACTCACCCTTTCCCTGGGACAAAAAGTATATCTGAGGACGAGACACTTCATTCTGGGGATTGCGTGTTTCCATGGCTAGGGGGAGCCAGGTGTGCGCAGCGCGCGGAGAGCCGCATACGCGAGAAGCGCAACGGCTACACCGACGGCGAGCCATAGCAAGTTCGGGTGTCGCTCCGTGTAAGGGCGCGGGTCGGCGTAATTTGAAGTAGGCTCCTCGGAGCCGACTTGGGCCAGCGGCAGAACTTTCTTATCCGAAGGATCAAAGATTCGCGCGAAGTCATATTGCGCCGGGAGGGCCCTGTCATTTCCATAAACGAGGCGATAGGTATGGCCAGGCTCAGCGCGAAAAGTCACGCGGCGCTCCAGGCCGCGAATCTCCAAATGAACATCCACTAACGGCCGGTCATTTCCATCAACGATGTCAACCCGCCAGAAGCGAGCGAAAGTTTCAGGGAAATCAATGCGCAGGGACTCCCTGAGTTTTCCGCTTTGGCGAAAACGATAAATCTCGCCGGCAGCCCGGAAGCTCCACTCCTTGCCTTCCTCGCTGGTACTGATACGCACCGCACGAAAAAACTCGGATTGAGGGGTCGCAAAGTCAAGTTCGCTCACCGGGAAGTTCGGTGTGCTCAAGTCGGTTCGCCAGCTGCTTTGAAGCGCGTCCGGGAACTTCTCCGGTGAAAACGCCGCGGGAAAGGGAGAGCGTGGCGGCTCGAAGAGGTTCCGGGACAGCACTTCCACTCCATTAACGGGGAACTGCGAATCAGGATCCATAATTCTGAGGCGGAGGAAACGCTGATTGGAGTAACCCTCGAACTGAACCGTCTGGTTGCCATCGAGGCCGTGTTTGCGGAAGCGGGAGATGGGAGATTTAGCGTCGATGATCCGCCATTCGTGCGCGTCGTCGCTCACGGCTGTCTCCACCCAATACATGAAATCGGAATCGGGTGTGATGACTCGATAGGTATTGATCCAGGGTTCGGCGTTGAGTTGCTTGTGACCGACACCGTGGCTCTCACCCAGAGGGGGCGTGTCCGTGACCTGTATCACGATTTGCGTAAACTGACCGGGGACAAAACTCTTCTCCATTATCTGCGAAGGGCGCGTCTCTGTTTGTGATTCCCCTTTCGCGACAGCCAAAAAATAGGGGATCTCCTCGCCATGACCGTCAATGATCCGAAAATCATTCCCATGGGAGTTGCTGCGAGAGAAAAGCTCCCAGGGAAGCTGAACCGTCACCGGACTCCCGGCCCCAAGGGATACATCAGCGATGGAGCGGGAATACCGCCAGGAACGCCAGGCGAATGGCAGGTCCGCGGCATAGGTCGCAGCGCTGATCGCGACGAGCAGGATCAGAATCGAAAACCGCCGGCGCATCATGGAGAGGAACGCTCCCGCGCGACCTTGCGCTGATACAAAAAAGAAACAACAAGCAGGACGAGGCCGAGGATGAAAAAGGAAACGATGCGGTAAAAGCGATCCAGGAACGAACTGTCGTAGAGGAAAACTTTCACCACGACCAGACCGAACAGCGCGAGCGCCTGCCAGCGCAGAAGTGCGGAATGTCTCCTGACGCCGAGCGCGATGAGCCCGGAAGCGTAGGCAGTCCAGAGAAGCGAGAGCGAGAGATGTTGGGCTAGGCCGGAGTCCAGGCCCAGCCCGGCGTGGCGGCCAAAGTGATCCCAGAGTTCGAGAGACAGAGCGATCAAGGCGTACACGTTGATGGCTACCGCGAATAGAGCCAACGCACTGAGTTCGTCTTTGCCCACGGAAGAGTCCTGTTCCCGCGCGGCGTACAGCACCGCCCCGAAGCAGGCAATGAGGACGGCGTAGGTTGCGAATCGCTCGTTAACCACGAAATGCTGGGCAGGCAAGGGGAACATGAGAAGCCGGATGGCGCCAAGCGCGAGAAGAAAGTAGCCCCCGGCGCGCAAGAATGTCGTTCTCGAACGGAAGCCCGTCCACACGAGGATGGCGCCCTCCACCGCAAACGCCAGCGTAATCCATTTCCCATCCAGACGAATCGGAATCGCCAGCGTGGCGAAAGTGAGCGCCAAGCCACCGAAAAGCAATCGCGTCACTGGGGACTCGCCGGACTTCGGCGGCGGCACGAATCGCGCAACAACCACGTGCCCAGCCGAGAGCGCCAGAACCATCAGCGTCAATGGCCAGCGGTCCTGCAGCCAAAGCAGGACATACAATGCGCCAAGATACGAGAAAGAATTTGCCAGGATCACAAGAACATCCAGTGCGCCCGCCTGAGAGTGACGCACGGTGCGCAAGACCGGCAACGCGGCGTAGAGCAAGAAAAACAGCGTCGCAAACATCACCGTGCGCTCAAGCTTGGGGGGTCGATAAAATTCCTCGTACCAGCCCCAGAAATAGGCTGGCTCAGAAGAAAAGAAATCGGGGCGAGTGTGAGCCAGTCGCGCCGGGCGTCGATGACCAGCAGTCCCGCCCCGAGAATCAGCAGGTAGGTGAAAAGCACGACCTGCTCGTCGTGGCCCGTGCTGACTAGCAGCGGAGTCAGGAATCCGCCGAACAGCGAGAGCAGGGCGATGCGCTGTGAGTCGCGGCCGAGCGCCACCGCAGCCATTCCTGCCGTGACGAGAATCATGCCGGCAAAGCCCAGATCACGGCTGAAGAGCGTGTAGTACTGGCATCCCGCCCAAATCGAAAGGTACAACACCGCCGCGCCAAGGCCGGCGATGCCTTCGGAAAAATAGGAATAACCGCGCTGCAGAAGCCAATGGCTCCAGGGCAACATCGAGGCACCCAGCAGAATCCCGATCGCCACCCGCCCACTGGGGCCGATCCAGTTGCTATCGAACGCGTATTTCAGGAAGAAAGTGACCGCGCCGATGAGCGCAACGATCCCGATGCGGTTCAGCCAGCGACCCCCGATGAGCGTTTCCAGATCCAGCGTCGAGGAGCCTTTCGCTCGCGCGCTGTGAAGCGGGGGTGCTGCAAAAACAGTGAACTGCGGGGGCGGTAGACCGGCCTGGCGCTGCTCGGGTATCTCTCCCGCGGGAGCGGGCGGGGCGGCAGTTCGCGCGGCGGGAGGTAAAGATGCCGGTGCGGCGGGAGCAGAGGGAGCGGCTGGAGATGCCTCCGGGGTTGGCTGCGGCCCAACGGGCACGCCGTGAGGCGCGATCGTTTTTTCGAGAGCTAAGAGGCGCTGCTCGAGAGCGTAAATTCGAGCGATGAGATCCTGCGCCGGGAATTTCTGCAACTGTTCCGCCAGATGCTGCACGCGCAAAAAGGCGAGGATAGCGAGGATCGGCGTGCCGATAAGGATGATGGCTGCGAGGACGCCGAAAAATTCCATGGTGGGTGCTGGAGATGCGCGAATCCGGAATTAAATCACAGTTACATATCCTCAACAACCGGTAACCCGGGGTCCAGGCTGGGTTCCACCCGCCTGCTCTCCGTCTCATTCCGAATCTAAACCGGGTGAATGAGCGATCACGTTGATATGAGAAGTCCTTCAGACACGGGCCTTCTGTTCTTCTGCCGACCAAGCGAATATGTTTGGCCGTGGCACCCTGTCCGAAACTCAAAAGTTGCTCGAGGACGGCCAGGAACGGAGTCGACACAGAGCGAGGACAGGTATAGGATGAAACGTCGGCGAGCCGGAACTCACTATATCTGCAGCCCCGAATCCCTGTACCAAGGTACAGGTTTTCCACAGGCAGTAGGGGGACGTGCAAAGCGAAAATCCTGGCGAAACTTTGATGGATCTAAGGTGTTTGTTTTCAATGTTTTATATGTTCCATCCTGGGGGCGGCCCGGTACTAGGAGATTCGGTTGACCCTCAATTTGTGACTTCTGTACTATCGCATTTTGGAACCGCAAGGTGTCAAATAGGACAGGTGCGGCGAACTGGACCTTTTGGCCAGGGTCGCGCATCTAAAATAGCGGGTGAGCTGTAGAGCAAGAGAGACAGCGTTACTTGGCAAGTGCCGGATCAAGTAGAGATGGGGAATAGAGGGAAGATGAAGACCAAGGACAAGAGCCGCAAGTGGATGTGGGGGTTCCTGGCAGGAATTGCTTCTCTACAATTGTACTTCGTGTGGGAGCTTGTGGCAGCCTTCGCACTGTTTGCTCTGGGATTTGCAGCCATCGCTCTGGTCACCGGGTGCGTTTATATGCTCCACAGGGGCTGGACAGTGGCCGTGGAGCGCATTGCCGATAGCAGGCACCCGGTCATGGTGGCCGCCCGGCAGGGCATGGATGCAGTCGAGGATCTGGCGCGACGGCCGTTTCGGCGCCCGGGTTCCGCTCCAGCCCGCTAAATGGATCGATGACTTTCTGGCTTCGGCCAGAGCACTAGCAGAATCGCTCATCCAGCCTTCTTCGGCGGATGGCCGCGTTCTATAGAATAAAGAAGGAAGTAAAGGGCCAGCCGCCCAGAGAGGGCGGCTGGCTTTTTCCTTTGAATCGCGGTGCCATTCCAACCTTTCCATTTCCGAAGCAAGCATTCGCCACGGCACAAACACTACTGCCGGGGCATGGAGACGAAGGGAACGGTCTTCTATTTCCCAGGATTTAGTGGGTCAGGGGATCGATGTCGCTATTTGGAAGGATTTCGCTCTCATCTTGAGTGTTGGAATCGCTTCCGGCTTCGTGCAGCGTCTTTCCGTTGTCTTTCAGGAGACCCTCGAGCGTCGACTTGGAATGTTCGTCCACGGCGCTGACGGCGGCAACCAGGCAGGAATAGAGGAACGCTTTCATTCCTTTGCGGAACTGTTCGGTGGAGCGTTCGGCAGAGCGGGCGACCTCTGTCTCGAGCGCCTGGCGCCGAGTTTCGCAGGCGGCGCGGCTTTCCGCGTCGAGAGAGGAAAGGGCGGAAGTAGCGCGTTCCTTGGTCTCGGAGAGCGCCATGTTTACATAGCTCTCAGCCTGCCGCTGAAACGCCCCCAAAGCGGAATTTATCGCACTGTGCACCAGCGCCTGCACTTCAGCCGAGCGCGCATCCAGCTTTAAATGGGCCTCTTGCGTCACAACCTGGGTATTCTCCAACAGCCGTTCGTAGCGGCGGTCCACCGCGCGCGCGGCCATGCCTTCAAATTCCGCAGTTGCCTGTGTCACCGCCTCGTTCAGCCGGCCGTGAATTTGCGGTGCAATCTCCCGCGTCATCCTCTCCACGAATTCCTGTGAACTCGCCAGTTCGCGCCGCAGCTCCTCCGCCTGCTTCTCCAGCCGCGCCGACATCTCTTCCGCCTGTGCATGGTACATCTCCATCTGCTCTTTCCAGCGGGCGCCGAGACCGGCGCCCATTTCTTCCTTTGAGGAAAGCTTCAGCACCTCCACCTGCTTCCCGGAAAGCTCTTGAATCTCCCTCACGCTCGATTGGCGCATTTCTTCGATCGCCCGGAGCGCTCGAGGAACCGCCTCGTCCACATATTTGCCTACCGCCGCTTGTGCGGCCTTCTCCGCGGCCTGCTGCAGCTTACCCTGCAGCGCGGTAACCAGACCGTCAGATGTAATGACGACACGCTGCGGCTTTGGCGCTGCAAGTTCCCTGGGCGGTTGTGTTTTGGACGCGGCGGGTGACGGCGATGGGAAGGTCGCAACTTCGGCCATGCGCAGTTCCGTCTTGGCAGGCGGCTCATCCGGAGTCACAGACATCGTTGCAGGTTCTTGCGCCGGCGCAGCGGCCAATGGGGACAGCGCCACTGAAGTACTTGTTCCCGTGATGCGCATCCAATCTTCGGGCGGCGTGACAATCCCCCAGACATTGCTCGGACTTTCCAACTCCACTCCAACTTGCTGCAATTCGCGCGAACTTTGCGACGCGTGGACCGAGCGTACACGCGCGCGCACCGCCGGTGGTTTCGGTTCGACATTCAGGCCCACGACCTGTAGCGTAACCCATGATCCGACGCCATAGTCATGCCGGGACGGATAGCGGCAGCCGTGCAGGTTGATGCTCACCGACACCGTTCTCTCGACGAATGGCTCGCCCATCCGATTCTGGCCGAAAATGATCAGCGGGACCGATCGTTCAATTCGCGTGCTGCGGCGTGCCTCTTCTCCCACAACATTTCCCGGAGTGCTAGCGAGAGACGATTGGCTCACGTCTTCTCCCATGGAGTCCATTTTTGAGCCCGGCTCATACTAGATGACTTCCTTCGGGCAGGCACATCTTTTTCGCGGAAAGGAAAACTCCTTGCGGTGATCAGCGATATTTCGCGCCACTTTTCCGCCGCGTACCCTCCCCGCGACCCCCACGTCGCAGATGTTAGCCGAAGCTCGCGCCGTTGTCGATGTTTCACTCTAGTCGCAGAGGAGATGTCTCAATTCTCATCATTCCAAGGATTTCTCAATAAAAGGCAACGCCTCCATCCACATTGATCGACTGGCCGGTGATCGCGCTCGACTGCTCGGAGCACAGGAACAGTGCGGCTCGGGCAATCTCTTCCGCGGTCTGTCCGCGGCCCTGCAGCAGGCCATTCAGAAATCCCGCCAATTGTTCTTCGGCGCTCACGCCCATTTTCCTTGCGAGGAGCGCGCCCAGATCCTTGGACATTTGCGTTTCCGTCACTGGACCGGGGCAAATGGCATTCACCCGGACGCCTTTGCGTGCCCCTTCCGCTGCGGTGACCCGCGTCAACCCCAGCATCCCGGCCTTGGCTGCGGCATAGGCGGAGCCCCAGGAATAAGCAGCCTTGGCCGATAGACTGGACATATTGAGAATTACGCCGGCCTTCCGCGCGTACATCTCCGGCAACACTTGCTTCGAGAGAAGAAACGCTGCGCGCAAATGGACCGCAATCACTTTTTCGAATTCCCCCAGCGGATAATCTTCCACGGGAACCACTGGGCCGTAATGCCCCGCATTGTTCACCAGGATGTCGATCCTGCCAAACGTTTCGCGGCACGCCGAAACTACATGCTGGCACTGCGCTTCCAGAGTCAGGTCGGCTGCGACAAAGGCGGCGCGGCCACCCGCGCGGGAAATCTCTGTCGCGGTGGAGGCAAGCTCCTTCTCCGTGCGCGCGGTAAGAAACGCAGCCGCGCCCTCCTTCGCGAAAAGATGCGCGATGGCCCGGCCAATCCCCCGGCCTGAACCGGTGATAAGGGCAACCTGATTTTTTAGCAGCATGAGGACCACGAGAATAGAGGCAAGAAGGCGCCATGGCAAGCCGCCCTCCCACACGCGAGTCAATCAGCAAGGGCATCGGTGCGCGCAACCGGGAGAAGAGCAGCGTGTCGGCGTCACCGCCGCCGGATGTAAATGATCTTTTCCACGCTTGCACAGGCTGTTCCGGAACTGTCTATCAGATCGACCGTGTAGGTTCGGTCGACGGAGCGCTGCGAAGCCAGCACGGTGCGGATTGCCGCCAGTTCGTCGTCTCCGACCACAAATCGAGCATGCAAGGTCTCGCGGCCGGGTTTCTGGAATTGGATTTTCGCCGCCTTGTCCCAAACGGTGAACTCTGCTCCCAGCCGGTGAATCAGCATGAGCATGTAAATCGGATCGACGGCGGAATAGATGCTCCCCCCGAAGATTGTTCCCACATAATTGCGCGTGCGCCAGGAGAGCGGCAGCTCCAGCCGCACCTCGCTCCAGTCTTCCGCGATGTATTTCAGCCTCCCGCCCGTTCCCCGGTAACAGCCGAACGCATAGAAAGACCAGCAGCGCAACTTGTTGGAAATGGCCGCCGGAAATCGCACGATGAACGTAATACTATCCGACGCATCTGAAATTTCCAGCGGGAAAGTTTAGGAGTCTTAGCGCGGGTCATCGTTATTGCCCGTTTCAGTGGAAAAGGCTGTGGGTGAGTTGAGCTCCTTCGCTTCTCTCGAAAGACGGTTGTGTAACCTGGAACCTCGAAGGCCAATGGCTCCGTGGCAACGATTGATCCCTACCCCCTGGTCTTCAGCTTTCCGAGCACGTGGTGGACAAACTCGGAAATTTCATCCTGCGAAAATGTATCGCGGTGGACGGGCTTCTGCCCGATCGCGCGATACGACAGCCGCATCGTCGATTGCTTCACGAAGTCAAAGACTACTGTCCCTTCGCGGAAGCGGACATTTTCGTAGCCCACCGCTGTGGGGCCCCAGCCCCACGATTCCCAGCGCCCGTATGGCCCGCAAACGAGTCCAGGGTAACCCCCCGGATACACGCGCTGCACCGTGACGTCATGCCGCCGCACCGCAACATGGTAATCCACCAGAAAATCCGCCGCTTGCGGGTCGCTCACCTGCCTCAATCCTTTGGAGGAAAGCGTCTGCTCGATCGCCGTGCGGAAGCGCTGGCGCACAATCTCACGGTTGCCATCGGGTTCGCGCACCACCGTCTCGCCTCGTGATATCACGTCGCGCGAGACAACCGGACGCCGGTCAGAATCCTTGGCTGACGCCGCGGGCTTCCAGGCCCAGGTGCTTCCTTTCGCCACGGGAATGTCCGGATCGCGAATCACCGTGATGTGGTCGTCGCATCCCGCGAGCAGCAACCCGCAAACGAAGAGGGCGGCCGCCAGAGGCGGCGAAGTGCGGTTCCCATTCGTAACATGTGACATCAGAGGGTCCTCCAAAACAGACACGGTCCCTTGTGTTTAAGAAACCCCGAGGTCATTGAAAAGTTGCGGCGGGGAATCGGTTTTGCGGGCCAGTCGGGCAGATGCCGCGCCCAATACCGGTGTCGTTCCTTCGCGGGGCGCTACTTCAGGCGGGCGGAGCTTCCCAATCCACCGGCGGAAAAACGATCGGCCAGAACTTTGGATTGGGTTGGTCGAATTCGAACGCCACCGATAGCAACCCTTCTCCCGTATTGTCAACTCGGACGACCCGGCAGCTTTGTTCCACTCCCTTCTTCGGGTTCAATAAGAGGATGGCTTGTCCGACGCGTACGCCCGTCTTCATCTTCAACAGCCCCCCGTGAGCGTTGACGACCTGCGTCTGCGCCTCTTCCTGCCGGTGCTTGCGCCCAGGGTCTTCGGTCATCACCAAGACCTTCATCTGCAGCACCACCCGTTCGCTTCTTCGCCGGTTCACTGGATTGGAGGAACTAGCCACGCTGCTCTCCCGATCTTGGCTCCGCGGCCCGTGCGACAGACCTTCGGCTCCCCCGCAATTCGGAGCGAGGGTTCCCCTGTAACTGTGGAATTGGCTCGTGGCCGATTGGCTCTCGATACCCGAGTCAATGGACCACTTGCTTGCTGTCCTGGATTCTACCTTAGTTGGCGCCCGCGAGAGGCTAGCTGAAATGCCAAGTGTCGTGTAGGTAGCCCCCATCGCGGCCAGCGAGATGCGCGTTCTCAAGCGGCTCCATCCGCGCGTGTACACCTGACAGCATCACCGGAGAGACGGCCATCTCTCTAGCCATGATGGCCGTATCTTTCGGCTGTCCGCGTTGGTTCAGCCGGCGCCGATTTGGAAAACGGACTGGCGTGTTTGGAGCGTGCGGATTCGCCGCGAGAATTGCCGGGCGCTGTTTAGGCGTAGTAGGACGCCAGCATGGACCTTCCCCCCACCGCAGAGCATTCAGCAAATTGGCAGACTTCAGAGAACTTACAGACCAGCGAAGCATCGAGCCAGCCGTTCCTGGCTTCGTTGAAGAGAATCCGCAACGCCTCCTCGCTAGAGAGTGCTCCCCGGTAGGGACGGTCGGTCGTCAGCGCATCGTAGATGTCCGCGACCTGCAGTATTCTCGCTTTCAGCGGAATGGCTTCTCCGCAGAGGCCATCCGGATACCCGCTGCCATCCACTCTTTCATGATGATGCCGTATCACCGGGAGGATGCGGCGAAGCGCCTTGAGAGGCGCGCACATTTTTTCTCCGATCACCGGATGCTCCCGGACGATTTTCATTTCTTCCACGTTCAGAGCCCCGGGTTTAAGAAGGATGTTGTCAGGCACGGCGATTTTTCCTACGTCATGTAGCCAGCTGGCGATTCGCAGCTCTTGCAGGTCTTCTTCTTCGAGACCGAGGCTTTCTCCCAATCGCTCCGAGAATTCCACGAGACGCTCCGAGTGGCCAGACCTCAAGTTTTGCTTCGCATCCATGCTCCGCGCCAGCGAAAGCATCAAGGTCTTCGCCTGCTCGTCGATGTCGCACTTGAGCTGCAAGAGATACCGAATGCGGCTGAGGGCATCCCAGAGCGATGGAGGAGTAGCCCAAAAATCCGTCGCGCCGGCTTCCCGTCCGCGTTGGATATCCCCTTGATCCAGCGTAGCCTTCATTAAGATGATCTGCGTAAGTCGATTCAGAGGATCTTTCTTCAGCTGACGGCAAAGTTCGAAATGGTCGACTTCTGTCAGGCCATCGTGCAGGAGAACTAAGTCCGGCTGGATCTGGAGACACCGGCTGACCGCGGAGTCGCCATCTTCTGCCGTGTACACATCGCACTTCTCGTTCTGCAGGATAGATTTCCATTCTTCACGGCGTGCTGAAGCGGCATCCACAAGCAAGATGGTTGGGTTCATGCTTCCCTCGTCTCTTTCCGTCACGAAGAAAGGTTTAGAGACACCTCTCCCCCCTGTTATCCTGATTAGGGTTCTGTCAGAGATTGGACTTGCTTGCGGTCTCCAAGCTCTGATTTTGGAGGTTTTCACCTCCGCTTACGGGGACAAGGAGGAATGAGATAGCTAGGCACACTTGCTAACTGCGACTGAGTTTCCAAAATAGGTACAAGATAAATGCCGCAGATTCTGACTTTTGCGGCCCTGCCTCAATTCAGGTTGAAACCTGATAGGGAAAGTTTTTCGCCACAGGCTGTAAAGTTTACTCCGAACTAGGCATTTTGCGCTTTACTTTCGACCGCCCTTCGCCGTTGGCTGTACAATATGCTGGATGGTTCATGAACATTCGCCAGTTAGGCGCCCCGCTTGTCTTTTCCTGTTTCGCCCTCGCAAAACTTCCTCTCCGGAATCGAAACATCAGGAAACGGGATGCGGGTAAGGCGCAGCCTAAGGTATGATAGAGTCTCCAGAAATTCTCTCGTTAGGATGAAAATGCAGACCGCGACGAATGGCAAAGTATTGCTGAGGGTCAGGCCGAGGGGTTTCTGCGCGGGAGTCGTTCGAGCCGTGGATATCGTCGAATTGGCGCTGGAAGCCTATGGCGCGCCGGTCTACGTGCACCATGAAATCGTCCACAATACCTACGTTGTGGAACAGTTGCGGCGGCGCGGCGCGATTTTTGTCGAAACCATCGAGGAAGTGCCGCACGGCGCTGTCCTGGTTTTCAGCGCCCACGGCGTGCCGCCGACGGTCCGCGACGAAGCCAAGTCGCGCGCCCTGAAAGTGATCGATGCCACCTGCCCGCTGGTTACCAAGGTTCACCTGGAGGCGCTGAAGTTCGCGCGCGAAAAGCAAACCATCATTCTGATCGGTCACAAAGATCATCAGGAAATTGTCGGCACGTCGGGTGAGGCGCCGGATCGCACCGTGGTGGTGGATTCCGTGGACGCGGTGGACGCGCTTGAGGTCGCGGACCCGGAAAGGCTCTCGTTCCTCACGCAGACGACTCTGAGCCTCTACGACACCCAGGAGATCGTGGCGCGGCTCCGCCAGAAATT
>WNFC01021472.1_pt1 | contig 11529 bp, 15 predicted proteins | sample 5400541 | NCBI WGS metagenome assembly WNFC01 (sample SAMN13153342, study PRJNA577476) | soil metagenome | isolation source: 120 cm saprolite under Douglas fir tree site 2 hole 2 replicate 1 | place: USA:California | collected 2015-04-18
TCAGAATCAGCGTCTAAGTAAGTTTCCAGGCTGAGAAGAGACATGCGGGCTGCATTGCTAGCCTCGAAACGGGTCATCGACTCAGAGGCATCGTCGAATCGAGAGGAATTGCTACGCTCGTCAGTTTTGAAGCACACGAGGACCTCAGACGGAAAGGCCACGTACGTGACAAAACATAGGCTTCCGAATGTTCCCTCACGCGATCATAGAGAGGACGCTGTGATGAAAACCCAAACAGATGTCACAGATGCCCTGAGAAGGACCATGGGATTGATGCAGAGTGAATTGGAGCGGTCCGTCTTATCCACACAGATGCTTGGTTAGCAAATTTCCGTGTCGCCTTTGAATCAATCGCCTAACCCGTGTTTCCAGAGGGGTCTACGGCTTCGCTCAAAGCCACATCAGTAACTCATGACCTGCTTACCGGACTACTTGGCACTTCAAAACAACTTGTCACCGCGCTCGAGAAAGCAGATTGGTTAGACCGAATACTTATTTTCGCCACCCTGGCATTCTTTGCCCTCGTTGTGCTTTTCATTCTGAAGCAGCGCATCGTCGACCGGGGGCTGCGCATTGCGTTCTGGTGGACGCGCCTATTACCTTCCATAGGCCAGGGCGACCCACCACACGATACCCAAGAAGTCATGATGGTCAAAGCGGTCATCGCCTCACAAAGTGTAGCAGAAGTTGCCTCGACCATCATCGTGTCTACAACAGCTGTTCTAACGTCTCAGGTCGCCCATGCAACAGAACCAGACTGGATCACCCTATCTGGCAACACGCCAGAGAAGGGCATCAGTGACGCCTTACATATATCCACAGATCTGGGTTCAGCCAGTTTGAACCTTTTCGAAACGACCTCGACCTCACAGACGACCGAAACGCTGCCTCCAGAGAGCATACATGACGAGCTCTGACTCTGTTTGTAAACAGAAGTCCAAGTTGCTCGTTACAAAATATAAATATATTATATTATCCACTAGTTATTGTAGATCATGGGCGTGAGCTGGGGGGAATATGTCAGCTCTAGATGTTGGGTTTATCGTTACACTGGGGTTCTCCAGCCCAAGGGGTCGTGCCCACTTGAAAGGCTTACCCCGAATTGAAGGCCCGCCCGGACCGTCGTGTCGTGACGTCTGTTCGCTTGGTGCTTGGGCGAGTGTCACTGTCACTGCTTGTGTACTGTATCACTCGTCGATGACACGCACATTATAAGTCAAGATGTCTGGGGGCGGGAATATCAGCTCTACAGAAAAGCTACGAAGGCTTGACAACTATGAAACAATGCAAGAAGAACGAACATCCCTGTTGTCATGTTTAGAGCGCATCCCGCTTGAGATCCTTGCAGAGGTTCTCTCCTACGTGAACTCTCCTCAAGACGTCCTCTCTGTTACGCGCTGCAGCAAGCACCTCTGCACAACTCTTCTCAATCCATCCAATGTGATGATATGGCGGCGCGCTCGCCGTCATTGCGTCGTACCCGACCTTCCTCCTCCATTGCCTGGCTGGAGTGAACCTGCGTATGCAGCTTTCATCTTTGACTCTGGAAGTTGTTATGTGTGTTGCACTCGCTTTATAACCCAGACATGATAACTGTGACAACTCGAGCAGATTTGTCATGACTCGACAAAGCGAAAGTTCTGGTCGTTTGTTGCTAGGGTTCGTCTATGCGGGAAGGTCCGTGTCCACCTCTTCCGTATGGTATCTGGCTCAGAATTTGGTAGCGCGAATGTCGTGAAAAGTTTTTTGAGTGTGTCACAATGTATCTCATCATTCACCACATTACTAACTACAGCGAACAAAGTGACCATGTTGCGGTCCAGAGTCGTCCACACCCAGACCACCCGGAATCAGGATCACGCTTTTTCCGGGAGAGACTTAGATATTTAGAAATACCTGTCGCCAATTTCTCCGGTAGGTGTGTAGTCCTTCATCTAGTCTCGTGCTTACCACGGGTCTTCAGGTGCATCTTATCACTACTGTGGGTTTCGTGGGGTCTTGTGATAAAATCTTACCCTAATCTTCTGTACGGGATGACAACGGTTAGGTCTCTTGACCGATGTGATTAAAACCACAATGGAGTACGAAGAAATGACCGCGCGGGGCGAATCTCAGGATGAATATCTACGTGTATGTCCGGCGTCGACCATCGTAATTCCACGCCTCATTTTTCATATCAGGGCCTTAAGACCAATATTCATCATCAACACCAGGCACTAGAGGTCCGTGCTCACACCTTAGAGCTGCGCGGTTGGTATCCACTGACTGCATGGGCAGCATGCGAAGATACTCTATCAGTGGAGCCAGCAGTGGAGTCATAAATATCGAGCCACAAAGACGTCAAACGTGGACTTGTGAGTGTTGAGCTCCTTTCTGCATTTCCTCTCCACTTGTGTCGCTCATATCCGCAGTGCTCGAAAGCTAGCGATGGGGGCCGGTTGGAATCTTCAAGATCTTCTAAACACGTCGACGTATGACTCTTTACATCGAAGCTACAACACTTGCCTTGAAACAGTCTCAGCGGGCGGTAAGCGTTGACTCTTCATTAGCCGGAAATATTGTAATGAGAATAAAGATGTGCGGTTACTCATCACCAAAATTGATGCCGAGATTCTCTCTCAAACAGAAAACAAAGAACGAAGACAAAAGGCGCATGCGCAGCAAGCGAGACGCGATGATATTTCTCGCCACTATGACCGCCTCGTCAAAGGAAAGGACCACCCTGTCGTTCCTGTTCTGGCCGAGTTTCGAAGGCTCCCTATTATCAAGGCGCTTCAAGACAGAGATGATGCACCGCTTCCATCGGATACGGCCCGTCCTTCCTCAGCAAAGCAGGCTAAATCATCACGAATCCTGGAATCTGAACTAAAGCGTTCCAAGCTAATAGGAGGCATGATCGACAGTGATCTCAAGAAATGGGCCAACACCGCACTTGTGGCGTTGGACTCGACACTGGGCCGACCGAACTGGAAATGCTCATCAACGAAATTTCTTCATCCTGCCGAACGGGTCACAGCCCGCTTTATCTGCACACTGTGCAGCAAAACCCCAAAGAAAGGTGCTACAGCAAAATCACTAAATTTTCGCGAGACTTGCGCGCACTGGTGTGTACAGTACCCCAAGAAGGCGGCAGCAAAACGAAAGTGGAGAACTGACCAGTTTGTCCCTGATCAGAAGGTATATGTTCGATCCGAGAGTCACAGGTCACCCGAAGCTAACCTCCGTCTGCAGGCCATCAATGTGCTTTCACAGGCAGTTTCTCTACTTGGACTCAAGGCAGAAAACCGAGAAACGGAAGACAAGATCGAGCTTGTCGGCCCAAGATTTCTTTGCAAGTCATGCGATTCGCCAATTGTGATGAACTTTCAACGCCTGGTATTTATCGTTTGGAGTTCAGGGTCACACCCTGCTGACGTATACTGTTTAGGCCGGACATTGCCATCGGCACGACGCGATGCAGGTTGGGCTTGTTTCCGTGGCCGAGGTTCTCACCTTGGGGATCGACCAGCCATATGATGCAGGATCCTTTGCGAAGTACACCACCCAAACCAATGAGGCGAAAGAGATGAGACAGATGAAGGTTTTCGGATGTCGCCACTGCCAAGATAGACGCCCAGAGCTGGCAATTGCTCAGCCACCGCGGAATGATGATAATCATCGGCAGAGGCGATTTACGTTCAACGGCCTGGTCTCTCATGCGAAAGAAAAGTGTGACCCGAAGTTTCTTCTCCCGCGGACATATGCTAAACGAGCATTACGTCATCCTAGACATAAGATATTTCCATTGGGTGACGAGGACTTTTTCAGAGATGCCCTCACCGTTACTGGTGAAGAGTAACGTGAAGAGTAACCTCAAGTGGGGACCGCGGGGAAGGCCTCAAAATGGCCCGCCGCCCGACAAACAAAGGGCAGCCGCGGAGTTATCCCCCCCGAATTCCGAGTGCGCCGTTCTACGCGATCAATAATTTCAAATTTCATCCCGCAATTCAGCTATGACTCGGACGTACATAAGCGAGGGTGGTTATTTTTGTTTCAAAGTCATATTTCGCAGTTGAAGTTTCACACGTACGCATAGTCCTTTTATGGTATCCCTATGACTCACGATACGAGAGTGATGCGAGTTTGCGAGTGATGATGGTCGGGAGCAAGGTCACCGTAACCTTTGCAAATGATGCACGTCAAACCGCCCAGTAAATGTGGAAGAGTTTGGGGGGCGTGCACGAAACAGGGGCCATCAGACCCTCGTCGTGTACATGCGCCACCTGTACCGCAACACTGCTGAGGACCCAAGGTTCCAATGTATCGTTCAAGCTGATATATGCCAGTCGCTCCCATCTTGGGACAATTTTACCGACGCTTACATCGGAAGTCAGACATTCGCCGAGAAGAACCCTGGAAGATGAGGTCTTAAGACATAGCAACATTGCCGCTAACGCACCTCACTTCACTCGAGGCGAATCACAAGGCGTATTATTGATCAATGTGCGCCACGAGGTTCATTTCTGGATCCCCCGAGTAGCATTGCTCGCCTTTCGCCGTGTGCAACCGAGGCAACTGCGTTCGCCAGTTCTGCGCGTATCATACGCGAAGGATATCACAGCAGTGATATTGCCTTCCCCCTTTTATATTGGGCTATCTTCGCCGTCACCCGCCGAGCTATTGCACTTCTTGAATATATATACCTGGCCGAATGCCATGGCCGTGTCTCAGGATATCTTCCCTGCCTACAGTAACCTATCCTTTGATCATGCGACTCGCCTTCTTGAAAGCCATCGGCCTAGCCTCTGCTACTATTGTTGCTCGGGCAGGTCCTGTACAGTTTCCTGATCTTACTGTTCCCTCCAGCGCAGCAGCAGATCTCGCATCAGTGGTCGAGATCTTTGAAAAGAGCTACGATGCGTACAGGTGCGCACAAGGGAATCCCCGAGCATTGTCCTAGGCTTACGTTCGTGGATGGCTGTCATAGAGAATTTGCTTTTGGTCATGACGAGGTGGCACCAATACAACACAAAGGCTTGGACCCTCGGAATGGATGGGGTTGTACCATTGTAGGGGCGATGTCCACCATGGTGTGTGCCAGTGATATCTCATCTCATTGTCTTATGTATGCCTTTGAGCTCACTGATGATCCCAGTACATCATGGGGCTCAACGTATGACAATTGCTATTCACCCTTTTTCTTCCCATTGAATGATAGACGTCATAAATCCAGGATTCATTTAACGAAGCACTCAACTTTGTGCAAACGATTGACTTCACGGAATCAAAGACACCGGATACTGTCAGGTAACTCCCCTGCAGCCCAACTGAATTTAGGATTGATGTGTTGTAGCATCTTCGAGAGCACAATCGGTTACCTTGGGGGTCTTATCAGTGCATACGAGCTTAGCGGGAAACAATACTTCTTCTTAATTCAGAAGGCACAGCAGCTCGCTGACCGCCTGTCCCTCGGGTGGTCTCAGGTGAGTGTATTTGAATGCGCCCTCTGAGGCCCCCCGGACTAACTTCGAGATGTTCCAGGGAAACACGATCCCGTTTGGCTACGTGGACTTCACCGCCAACGCCCCTGTCAACGAACAGGTCTGTCCCGCAGAACGGACATATTACAGTAGCTTGAACTGATATTGATTTTACGCAGTCGAGCATCGCCAATGCAGGAACTGTGAGCCATAGTTTCGAATGCCTTGCGTGCGTTTAGCACATTGATGTCCCTATAGCTTACCATGGAGTGGTCCCGCCTGAGTGAGTATACGGGCAATGATACTTACAGAAAGTTAGCGGAGGGGTCGGTGCTCAAGATTGCGGGTAACGTAAGTATTTATGCTACACTCTGAGGCCTTGGGTATACCATCCCTGAATCTAATTCGTTTAGACAATGCCTCTTCCCGGTAGGACCTCCATGAACATAGTGAGGTACAGCTTAAGCTTAAACTTGAGTAGGCCTTCCTGCGCAACAAATAGATCCTGCCACTGGTCTTCCCGTTGGCGGATACGTGGTACGTTGATCAGAACCTAGGGAAAAGCCTGACTCAAAGTTGGTCCCTAGACTTGGGGTGGAGGCTCAGATAGTTATTTTGAATATCTCATCAAGTACGCTCGGCTGTCAAACACGGACGACAACACTTTCGCGGATTCATGGTTAACCGCAGTCGACTCGTCAATTACAACTTTGATCAAGGTCAGTCGGATATGCGCAAAAGCAATAACTACGTTTCTTACTTCTAACAACCGAGAAGACGTCAACAGTTGGGAATCACGTCTACTTGGCCGACTTAGACGACCAGGGGCTTATCCGCCACGTGGGGTCACATCTTGCCTGCTTCTATGCTGGGAATTGGCTGCTCGGTAATTACACAAATCTCTTGGCAATATCCTCCTTCAGTTCAAAACTTATTAATCAGGTGGAAAACTGACAAATAATGATACCATCGTCAACCTCGGTTTACAGCTAAACGATGCTTGCTGGAACACATACGCGGGGGACGCGTGCGTATTTTTCGTAACCATGAGGAGTTATTCACACTGAGTTTTTCTCAGGACTGGCATCGGCCCTGAAGTATTTGCGTATATTTCCGCAGACGGTGACTTCACCGGTTCTAGCAGTCCCTCCAGCGATCAGAAAGCCTTCTACGAAAAAAACGGTTACTACATCATTTCCCCTGATTACCTACAGCGTCCTGAGGTGCTCGAGAGCAATTTCTATGCTTGGCGTGTGACGGGAAAGCCGGTTTACCTTGAACGTGCGCGTAGTGCAGTCGCCAGTTTCAACGAATATCTAGACACATCGACCGGCTTTAGTGGGATCAACGACGTGAACGACCCTGCAACCACAAAGATCGACGAAACTCTACACTTCTGGTTCTCAGAGGTGCTCAAATACCTGTTAGTAATAGATATACCTGCCGTTGAACGTCGATATGGCACAGCTGACTTGAATCCGTGATCATAGATATCTCACTTTCGACGATCCGAATCATATCAGCCTTGATGACTGTGAGTGGCATCAGTTCAGAGATTCGGTGGATGGTTAACACTTCCTCAAAGATGTATTCAACACCGAGTGTCAGCCATTCTTGGCCCCACCTGCCAAGGCTACCTATGGCTGTGCCACTACTAGTTAGTTCGTTTCATGCCCCGCGCCGCTGCCCGCTACCAGCCCAATGGCTCCGTGAAGGTACTGGCATGAAAATTTTCATGTCGTCGGTGGACTGCGTCTTGATCATGGTTTATTCCTCCCTATTAGGTTTACCGTACCGTTACAGTAAACCAACCCGCGAGATCAGTTACAGTAATTTTTATTTATTTATTCGTCCAACTAGCAGCCCACGTTCCGCGTGGGAACAGCGAACAGCTAGTCATGTAGCCATGACACGGCATAGGACCATTTAGAACATACAATTTTCAGCAGCCATGTGTTCAGCACTGGTATGCTCCTTTTCCTCTCACACGGAAGTATATGTGACCTGCCCCGCCGTCATGAACATGGGTAATGTCATGAATAACCAAAAGAGCCACATTATCGGCGTCCTTAACCATAATGATTGAGAGCAATGGAGTCCGGACGATGGCCATTCATTCCACAAAAAAAGGGCGTCGGTGGTAGGCGAGTTGGGCTAATGGCGATGCGTGTCATGCATGATAGGGAGGCAATCAAGAATGGAGGGAGGGGTGTGGCATTGAAGGGAGGCCATTCAAACAGCTGCCGCCTGCTGCTCCGCATCTTCATGTGACATTGTCATTCTCTGCGCAATTGAAGCTTTGATGGCCTTTCCGCTCTCCATGAGTTGCGTGACATCCTTTCTCCAGATGGTATCAACAATGTGCCAATTGCATCTCCCAACCGCCAGCAATGATTTGCCAGTGTAATGCCGCCTGTTGAACAATGGGGGCCACACCTCGCTGAACCACAGCCGACCACATAAATGGGAAATGTGCAAATGATTGAGCTCGGATGCAGGCAGTGGAGGAGAACCGGGTCAGAATGAAGTGGATGCATGAATATGTCTCGGAAAGTATGTGTGTCTGTGTCTCAAAGGGCCCGGGATGTTTCTCACCCAGAAAGGTCAGAGCAATTTGAAATGCGTTTGCATTTATATTAGAGTAGATGATTTAAATCCTCTCAAGCACAAACCCTTCTATCTCATGATACCCACTCCTTTCTCTCGGTGATGGTTCCCATAGCAATCATTGCTTTGCCCTGTCAGGTACAGAACCCTAAGCTCGCATTCCTGATGACACGACAAAGGACCGCTCAGCTCAGACGTCATATAAGACAACTGCAGCACATTGTTGGTCAGTTGTGTATTCGATTAGTGCATCTAAATTATTGATTGATTTTGCCTGGGATATGTAGTGAACCCAGTAGGTTCGCTTCTAGATACCTCCAGATCAGGAGTTTGCACATGAACTCCCAGGATTAACCTCCATTCTCGAGCGGACATTTTAGGCAATACATGACACATGATATAGAGGTCAGGAACACGACTATCTGCTACGGGTCCTGCGTTCGGCAATGCCTGCGAGAGCCTGCTTACCCGTGAGTAGAGTAAGTGTGGCCGCGCCCGAGCCATACAAGAGGATCTGTCCGAGACGAAGTTCGATCCAGTACCAAAATATGAGGCCCTCGATGAGGGCAAGGGAAAGTACGAAAGAAAAAACGCTAGGTGAGAAGAGGTGGGGAATGCCTGGGCGCACAGCACCCCACTATGGGTACATCCCAGAGATTATTGTCAGCAACGCACAGAATCCGATTCGCATGAAGCGAGAAAGATGACGACACGCACCAACACAAAGAGGACGGCCCATGGTGCAAGGACGAGCGCGGTGAAGAGTGCCGAGAAAGGGCGAGGGGGGAGTTTTGGTTCTGGACGGAAGGTATGCACAAGCTCGGGGCGCGGATGGTAGAGGACTTCTTCTGGATGCACCGGCGCGGGCGCGGACGGTGGGATGTGAAGGTCAAAGAGGTCGACTACCGCGGGGCTGTGCACGAAGGAGCCGAGGAGGAGGGACACATGCAGCGGTGCGGAGCCAGAAGGCGGAAGAGAGTTCGGCGGCTTGGCCATGTTCTGATTTTTTTTTTCGAGGGGGGAGGGGGCCACATCGCAACCACCACAGGTTAGTGAAGCGCCAGACAGCGCATGTTACGAAACAACACACCAATTCGAATTTTGCCTTGCCAGAAGGCGTAATTTTGACGGGCTGGAAGCCTTCCTCGCCCGTTGTCGAGTCGAAGAAACGCAGGAAGGTCTGGTGTGGCTGGACGCCGTTATCAGTCCCCTGTTCCGCAACCTGGAAGGTGAGCTTCAGTTTATCATTCGGGCCTAAGGTGACGGGATCGGGGCGTTTTGTAAGGGATATCCTGTTTGAATTATTCTTTTCAGTACGAGCAGAACGAATAAAGACGTGTCGCGCACGACTCTGAACGTAGCTGGTCCCCATCAGATCCAAAGACAGTCAAACGGGGTGATTGAACAATGAGCTGACCAGCTTGTACAGCTGTGATAAGACAAAGAAAGGCGAAAAAAAGGGATTGAAAACCCATGCGGAGATGTGCCAGAGTCCTGTAGTACGAAGATGTGGACGTGCAGTTAAAGACACGTACACAAGTCAAATCACTTGCGACTGGGTCACATGACTGGTGGGAAAAATAGTACCAAAAATACAGACCCGACCGTGGTTCGAACACGGGACCGCACGATCTGCAATCGTATGCTCTACCACTGAGCTACCGAGTCATTACATTTTATCCGAAGGCATACCAATATATCACGGTGACGCTCGTCTATAAACAGTGACGCGTCGTGTGCGGACGCATATCTCTTCTGCGCTGACCCTCTCGTTCTAAACTCTCAAAATGGCTGACGTCGAAATGAAGGACGCGAAGACTAAAGTCGAGGCCAAGGATGATGTCGCAACGCCCCCACTATCGCCCGTCTCCGAGATCAAATCCAATGTCGCACTCATCGAAAGAGCCGTGTCCACGCTCGAACCCCGGTTCACCATCCGAGTATTGCGCTCGCTGACCGCTCTCCGGAAACGTTTAGATGATAAGGCGCTGTGCGATGCTGTGTCTGAAGTCTACTTTCAAGGTACGTAGGTGATTGCTTTCAGTAGATCTGCTGTTCTCATAAATTGCAGATCCTTTGGTCAGGTCGTCTCTGCTCTCATGGCTCCCTGCTGCGCCTTCTCAAGACGAGTCCATGGAAGTTGACCCCGCTCCTTCGCCTAAAACACCGCAGGAAACTGTACCCGAAACTGAGATCTATTTCCGGCTTCTCATCCTGCACCATCTCTTTACTTCTCCCAGCACTTACTCTGCTGCTATCGACCTTGCGAATGAAACCGTGCAAAAAATACAGTCTTTGAACCGCCGAAGCTTGGACCCAATAGCGGCAAAGGTTTGGTTTGCCCTCGAGCGGGCATACGAGCTCGGTGGTGAACTTTCTGATGCACGGCCGTGCGTATTTTTATCGTCCTCGTTTCTCCTACTCACTGCCGTTTTTTCATCCAGCCTCTTCCTTGCGGCTCAACGAACCGCTTCGCTTCGCCACGATGATGAGACCCAGGCTTCCCTCATCAATCGTCTTCTACGCAGTTACCTCCATTACAATCTCTACGACCAAGCCGACAAACTCATCTCGAAGACGACTTTCCCCACTTCTGCCCCTAACTCGCAATACGCCCGCTATCACTACTATCTTGGCCGCATCAAGGCGGTGCAGCTCGACTACACTGCAGCGCACACCAACTTGCAACAGGCGATCCGTCGAGCACCAGCACCCAAACTTGCGCCTGGATTTTACCAAGCTGTACACAAGTTATTCGTGGTAGTAGAACTTCTCATGGGCGACATCCCCGAACGTAGCCTATTCCGGCACCCTGTGCTCGAAAAGGCATTACGCGGATATTTTGACATCGTGAAAGGCAAGCTGCTCGCTTCTAATCTTAGTTTCTTCGCCCTGACGCCCTGTAGCGGTCCGTACTGGCTCTCTTTCGCAATTCCAAACCACCCTTTCGACACACGCCGCCAGCTTCGAGTCAGATAAGACCTACAGCCTTGTCGCGCGGCTCCGGCAGAATGTGATCAAGACGGGCATCCGCCGTCTTTCACTTTCCTATTCACGCATCTCGCTACGGGACATATGCCTCAAACTGCACCTAGACTCTGAAGAGGATGCTGAATATATTGTCGGAAAGGCTATTCGCGACGGTGTCATCGAAGGTCGTATTGTGCATGAGAAGGGCTGGATGGAGTGTGGTGGGCAGAAGACTGGAGACGGCCCAGAAGTTAGTGAGATGTTCTCGCGTCGAATTGGGTACTGTTTGGAGCTGCACAACCAAAGCGTCAAGGTGTGTTCCTTAAATAGCACGAGTGCTCAGTGGAGATTCATCCTGTATAGGCAATGCGCTATCCACTCAACGCACATAGGAAGGATATTGTGGACGCCGAAGGTGCTAGGGAGCGAGAAAAAGAGTTGGCAAAGGGTATCCAAGAGGGCGAGATAGACGAAGAGGATGCACTAGGTGGCG
>WNFC01022199.1_pt1 | contig 11529 bp, 10 predicted proteins | sample 5400541 | NCBI WGS metagenome assembly WNFC01 (sample SAMN13153342, study PRJNA577476) | soil metagenome | isolation source: 120 cm saprolite under Douglas fir tree site 2 hole 2 replicate 1 | place: USA:California | collected 2015-04-18
TACTCGGTTATGCCCTTGCTGTTGAGGACGTAAAGTGTCTGGCTTGGAGCTGCCTTCGAGATTGCTCTGGTTGAAAGTGGCGAAGCCACGGGCTCGGCGGCGACGGCGGGCGGAGTCGTTGACGGAGACGCGATCGGCTCGGTTAGCCATCTGTAGAGCCATCCCACAACAAAGCCTATTACTACGAGAAAGACGGCCGCGCTTACGAGCCTAAGCCTCACGGACCACGCCGCTTTGGTCAAAAGAGAGATTAGCCCCGGCGCACGCTTGCTCACTGAGGGTGAATAGTGCAGATTTTGGCTGGAATTTGCAAATTATAGGCGAGACGGCATGAAGCGCATCGGGCTGACCCTCTCGGTCCTAACCTTCACGCTAGTCTTTCTCCACCCTCGCAGTCGCGGAGACACTAAGCGGCAAAGTGGTAAGCATCGCAGACAGCGACACGCTGACGCTTCTGGCTCCCGGAAACGTTCAGTACGTCATACGCCTTGCCGGGATCGACGCCTCGGAGAGCCGTCAGGCGTTCGGAACTAAGTCTTCGAGAAAATCTAGGGCGCTTAGTCTTTGGAAAGACGGTCAATCTCGATTGCGGGAAAGAAGAGAGCTACGGCCGCTTAGTTTGTAAGGTTCTGCTTCCGTCCGGCGAAGACGTGTGCCTCGCTCAAGTTCGAGACGGGCTGGCGTGGCACTATAAGCAGTTCCAGAGAGAGCAATCGCCGAAGACCGCGAGCTTTACACCACGGTCCGAAGACGCGGCGCGTGAGGCGCATCGCGGCCTGTGGACCGACGCTCATCCGCTCCCGCCTTGGGACTTCCGCCACGGAACGCCTACTAAGCTTTGCTTCGACAGGGCGGATCATAGGATCGACTGCCGGAGCGGGTACGCCGGTCCGGTCCGGGCGAACGCGCGCTCACACATCTACCAGTGGCCGGGCTGTCCATATTACGACGCCATCTCTGGGGGAAACCGCGTGAACTTTCCAAGTGCACAAGATGCAGAGCGAGCGGGCTACCGGGCAGCGCGGAACTGCCCTTGACGACGGGTTTCGACTTAAAATTCTTCTGCCCGATGAACACTTAGTATCTGAAACTTGGCGAACTTAGTAAATGTCCAATGCTGTCGCGAAAAACGCAATGGGGCACAGGGCTTTCGTGCACGCCTTTACTGTTCGGAAAAGTCCATAAGCCCGACTTATAGAATCATCCTCTAAGGCTCTGAATGTCGCTTCGTTGCGTGTTGCCGCCACTTGAGTAAGGGCTTACTAAGAGAGTAAGCCGCCTTCGGCTCAGAGGAGACGCAGCATGGAAATAGTCTTCAAATCGCGTTGGGACAGGGACAACAATTTAATTTTCGAGATCACGCATTTCGGTGATCTTCCGTATGACTTGCCGCCCCGCGATTGGGCGGAACTGGTTCGCGCTGCAACGGGCGGCAGACTTGAAGATGTTGAAACGCATACGGTAGAGGGCGGTTGTGGACAGACTTACGTTTTAGTCGCATCGGGCTGTGATCCCGATCGCGAGCACAATCTCGCGCACTCGATCTTGCGGCTCTCTACTGAAGAGGAAGCCGAGATCGACGCGGCCAAGCCGCTAAACTGATCCGTTACTGTCCCGTAGCAGGTGGCCGCTGGCCGCCGCTTTTGCTATTCGGTTTCAAAGATCAGGTGTTGACTTGGAGTCAGCGACAGCTTAAGTAGCTAACCCGACTTCGACGGCAGGAGCGCGAAATGAAGGAAGTCACGTCCGAACTTTTAGGCGACCTTAGAATCGTCGCCCTCAGGGGCGGTAAGTGTGACGGCTGTGGGCTCTGCGACCCGAAACGTGTCAAGAAGGGCGATCCCGTGGATTACCGAGTCATCATGTTGTCGCGAGCGGATGGGCGGAAACTAAAGATGCGCCTCTGCGGAACCAAGCCCACACTGGAGATAGTTACGAAGCAGCTACGCTTCTACGCGGCTTGCTCGACTGACGTGGACAAGATCATTGAGGATGGCGGATACGCGCGCCCGTCGCTAGCGGATGCCGCTGCGGAGATGGCGAAGAAAGTAAGAGAGTTTCTTAGTCGGGACTGAAACTAAGCGAACTCAGTCGCAACAGCGGCTTAGTCCTCTGAGCTTCTTCCCCGCGCGGCGATCCACCAAACGACTGTGCGCCGCGCGAGAAGCATTTCCGGCAAGACCGCGCGTTGTTATTTTGATCCCAGCCATGCGTTGTCACTCTTGCGGAGCCGAGCGCGACGGCGAGCAAGCGCGTTTCTGCTCGAAATGCGGGGCCGCTATCGAGCGGCCAAAAGAGAGCGCTGCGAAGCTCCGGTTACTGCCTCTGTTAGAACTCGTTTGGCGTGCCTTCGCCTACCCGATCGCAAAGCGGCGCGAGCGCTTACGCTGGCTCAATGAAGCGAGCGGGCCAGACTCCCCGATCCGTTTCGTTCCGGGACTTACCGAAGACGCGAAAAGCGTTTACAGGTATCTAGCAGGCGTCACAGTTCGGTTCGGTTCTTCGCATTCGCGCATCCGAACAATTGCCCATGTCACAGGGTTGTCAGAAACCAAAGCACGGGCCGCGATTCGAGAGCTTGAGCGGCGCGGCCTTGTTTGTCACAGGCATCGTAACACTTGGCATGGCCGGGGAGCGCATGAGTACAACGTCCAGCCCGTGCGAAGAGGGTAGTCACCTAGCGCGTCCGCTTCTTCCCGCGCGGTTTGACAAACTCCTCAGAGGAGGCTCATCGTCCGATCACCTTCACCATCTGAATCCTGACTCCCGAAATTTTCGCCAGTCTGTAATTCGATTCGTTAGGAGGATTACGTCAATGGCAACAGTACGCGGGGTCGTCAATTTTCGTGTGAAGCCCGGACGCTACAACGATCTGTTCGAGGGTATAAAGGGCGTCAAAAAGATCGTTGAGCGGCTTGGCTCAAACCTGATCGTCAACAGAGTTGCAGTCGGCGCGGAAGTCGGGAACATCATCGTAGTTGTCCAATACGCCGACTTCGCCGCTTATGCCAAGGCGGCGTCTGATCCTGAACTACAGCGGCTGATCGACGCGATGCGTAACAACGCGAACCCGGCGTGGGAGTCGTTAACCACAACCCTTGTCGAAGAGGTTCCGCTTTAGGCCCTAGCTGGTTCGCGGCCGCGCCCGGTCTGTCGAGTCGAGCGCGGCCGTGACTGGAAGGGCTCCTATGCTGGTTGCCCGTCCGGCGATGCCGGTACGCCGCTTTGCCGCTGCGCTTCCCACGCGGCGATCTCGCTCTCATACCAGCCGACTAAGCGGCTGTGCGGCGCGAGCTTAAATCCTTTCGGGAAGACTCCTTCGCGCTTCCGCCGGAAGAGCGTCGGCAAGCTGATCCCGAAGCGAGCCAGAATCTCCGGCGTGCGCAGAATCCTTGACTGAAGGGTTTGGGGTTGAGTCGGCGCTTCGACGATCGGTTTCTTCGACCTTGGCATGACGGTTAACTCCAAAAGCTGTGACAAGGCCAGTCGAACTAAGCGGGCAGCCGTGGCGGGCGCTCATGATCGAGCGCCGCTCGGTGCAACACCCTGACAGGCTATGTCAGTCCGCAGTCTTCTTGGAGAAACCCCTCGACGGGAGCCACTCCCGTCACTCGGCCCCTCTTAGTCGGCGATCTTTCGAACGCCTAGCCTCTTTCCCCGGAGCGACTTCGCTCCTTCGCGGGTTAAGTGGATTTTGACAGATTGTGGAATATCGTCAAACTTCTCGAACTAGTACTTTTCTCGATTACAGTACAGCGTTTGTGTCGAGCCATGAGCCGCCTCCAGAAGCGCCTACAGATCGGTTATTTCGGGGATACTAAGCGTTTCGAGCGGACGCTCGAATCTTAGAAAAGCCTTGATTGACAGGTACTTAGAGCAGGTGCAGAAAGTGCTCAACGAGAGCGCGGCCGTCCTTTCGAGTCACGCTGATTCAACCAGGCTCTCACACCTCTCCGCGTCGCAGCAGCATTTCGCTTCACGGCGCGACAGTCAAGCCGCGGCTTGCGGGGGTACGGCCGTTACCGCTCGCGATCCGCGGTCTGCTAGTTTCGCGACGACGTTCCTCCGATTGCAGAGGCGATACGATGGCGACCGCAATCCGAAATAATCCGGCCTTCGATTGGCGTGCACAACTCGGCGGCAAACTGGTCACCGCCGACGAAGCCGTCAGCCATATCAAATCCGGCGATCGCATAACGACTTCGATCGCGCAGAGCACACCGTTTACGCTCAGCGCCGCGCTCGCCGGGCGGTTGATGGAGATCGACCACGTGGTGCTCAGCGCCAGTGCGTCATTGTTCAATTGGGACCTCCCGGGGCTCGGCGACAAATTCCGCTACGAATCCTTCTATCTCTCGCCGATCGACCGCCGACTTTTTGCGATCGACGCGCCGGGTGAATTCGTCCCGCTTTCCTACTATCGCACCGGCGTGCTGCCGCCCGGACTCGACAAGTTTAACGTCTATCTGATGACGGTCACGCCGCCCGACGAAAACGGCTACGTCAACTTCGGCGACCTGCAAATCATGTCGAAGCTGCTCGCGCAGCGCGCGGAATTGGTGATCGCTGAAATAGATCCGAACAAAATCCGCATCGGCGGCGACAACGCGATGCACGTTTCCGAAATCGATTGGTTCGTCGAGCGCGCCCCCGATGCGCCCACGCTGCCCGCGCTCCCATCGCCGTCCGCCGAGGAGCAGGCCATCGTCGGCACAATCAACGCGATCGTCGCGCGCGAGCTAGTCCCCGATCGCGCCTCGATTCAGATCGGCGTCGGCTCGACCTCGGGTATGCTGATGCCCCACCTGCGTAACCATCACGACCTCGGGATGCAGACGGAGATTATCCCGAGCGGTACGGTGCCGCTCGTGCGTGACGGCGTCATCACGGGCAAGTACAAGAAGCTCTTTCCGGGTCTGGTGGTCGGGAGCGGCTTTGCGGTCGGCACGCCACGCGAAGAACTCGGCTACGCCGACGGCCATCCGGGCTTTCAGCTCTACGACTTCAACTTCACCGATGATATCCGAGTGATCGCGCGCGAAGAGGGACTGATTTCGATCAACAACGCCCTCGCCGTCGATCTGACCGGACAAGTCGGCAGCGAATCGATCGGCCATCAGATGTACACCGGAACCGGCGGCCAGACCGCCTTCGGCATCGGCAGTTCACTGGGCGGCGGCAAATCGATAATCGTGCTGCCTGCCACGGCGATGAGCAAGGGCGAGCGCATCTCGCGTATCACGCCGGCGCTGGCGCCGGGCACGATCTGTACGTTGCCACGCACTTTCGTACATCACGTGGTCACCGAGTTTGGGGTCGCGACTTTGAAGGGCAAATCGCAGCGTGAGCGGGCGCGCGAGCTGATCGCCGTCGCCCATCCGGATTTCCGCTCCGAACTGACTGCGGCCGCGAAACGCCTGCTCGGTTAGCCCGCCTTTCCCTCCAAAGAACGCACCGCGACTCTCGGCGCAGCGAACGCGGTTTTCAAGCGATTCGAATGGCGAAAAGCCAAATCTTTTGACCAAGCATAAGGTTACATTCTATAACTAGACATGAGGCGGAATCGCGCTAACTCCGTCTAGTTAGAGCGCTCCAATTTATCTTGTGTGGAGTTGGTTCAGGGTGATCATCGCTCTAACGCCGGTTGCGATCACCTGCGCTTTCGCTTCGCTCCCGCCAGCCGCCGACGGCGTTTTTGTGGCTTCGTCGCGGACCGCCTTCGTGATGCGCCCCGGCGTCGTCGTTGATCGAGCGAATGACCGGACCTTCGTCGCCGACACCGAATCGGTGCTGGAGCTCGATAATACCGGGGCGGTGATCAAGCCCTACGCGTTTGGCGCGGCCAGCGCGCAACCCAATCTTTGCGCTGAATTTTGATCCCGATGGAAAATCCTTCTGGACAGCCACGCTCGACTCGGGCGACGTCTTTAAGATCGATATCCAGACGGGGAAGACGCTAGTGCATTTTACCACCGGGTCGATGGCAACCGGGATCTCGCTCAAGCGCGGCCCTCTTTACGCTGCGGTGACGAGCGCGGGGAAGGCGAACGGCATCTACAAGTCGGTGGATTGGGGTAAGACCTGGACCCTGATGGACCCGACGGCGACGACGAACATGAACGCTTTGATCCAGGACGGCGTGACGATCAACGTCAAGATCGCGGTCGGCGCTCAGAATAACGTCTTCGTCGGAATCATCAATAACAACGTCCCCGCGAACCAAGGTGATTTGGCCGGACTGTTCCGTTCAGGTGATGGCGGACAAACCTGGACGACCGCCGCTCCTGCGCGGCCGACCACCACCGAGGCATGCCCGGCTACTTTCGGCATCAACCCCGGCCATCAGGGGGCGCTGCATTTCTCGCTCGTCGCCGATCCGGTCAACCCCAAGGTCGTGACGTCGGCGGTGATCGGAGAGCGTCACGTTCCGCAACTATAGCGCGGGCGCCAACGTGGCGCGCGGACCGCTACTCGCACCAGTCGATCCGAACTTCACGATTAGCAACGACACTTGTGTCGGGCGTGTGACGGCGAAGGGCACTGCGACCGCCAAGTGCGTCGTGATGGTGGAATTCACACCAACTTCGGGAACGCCGAAGGGACCAGTGGCTCCGGTATCGTTGAGCTACGACTTCATGTACGGCGCGAACCCGCCGGTCAACGTGACCGTGACGCTGAAGGGCAAGGTCAAGTAGCGCGCCACATAGAGAGCCCACGATCTGATCGGCCTCGTTCCTCGTTCGAGGGACGGGTCAGTTCTCTTTGCACATCGACCTGCGGGCGCGTGCGCTGTGCGCTGCAGCCGTCAAGTTTCGCTTCGGGGCTGGCCGCTGCGACGAACCGGCGCTCGGTCAACCCACCCTAACCTGCAGTCAAAATTGCTCGAAACCCTTCAGGCGACTCGAGCTTAGCGATCTTTCAATCGATCCAGCAGCGTCAAGCCGGATCGTTTGACAGACCGTAAAGTCGCGTTCTATAAGTCTGGCCGATGATTGACAAATATGAGCGCTCAAGAGTACTCACGAGCCGGAATCGCATTAGTTCGGTTTAGTTAGAGTGTTCTTCGTATCTTAGTGGGGATATTGTTCGGAGTGATAGCCGCAATAGCGACGATTGCGATCGGAGGCGAGCGGCCAAGCCGCTCATCACATTCGATGGGAAGTTGTTGGCGCAAGGCGAAGCGACTCGCGGCTCGCATGATTTACCGATCGTAGCGCTCGACGCCCGCGATGGCAGCCGGCATGGCACCGTGGGTCTGCCGATGCCAGCTGGGGTTATGCCCACTGTAGGTGACAGCTTCGGAACTGCGTCGTCTCTCACGGCAACGATAGTTGGCGGCGAAGCAATAGTTGGGTGGGATTTTTCTCAAGCGATTCCAAGTGGTGTTTGGCCGCCGCAGCAGCCAACACGCAGGGCCAGCGGAGCGTTCTCCCTCGGCCTGAAGAGTTTGGCCGTGGCCCAACTCTCATCCGAGCAAGCTGCTGCGAAGATTGCGAGCAGTCGGCCCGCTGCAGTTGCGGCTTCAAGTCTGCCTGGAGCCCAAGGCCTCTACATCCGGCCCGAACGGGCCGATCAGTTCTTTGTCGGCGTTCAGATAGCCCAAGCTAAGCTGGGCTTGTCTGCGGTGCTCAAGCGTTGGAATGCGGCAAGCGGTGCCGCGCTACCCGATATCAGCCTTGGTTCGAGTTACGCCGCCTCGGCGGTTTCGGCCGATGGAGCGAATTTTCTGGCAGTAACAAATACTGGTGGGACTCCTCCGCGCTACCTTTGGTCGATCTATGCGATCTTTTCCGGCCAACAGGTGGCGCAACTTCCGTTGAGTGCGTGGGCGCCGCCATTTTCTCTCTGGCATTCGATTCTGGTCTTTGAATCGATGCCGTTTGCTCGTCCAGTGAACGGCGTCTTGCTGCAAGAACCCTTGGCGCTGCACGGGCTTGATCTCGACAGCAGTAGAGAAATCTGGAAGAGAGCGCTGCGTGACACGACTTATCGTGGACCGCGGCCGCCGCAACCGTAAAGCCTGAGGATTAAAAAAAGGAAATCGTGATGAACCACGCGCGTAGGCCGGGCCGGGCTAAGAGGATCCAACAGCGTAATCTCTCTTCGCGAATCACCGGCGCGATCATCGTAGTTGTAGCGCTGAGCTCTCTGGTTCTGGCTGGAACGAATCCGGTTGGCTACCTTCCGCACGCCCCGATCGCGAGACCGGTCGCCAATCCCGGCACAGTTCGCCCCGCCGGTTCCGCGGTACCCGCCGAACCCACGCCCTACGCGGCTTTTCGTCCAGGACTTCTGCCTCTGCTGGGAGGAATGTGGACGGCGGAGGGTCCCTCTCCCACGCAGATGGGACAGTCTAAGATCCCCCCAAACAATGAGGTTGTCGGAGCGATCAAAGCCGTCGCGCCGCATCCGAGTAATGCGAGCATCATCTATATCAGCTCGGTTAACGGTGGCATTTGGGAGACAACAAATGGTGGCACAAAGTGGACCGCGCAAACGGATACGGCAGACTCACTGTCGGGGGGACCGATCAAATTCGATCCGCTCGATGGCACGCACAATACACTTATCGCCGGCATCGGCAACTTCAGTTCGGACGGTTTCTTGGGCGGTCGTAAGAGTGGCGTCCTGCTGACCATTGATGGCGCCAACTGGGCGCCACCGGGCGGTAACGCCGCTTTGACCGGCACGAATATCAATGGAGTGGCGGCGCGTGGCTACGCGGTTCCTGGCGGTATTTCAACAATCCCGTTACCAATAGCGGGGCGATAGGCCTGCCCGCTGGTCATTACTTCGACCTTGCCGAGGAGCCGACGGCGAACCAGATTCCTGACGGCGTGGTGATGGTTTCGGATGGCTTCGGCGGCGTAGAGGAATGGAGCAACAACGGAACATTCCTTAAGGCTATTTTCACTGGCTTCGTTTTGGACGCAGGTTTGGCGTTTGATCCCTTGGGCAACCTTTACGTCACGCTCTTCGGTGGACCAGGCGTCTCGAAATTCGACCCCACTGGAATGGGACTTGGGGGAGTGGGCGCGGCGCCGGGCTATAACGAACCTGAATCGGTCGAGCAGGATCCCTCAGGCAATTTCTATGTCGGCAATGCAGGAGACAGAACTCGGCCGGCCAACCCCGCCTGTACGCCAAGCGCCACCAATGGCTGCTTCGGCAACTACTGCGATCCGAATCCTCCGTACCAATGCTATACCCAATGCTACCAGCTTGCCCCGGGAAATCCCGTAAACCAGAACACGGCGAACTTTCCGCCCTGCCCTTTGTACAAATTCGACAAGAATTTCAACTTAGCCAACACCTTTTATCCGGATACAGAAACGGCTCCGGCGGGTTCGGAACAGATCCTTGGTCGCGGTACTGACTGGGGCGCGCTCGTGTCCGACCTCGACCCGACCAAAGTCTGCACCATGCGCTACACTTCGGAAGGCAAGACGATCAAGCAGTTCAATGTCTGCGCCGGCGGTTCGCAGATGGGTGACTTCAATACTAGCTTACCCGGCAGCAACGCGTATGAGCTGCAGGTTCAGGGAACTCCACCAATGGACCACACGTTCGTGGCGGATACTGAATCTGTTGAGGAGCTCGATACGTCGGGGAGCGATATCGCGAGTTACCCCTTCAGCGGCGCGGATGTTAACAACCCGATCTTTGCGGTTAACTTCGATCCAGATGGCAAGTCGTTCTGGACCGCGGCGCTACTCTCAGGCGACGTCTTCAAGATCGACATCGCCACTGGGAACGCGCCGGTTCACTTCAATAGTCTCACTGGCATCGCCAGCGGAATCACCGTCAAGCGCGGTCCCCTTTACACCGCCGTCGCCGCTACTGGCGGTGGGCAAAGCGGCGTTTACCGGTCGAACGACTGGGGCAAGACCTGGACGTTGATGGATCCCGGCGCCACAACCAACATGAACGCCCTGCTGGCGAACGCGAACGTGACCAACGCAAAGATCGCGGTCGGTGCCCAAGGCAGCGTTTTTGTTGGCGTAACGCAATCCGGATTGGGCACTACTGGTGACCTCGCCGGACTGTTCGTCTCGAAGGATGGCGGCTTGACCTGGAACGCCAGTGCGGTACTGCCGACGACCACTGAAGCCACCGGAACTTTCGGTATAAACCCGGGCCACCAGAGCACCCGGCATTTTTCGCTCGCCGCCGACCCTACGAATCTCGACGTTGTATATGTGGGCGGCGACGTCCAACCGACGTTCCCGAATTCGATCGGGTCGACGAACTTTACGGGTAGATTGTTTCGTGTCGACACAAAAGCTGGGACGTCTGCGCCGATCACAGACAACGGCACCAATGGCGGCACTGCGGCGGGCTCCACCGCGCCTCACGCCGATTCACGCGGGATGGTATTCGATGCAAACAACCAGCTCATCGAGATCGACGACGGCGGTATCTACCGGGAGTCACATCCTTCAGACAACACCGGCAATTGGACTTCCCTGAATGGCAATCTGCAGATCACCGAATTCCACGACCTGGCCCTCGACGCAGTTTCGTCAATAATCATTGGCGGCGCTCAGGATACCGGGGCGCCGCAACAAAACTCAACCGGAGGTACTACCTGGAGCGAGATTTTCCAGGGCGATGGCGGGGACATCGCCGTCGATCCAACGACGAGCGCCCCCAACTCGATTCGCTATGAGTGCTCATCGGCCAATCAGACCACGAACCAACTGAGCTTGATCGGCTTCCGTTACAATTCAGCTAACGTGTTTCAGAGCCAATTTAACGTGGCGCTGACCGCCGCGCCTGGCTATACTGCGCAGTTCTATTCGCCGATTGTCACCAATCGGGTTGTCCCGAGTCAGATGCTATTTGGCTTCACCGACGCGCTCTACGAGTCGACTAACCAGGGCGCGAACATCACTGCGCTGGCACCGGCGATCACGGCTAACGACAGGCTACTGCATCACGCGCTCGTCTATGGCGGAACCGGCGGCGGCGTCCCAAACGCTAGTCTTATCTATGCCGGTAGCGGCCAGCAGGTGTTTAGCCGCGTGGCCCCTGCCTCGCCTTTAGCCGCCACTTCAGCGCTGCCGGGAATCAGCACAAGCGTCAACGACCTCGCGGTTGATCCCAGTAACGATAGTCACGTTTTTGCTATTGACGATACTCATGTCTGGGAAACCACCAACGGGGGGACTGGCTGGAACACAATCGATACGAGCCAACTCGGATCTGGCGGCGCCAACGTCGGCGTCTTCGACTCGCTCGCCTTCATCACGGTTGGTGGGCAGAGCTCGATCGCTCTTGGCACTAACCACGGCGTCTATCAGTCAGTGATCGGGAGCCTCGGCAGCTGGGTGCAGGTCGCGTCAGGGCTGCCCAATGCACGGGTAGCGAAACTCCAATTCGATTCCGGTTCCGGGCTGCTGGTAGCCGGAACCTTCGGGCGCGGCGCGTGGCAGTTTATGCCCGGAGTAGCGGCGACACCGACGCCAACCGCCACCGCGACCGCTACCGAGACGCCGACGGAAACCCCGACGGAAACACCCACTGAGA
>WNFC01028311.1_pt1 | contig 11529 bp, 9 predicted proteins | sample 5400541 | NCBI WGS metagenome assembly WNFC01 (sample SAMN13153342, study PRJNA577476) | soil metagenome | isolation source: 120 cm saprolite under Douglas fir tree site 2 hole 2 replicate 1 | place: USA:California | collected 2015-04-18
AGTCGGCGTAGAGATACGGCAGCTCGACCGCGTCCTTGATGGTCTCGATCTGGCCGGCGAGGCCGCCGATGTCCTCGTAGCTGATGTCGGGCACCTCTTCCAGCGTGAGGTCCTCGACCTCGCTCTTGGGTAGCTTCTCGAGCAGGTAGCCGCTCTTGGCGTCGATGAGCAGGTGGTCGCCGATCTTGAGCTTCGCCGAGCGCAGCGGCTCCGCGATGATGCCCACCCGGTCTTCGTCCGCCCGCTGGGTGACGATGGCGCGCTCCTCGTCGAGCACTTCCTTGAGGATCACGACCTCGCCCTGGATCTCGTAGCCCGCGGTCTCCACCACGTTGAGGCCTTCGTTCAGGATCAGCTCCTGACCGGGCTTGATGTCCTCGACCTTGATCGAGGGGTGCAGGTTGACCTTCACCTTGCGGCCCTGCGACAGGATGTTGACGGTGCCGTCCTCGTTGACCGAGAGGTAGACCCCGTACGTCGAGGGGGGCGCGCAGAGCTTGTCCACCTCTTCCTTCAGCGAGGTGATCTGCTCCCGGGCCTCGTAGAGCGCGTTGACGAGCTTCTCGTTCTGGTTGAACGCCTGCACGAGCTGGCGGTTGGCCTCGCGCAGCTTGTTCTCGAGGATCATGAACTCCTTGGGCGCGTCCTCGAGCTTCTTGCGCAGCCGCCCGGTCTCGGTCTCGAGCGAACGGACGTAGGCCTGGAGGTCCTGGACCTGGACCTCGTACTCGGTGAGACGCCGCCGGTAGTTCGAGTCGGTCATGGGGAGGAATTTCGAGAGGCCCTTCATCCCTTCGGACGCGGGCTCTCGGCTAGGATTGCCCTTCTTGTCGAACTCCTTCATGTTCGCCCATTTCCTTTCCGGGTGAACCATCGGGCACTTCCAGCGCTTCGTCGCGCGCTCCGCCCAAGCCTCCGAAAGGTGACTTCAGTATAGGAGTCCGTTTCGCGTTAAGTCAAGCGAATTGGCCTCATTTTGCCCTCGGGAGCCATTGATTTCATTTCACTTTCTCCGATTCCCGGTGTGGCGATCACCTATCGCTCTCACCGTCTAAACCCTGGCTCACCCGAGCCGGTTCCGGAGCGCTCCCGACGGGCCTGAGAAAAAGTAAAGCAGTTTCGGTGCCATTCGCGCGGCCCCCGCCGACGCCCGATCCACTCGACTTGTCGTCCCGCGCCCGCGGTGACCGCCTTCACGATGGCCACGCGATGAGCAGCGGCGCGGAAAGTGGCTACGCATCGCGCAGTGGCCGGAATCCGTCGTATAACACGGTCATGTCGAGCGTGTGCCGGCGCATCGGGATCACGGTGGCCTTCGTCTTCTTCACGCTGGCGGGCGGGGCCTGGGCGCAGGGCGGCGTCCTCCGTGTCGGGCTCCCGTCGGTTCCGACCTTGCTCGACCCCGCCACCGCGCTGGAAGGGCCAGTTTCCGTCATCGCGCGGCAAATCTTCGACACCCTGGTGCAGTACCGCGACGTCACCAGCGATATCGAGCCCGGGCTGGCCACCCAGTGGTCGGTGTCGCGCGACGGCCTCCTGTGGACCTTCCGGCTGCGCGAGGGCGTGCGGTTTCACGACGGTACCGCGCTGACCGCCCGGCAGGTGGTGGAGAGCCTCGACCGGGTCATCCAGCCCAACGCGGCCCAAGCGCCCCACCCCAACTTGGCCGCGCCGCTGCTGGTCCGGGGCACGCCGGGGGTCGTCAAGGAGATCCACGCGGTGGACGCGCGGACCGTCCAGATCAGCCTCCTGCTGCCCTACGCGCCCCTGCCCGCGGTGCTGGCCCATCCCGCCTTCTCGATCGTGCTGGCCAGCAGCGCGGGGCAGCGCTGGGTCGGCACCGGACCGTTCGCGCTCACCGAGGCGAGCCTGGGGCGGGTGGTGCTGGACGCGAATCCGGGCTACTGGGGCGGGCCGGCCCGCTCCACGCGGCTGGTCTTCCTGGACGCCGGCGAGGATGCCCGTGGCGAGGAGATGCTGGCGGCCCAGGCGGTCGACGTGCTCCTCACCTCCGCCGCCCCCTCCCGGTCCGCCGGCACACAGTCGATCCCGAGCTGGCGCATCGGGTACCTCGCGCTGGAGACGGAGCGCGAGCCCTTCAGCCGGCTCAAGGCGCGCCAGGCGGTGGCGGCGGCGCTCGATCCGGGCCTGCTCGCCCCCGCGGTCGCGCCGGTCGGGGTCCCGCTGCTCTCCTTCCTGCCCCTCGGGGTCTGGAGTCGTCGCGACGCCTCGCCCGTGCTCGAGGCGAACCCGGCGAACGCCAAGCGCCTGCTGACGGAGGCGGGCTTCCCGCGGGGTACGTCGGCCGGGCTGCTGATCGGCGACGGCGACAAGCGCCCGGACCAATCACGGGTGGCCGAGGCGATCCGCGCCTCGCTGGCCGCCGCCGGCATCTCCGTGCCCATCCAGGTCGAGGCGCCGGAGGCGGCGCTCCAGCTGGCCCGTACCGGTCAACATCAGATGGCGCTGCTCGAGGCCCGCGTGGAGGCGGGCGATCCGCACTTCCTGCTCTACCCGCTCACGAGCAGCGAGGGCGCGAGCAAGGGGCCCACCGCACTGAACATGTCCTTCTATCGCAACCGTACCCTCGACGGCCTCCTCATCCGGGCCAGCCAGGTGTCCTTCCGCCCCGAGCGGCTGCGGCTCTACGGGCGCGCCCAGGCCATGTTAGCCGAAGAGGTGCCGTGGGTGCCGCTCTACGTGCGGCTGCACTGGGCGGCGACCCGCATGGAGGTGCGCAACCTGCGCCTACACCCGAGCGGCAATCCCCGCTTCGACCGCGTCTGGATCGACGCGCCGCCCCCAGCCGCGGCGCCCGTGCCGGGCCCCGGGCGATGAATGGCCTCCGCCTCCTGCCGCTGCTGTGCCTGCTCCTGGCGGCCGGGCCGGTGGGCGCCCAGGACGGCAGGCCGGCGGGCACGCTGAGGGGCGTCTTCATCTCCGACCCGCCGACGCTCGACCCCGCCCAGGCGACGGACACCACCTCGTCGGCGGTCGTGCGGCAGCTCTTCGACACGCTGGTGGAGCTGGACGAGCGATTGCAGCCGGGGCCGGGCCTGGCCGAGCGCTGGACGGTGTCGGCCGACCATCGCGTCTACACCTTCGTGCTCCGCCCCGGCGTGAAGTTCCACCACGGCCGGGTCATGCGGGCGGCCGACGTGAAGTTCTCCTTCGAGCGCGCCGCGCGTGGCAAGCGGCCCTGGGTGTTCGAGAAGATCGCGGGGGCGCCCGCCTTCATCAAGGGCGGGGCGGGGGAGATCCCGGGCGTGCGCGTGGTGGACGAGCGCACCGTCGAGCTGACCCTCGAGAAGCCCTTCGCGCCGTTCCTCCACCTGATGGCCTACGACGCGGCGTCCATCGTGCCGCGCGAGGAGGCCGAGCGTCTGGGCCCGGCCTTCGCGAGCCGCCCGGTGGGGACCGGCGCGTTTCGCCTGAAGGAGTGGCGGCGCGACGACCGCGTGGTGCTCGAGGCCTTCGCCGACCACTTCCGGGGCGCGCCCCACCTGGAGCGGGTGGTGTTCCGCATCATCCCGGCCGAGATCACCCGCTTCAACGACTACAAGGCGGGCAACCTCGACGTCAGCGACATCCCGACCGGCCACTGCCGGGCCGTGAAGGCCGATCCCGCGCTCCGCGCCCAGGTGGCGATCTGGCCGACCCTGGGCACCCACGCGGTGCGCTTCAACGTGGAGAAGCCGCCGTTCAACGATCGCCGGATGCGCCTGGCCGTCGCGCACGCCATCGATCCCGCCGCGGTCGTGCAGGGGCTCCTCGAGGGGTGCGTCACCGCGGGCAAGGGCATCCTGCCGCCCGCGCTGCCGGGCTACCACGCGGGCGTCACCGCGCCCGGCTTCGATCGCGCCCGCGCCCGGGAGCTCCTGGCCGAGGCGGGATTCCCGGGCGGCCGGGGGCTGCCGCCCATCACCTATCATTTCAACACGAGCGATCTGAACCAGCGCGTCGCCGAGCTGCTGCAGGCGCAGCTCCGGGAGGTGGGGATCACGCTCGAGCTGCGGCGGCTCGACTGGGCCGCCCACCTCAAGGTCGTGGACGAGGGCGCGGTGACGATGTTCCGCCAGGGCTGGATCGCCGACTATCCGGATCCGGAGAACTTCCTGACCGTCCTGTTCCACTCCCGGAACATCGGCGCGGCGGGCAATACCTCTCGCTACCGCAACCCGGAGCTCGACCGGCTCTTCGACCAGGCCGACGTCATGCCGGCCGGGCCGGCGCGCTTCAAGGTCTACCAGGGCGCCGAGCAGCGCCTGCTCGACGACGGGGCCTGGATCACGCTCTACCACTACGCGAGCCGCGCCCTGATCCGCCCCTCCGTGAAAGGCCTCGAGCGCTCGCCGCTCTCCACCGCGCCCGAGTTCCTCGCCCCCCTCCGCAAAGTGAAGATTGAGTAGCGGGTGGCCCAGGCGCCGGTTGTCCGCGGACCGGTTGTCCGCGGCTGGGGGAGTGCGGGGGCCATGTCTGGGCCCCCGCATATGAAAGAAAAAACGGCTGCACAAGCAAGCGCGCGCCAGCGCGCCGGCTGACCGCCCTCATGTTTTCTGACCTGCTAGAACCCGCGGCGAAGCGCGTGCTGGCGCTGCTGCCGGTCTTGCTGGGCGTCAGCCTGCTCGTCTTCGCGCTCACCGCGGTCGGCCTGGGCGATCCGGCCAGGGCCATGCTGGGCCAGCGCGCCGATCCGGAGCTGGTCCAGCAGATCCGCCGGGACTACGCGCTCGACCGCCCGGTGCACGTGCGCTACGCCTCGTGGATGTCGCGGCTGGTCCGCGGCGACCTGGGCACCTCGTATCACCAGCAGCGGCCGGTCGCCGAGATCATCGCCGAGCGCCTGCCCGCCACTGCGCGGCTGGCGCTGGCCGCCACCGTGGTCGCCGTCGTGGTCGGCCTCGTCGCGGGGGTCGCGGCCGCGCTGCGGCCGGGCCGGCTGCTCGATCAGATCCTCATGAGCGCGGCGGTGCTCGGCATCTCCACGCCCGTGTTCTGGCTCGGCATGATGCTCTCGCTGCTCTTCGCGGTATGGCTAGGGTGGCTGCCGGTCTCGGGGTACGGCGACGGCGCCTGGGCCAATCTGGTGCTGCCGGCGCTCACCCTGGGCGCCATCCACACCGGCACCATCGCGCGTATGGCCCGGTCGACCCTGCTCGAGGTGATCCGGCAGGAGTACATCCAGACCGCGCGCGCCAAGGGGCTCGCCGAGTGGCTGGTGATCGCCAAGCACGCCCTCCGCAATGCCCTGATCCCGGTGGTCACCGTGATCGGCATCGGGATCGCGGATCTTCTCGTGGGCGCGCCGCTGACCGAGACGGTGTTCGCGTGGCCCGGCCTGGGCCGGATGCTGGTGGCCGCGGTGGGCCAGCGCGACCTCCCGGTTGTGATGGGCGCGGTGCTCGTCTTCGCGGTGATCTACGTCCTCGCCAACCTGGTGGTGGACCTGGCCTATCTCGTCATCGATCCGAGGATCCGCCGTGGCCGCTGACGCGCGCCTGCTCCAGTCCGGGGGACGGAGAGGCCGTCTCGGGCGCCGGCTCACCATCGGCGGCACGCTCGTGGGCCTGTTCGCGGCCTCGGCGGTGCTCGCCCCGTGGCTCGCACCGTACGACCCGACCGCGGTGCCGGCCGCGCTCAGCGAGGTCATGCTGCGGCCCCCGGAGCCCGCCCACGTCTTCGGCACCGACGCGCTCGCTCGCGATCTCTTCTCGCGCGTGCTCCACGGGGGCCGCGTCTCGCTCGCGCTGGGCCTCGGCGTTGAGGTGGTGGCCGCGACGCTCGGCGTCGCGGTGGGCCTGCTCGCCGGGTACCACGGCGGCTGGCGCGATTCGCTGCTGATGCGGGTCACCGACGTGGTGATGGCCTTCCCCTCGCTGATCCTGGCCATCGGGCTGATCGCGGTCTTCGAGCGGCCGGGGCTCGACAAGGTGGCGCTGGTGCTGATGGCGCTCGGCTGGACCACGATCGCGCGCATCGTGCGGGGCGAGATCCTCTCGCTCAAGGAGCGCGACTACGTGCAGGCGGCCCGCGCACTCGGCGTGGGCCACGGGACGATCCTGGTCCGCCACCTCCTACCCAACGCGGCGGGCCCCATCATCGTCGCAGCCACCATCGGCGTCGGCAGCAACATGATCGCCGAGGCCGGCCTCTCATTCCTCGGCCTGGGCGCCCAATCCCCGACGATCTCCTGGGGCAGCATGCTCGCCGAGGGCCAAACCTTCCTCGCCTCCGCCCCCTGGGTCGCCTTTTGCCCCGGCGCCGCCTTGGCGACGCGCTGCGAGACTTGCTGGACCCGCGCTGGCGCGACTAACCCGCGTCGACACGGTCAGGTCAGCCGGCTGCGGCGGGGGTGGGCCGCCGGGTGACTCGTTCCCTCCGGGGAAAGCCTAGACCACGACTTCCCAGATTGGGAACTCCTCAGGCAAGGTGACGAAGCAGCGGGTCGTGGTCAGAGGCGGCCCACCCCCCGCCGCCCCGCGCCCCCGCCCGCTCCCCGCCGCTTAACTGTGCTTGCGCAGCTCCAGCCGCCCGATCTGCCGGCGATGCACCTCGTCCGGCCCGTCGGCGAACCGCAGGGTCCGCGAGTGGGCCCACATGGACGCGAGCGGGAACTCCTGGCTCACGCCGCCGCCGCCGTGGAGCTGCATCGCCCGCTCCACCACGCGCCCGGTGATGTTCGGCACCGCCACCTTGATCTCCGCGATGGCCTGCCGCGCCGCCTTGTTGCCGACGGTGTCCATCATGTAGGCCGCGTGCAGGACGAGCAGGCGCGCCTGGTCGATCTCGATGCGCGACTCCGCGATGCGCTCGAGCGTGATGTCGTTGTCGGCCAGCGGCTTGCCGAAGGCGACGCGCCGGGTGGCCCGCTTGCACATCAGCTCCAGCGCGCGCTCGGCCACGCCGATCTGGCGCATGCAGTGGTGGATGCGGCCGGGGCCGAGGCGGCCCTGGGCGATCTCGAAGCCACGGCCCTCGCCGAGCAGCATGTTGGAGGCGGAGACCCGCACGTTCTCGAACAGCACCTCGCCGTGGCCGTGGGGCGCGTCGTCGTAGCCGAACACGGTCAGCATCCGCACCACCTTGATGCCGGGCGTATCGCGGGGCACCAGGATCATGGACTGCTGCTTGTACTTGTCCGGGTTCTTCGGATCCGTCTTCCCCATGAAGATGAGGACCTTGCAGCGCGGGTCGCCGATGCCCGAGGTCCACCACTTGTGCCCGTTGATCACGTAGTGGTCGCCGTCGCGCGCGATGCTCGACTCGATGTTGGTCGCGTCCGAGGAGGCCACCTTGGGCTCGGTCATCGCGAAGGCGGAGCGGATCTTGCCCTCGAGCAGCGGCTCGAGCCAGCGCTTCTTGTCCTCGGGAGTGCCGTAGCGCTCGAGCACCTCCATGTTGCCGGTGTCGGGCGCCGAGCAGTTGAAGGTCTCCGGCGCGATCGGGGAGCGCCCCATGATCTCGCAGAGCGGCGCGTACTCGAGGTTGGTGAGGCCGGCGCCGCGCTCGCTCTCGGGCAGGAACAGGTTCCACAGGCCGCGCTCGCGCGCCTTGGCCTTGAGCTCTTCCATGATGGGAGGGATCTGCCAGCGGGTCGGGCCCGAGTTGAGCTGGTCGGCGAAGACCTGCTCGTTCGGCACGACGTGCTTGTTCATGAAGTCGGTGAGCTGCTCCATGTACATCTTGGTCTTCTTCGAGTACTCGAATTCCATGTGGGCCCTCCCGGCGCCGGTGCCTCTGGTACGGTGTCCCTCGTCCCGCTGACGTGGCCCCAACCCTAGGGCCGCGCCGGGCGATTGTCAACGCCTCCACGGGGGGCCGCGTCTGGACTTGGAGTGCCCTCCGTGGTAGAAAAATGCGAGACTTACGCGACATCCGTCGCTGACCATGCTCTCGATCTCCGACACGGCTACCGAGATGGTGAACTGGGTGTTCCCCGAGCACGCGGGGGCGCCCGGGCAGATCCACGGGGGCCGCATGATGCAGTGGATCGCCACCTGCGGCACCATCGCGGCGTCGCGGGTGGCGCACGGCAACGTGGTGCTGGGGGCGATGGACGACATCGACTTCCTGCACCCGGTCAAGGTGGGAGAGGTGGCGGTGCTGCGGGCTCAGGTGGAGTACGTCGGCCGGTGCTCGCTCGAGGTCGGCGTGCGCGTCTACGCCGAGAAACCGGCCACCGGCGAGCGGGTCCTCACGCTGTCCTCCCATCTCGTGTTCGTCAAGATGGACGAGCGCGTCAAGCCGGTGCCGGTGCCGCAGACGGTGGCGCCGCGCGGGCCGGACGAGGAGGCCATGCACGCCGCGGCGGGCGAGCGGCGGGCCCAGCGGCTCGCGCGCTTCGCGCGGCGCGCCGAGCGCATGCGCGAAGTGGAGGACGACGCGCCCGAGGAGCTGCGCTGGAGGTTCGAGTCCTGCCGGTCGGTGCTGCCGGAGGACGTGCTGTTCGGCAGTACCATGTTCGCGGGCAAGCTCCTGCTCGACATCGACGAGGCGGGCGGTATCCTCTCCATGCGGTACTGCCGGGGCCTGGTCATGACCGCGTGCCTGGACGCGCTGGACTTCTACGCGCCGATCCAGTCGAACGAGGTCGTCACGTTCAAGGCGGGTCTCAACCACGTGGGGACGTCGTCCCTCGAGATCGGGGTGAAGGTGCTCAGCGAGGTGCCGTGGACCGGAGAGGTCAAGCACGCCTGCACCGCTTACCTCACCTTCGTGCACCTGGGCTCGGACCCCAGCGCCCCGTTGCGGCCCCAGCCGTGCCGGCCCTTCACGCCCGAGACCCCCGCCGAGCAGAGGCGCTGGGCCGAGGCCCTCGAGCGCCGCGCCCGACGGCTCGAGCGCGTCAAAACCCTGAAACTATCTCGCAGCGCGTAGGAGATTGGCATGTCTGGACACTCACGGTGGTCGCAGATCAAGCGGAAGAAGGGCAAGACGGACGTTCAGAGGGGGAAGCTGTTCTCGAAGATCCTGCGCGAGATCACGGTCGCGGCCAAGCACGGCGGGGGCGACCCCAAGGGCAACCTGCGCCTGAAGGCGGCCACGGAGTCGGCCCGGGCGGCCAACATGCCCGCCGACAACATCAAGCGGGCCATCCAGAAGGGCACCGGCGAGCTCCCCGGCGAGTCGTACGAGGAGATCTCGTACGAGGGCTACGGGGCGGGCGGGGTGGCGGTCATGGTGCGGACGCTGACCGACAACAAGAACCGCACCGGACCCGAGATCCGGCACATCTTCGAGAAGAACGAGGGGCGGATGGGCACCTCCGGCTGCGTGGCCTGGATGTTCGACCGGCGCGGCCTGATCGAGGTGGACGCGCAGAAGGTGAAGGAAGACGATCTGCTCGAGAAGGCGCTCGACTCGGGGGCGACCGACGTCAAGCAGGTAGAAAAAGTGTTCGAGGTCAGCGCGAATGCTGATGAAATGGAGACGGTCCGCCAGGCGCTCGAGCGGCAGGGGATGCCGGTGGTCGAGGCCCGGGTGGACATGGTGCCGCAATCCACGGTGAAGGTGGAGGGTAGGGAGGCCGCGGCGGTGCTGCGGCTGATCGAGGCCCTCGAGGAGCAGGACGACGTCCAGTCCGTTTATTCCAACTACGACATCGCCGACGAGGTCATCGACGCCATCACCGCAGCCTAGCGCGCTTCGCGTCATGGGGGTGGACCCGGGGCTCGTGGCCACCGGGTTCGGCGTGCTGGAAATCGGCCCCGGCGGCGTGACGGTCCGCGACGCCGGCGTCATCAGCACGACCACCGGGCAGCCCCTGGAGGCCCGCCTGAACGCCCTGCATCGGGCGGTGCACCGCATCATCGAGCTGCAGAGCCCCGGGCTGCTCGTGGTCGAGGATCTCTACACCGAGTACAAGTTTCCCCGCACCGCCGTCCTCATGGGCCACGCCCGGGGCGTGATCTACCTGGCGGCCCGCCAGCTCGGGGTGAGCGTGCTCGCCCTGGCGCCCTCGGAGGTCAAGCGCGCGATGACCGGCAACGGGGCGGCGGGGAAGGGCCAGATGCAGCGCGCGGTCCAGACTTTGCTCGGGCTCAAGGAGCTGCCGCGCCCCTCTCACGTGGCCGACGCCCTCGGCCTGGCGGCTACCGGGATGGCGCGGATCACGGGCCGAGTACCGACCCCCGTGGGCGCCCGGACAACCGGAAGCTTCCCTTCAGCTGCGGGGGCCCAGAAATGGCCCCCGCACTCCCCCAGCGGCGGACAATCGAAGAGCGGGCCCCCGCACTCCCCCCCACGCCCGCTCATCCCGTCGCGGATTACCGGACGACCGTGATCGCTTCACTGCGGGGCAAGCTGCGGCGCAAGCTCGACGACCGCGTGGTCGTCGAGGCGGCCGGCGTCGGCTACGAGGTCTTCGTCCCGCCGGTGACCCAGCAGGAGCTGCTGCACGTCAAGGCCGCCGACGGTGACGCGGCCGACGAGGTGGCGCTCGAGATCCACTACCACGCCACCCAGAACCAGCCGAAGCCCGTGCTGATCGGCTTCACCTCGGAGCTCGACCGGGAGTTCTTCGAGAAGCTGATCACCGTGAAGGACGTGGGTCCGATGGTGGCGGCCCGCTCCCTGGCCGCGCCGGTCGGGGAGATCGCGGCGGCCATCGCGCGGCAGGACGAGGCCTACCTGCGCCGCCTGCCCGGCATCGGCCCGCAGAAGGCCAAGAACATCGTGGCGCAGCTCCAGGCCAAGGTGGCCAAGTTCGCGCTGGCCAAGAGCGAGGCGGCGAGCCCGGAGCCGGCCGCCGCTGTCGTGGCCCCGGACGAGGAAGGGCTCCGCGGCATGGTCTTCGACATCCTGGTGAAGCAGCTCGGCTACCGCCCGAGCGAGGCGGCCCCGATCATCGGCGCGGCGCTCACCCGCCGGCCCGGCGTGACGACCCCCGAGGAGCTGCTCGACGAGATCTACCGTGGCGGCCGAAAGGGCTGATCTGGACGCCGGGATGACCGACGACGAGGCCCGCGTGATGAGCCGCGGCGCCCTGCCGGAGGAGACGCAGGTCGAGCGGCAGCTCCGGCCGCAGCGCCTCGACGAGTACGTGGGGCAGCGCGCGACGGTCGAGAGCCTGCGCGTGTCGGTGGAGGCGGCGCGGCGGCGCGGGGAGCCGCTCGATCACGTGCTGCTCTCCGGCCCCCCGGGACTCGGCAAGACCACGCTGGCCACCATCATGGCCAACGAGATGCAGGCGAACATCGTGACCACCGCCGGTCCCTCGCTCGAGCGCGGCGCGGACCTCATGGGCATCCTGACCAACCTGGCCGAGAAGGACGTGCTCTTCATCGACGAGATCCACCGGCTGCCGCGGGTGGTCGAGGAGCTGCTCTACCCGGCCATGGAGGACTTCTCGGTCAACTTCGTGATGGACAAGGGCCTCAACGCCCGCACCATCCGGATTCCGCTCCGGCCCTTCACCATGGTGGGGGCGACCACGCGGCCGGGCATGCTCTCCTCGCCGCTGCGCGAGCGCTTCGGGATCTTCCATCACCTGGATTTCTACTCGGGCGAGGAGCTGACCGCGATCATCAA
>WNFC01008186.1_pt1 | contig 11528 bp, 10 predicted proteins | sample 5400541 | NCBI WGS metagenome assembly WNFC01 (sample SAMN13153342, study PRJNA577476) | soil metagenome | isolation source: 120 cm saprolite under Douglas fir tree site 2 hole 2 replicate 1 | place: USA:California | collected 2015-04-18
TGTGGACATCGGCACGGAGATTCGCCAGATTTGCGCGGGCATCGCGCCGTACTACGAGCCGGATAAATTGATCGGCCGCAAGGTCGCCGTGGTGACAAACCTGGCGCCTCGTAAGCTTCGCGGTGTGGAATCCAACGGCATGATTATCGCCGCGTCCGTCGGTCCGGAAGGCCGCCCTGTCCTCGCCGGCTTCCACGAAGACGTCGAAATCGGCGCGCGCCTGAAGTAAAGGTTTAGTGGGTAGGTGCGCGGCATGCTGCGTCCCACCCGTAAAGACTGTTCCATGGAATTGATCGACTCACACGCGCATATTGACTTTCCGCAATTCGCGGATGACCGCGAAGCCATGCTCGAACGCGCCCGCGCCGCGGGTGTGACGACGCTTCTTGCCATCGGCACCGGGCCAGGCCCAGAGAAGCTCGATTGCGCACTACCATTTGCCGAGCAGCATGATTGGATTTATGCCACGGTCGGTATTCATCCGCATGAAGCGAAGGAAGTCACGGAGAAGCATCTGGAGGAATTGTCCAAGCTGGCAAAGCATCCGAAAGTCATTGCCTGGGGTGAGATCGGTCTCGATTATTTCTACGATCACTCTCCGCGCGAAGTGCAGCAGCGCGTATTTCGAGATCAAATGACACTTGCAAGGCAAGCCAAACTTCCTATCATCATCCATTGCCGCGATGCCTGGGGAGATTGTTTGGATTTATTGGAGGAAGTCTGGCGCCCCACGGGTCTTGGCGGTGTGCTGCATTGTTTCAGCAGCACGCTCGAAGATGCCCTGCGCGGAATAGAAATGGGATTCCTGATTTCTTACGCGGGGAATTCAACCTATCCGAAAACCCAGAACCTTCGCGACGTCGCGAAGGATTTGCCGCTGGAGAAGATTTTGATTGAGACGGACTCTCCGTATCTCGCGCCGCAGGCATATCGCGGCAAGCGCAATGAGCCCGCCTACGTGGCGGAAGTAGCGCGCACACTCGCGACTGTGAGAGACTTATCGCCGGACGAAGTTGCCACCGCCACTTCCGAAAATTTCCGGCGTCTCTTTCGTCTTGCCCGGCCGCAAATTATCACGGCCGCCGAATCTCGAAGATAAACGCAGGCCAGGAGGAAGGCCATCGCGCTGCTCACGGTGAAGGAGATTTTTGATCTCGTCCGCGACGACCTCGTTTCGGTCGAAGAGGAGCTCGCTCGGCAAAGTGCCGCGGCCTTTCCGCCCGTCTCGGATATCACCGCGTATTTGCTGGGCGGGGGCGGGAAGCGCCTGCGCCCGGCACTTCTGCTTCTTTCTGCGCGTTATGCTGGCGGAAGGAATCTCAGCGCGATCCGCCTGGCCGCGGTCGTGGAACTTCTGCACAGCGCAACGCTGATCCACGACGACGTCATTGACAGCGCCGACACGCGCCGCGGCCGCCCCTCGGCAAATTCGAGATGGGGCAATCATCGCAGCGTGCTCACCGGCGATTGGTTGTATATGCAGTCCTTTCAGATGGCTCTGGAAGAACGCAATTTTCGCATTCTCGACATTTTGATCGACTTGACTCAGAAAATGGTCGAAGGCGAACTGATCCAACTCGCAAAAATCGGCCGCATTGATGTGACCGAAGAAGACGCGCTGCGGCTGGCCACCTACAAGACCGCATGTCTTTTCAGCGGCTGCGCGCGCCTCGGCGCAGTGCTCGGCGGTCTCGAAGGTAAAGAAGAGCAAGCGCTCGCCGATTACGGGCGTTATGCGGGATTGGCGTTTCAACTTGTCGACGATTTGCTGGATTTTACGGCGTCAACCGAGCAGCTGGGAAAACCGGTCCTCAGCGATTTGAAGGAAGGCAAGGTCACCCTGCCGCTGATCTACGCGATGGAAAATGGCCACCGCGATGCGCGCAAGCTGGTCGCGCGCGTGCTCGAAGAAAAGGAATTTAATTCCGTTCGCCCCGAAACCATTGTTTCGCTGGTCCACGAATCCGGCGCCCTCGGCCGCGCCCGCGCGCTCGCGCAGGATTATGCCTGCCGCGCCAAGAAGTGCCTCAATGGCCGCGCCGATTCCGAATTTGCGCGCGCGCTGGCCACTCTTCCGGATTTTATCCTCGAACGCGAGAACTAAGGATTGTTGACAGTTAAAAGTTAAAAGTAAAAAAAGAAATTCCGATTTCGGGTGATGAAAGCGCTTCTACCATTCAAGCTCGTGTATCACGAGCGATATGATTTGAATCTCGGCCCGCACGTTTTTCCATCGCAGAAATTCCGCCTCATCTACGAAATGCTGATCCGCGAAGGCATCGCAACACAGGAAGATTTCTTGCGTCCCAATCCCGCGAGCGATGAAGATATGCTGCGCGTGCACACGCCGGACTGGGTGCGCAAACTAAAGACCGGCACGCTCACCGCCAGCGAAGTGATGCTGTTAGAAGTGCCGTATTCGCCGGAACTGGTCGAAGCGGTGTGGCTAGCCGCGGGGGGAACCATTCTTGCGGCGCAATCAGCGCTGCGCGACGGCTTCGGTTCGAATCTCAGCGGCGGATTTCATCACGCGTATCCAGGTCATGGGGAAGGTTTCTGCGCGATTCATGACGTGGCGGTGGCGATTCGAAGGCTGCAGGCGGATGGCGCGGTGAAGAAAGCAATCGTCGTCGATACGGATGTGCATCACGGGAACGGCACGGCAGCGATCTTTCGAAACGATCCCGCGATCTTCACGATTTCGATTCATCAGGAGAACAATTATCCGGCGCACAAGCCGCCATCGAGCGTCGACCTCAACATGGCCGATCGCGCCGATGACGATGAATATCTGGGCGTGTTGATTCCAGCGGTGCAGCAGGCGCTCGACGAATTTCGTCCGGATATTCTTTTTTACGTTGGCGGCGCCGACCCTTATTGCGAGGATCAGCTCGGCGGGCTGTCACTGACGAAAGAAGGATTGAAGCAGCGCGACCGGCAGGTTTTCGAGGAAGCGCGCCGCCGCAGAATTCCGGTGGCGACGACACTCGCAGGCGGCTACGCGCGACGAGTGGAAGACACCATTCGAATCCACGTCAATACGACCTTGGCCGCTCGGGAAGTGGCAGAGAAAACTCGGAAAAGTTCATCGATGCGTGGTTAGGGTTCTGCGCGCTCAGGGCGAGGGATTGCCGACTGACGAAGATGCGCCCGGCGGAGCCAGCGCGCGACGGACTGCCGCTGCGAGGTTAGATTCAAAGGTATCGGGTTCGAATCCATCCGAGCGATATGCAATTTTCCCGGCGCGATCGATCACCATCACGGTCGGGAAAGAGTTGACGGTGAAAAAACGGTCAAGGCCGTCGGCAAATACGACGGGAGTGCGAGGCTTGTCGTTTTCCAGATAGCCCTGCACCAGAGATTCATCTTCGTCACAGTTGGCGGCCAAAAAAATCACCTCCCGATTCGCTTGGAAGTCCGCGGCGACGCGCGCGAATAAAGGTTCGAGCGCGCGGCAAGGGCCGCACCAGGTGGCCCAGAAATTGACGACGAGGATTTTTCCCTTGGTGTCTTTCAGCGAAAAGGGCGTGCCTTGGGGAGCTTTCCGGAGCGTGAAGTCCGCGAGTTCGCGGGCGTCCGCATTTTTCTTTGGTTTGGCCGCGATGGAGGCTCGCGATACTTCATCGTAGGTGAGAAGCAAATACTCGCCCAGACCAACATCGGAGCCGCGGGAGAGCCGCCAGACATTGCCCAGTTTCTGCCGAATCTCGCGGTGGCTGACGGTTCCATTCGTCGCGTCGGCCAGCGCGAATGCGCGCGCGTATTGCTGGATCGCGCCGTTCGAATCTTTTTTCAGTTCGGCGATTTCGCCGAGCTGCTCGGCGGCCGTCGCGCTGGGCAGTATCGCGTAACTCGCCTCGAAGTCTTTCTGAGCGGCAACGGGGTCCTTCAAATTCAGCTCGAGTCTTCCGCGCATTGTCAGCACCGACGTGCGATCGCGTTTCTTTTCCATAGCCCACTCTTCCTGGGATATCTTTGGCGATTTTTCCCCGGAAGAGCTGCGCTCGACAAATTCCAGTACCCGGGTGGCGTAGTTGGTGGCGCGGCGGAGAGCAGCTTCGTCGCCATTCCGCTCGAGCAGTTGAATTGTCAGGATGGTCATGGAGATATCTTCGGGGCTAAGCGCGACGATGCGTTCGGCGTAAGCGGCGGCGCGCGCGTTGTCCTGCAATTGCAGGCTGGCTTCCACAAGGGCACGATAAATCTGGGGACGCTGGCGCGAATCCGGATATTCATTCAGGAACACCTCCAAATTCTGGACCAGGGCGGCGCGGTCGTTCCCGGACTTGCTGATGGCTTGTTGCAATTCTTCCTCGGGCGAAGGTTTTTTGGCGAGGGAGGCCTGCTTGGAGGCGGCGACCTTCGAGGATGGGTTCTGACTCTTTTCGTCTTGCGCAGGGGCCTGACCGCGGACTGACGAAGCCACCGCACAAAGAAAAAGAATTGAAATCACGCGCGGGGAGAAGCCCTGGAAAGTCATACAGCGGGATTCTAAAGGTATCGAGAAGAATTGTCGCTAGTTCTTAAATGCTTTCCTTCGAGGACGAGAATTTGTATGTGTGCCGAGCTATTTCGTGCCGCTGACGCGGATTTCGCCCGAGACGGTGTGCACGTCAACGCGTCCACCACCGCTGCCCATGTGGGCTCGAAGAGAATGTTTGCCTTGCTCCTCGATGACGATCGGAATGTCGGTGCGAATCTCGCCGGAGACCGCTTCCGCCGAGAGATGAAGATTCGCGGAAGCCGGCACGCCGAGTTGTACGGTACCGGATACCGTTTTCAATTCCCAATAGCTGTCGGCGCCTGGAATTCCTTTCACGGAAACACGCCCTGAAGCCGCATGCGCCTTCACGTCGCTTGCCGCACCCTGAATATCGACCTCGCCGCTCGCGGTGTCCGCCTCGACTCGGGCTCCTGGCCCGGACACGCGAATGACACCGGAAAGGGCGCTCACCCGGACATCCCCTTTGACGTCCGACACCGTTACGCTTCCCGAAACGGACGATACGCGGAGATCATTGCCAATTTCAGTTGCGGAGACGGCGCCGCTGGCCGTCGTGAGTTGAGTGTAGCGCTCGGTTCTTTCGACGCGGATGGACCCCGAGGCGGCCTGCACCTTTATCGGGCCGCGCACCCCGCGAATGGTCTGCGCGCCGGACGCGACGGTGGCACTTACTTCCGTATCGCGCGGCACCAGAATCGTATAGGCGATGCTGATGTTGCGCATGTGAGTCATTTCCTTGCCGATGCGAATGATGTCGCCTCTTTGTTCGATGGGAGGATTCGCGAGAGTATCGTCCAGGCGCTTCTGCGGATTGTCGAAGCCGAATCCCGATGCGCGCACTTCGCCGCGCACATGTACTTTGCCGTCGGCGCTTGCTGTGATGTCCACGTCACCGGAGGCGTTGGTGAGCTCCAGGCGGGTGGGGCCGTTCACGTTATAGTCGCGATCGAAGGCGCCGCTGACTGAAGGCCCGCCGTGGCAGCCGACCAAGACAACGATGATCGAAAAGAACACGAGCGGTAAGCAAAGATTGCGGTGGCGCGCCATTCATCCTCCGTGACGGTGCAGAGACTTGCTCTGTAGCCGTCCCATTTCTAGTTACGCAAGAGCAGGGCCTTATGTTCCCCGAGCAGCCTTGGCAGAGCGCGGGCCGACGGGCGAAAGAGTCTCGTTCAGAGAGCCCTGTCGATATCCCTCGAGGTCCAGGGCAACGTAAGTGAAGCCGGCCGCTTTCAGGCGCTCTGCCATGGCCGCTGCCATTTCTGGAGCAAGGGCGCGAGGCATTTCGTCGGGCGAGATTTCCACGCGCGCAAGCTTGTCGTGGAGCCGCACGCGGAATTGGTGGAATCCAAGCGCGCGCAGCGCCGCTTCACCTCGTTCGACGAGTCCAAGACGCCCTGATGTGACTTCCGTGCCGTAGGGCAGGCGCGAAGCGAGGCAAGCGGAGGCGGGGCGGTCCCAGGTGGGCAACCCGGCACGGTGCGAGAGAAGACGAATTTCGGCTTTGCTCAGGCCGGCATCGAGGAGGGGGGCAAGAACCTGGTGTTCCGTAGCAGCGCGATGGCCGGGACGAAAGTCGAGCGTGTCATCGGCGTTCACGCCATAGGCGACGGCGGCGAAACCGCGCGCGCGCGCCAATTCGTCCAATGCGGAAAAGAGTTCGTCTTTGCAGAAATAGCAACGATCGGCGGCGTTCGCGCGGTAGGCGGGGTTATCCATTTCGTGTGTTTCGATGAATTCGTGGCGCAGCCGCAATTTACTCACAAACTCTTCCACTATGGCGCGATCGTGAGCGGAGTAACTCGGCGAGAGTGCGGTAACGGAGAGGGCGCGGGCGCCCAGTGCTGCGTGGGCTGCCCAGGCCAGATAGGCGGAGACAGCGACACCCGAGAGCGCGACGATGAGCGAAGGAATTTCGACGAGCCGGGCGAGCAAGAGTTTTTCTTTTTCTTCCGCGGACGAAGCAGCGTCTTCTGCATTGCCAATATGAACGAGCTCTCTCATTTCAGTGCTGAGTATAGCTTAGACTGCCGCTGGCATTGCAGATTGCGCCGCCACAGGAGTCACTTGAAATCCAGAAGCACATCCACCGTGCCCTTGCCGGCATCCGTTTGCAGCCAATGGCCGACATTCTCGTAATGCACCGGCAACTCACCGAAGACCTGTTCCTGGTGCGTTTGCAGCTTTGCCAGAAGTTCCTCGAACCTGGCTTTGTCGAAGATTTCACCGGCGGCGATCGGCCAGGCGGCTTGCAGCTTTCGCTCCGCAGCGGGGGAAATTCCGGTGAGGATCATTTTGCCGAAGCGGTATTGCGGCCCCTCTTGAATGCTCACCGAATAGGAAACGGTGTGCGCCTGATCGTCATACGCCGGAGCCGGGTCGAGTTTTGCCTCGAGGTAACCGCGATGGGCGTACTCTTCCCGACCGCGATCCCAGCCGGCTTCGATCTGCATGCCATCGGCGACCTCGCCGGGCTTGATCCCAAGCAGTCCGCTCAGGGCGAATTCCGAAACCAGCGTGTTTCCCGCCCAATGGACTTCCTTCCATCGATAAATGTTGCCCGGCGCCACCGGCACATAGACGGGAATTTGCGAGGGCAGCTTCTGACTGGGATCGCCGGTCAAGCGGACCTCCGGCGGTCCGAGCTTCGCGCGCAGGAATCCCTGCTGCAGATAAAGGGGCCTTATCGCTTCGGAGAGAAAGAGATCAATAGTCATTCGCGAATAGGGCTTTCCCACTATCTCGGACAGGTGCTGTTGAACGGCTTTGGAGGCTAGGAGGGAGGGATCGCTGAATTCCAGCCTGGCGATTTGGAGCGCGGCGCCATCGATGCGTATTTCCTGCACGTTGCCTTCACCATTCGGATTCGCGATAACCCTGTGCTCGAGCGAACCTTGCAGTTCGCGCGAAAGGAGCAACTCCTTCACAGCTTCAGCGGCCTGATCTACCGCGGCTCCTGCTTCCGGCAGCGTTCCATCGAAAAAAGAAAGCTTATTGCGGATGGCATCGCCCAGCGCCGAGTCCGCGAACCAGGGAATGTTGTCAAAGTAGACGGGAATGCGAGGCGATTCTTCCACGTGAAAGGTGATCAGGACGCCGGCGACCTTCGTCTGGAAGTTGTAACTTACTTTGGCGAATAGCCCGCTTTGGACGAGCTTGTCGGCAGCGGCCTGCAAATCATTCCGGCCGATGTGGGCGCCTGGGATCAAGCCGGTGATGGCGATGACCTGGGCTTCGGTGAGGAGTTTTTCGCCGTCGGCGTGGACTTCGCGCAAAGGCGCGGCCGCAGCGTCCGGAGTCTGCGCCGACACAGGGAAACCGGACGGCAGTAGGAGAAGCAAGAGGGCGCCGAGACACGCCCGAAAATAACGAAGCATGTTCCTATAGTAGCGGAAACCGGCCCGGCTACTCCACGGTGACGGACTTGGCGAGGTTGCGCGGCTGGTCGACATCGCAACCGCGGCGCACGGCGATGTGATAAGCGAACAATTGGAGAGGAATGATTTCCAGCAAAGGCACGAGCAACTCCGGCGCGGGCGGGAGTTCAATGATGTGATCGGAGGCTTCGCGCGCAAGATGATCTCCCGTTGTGACGACGGAGATGACGATGCCATCACGCGCCTTGACTTCCTTGATATTCGAAACACTTTTCTCGTAGCGCGTCATTGCGCCGGGGTCGGATTCGTCGCGGGTCGCCAAAACCACGACCGGCAGATTTTCGTCGATCAGCGCGTTGGGGCCATGCTTCATCTCGCCCGCGGGATAACCTTCCGCATGAATGTAGGAGATTTCCTTGAGCTTCAGCGCGCCTTCGAGCGCGATCGGATAATGGATGCCCCTGCCAAGATATAGAAAATCGGTATGGCGAAAGAACTGCCGCGCCAGGGTTTCGTAGAATCCCGACTCATCCACTTGCAGAACGGTTTCCATTTTGTGGGGGATGCGGGTGAATTCCTGCATCAGGGTTCTGGCGGCGTCTCCGGACAGCCTGGCGCGAACCTGGCCGAGGTAGGAAGCGAGCAGAAGCAGCGCGGTCAATTGCGAAGTGAAAGCCTTGGTGGAAGCCACGCCGATCTCCGGCCCGGCGTGCGTGGGAATGGTGCCGTTGGCTTCCCGAGTGATCATAGAACCGAACACATTGCAGATCGCCAGCGAGGGCGAGCCCTTGAGTTTCGCTTCGCGCTGGGCCGCCAGCGTGTCCGCAGTTTCGCCGGATTGGCTGATGCACACGGTCAGCGTTTTCGAATCCACAAGAGGGTCGCGATAGCGGAATTCGCTTCCGTAATCGACTTCGACCGGAAGACGGGCAAGGCGCTCAATCATGAATTTTGCGGCCAGCCCGGCGTGCCAGCTCGTGCCGCAGGCGACGATGCGCACCTGCTGAAATTCGCGGAACTGCTTTTCCGTGATGCCCATTTCATCCAGGAAGATTTTTCCGGTGTCCTGCGAGATGCGGCCGAGCAAGGTGTCGCGCACGGCGCGCGGCTGCTCGAAAATTTCCTTCTGCATGAAGTGCTTGTAGCCGCCCTTTTCCGCCATGATGGGGTCCCAGGCTACGTGATGCGCGGGGCGTTCGACGGGGCGGCCGTCGTGGTCCATCACACGCACGCCTTTTGCCGTGAGAACGGCAATGTCGCCGTCCGCAAGAAAAAACATTTCGCGCGTATGCTGGAGCAGGGCAGGAATGTCGCTGGCGACGAAATATTCTCCATCTCCGAGTCCGATCACCGACGGTGGGCCCAGGCGCGCCGCTACAATCTTCTGAGGGTCATTCGCGGAGAGGAAAACCAGCGCGTAGATGCCGCGCAGTTCCTTCAACGACCGGCGCACCGCTTCCTCGAGCGGAACGCCGCCCTGCGAATTCTTTTCCACCAGGTGCGCCACAATCTCGGTGTCGGTTTCGGTGGCGAACTTGTGGCCCTCCTTTTGCAGTTTTTCCTTCAGCTCGAGGTAATTTTCGATGATTCCGTTATGTACCACGACGATTTGGCCGGTGCAGTCGCGATGCGGGTGGGCATTTTCTTCGGTGGGGCGGCCGTGGGTGGCCCAGCGCGTGTGGCCGATGCCGTAGGTCCCATCCAGCGGGGACTTGGCGATGACCTCTTCGAGATTGCGAAGCTTGCCCGGGGCGCGGCGGATTTCCACCTTGCCGGACTGCGGCACGACCGCAATGCCCGCAGAATCGTAGCCGCGGTACTCGAGCTTCCGCAGACCTTCGATGATGACAGGCACAACTTTCTTGGGCCCGATATAGCCGACTATTCCGCACATGTGCGGCGTCTCCTCAGAGGGTTTTTAGCAGCGTAACACGCTGGCGGTGATACCAAGGTGAATTCCAGGGAGCACGCGGCGAATCAGATGACGGCTGGGAGGCTGAGCCTGCCACGGCCACAAGCTGGCCGGACTTGAGATTGCCGCTGGGTTCAAAATGAGAGGCAGCTCAGTCCACGATCTCAAAGCGGTATTCTTCGATGACCGTGTTCGTGAGCACTTCTTTGGAAATATGCTCGAGCTGCTTCTGCGCTTCGTCGCGGCTCCAGCCATCGAGATGCAAAACGAAGAATTTCCCCTGGCGGACGTCGCGCACGGCAGAGTAGCCGAGCCCGGAGAGCGCATGCTGGATCGTCTGCCCCTGGGGATCGAGCACCGTACGCTTTGGCATTACCCAGACGTGTGCTTTCATGGCGTCAGTATAACATTGCCGCGGACCGCTTCATGTGCTGCCCCGTTCGCCGGGAGGCAGAAAGGAGTGTTCGAAACTCATCTCGACGATGCGGGCTAGCTCATCTTCCTGTAATCCCATGCGCGCGGCGTTCACATACTCTTCGTGAAGCGTGGTGTGAAACATGGCAGGATCATCGGTGGAGAGGACAACGGGGATCCCGTGGCGCAGGAGCTTGGGGAGCGGATGATCTTCGATTCGTGCGTCTTCGCGGCGGAGCTGCTTGGCGAGGGCGGCAGTTTTTATATTGCTAGCGGGACAAATCTCGAGGGGGATCTTTCGCTCCGCGAGCAAATCCATTAACTCCGGATCGTGGATTGCGGCGATTCCGTGGCCGATGCGTTCCGCACCCAGTAATTCGATGGCTTCGCGAATTTTCTCCGGGCCGCCGACTTCGCCCGCGTGCATCAACCGGTGCAGGCCCATTTGAGCGGCGCGGTCGTACATCGGGCGGAATTCCTCGGTCGGGACACTTAGTTCATCGCCGCCGATGCCGAAGGCCACGATGGCTTTCGAACTGCAGCACTTTGCGGACTCGACCACTTCCATTGCCGCGTCCGCGCCGAATTGGCGCGCCGCATCGAAGACCCACCGGAACCGGAGCCCGCGGCTTTCGAATGGCTCGGTGGCGCGGAGGAGGGCTTCGAAATTTGCTTCCGGCCGCTGCTTTCTCAGGAGCATCACACCGATGGACAGGGTTACTTCCGTATAGACCACGCATTGCGTGAGCAAATGTTCGGCGAGGTCGCGGGCGATGAGCGCATAGTCCTGAGGCTCGCGCAAGAACGAAGTGACCCATTTGAAGGCTTCGATGAATTCGGGGAAGTCACGGTAGGCGTAACGCTGTCGTACTTCCTCCTCGCTCATGACGACGCCGTGACGGGCCGTCAGCTCGCAGACGGTTGTGGGCTGGATGGAGCCTTCGAGATGGAGGTGCAGCTCGGCCATGGGCAGGGAAGCAATCCGGTTGGAGAGAAAGGGCGGCGTCATGCGGGAAAGATCAGTGCGGCAATTGCGGCCGGCCGGCGTTTATCCACGCGGTAAGCCAGAAAGAGCCCACATCGGTTGCCGCGTCGGAGAGCTGGCGAATCAAAATCGCCGCGGCTTGATTGTAGAAGCGGTCGTAATACTCGTCGTTGAAGGAGTTCTCCCCACGGCGGGCGTGGCGGTCGGCGAGAAGAATGGTCTCCAGCCAGCTGTGCGAGCTGAGGCATGCCTCGAAAGCGCGATCCGTGGGGTCGTTGATGAAAATGGCGTCGTTGGGGCGCATGGGGAAAAAAGACGAATAGCGGTCGATCAGCG